>Ga0316189_10000344_pt1 | contig 46143 bp, 39 predicted proteins | sample LowCovwburrow_MG_FD_204930 | JGI IMG/M metagenome (GOLD analysis project Ga0316189, IMG submission 204930) | Coastal sediment microbial communities from Maine, United States - Lowes Cove worm burrow | ecosystem: Environmental > Aquatic > Marine > Coastal > Sediment | place: USA: Maine... | reverse complement strand
AAATATCCAGTTGAGAAGATGTGTAAACTTTTAAACGTGAGTAGCAGTGGTTATTATCATTGGTTAAAAAATGGACCATCAAAAATGTGGTTAGAAAATGAAAACATTATATCGGTAATAGAAGAAACATTCTTAAAAGCTATGAATTTGTCAAACAAAGCATGAGTCGAAAAGGTAATTGTTGGGACAATGCTGTAGCTGAAAGTTTTTTTAAGAGTTTAAAAACTGAATGGGTTTATAAAAATAACTACAGCAACTTTTCCCAAGCAGAACTTTCAATCTTTAAATGGATAGAAACTTGGTATAACAGGAACCGCCGACATTCGGCATTAAATTATAAAACTATTAACGAATTTGAATTAGAAATAAATAATCATAAATTAGTAGCATAGCTTAACTGAGTCTCCAGTTTTGTATTGTATGTCCACAAACTGACCGCTCTACTATCATTAGGCTTGAGAAAGGTATACTTGATTGCAGAATTAATATGTTAAGAAAAATTGCCAGTGAATTGGAAACGTCAATTGAAGAGATGATAAAAATTGAATAGTATATTATTCAATAGTTTAGAATGAATAGCCAATATTCAGGTTAAAGTTAATATTGAATTTTGGACTTCCACTATCATAGAAAAACTGATAGGTACTCAATAGTTCAGTATTCTTTTCATATGTGCTTAAATAGTAATAACTTTGCTTTGCTGAAAGGGAGGTAACAAAGTTGTATGGCAGTTCATAGGATAATTCTATTCCAGCTGATAATCCAAAATCAAGGGATTTTCTTTCGATAAACATTCCTTCATCAGTATTGAAAATGTTCTTCGGTCCAGTCCAAAAAAAGTCTTTTCCAAATCTTCCATTAACTTCACCAAACCATGAGAAATCGACTTTATCAGATTTGATAAGAGCTTTATCAAGTCCTAACGAAATGAAATTGAAATTACGGGAGTCAAGATAACTAGGAATATTCTGTTCAATTAAACTCCATCTGTTATCGGTAAAGTGATAAGTATCAAAAGAAAGTTTTAAACTTGTCCCCTTATCAGGTTTACATAGAGTGTAGCTGAAACCTATATCTTTACTTAGATGACATTTAATATCATCAAAAAAGTAATAAGTAGGATGATACACTTTGACTAAATGCTTAGCCTGAGAATTTCCAGAAATCAAAAATAAGAGAGATATCACTAAAAAGTAAAATTTCATTGCTTGTGGTTTAAAATTGATATCCAATTTTCAGATTTATATTCAATGAACTAATCGGTGTTCTTTCATCAAAGAATAGAAAAGGTGTATTTCCTCCACCCACATCATGAAATTTCTTATAATCTCTGTAATAGTAAAAGCTTTGTTTTATGCTTAGTGATGTTATCAGATTGAAAGGTAAATTGTAAGAAACATTGGACCCAATACTTAAACCAAAATCAAACATATTTCTTCTAATAAAATTTGGTTCCCAACTAAATGATTCTCCAGCCCAAAATGTTTCGCTACCAAATCTTCCATTGGCTTCTATTAACCAATTAAACCTTATAAACTCATTTGTGAACATTGTTTTATCATAACCTATTGAAGGAAGATAAATTGAACGAATAATTATCATTCCCAAGGTTTTAGTTGGTGAATTATGCCATTTTGTAGAATTGATTTGATGTGTATCAAAGCTAAGGTGAAACCCTCTATTATTCTTGGTGTTAAATCGTTCGAAGCCTATACCTACATCTGTAGGAAAATGACCAAAATGGAACTTCACATTGTCAAAAAAATAATAGTTTGGATAGTATACCTGAATAGAATTTCTGGTCTCCTTTTCCTGAGAAAAGGAGACCGTTGAAATTCCTAATATTAGTATCGAAATGATGTATTTCATCAATTATTGCTTAATAAATTTAGATTGACTTATTTGTTTTCCATTCACTTTCACAATATACAAACCTCTTTCTAAGTTGGATATATCTACTTTCAAATTATTTGAAGCATAGTTAACTTTAGAATATACTAATTGACCATTTATGGAGTAGATATTAATATCTTTTTCTTCACCGCTATCAAACTGTAACTGAATCATATCAGATGAAGGGTTTGGGAAAATCGTAAAATTGATTTCTACCTCATCCATATCAGCACCCTGACAAGTTGAACCAGGACCAACACCTACAGCAAACCATGCCTGTTCAACAGCTATTGCCTGAGCAGAACATTCACCAAATAGCTCTTCTGCGGCAATAATAGACCCTTCTCTTGCATCATCATAAATTGATAATGTTTGCATTTCATTCACCAATGAGTAGTATACAATTTCTGCTGCATCATTTGTTCCAATTGCGTTTACAGAATAGGCATCTCCATTATCATTTGTTCCTGAACCTCCTTGACATATTAGATAGAACCAATGATTTTGAATACTGCTGTTAATATGAATTCCACCCCTGTCGATTTGGTCTGAAAATGCAGTGTGGTCATACCAAAACGTTCCGCCATAAGTGTCTGGTTGACCTGGATTTTGTTGCCACGTTGTGATTCCTTGATTGGTAACTGTATCTCCATGGAAACCAAATTGAGTAGGGAATTGTAAACTTCTTTGTGTAGAAACAACACCTGGAATTCCAACAGTCCAGTCTGTAACTCCAGTTACCCATGTTCGGGTTAAAAAACCAAAAATATCACTAAATGACTCATTAAGCGCACCTGGTTCAAAAAAGAAATCGAATTGAACTTCATCATAAGATATACCATGAGTGTACTCATGGGCTAAAATAGATAGCTCTCCTGAATAGACTGTCTCTGTTGAATCTAAATATCCTGCATAAATGAAATCTGAAGATGAATGATGACTAAAAAATGCAAAGTTGGAAGCATCAGGAGTTGGGTCCCATTCGTAGTCGGCAAACACTTTTACTTCATTAGTGTTATTGCTGTTCGGCAATGCTGGTTCATCTATTCCTTTTCTACCATGTTCGGTTAAAAAATAATCCCATGTCTGAGTAATCATCCAATGAGCTGTTGTCGATTGAGGATGATTGCTTCCCCAGGATGTGGTCGGGTTATGAACTTCCCCTGTAAATGAGAAAGCATGTCCGTCAAAGTTCTTGGTATGAACATTTATATTATTATCATTTGAATGTAATATATGTCTATTATGAGGAAAACCTTGCCATCTAGTATCTATGGTTTGAGGTCCATGACCAGTAATATTTGCGCTACCATTATAACAAATCTGGTCAACTTCCTTTAATATGCTTCCAGATAAAGCATCTACATATACAACATTATGAGAAAAAGGAGATGAACATAAAACATCAAATTTCCATGCCAAAACATAATCATTGGCATCTAAATTATATTGAATTGTTCCATCTTTTTTTAGTGCAAAAACTAACTCTCCATCAGGGTAATGGGTAGCACTTAGGTTTCCTGTTGTAGTTTGTAAGTCCTCTTCCCAGTCTGTATCTTCCCATGCGAAAGTACATTCCGAGTGTAGTTCTAAATACGTATTCAAAGCATCTATTTCTGTTACTTTTGCAGCTTCATATTTTGTATTGATGTCAGGACATAATTTTCCATTTGCATAAACTACGTAACCATTTTTGAGATGTTCAGTAAACTCAGCCCCCTCAACTGGAATACCATTGTATTCTTGCCGATATCTGTTATGATTATATTGGATTTGATTATCAGTCCAAGTTTTAAAGAGAACTAAGCTATCTCCAGGTTCTGGGAGGAAAACTGGTTTGTATTGAGTGAAAAGTGTCCCTAATGACACCGTATTGGGTAAAAACCTGACCCAACCAGCAGGGTTGAATTCTTGAACTGTGGCTTGAAATAATGAATCAAGTGTAGCTTGTTGAGCATACACTGAATTTATTCCCAAGCCTGCAAAACAAGACAATAGAATAATTTTTTTCATAATCTTAAATTATTGAATGATGCCTGCTCTTAAAACAAACTTCGCATAGGAATTTTCGGCTTTCTAACTATACAAAGATGCGTAGGTGCTTTTGGGAAAATGCAGACCACGACTTATTATGTATCCATTTAAGATTTACCGTTAGATACATTATTAATGTCTGCTTTATTCAAATGTAACTATTTTATTTTAAATAATTTACATTCGTATTTTGAAATTATTATAAGTCTCGAACTATTCTAATAGAATACATTCTCTTTTCCTCTTTTATATCGTCAAGATGAAAACCTACTCTAATGACTTTTAATTCTTTTAAAGGTGGAAGCCCTTCATTAAATCTATATATAAGTACTCGTTTTCCATCTATTATTTCTTGGGTCCACATTGCAAGTCCTGAAGACTTCTGCCATTTTAAATCACCATTAATTGTAGAATTATAAGAACGTAAATTAGCTCTGGCAGAAAATCCTGTTGCATTAATGTCTTCTCGTGATTTAGCACTTTCACTTAACCCTGAAGGGCTAAAAAGATTCCATTTACAACAGTACTCAAGATAAATTTGCGTGTGATTTTGTATTTCATCTCCAGTGTAATCTTTCCTAATGCCCAATAAGCTTTTTACATCACTAAAATTTGGCAACCTCCAACCTTCAGCTGTCGGAATTGCATTTTCTAAATCAACAAATGGATAACACCGTCCAAATGACTCACAGTTGTCCATGTAGCATTTGCTATTTACAGATTCAAAATTAAGTTCCTCAGCTAACCATTCTTTTCCATCAATAACAACAGTTTTATAAACTTTATTATCTCTCTTGTCAGTCCAAATTGAAGATTTGGGGGTTGCTGTAACTTCAGGAGTACTACCAAATGAAGCAGTTTGTATTTCATCTTCTATATTTGTTAGGTTATTCCCGCAAGAAATGGTCAGTAAAACAGTGGCTAATAGTGATAGGTTTAAAATAAGTGTTTTCATATAATTTAATGTTTGATTATCACAAATATAAGTAATAGTTATGATATATCATAACCTGTAAAGTGTTTATTTTCTTGAAATTGGTCGGATGACTGATGAAGAGTTCTTAAAACAATTGGGAAAACGGATTTCTGAACAAAGAAAAAAGCAAGGCATGAGTCAAGTTGACCTGGGTTCAGTTATAAATATGGAGAAGACCAATTTATCAGCTATTGAGAACGGTCGTCAAAATGCTTCAACCTTAACATTAAAAAAAATTGCAGATGCACTTGGATGTGAAGTGAAGGACTTGTTTTAATTTTCAAGTAATATTTAATCACCTTACTAATCAACAATTTTAATAAAATACACTTTTATTTAAGATAACGATTATTAAGTCTTTTGGTTTTAACATCTCGAAATGGTGGATTTTTTGCTAAAATTTCTTCCACCTCTTTATTAAATTTCCATTCCCCATCAATAAATAGCCAAAACATTTCAAAATATTTTTCATTGTTTTCAAGCGCTTCAAATATTGCTACACCAACACATTTCTCTGCCCTTTGGTCATACTTTTGCGCTCGGGTGTAATTAGTTAAAGCCGTTTTCCAATTTTCAACATACTTCTGAATTATTGGGATGAATACGAATGCACAGTTAGTTCTGGGCAGATACATTCTGTAGGGCAAGTCAACTTCTTCATCTTGACACATCTCAATTGCTCTTGTGAATCTTTTTTTGAACTCAATTAATTCAGCACGATTCAATTTCGCTATTTCTGCAATTATTGGATAATACTCTGTCTTCTCTGATATTAATTTGATTTTTTTATTGAAGTTATCAATTATATGAGTCATGTCATAGTCACCAACGTCTGAATCTACGTTTTTCAAATTTTCGACATATCTAGGGTTAATAATAGAGGTATCTATCGTTTCAAAAAAATGTCCAAGCACATATTGCTCAGGAAGGCGATTTAATACTTTAGGATGATTTGTAAATAGCTCCTCTCTAAAAAGGAAATACTCTTTTACTTCAGCTGGAGTAGAGAGGTATTTACAAACCCAGTAATAGTCCTCTGAATGAAATAAATGTATCAAACCAATACTTTGACTTTCATAGAATTTTATAAACCTATAATCTTCATCAAAATCTGTGCTTGTAGAATAGATTATTACATTTTGAATGTCACTTAGATTTGCCTCTGAAATATCTTTTGTGTGGCCTCTTTCATTTATTATAGGAATCTCAGAAAATTTCTCAAAGTATTTGTGTGTGTTTTTCACTTGCTTGACAGCTTTATTTAAAACTTTATTTTTAAACCATGCTACTTCTCCTTGAGCATTGTTATTCTCCCTTTCTTTTATTTCATAAATAAAAAAGATATCGTCAAGCCAAATAACATTATCTGAAAACTCAAGTTCGTTATTAGTTGTTTCATCAATGAACTCATTCTTCGTGAAAGTAAATTCCTTAAAAAAGACGTTCGTATTAATTTGGGATACTATGTTTTCCGATTTATTCTTCTTCATTTACTGAAAGATAAGTCATTGCAATATTACTTGGTAGTATATTATCATATAAAATTTTTGAGATAATTCCATCCCCAATTATTATCTCCGTTTCCTTCAAGTTTGGCACCTTCATTGAAATAGCCCTGTTGTTTACAATTCGCATTCCTGTATTATTAGATTTTTGCTTCAATTTTGCCGTCTGTTTCGTTGATAGCCACCTCGTTTCAATTCCAATTTCGTTAAATAATTCGATTAAATTGTCAAAGTCAAGTCCAATAATTACTTTGACCCTCCCCGTTAAAATATCTATTATAAAGTCAGGAGGTAATGGTTTAACAAAAATTGGCTCAGAAAGATTATGAGTAATTGAAATCCAGTCTATGACTATAAAATTACTTTTTTGAGCTTTAAGTATTTCTTCTATTGCAGGAATAGCTGCAATTCCCTCTTCTTTATACATACCTATATGAAGGCAATTTTCAAGAACCACATAGGCCCATGATTTTGATTGTAGTGCTTTACTAAGCTTTACGAATTCTTGCTGATAACCAACAGTTTTCATTGTTGGAGTATAAACAGTAATAGGCTTTTCTGTTGCAGGGTCAATTCCTTTATCAGAATTGATTACTTGTACCGCTCTTTCAGCTCTCAAGTCTTGTCTAAGCATACGTTTGGCTTGCTTAGCTTTCTTGGCATCAAATTTATCATCAAGAGCTTTATCTGTAATAGGAATATTATCCTTCTCTAGTTCTCTGAAAAAGTTCTTGATTTCTTGATTTACTTTGCCCTCTTTTAATTCTATGGTTCCAACTAAATTATTTTTTTTAACAAGAATATCTCCAATTTGAATAAAATTTGTCAAATCTGAAATTAATGCAAAGTCTAAAGGCGATTCGTTAATATTGTCAGCAACTTTTATAGCATGTTCAATATTGGATGAATCAAGAAACTTTGAAGAATCTTCTCCAATATGAAATCTCCTGGCAATATGTATTTGTCCACCTAAAAGCTGCCAAGCTAGACCATCCATAATATGAGAAAAAGTTGATACCCTTTGATTAATTATTTGCAATTCAATTTCTACCCTCTCATGATTTTCAGTATCTTTTACTCTTCTATATTCCTTTAATTCAGTCTTTTTTTCTCGTACTAAATTTTGATAATAAAGAATTTCATCAATTACTAGTTTCTGTGCCTTTTTGAAACCATCATGTACCTTGGAAATAAAATTATTTTGAAATGTCTCATCCCAGTCCTTTGGGTGAACCTTATAAATTTTGTCGAAACCAATTTCTGTTATAGCATTAGCATATGCAAAATCGGATATTTTCTTTAAAATTTCTCTATGTTCTTCAATTGGTTTCAACTATTTGTTTTTGGATTAATATTTTTACGCTCTTTAAGTAGTCTTGAAGTATTAATTCGCAAAAGCTTTCTATTATCATTTGATAGGGCATTGACACCAATAATTTCACGTAAAGCTTCTTCTAGTTCAAAAAAAACATTCGCAAATTCATCTTCTATATTGTTTGTTTCACCATCAATTATTTTATCTATAAACTGAAAAACGTTATGGAATTTAGCTCTAAGTAACTTATCAAAATCATCATCAATAAAAAGTGAAATTTTCATCTCTAAGTTTATCAAATTCGTTCTGGAAGTCAATAATTTATTAAAACTCTCATGAGACTCTTCCATATCGTCTTCTAAATAATCATCAATTTCATCTTCTAATTGTAAGGCAGTACTATGAATTTCTTGAACAATTTGAAACAAATTGTTGTACAGAATATCTCTTGTACTGTTTCTCCTTTTAAGACCAGATAAATAAATTGTTGTTACTATTGTTGTAATACTAATACATATTGCACAAATCGAGAGTATCGTTTCCATCATTATATAAAAGGTTTTCTGTTTAAGGTTAAATATAGTTTATAACATGATGAAATTAAACATTGTATATACGATTTCCTAATTATTTGATACAGGAAAAACCCTATTTTTTTAGAATTTTATCATTTTTCCACAAATGCCTTTTTTGTCACTTTTAACTATTGGTTCGTTATTGCCCAATGAAAGGTAGTGACAATCTTCAATTCTGTATTTTAATCAAATCTTGGAAGCTCTGAGCTCTTGAAGAATATTCAAATTCATAGCGACCTAGACTTTGTAGATGCCTTTCCTAATGAGGAAGCATGCATTAAGTATTTAGAAAATAAGAGATGGAATGGTACTCCGAAATGCCCTAGTTGTAACAATACCAAAAACAACTACTTTCTCAAAACCCGTAACATTCATAAATGCTCAAGTTGTAAAAAACAATTCTCTGTTAAACAAGGAACTATTTTTCAAAGCTCAAAGCTCCCGCTTAGAACTTGGTTTTTTGTGATATATTATTTCCTACAAGATAAAAGAGGTATTTCTTCATGTCAAATTGCTAAACGCATGAATATTCAGCAGAAAACAGCATGGTTAATGTTGAGTAAGATTCGTGAAACTATGAAGGATGAAAATATGAAAAGTGAATTGAGTGGAATAATAGAAGTAGATGAAACTTGGGTGGGCTCAAACCCTAGTAGAGACCTTAGACTTCAGAGAAGAATGGATAATCATTGTAAGAGTTCTGCAACTGGAACAAAAGGATACGAGCATCTAAAAACTGTAATAGGATTGATTGATAGGTATAATAGCAAAATAGTTTTGAGGAAAATAGGCTGGAACAGAAGCTGCCTCAATAATGAAATAGCCAATACAATACTTAAAAAACATGTAAATACTATTTCAACAATTATATCTGACGGTGACAAAGGATATAGCAAGGTTAATAAGCACTTTCATAGTCATGGTGTAATTGTGAAAGATAAGTCGATTGAAAAAAGAAGAAAGGATGGTTCTATGTATACTTTTAAGTACAATAAATATGTCAACGATAAAACTCATGTGAATGGAATTGAAAATGTATGGAAACATTTAAAGAATGGTTTTGTTACAACCTATATCCATTTCTCCTATAAACATACAGATAGGTATTTAGATGAGTTTTCTTTCAGATGGAATCGTAAGGATTTTAGTGTTTCGAGATTTTTGAGGAGACAATTGAGAACTCTTTTGGGAAAACACTCACATATAATAAGCTGGTTCCATGGAAACATGAATATCAGAGTATGCCCAGGGCAGCTTAATTGAACTGTTACTAATTAATTATTATAATAGTCGTTGATGTGTTGGTGAATAAGCCCTAGTTTTTTTAAAGCAGCCGAATCTGTTCCGTATAAAGTGCCTTCAATATTGTTCTTAAATAGCTCTAATTTCCTTTTTTCATTTTTAAGGTCGCTTCTTTGTGAACGGAGCATATCAATGTCATCTAGCATTGGAAAGCCTGTCATCTTTGCTTCTGTTAGATTAAGTAACTCCTCCAGAATTATTTTCCTTACGATATCCATATTAATAAATAGCACAAAAAAGCACCCCTTCATTTTAGGAGTGCTTTTGACTATCTTTTAATATAAAGGGGGCTTGGTGAGTTTAATACATAGTTCCCCCATTTGGCTGCCTTTTTTTATTTTTGAAATAGTCTTTCTAGTTTTGTTTAATGAGTTTGCCAGAATAATTCTGATCACCAACTCTCATAGAATAGAAGTAAATTCCAGGAGAAACAGCGCTACCCGAATCTGATCTTCCACTCCATATTGCATTGTATTCACCAGGAAATTGTTGACCTTGAACCAACTTATTGATTAATTTACCTTGAATATCGTAAATAAATAAACTTACAAAAGCAGGTTCACTTAGCCCATAACTAATTGTGGTTTGCTCTGTAAATGGGTTAGGTGTTGTTCTGACCTCAAAATCATCAGTAATGAATTCATATTCTTGCTGAGACAAAAACAAAGTAGTCAAGCTGTCTACATTAATCAATTCATCCCCTGGCTGATATTGCATATAATGATAATAGATTAAAAACATTTCATCTGAAGTGTTAAGACCAGCAGTGATAGTTTGAGGAGGATTGTGTGGATTGTGTGGATTACTGTCTGTGTTATTATAAATTCCTTTTCCGTGTATTTGAGAACCAAATGGGATTTTCTTCATATACTCAAACCAGTAAAAATCTTGCCATTCGAAGTCCCAATGTGGAATTTTAATAAAAGGAATTGTATCGTTGGCAATTGTGGTAGCATACGATTCAATGTATTCACCTACTAAATGCATATGGGGGAAAACACTTAATAGCGTGTAATTACCAATTATGCCACTGAAAGTTACTTCTACTGAATCATAGGTGTCTGGAGCAATTGAAAACGTCCAGTTTTGAATAAGCGGTTTGGCAAAAATTTCTCTGAAACCAGTAACTGGTTCATCATAGAAATAAAAATTGACCTTAGTTTGGTCGAATGTTCCAAAACTACCCTCAGGGTAATGCATGGCCAAAACAATATTTGAACCGGCTTCCATAATCATACCACTTGAAAAATTATCAGTAGAAGGAAAAATGATAGGTGAGGCTCCTGGTGTATATCCTCCCATAAGGTCTCCTGAAGAAGGCCCTCCACAATTTCCACCAACAGTATCTGTAACCGCAATATTTGCTGGGTCAGTGAAAACCAAACAATGGTGAACTGTTTCTCTATTGCCAGGAATAACTTCAAAAGCTTTAACTTTTCTGTCTTGTAATAAACCAGACGGTAGAACAAAACAAACATAGTCATCAGAAAATTGTGTCGCCTTACTCATGTAATTTGGTGCATTTATTACTAAATCAGGATTGCCAGGTAAAACTTGAGATCCATTATACACTGGTGGTGGTGGAGCCTGATTCAAGTCACCAGAGACAGCACCATCTGCTACCCAATTCAAAAGTATGTCTCTCTCAGTTTGCGTTAATACCCTTTCTTGAGAAAAGTGCTGATAAGACGTATCCGCTGTCCATGGTGGCATAACATTGGTTTGAACATATGCTTGAATTAGTGATGAATATGTTGAGGCATCAGTATATGTCATAAAGGAATTTGGTGCAATGCCATTTGGATTATGACAAGATGTGCAATTATTATACAGTACTTCAGCCGCATCATCTGCCCATGTGGTTTGTGCATTTAAGTTAATGAAGGCAAAACTGGTTAAGAAAAATAAATTAATTTTTTTCATGTTGTGACGTTTCTTGTAAAGATATCATAAAATTATTTCAATGCCAAAGTCGGAAGATCATTTCATAAATTTCAATCCACCCGAAGCCAATCTAAAAGTTTCTAATTCTTTTTCTAAGGCTTTTAAATCTGTTTCTTGATCTAATAAATCTGACAATTCTTTAAATCTTATATCTGCCTTTAGAGCCAGTTGGTCAATTTGTAAGGCGGTTTGATTATAGCCTATCAACTTCAAATTTTCGATTGCTCTTAATCTTGATAAGGCAACATAACCTTGCCCTTTTTCAAAAGTTTTGGTCAAATCAAGTTCTGCAGCATCTAAAGTCATGCCCTGAGATTTATGAATAGTAATGGCCCAAGCCAACCGCAATGGTATTTGAATGAAAGAGGCGATCGAAGTCCCTGTCTCATTGTCAATTGACCATTCTTCAGTCGTGGCAATGATCTCCTTTTTTAGACTGGTTTTTACAATTGGAAAGCCAATTTCTGAAAAACCAATTACTGTACCCAAAGTACCATTGATGTATCCCTTATCTTGATTGTTTTTGACAAACATGACCTTTGCGCCGATCTTTAAACTGAGCTTTTCACCAACGATTACAGATTTTTTTAAAGCATCTACTAAGTCCTTTTTTCCTTTTGTAGTTGCCCAGAAGTTTTTTTCTGGTGCATCAATTTTTTTAAGCTCTTCCTGATTGATGCGATCTACATCAGCATTATGCGTATATAATCGGATGGGCGTACTTATTTGAGTTGATGAATTTATGGCAGAGTCCAATAAGTTTTTTGAAGTTTCTGAAATTTGATTCAGTCTGATTTCATCCAGGATTAAACTTAATTGATTATTGTTTTGCCTGAATTGTTCAGTCAGATAACAAATATTTAAATCAGCATTCACCCAAGATTCACTCATAAAAGCAAATTTGTCACGACTCAATTCGTATCCATTGCCAATTGGTGGAAGCTGAAAAAAATCACCACAAAGTACAATTTGAACACCACCAAAAGCATGGTTACTATCTTTGATAAATTGTAAAATTTTATCAACCAGATTAAGCTGTTTTTGATGAAGCATTGATATTTCATCAATAATCAAAACTTTAACTTTTTCAATTTTGCGTTTAAGTGCTTTATTGGAGTTAAGTTTATGTAAATCTTTAATTGACATGTCATCCTTTATACCCATGCCAGCCCAACTGTGAATCGTTTGTCCTTTTATATGAGTTGCTGCAATCCCTGTCGAAGCAGTCACTGCCAGAGGGATTTTATACTTATTTAAGTATTTAATATAAGTGTTAAGTACATGCGTCTTTCCAGTCCCAGCAGACCCAGTTAAAAATATATTTCTACCAGCTTTTAGGATGGCCAAGGCTTTGTCTTGAGTCATATGACGATAACCTTAATGTAATTTTAAATTGAGATATACTGCATAATGGTCAGAATAACCACCATAGTATTTTCTTCCACCGTAAGTTCTACTAGGGGTTTGATTGCCATCTCTATGTGTAAATGTTACATCACTATTTTGATGGATATGAATATCGTTTTTTGAAATATTAAATTGCTTGTCATTAAGTAAATGTTTTGAAATGATAATTTGGTCAAAAACAAGCCAATCTCCTTGATGGTTTACAGTTCCGTTAACCGTATTTTCAAATTTCTGGGATAAATTATAAAAATCAGACTTGACCAAATATTGACTTAAACTTTTGTCAGATGGCTCGTCATTAAAGTCTCCAAGAATAAAGATGTTTGCTTTAGGGTCTTGCCCTAAGACTGCATCAATATGAGTTCTTAACGTTTTTGCTACAGCAATCCTTTTATGGGCCGTTTCCTTTGTACCTTTTCTCCGACTTGGCCAATGGGTATAGAAAATATGAACCAGTTCATGGTTGCCAAATTCACCTTCAAGGTGTAAAATGTCTCTTGTGGTTGGTTCACCTTCCCCAGGTAAGGTTACAGGATAAAAATAGCTATTCTTCAAGTTGAACAAATCTTCACGGTAAATAGCAGCAACGTCTATACCTCTTTTATCATGGTTATCTTTATGAATAATTTGATATGGTTGTTTATTTAAAGCACCTGTGTGAATTAAATCCTTAAGAACATCATAATTTTCTACTTCTGCAAAACCTAAAACTGCCGGTGCGTTTGAGGGGTTAAGGTCAGCAATTACATCAGCTATCTTTGAGAGTTTATCAGTATACCTTGTTTTATCCCACGATAAGTCACCGTTGGGTGTAAATTCATTATCAGCAGTGTGAGGGTCATTATAAATATCAAATAGATTTTCAACGTTGTAAAACGCAATGGTGGCATTGTTGTTACTCATATCAATTTTCTTGTCAGATTGTTCACTTGTTTTGTCAATGTTTACCTCAGCTCTAATATATTCAAATACAATGATACCTAATACAATAAAAATGAGATATGGTAATATTTTTTGTTTAGTCATTATTTAAAACTGAAAAAGAACTTTCTTCCAAGATACAGATTGAATTAGACCCTTCATTAAACAGCAGGTCTAAGATACTTAGATTTGGAACATGACCATGGCGTTCGGTGAAAGTCTGTAAATATGGATAACTATTAAATTTTGATTTGATTTTAGGGGAAAAGTGAGTCATTAAGTTTAGAATTGAATCAGGTTCTTCATCAAATTGCTGGATTAATTCACAATCAACCCCTAATTTGTCAATTAGGTACCGAATAAATGTAAGATTTAACTCTGCTAGGGTTTTAAACTTGGTCAAAAGTATGGTTTTAAGCTGATCAGCATAAAATTCAAAATAGGGAGACCGGTTATAACAGCTTTCTAAAGTCTTCCAATGAACGTGTTGCCAGTTTTCATTATAGCTGATGAGTACGTCTTTGGTTTTAGTCAATTTTCCATTTGGTCTTTCAACAGGAACACTTAGATTTAATTTGCCATTGGGTCCAACAATTACACAACGGTTTCTAAAGGTTTGTTTTTGATAGACTTCATGTGCATCCAAATGTACTTTTGGATGCTTAACCAAATAATAAAAATACTCTAAATTGCCTAAATAAGTTAGGGGCAGTTGAGGAATCATTATTCAATTTTTGTAAATATTCGATCCCATTTAATGTCTCCACCAAGAATTCCGTTTGCTGCTGACATCCAAATAAAGGCTGCTCTACCAACAATATGGTCTTCAGGTACAAAGCCCCAAAAACGTGAATCTGCAGAATTATCACGGTTGTCACCCATTAACCAATAATAATCTAATTGTATGGTATATGACGTTACTTTTTTACCATCTATATAAATACCATCTTCCTTTTCTTCTAATGTATGGTGTTCGTAAGCAGTAATGATCCTTCGGTAAATTGGTAAAGTAAAGTGATTTAATTCAATTACATCTCCTGTTTTAGGCATAGTTAATGGACCAAAATTATCTTCCGTCCAATCATACTGGAGATCATTTGGAAAGATTGGTAGATATTTTGGATACATATCCCAAATTGATTCACCAGAAAATTTATAATTAAGTCTCTTTATTCCATTGTAATAATTATCTATTTCACTAATATAAAATCCTTTTGGTTTAACTCCCAACTTAATATCACTATTTCTCAATTTTAATCTAGTATATTCCTTTTTATTTAAATAAAGTGGACTTCGACCACGGAAATAAAGATACTGCATATTTTTTGGTTGAAAGGCTAGTTTACCATTAACATAAAGTTCCTTATCTTTAATTTCTATGGTCTGTCCGGGTAACGCCACGCAACGTTTAATATAATTTTCTCTTTTGTCAACAGGTCGATATAAAATGCCATTAATTAGTGTATAACTAGTATTATGTTCTTTATCGAATCGAGACATAACTTTTTCATTTTCAATAAAACTAGTTCTAGCTTTATTCAAATATTCGTCATAATTTTCTTTAAAATGCTGGGTACTTTTTCTTTCGTTTAACAATGCAATCATACAAGCTTCATCCCTTAAAATTTGCTCATAGGTGTGCGCAATTAAACCATGAGGCATCCGAGGGTCATTTAAAGCGGTGTCTCCTGCCGGAAAGTTAAAGACAGTTACATCATTTTGTCCTACAAATCTAAATCCGGGCAAACGCATGTACGGAATTTCTTGGATTCTTGAATAAGATTTAATATTGATCCAAGGAATTAAATTGTGAAAAATTGGAAATGAAAATGGCGTATTAGGTACTCGGGGACCGTAAGTGATTTTTTCTACAAATAAGTGGTCACCAATCAATAACGTTTTTTCCATTGAACCTGTAGGAATCTGATAAGGTTCAAAAACATAAGTCCGAATCACACTGGCTGCCACTAAAGCAAATAAAATAGCATCCCCCCATTCTTTAAACATGCTTTTTTTGCCTTTCTTTTTTGTGTTAAAACCAAGCAAAGATAATGGGTAGACTATGGCATGGCCAACAATTGGAAAAGCAAAAAACAAAGCCACATGGTCACTTGGTGTTCTGGCGTCAACTTGCTTAACAATATCCCAATTTGTTGGTGCAACAGGCTCTCTTTTTTCATCATTGGCAATTTTCCAAAGTACAGGAAATGGAAATAAAATACCTAAAATGGTTTCTTTAATTCCGAATTCTCCAAATTTTCTGATAACTGTAACATTGATAGACGACCACATTACAAATTGTGCACCAGGAAACAAGAAAAAGAATACCCAGTACCAAGGTTGTTGGGTCCCACGAAGTGCGGCGTAATAATTATAAAACGGAATAAAAGCTTCCCAAGGTTTCCGACCAATTTTTGGAAATATCTTATGCCATAATCCAAGAATTGGAGAGAGTATTATAATGGCATATCCTATAATTAATGGCGTAAATGTAGTCATGTTATCGTCTATTTAAATCAATGTTTTTATTAGTTCAGGCATTATTTCTTTGATGGAATATACGCCTTCTTTGCGGTTGATCCATTCAGCAGCTAAGACACTGCCCAATGCAAATCCTTTTCTATTTTTTGCGGTATGTGTCAAATCAATTCTATCAATTTCATTTTCATAAGATACAATATGAGTACCCGGAACATCAGGTAAACGTTCTGACTCTAATGAAAGTGTGTGTGGAGTTGAAATTTTAGATTTATTAACATTTTCCCAATGATGATAATGTGAATTATTGGCTATGATATCTTCAGCAATGGTAATGCCAGTGCCACTTGGCGAATCTTTCTTTTCTGTATGATGAACCTCCTTAACCGAACAGTCATAACCTAAATTTGAATTCATAATTTTGGCTAGTGTCTCATTGATTGAAAAGAAAATATTAACTCCAATGCTGAAATTGGTACCGTAAACCAAGGCACTTCCATTTGCTTTGCAAGCTAGAGATAGTTCTTCTAAATGATCATACCATTCACCTGTTGTACCAACAATAATAGGTATTTTATTAGCAACACAAAATGAAATATTAGTATGAGCCGTTTGTGGTGTCGAAAATTCAATAGCTACATCAATTTGATTGACGTCAATATCTGACAGATTGGTATTACTGTCAATTTTGGCAGCAATAGTGTGTCCACGTTCAAGGAGAATTTTTTCAATTTCTTTCCCCATTTTCCCATATCCAAAAAGTGCGACTTTCATGCAGTAAAATTTGGCTTTGTTGCGAAAATAGTTAAAAGGAATTAGATAAGGAATATTACCCAAGAATTTATTAAGCTATTAATTTAGTTTTTTGTAAGTTTGTTGACTTTCGAACCTAATATGTGGCGTCAAATTTTTAGTCCTTTTTTACTAGTAATTATCGTTTTCTCTCTTAGTCAGTGTGCTAATTCTGATAGTGAAAAATTAGAAGGGGAGATGAACTTTGATGACTATACGATTGTTAATGTTTCAGACGATTTTTCAATTGCTTTGCCGACTTATTTTGAAGTCATGAATGATATTGATGCAAGAGCAGTGCTTCAATATGGTTATATTGAGGACGGTCGTAGTGATGGTCAATTAGAGGATGAAATATATATATCGATCATTGAATTTGAAAAAACAAAAAATAAGGAGTTAGTTGAGAAAGGCATGGCAATGGATTTATCAGATATGAACAGAATTAATACTACCAATTTGGAAGTTATCTTGGATAGCTTTAAAGTCAATGATAAATCTCCTAAAACAGAGTTGGTTAATGGGATGAGTTGCATTAAAAACCAGTTTTCAGGAAAAATGGGTATTTATCCAATTCATTATCAATTGGCAGTTTTTGAAGTAGAAAACCGCTTTTACCAAATTTTAATTTGGTGCTTTGAGATCTATAAATCTAAACATGTAAATGAAATTAATCAGATGATAGCTTCATTTGAGAGAACTTAAACTAAAAAAGATATGAAACAAATAAAATGGATTTTAGGAATTTTAGTTTCCGCTGTATTAATCTCTTGTGGTTCAGGAAAAGCGGAGTATAAATCAAAATCAGTTCAGGGTATGTTTACCTTTGATATGCCAACCTATCTTGAAGAAATGGATCTGGAGAATCCTGATGCCATTTTGGAGTATGGTAATGGTTTAAAAGAACATTATGTATTGGTAATTAGCGAAACAACTGATGAATTAGAAGGGTTAGATATTGATGTTGACTCTTATAGTGATTTTACAGTGAACTTTCTTAAAGAATCATTAGATAACTCAAAAATACAAAAAGTGAATTCAGAAATTAAAGACATTAATGGTCTATCTGCCAATTTGTATAAAGTTTGGGGGAATTTGGCTGAAATTAATCAAGATATTTTCTATTATATAGCTATTCTTAAGAGTGATAGTCGATATTACTCATTCTATACTTGGACTTTAGAAAGTAGAGAGGATCGCTACACCAAGACTATGGAACACATGATTGAATCATTTAAAGAACTATAAATTATGTCAGACGATAAAAAAATAATATTTTCAATGGAACGGGTGTCGAAGACGACACCTCAAGGTAAATTAATTATAAAAGATATTTATTTATCTTTTTTTTACGGCGCCAAAATTGGTGTCATAGGGATGAATGGCTCTGGTAAATCTACCGTACTTAAAATTATTGCTGGACTTGATAAAGATTTTCAAGGAGATGTTGTTTTCTCTAAGGAACATTCTATTGGCTATTTAGCTCAGGAACCAATCTTAGATGCCGATAAAACAGTAATTGAGATCGTAAAAGAAGGTGTTCAGGACACTGTAGATTTACTCAAGGAATTCGAAGAGATTAATAACGGATTTATGGATGAGGAAGTATTAAATGATCCAGATAAAATGGAGAAATTAATACAACGACAAGGTGAAGTTCAAGACAAGATTGATCATTTAGATGCTTGGGAATTAGATAGCCAATTGGAACGTGCTATGGATGCTTTACGTTGTCCACCAGAGGATCAGAAAATCGGTACATTATCTGGAGGAGAAAAGAGACGTGTTGCCTTATGTCGACTATTATTGCAGAATCCTGATGTCTTATTATTAGACGAGCCAACTAACCATTTAGATGCTGAATCGGTATTTTGGTTAGAGCAACATTTAAAACAATATAAGGGTACGGTAATTGCAATTACGCACGACCGTTATTTCCTTGATAATGTAGCTGGTTGGATATTAGAACTTGATCGGGGAGAAGGCATTCCATGGAAAGGTAATTACTCTTCTTGGCTAGAACAAAAATCAAAACGAATGGCTGGCGAAGAAAAAACGGCCAGTAAAAGACGTAAAATACTAGAACGCGAATTGGAGTGGGTGAGAATGAACCCAAAAGGTAGACATGCTAAAAGTAAAGCACGTTTAAACAATTATGATAAATTATTAAGTGAGGATAGCAAGGTTAAAGAGCAAAACCTTGAACTTCCTATTCCTAATGGGCCACGATTGGGGACAAATGTGATAGAAGCGGCTCATGTTTCAAAATCTTTTGGTGACAAGTTATTGTATGGAGACTTGAACTTCAATTTACCCCCAAATGGTATTGTTGGTATTATTGGACCAAATGGCGCTGGTAAAACAACTATCTTTAAAATGATAATGGATGAGCTCCAACCAGATGGTGGAGAGTTTAAGGTAGGTGAGACCGTTAAAATTGGATATGTTGATCAAAATCATAAAGATTTAAAACCAGAAAGTACAATTTATGATGTGGTATCAGGTGGTTTAGATTTTATAGAAATTGGAGATCAAAAAGTTAATGCTAGAGCCTATTTGAGTAAGTTCAATTTTGCTGGATCGGACCAAAATAAAAAGGTAAGTGTATTGTCAGGAGGGGAAAGAAATCGATTGCATTTAGCCATGGCCTTGAAATTAGAGGCTAATGTTCTTTTACTAGATGAGCCTACTAACGATTTGGACGTTAATACAATTCGAGCATTGGAGGAAGGTATTGAAAATTTTGCAGGTTGTGGTGTTATCATTTCTCACGACCGTTGGTTTCTTGACCGATTATGTACGCATATTTTGGCTTTTGAAAATGATTCAGAAGTGTATTGGTTTGAAGGATCTTATTCTGAATATGAAGAAAACAAACTCAAGCGCCTTGGTAATATCGAGCCTAAACGTGTTAGGTACAAGAAGTTGATGTAATACTTAATAGAATAAAAAACACAGAACACTAAAAGTGTTCTGTGTTTAGACAGATGCCTAGTCTTGACATTAATTACCTTTTTGTTGGAAGGATTGGTTTACCATTAGGTTGACCGAACCATTTATTGAAAATAACACACGCTATTAAGTCACCAGTCACATTTATAGCTGTTCTAAACATTCCTAAAACGCGGTCAATACCAATGATGATGATTAATCCCTCAGTTGGTATTCCTGCACTTTGTAAAACCGAAGCTAAAATTATTACACCTCCTCCTGGAATAGCTGGTGTGCCAATTGAAGCAGCAACAATTGTTACGGTAATCAATAATAGATTGATTAGAGTTAATTCAATTCCATATGCTTGAGCCATAAATAAAGCAGTAACACATTGAAACAAGGCAGTTCCATCCATATTAATGGAAGCACCAACTGGAATAACAAAATCACTAATCTTTGAAGCTACCCCTAATTTTTCATCAGCTACTCTCATAGATAATGGCATGACCGCAGCAGAACTAGCTGTTGAAAAGGCTAATAATTGTGCTTCCTTAACATGACTTAGAAAGGTGAATGGATTTGTTCTTGCAAATAGAAATAATATGATTAAGTAGATGACTAATAGTATAAATAGACCTAGAATAACAACGCCAATGTAATAGGTTAAGCCTAATAATACCTCAACTCCTATTCTAGATAGCAATGCCGCAATTAGTCCAAATACTGCATATGGTACCAATAACATTGCCCAAGAGACGACAATCATACATATTTTTTGAATGGCTTCTGTAAAACGAATTAAAGGACGTGCGGTGTCAACTTTTAATTGGGTGATGGCTATGCCGATAATAATTGTGAAAATGACAATACCCAGCATTTCTCCTGTAAGCATTGCCTCAAGTGGATTGTCAGGAATCAGATTTGAAATGGCTTCTGGAATGTTTTTAAAAGAGGTTATGGCTTCACCAGCTATTATTTCTTCAGCGCCATTGTTTGGGAAGCCACCTGAATTGAAAACGTAAAGACCGGGTTTAAATAAATAACTGACCACAACGCCAATGAAAATGGCAATACTGGTGGTGAAAATAAAATACAACATTAAGCGCAAGCCCATTGTTTTTAAATTAGTAGAAGAATTACTTACAATCCCAGATATAATTGATGTGAAAATCAAAGGAATCATAATCATTTGAACTAATTTCAAAAATATTTGCCCAGGTAAATCTAACCAATTGGCTATCCAGGTACTGAAAGATGAAGATACAACCCCTGAGGAAGGATTCAATAATACCCCTAAACCAGCTCCTAAAAGTATGCCTACAATTACCTTTAGCCAGAGTTTACCTTGGATTAGGCGTTGTAAGTGTGTGGCTAAGTCGTTTAGAGGTGTTATTTTAATCATAATTTCAGTTCTACCAATGTCTCAAAACTAGGTCGATTAATTGATGACCAAAGGTAGTTTCAATACTGATATTTGTTATGAAATATGAAAGGAATATTTAAAAATAACAAAATTTAGCTTACCGGGCTTTATTTTTTGAGAGGATTGCTCGAGTCTGTTCTGTCAATTTAAAACCAAGTATTTTATACAAATTTATATACCCCTTACCTGTAGCTGCAGAAACTTCTGGAATAAATTCTTTTGGAATTGATTGTTTGAAAAAACGAATGGCTTCCTTTTTTTTAAAGCCATATAAAATTCGTATGGCGTCAAATAAAATTTGATAAGCTGGTTTAAAATCAAACTCAGGCTTTGCAGATTTGAGAAAGTTTATGATGTCTATTCTTAATTGCACATATCGAATCCATTTCTTATCAAGATTGATTTGAGAAATTGAACCTGAATCTCTTGAAATAATTGTTGTGTAAATTTTAGGATCAAAATACACCTTTTCTCTCTGTTTCAATATTTGAAACATTAGTTCGGATTCTTGAGAACTTTTCATGTCAACATTCCACTGAACGCCATTTTTAAATAAGTTAGTATTGAATAAGTTAGAACAGGTGTTGCCTATGTCAGTTTTTAGCAAAGCCAGCCAAATATTGCTACTTTGATCTGAATTATATTCTCTAGTAAATTGAATTTTTCCTGATTCAGTTTGACGACGATAGCTCCCAATAATAAAATCAGGAAGGTCATTTTCTTTGGACAATTCTATCTGATGTTCAATCTTTTTTGGTTCTAAAATATCGTCAGCATCTAGAAATTGAATATAATCTCCCTTAGCAACAGTTAAACCATTATTTCGAGCTGCACAGGCACCAGAATTAACTTGAGCGATAAGTTGAATTGGGATTGAAGAATCATCCATTAATGTTTTGATTACTTCTTCTGTGCTATCTGTACTACCATCATTTATACAAATAATTTCTAAATCACTATAGGTCTGATTTTGCACTGAAGCAATACAGGTAGAAATGTACTGCTCAACATTGTAACATGGAATGATTACTGAAACTATCATGGTAAATTTGTCACAAATATACTAAAGCAAGTGGGTTTAAAAAATTATGTTCAAATCATGTTACTTTTAAAAGAACTTGTATTTAATGGTTATAAAATAAGGTTAGTATCAAGTTTTATGAAGATCAGGTGCATGCGGCAGCTCCTACAGAAAGTAATGTTGCCCATGTGCCTGATTATTGAAAACAAATCTAAAACAATGCATTAGATTATTGTTTTTCAGCAAATATTTTGAATTGACGCATCCATTTTTCACCTTGTTTGCGATACATGCTGGGAAAGAGAGTAGCCATTAGTTTAGGCATAAGCCAATTGATCCTTGTATATTCAAATTCGTAATCATACCGTGTTGTATTTTCATCAATAACCGTAAAAGTACAAAGCATGGTATTATCCATATGGATATGATGATAATTAGCGGCAAATGAATCAGGTAATAGATTGTTTGTTACAGTTTCTGTAAGTTCCAAGTCACGGTTTCCCTGTTTGTAATACATTTTAGAAATGGTGCCATTTTCACCAGCTGTCCCACTAACCAGATTTTTTTTTACAAAACCATCTTGGTACTCTCCAAGATATTTTGGATCAGAAAATAATTCAACCACTTTTTCGCGAGGTTGTTTGATTTCAACAAAACCTTTAAATTTCATAATGAATGTCTTTACTCAAATATAGTATTTTTCAAGTTGCTTCAATAGTTAAAAAAACGTTTTATTTGATTTGAAAACTTGCCATTATTTGTGCTTTAATAATTGGATGAGTTCATTTTTCCGATCGTCAGAGATTCCATATTTTGGAACTGGCCAATTCATTTCGTCAAAATGATCTATTGTAGATTGAACGGCTGATTTAAAATCAGAAAGGGTCACTTTAAAGTCATTTAAAACTTTTGAGTTATCATATGTGTAGAAATCAGAGTCCAGCCACAAAGGCATGTCTACCCATTGGTTAATTGAGTTGTTTTTTAGAAACCTCGAATCAGCATTAGTATAATTAGGGTTGGTTTTTAGAATTTCAGTTGCTAATTTTTTAATCAAGGCAATTGAACAGGTTGGAGTAGTGGTCATGGTGTAAATTTTTGAAGGCTTTTCATTGTTTAATGATTGAATAATAACGTTCACCAAATCTTTGACATAGGTCACAGAAAATTGACTTTGACCAAGGTTTGGCAGCAGGATTTCTGTGTCATTTTTGACTTGATATAACCAGTAATAGAACCTATCGGTATTATCATACTTACCAAACACCAGAGCCGGTCTGAAAATACTAAAAGGCAAATGACTATTTGTAAGTATTGATTCACACTTAGCTTTTCGATTGCCGTAGGTGACTGGAGAAGTGTCTGTTTCTTGTTCAATACTGCAAGATAAGATAGGTGCATCTTCGTTTCTAAGCATGTCATTATAAGCAGCATTATCATAAACTGAACAGGTAGAAATTAAAATATAGCGTTTAAGCGGATGTTTAACCGCTTCAATTGTTTTATTGATTTGATCAGGATAATAACATGACAAGTCAATAATATAATCCCATTTTTTTGTCGAAATTTCACTAATATCTGAAGTGTTTCTATCTCCTTTGATGAGATTAATATCCGAAAAGAGATCAGGGTTAGTCTCTCCGCGATTAAACAAAGTTAGATCATATTCATGGATCTTGGTTAAGGCCTCAATTAGATTTCTACCAATAAAATTTGTCCCTCCTAAAATTAATACGCGATCCATAATTTAATTTAAATGTATTTTTTAAAAAAAACCTGAATTAAGGAATCAAAATACCTAACCTTTTTTCATTTGAATTGGAATATAAATATCTTCTTCCGATTCTGGGTCATCATTATTATACCGTTCTCCTAAAATTTCGAAATGTGGTCTGTCATCTAAATTGTAATTAGATTGAGGTAACCATTCTGTAAAAATGTATTGAAAGATTTCTGGGGCATTATTACCTTTGTAATTGAAGACTGCATACAATCCTCCACTTAGCAGTAATTTATTCATTCCAATTGGGATATTATCAAAATCAGTAACTTCGACTGTAGCCCATTTTGTGAAATTTTTATTAGGATTAAAATATTTAAAATAATCTGCTTCGTAAAATTGCAAGGAGATATAGTTCGTATTACTACGATTAATTATTTCATCACGCCTTTTCATAAAAGATTGCCACAGTTGACCTGTAAGGTTATGGGCTAAGGACATTTCAATATTGATACCTAATAATTTTTTTGGAGCTAAATTTTCTATTTTTGGTTGAATGCGAATCATGTTATAATTTTACAATTTTTTCAATCCAAGTTTTATCATTTAAATAAACATGGACAACATAAAGACCTGCAGAAAAGTGAGAACCAATTTGATTAATATCTTGGCTTAACTCTCCAGTCTCTACCAGCTTGCCGTTCATATCAAATAGATCAAATGAAATTGTGGTTTTGGCATCTAAAAAAAAATGGGTGCTTGATATGGTTGGATATAGTGCAAACGGTTTTTCTCCTGGTAAATATTCTTCGGTCATGCTTAAATCAAAGCAAGTTAATTTAAAGTCATCAAAACAAGCTTGTCCACTATAAATACCAATAGCGACGATAGTATCAGAACCCGAATTAAAACTCTGAGAAATAAAAGTCCAATCATTAGAGTCTACTTCAATTAGGGGAGAAGCATTATAATTTAAAATAAACCTCAACAATTCATCATTCATGCCATTTTTTACAAAACAGCTCAGATAATAGGTTGTGTTTGAATCAACAGCTATCAATTGTTCTGCACCTCCACCGTAGCTGCAGAGCACAGAGTCTCCAGTTAAGGCATAGTCACCTGAAATTTCAGCACCATCATTTTGAGTCCAAAAACCAGTTTGAAATAGTGGGTTTGCAGGAGCAAAAGAACTTTCTTCAAAACTAGAGTCAGGTATGGGAATATTCTGACATTGGGCAGAAAGATTTAATCCACTAAAAATTCCGATTAACGAAAAGAAAAGTCTTATCGAAAAATTGATTGCCATACTTCTAAATTAAGAAGAATTAGCCACAAAAATTGAATAAAAGTTGATTTATTAAAGTAACCAGATTAAGTGCTAGAGATAATGCTTAATTTGAATTGTCAACGTACTTAGCTGCAGATTTGGCGAAATCCAGCCATTTATCTTTATAGGTATATGGCAACTGTACCCATTCCTTCATTGGTCTTTTTTTTCCTGAAGGGTCAAATAGTATTGCACCTTCCAAACTCAACGCTTCCCGGTGATCTTCATCAGTTAATTTAAAAACCATGGCTTCTTGAAAAAAACAAACGAAAGCCTTTTTATTGATTTTAAAACAAGGTTTTCCAAACATTTGGCTGTTTTCACTATTTGCTATGTTTTCGCCAGTGGTTATATAGTATTGATGTGAGTCAGTCATTTTATTCGCTTAATAACAGATATTTATGAGCTAGTTCACCATCTTCCATAACTTCTTTTTCAAATTTAAACCCTAATTTTTTTAATACATTGATTGAACCTTTATTTTCCGGAAGTACTAGGCCAATAATACTTTTTAAGCCAAGTGTTTTGAACCCATACTCAATACATGGTAGTGCAGATTCGGTAGCATAGCCTTTGCCCCAATATTGACTCATAAAGCGAAAACCAATATCTACTTCATCCATATCATCAAGATATTTAAGTCCAGTAAAACCAATAAATTCACCAGTTGATTTTAATTCAACAGCAAATCTACCAAAGCCATATATTTTATAATCACCAAATACATGTTCTTTAATACGGCGTTCAATTTCAGTTTTGCTGACAACGCCACCATCTCCTGTATACTTTGAAACTTCTGGATCTAGATTCATCTTATAGGATGATGAAATATCTCGCTCCTCAAAAGGGCGGATGATAAGCCGATCTGTTTCTATTCTAAAATTGGATAAAGACATCATTAATTAAGTAGTATTCAAATATAATAAATCTTTTGATTTGATTACTCTGTCACAAAATTATTGATTAATTGGTCAATCCAAGATTTCAAAATATAACAACCATCACGACAAATCCAATAGTTGGGGAAATTGCTGTCATTGGTTGTGTATTCACCACAATCTTCTAATGGTAAATAAGGTTCTTCTTGTTTGACCCAAAAAACCGAACTGGCCAAAGGCATAGAATTCGGATCCCAAAACCTATATTTTTTCTCTTCAAGTTTGGCAAATAATTCAAGCTGATCATTTTGGTTAACAACGATCAGAACCGTATCTCCTGTTTCAGGCCATACACCAACCATAGATTCAAGCGAAATTGTCCCATTTTTAAGATTATCTTTTCTGCTCAATTCGGCTAAAGTTTTTGACTTTGAATTTATCCTTAAAGTATCATTAGAGTCTATAAAGTGACATAATAAGGTTGTGTCCGTATATCCAATAACTACAATATTATGAATTAGCTTTGCGTCCTCGAGGGCAGTTTTAATATGAATATTTCTTGTTTTAGCCTGAACAATTTGAACCAATAACAAACTAATTATTATGAGACTTGTCCTTTTCATTAAATTTATTTTTTTGGAAGAAAAATTTCTAAGATCATACACCTCACACTGCCTCCACCAATTTGTTCGATTGTATCTACCCTAATAGGGAATAATTCGCAATAATTAGATAAGTCGGCTTTTTGATTTGAAGTAAGGGCTTTAAAAGCAGTATTGGACATGGCTAAGATATTCTTCTGTTTAATTCGTTTCAATTCTAACATATTGCCGCAAAACGAATTTATTTGTTGAAGTGAAATATCAATGATCTTTAAATTTGATTTTTTAAGGGTTTGAATGACTATATTTCGTTGGGTCTTATCATAAATGCTTTCTAAGCAAATAACGACATACCCGATCCCAATATTCATCATGACATTTGTGTGGTAAATCTGGTTTCCTAGTTGATCATAGGCTTGAAAACTGATTGGCTGGTAGTCCAAAAAAGCGCAGGTTTCAAAAAATAGATCTTCATCAGTTCTTGAGGAGATGCAGGCATATGCTATGCGGTGATTATGGTCGAAAATAATGCTACCAGTACTTTCTAAAAATCTTCCATTTTCTTCATTTTTAGTAATGTCATGAATATGAGTTATTTCAAATTTTGAAGCAATTTGATCTAAGATTTGAGGTCTTCTTTCTGTCCTGCGGTTTTGTGCTTCCATTGGATATAAAATAACCTGACCATTAGCATGACAACTGATCCAATTATTCGGGAATATGGCATCTGGTTTTAAAGGCGTTTTAGTGTCCTCAATTAATGTAATATCTATTCTAGCATTTTTTAGTTTTTCAACCATTTGATCAAACTCTTTCAAAGCTTGTGATCTTAAAACGCTGTTATTTATGGGTATTATATTTTGGAAAGTATTGGATTCCGCAGTTTCAGAGTTATAGCCAAAATTAGCTGGCCTTACCAATAAAATATGATTTGTTGACTGCTGCATTTATTGTTTCCAGCGAGCTGAAGGTCCCTGAATTATTTTTTGAACTTTGAGTTTCTCCAAACAGACATAAGCGTTGCTTTATCGGCTTCATTATTGTAGTTTAAATTAACCCCAAAATCGAACCCGTTGATATAGCGTCCATACATGTCTTGAAAGAGGATGGCTTCACCAGAAGGGGCATAAACAGTGACGTGAAAGCCATGAAATACCAAACCGTCTACTGTCATTAAAGATGAAGAAGTATCCACTTGAATACCTTGGTTTGTATAAGTCGTGTATAATACTTCCCTCAATAAAATATTATTGTCTTCCCATTCTCCTTCATATTCTAATTCAAAAGGTTCAGAAGTTGATTGGAAAATATTGAATTGATCCTTTTGAAAACTAATAAGATGTTTTAGTCCGCTATAATCAATATCACCAAATACCTCTTCAATTACTTCATTTCCTTTTTCAGTCATATTATCCATACTTTCCATGGTCATTACTTCCCAACCACCTGGAATTTGCATGGTCCAACCAATATCTTGACTGGTGTACACTTTTCCCTCAACTTGGCCTTCATCAATTTCTTCATTTGGATTGACATTTTCACAGGAAACTAATAGAATAGCAAAATAGAGTCCAAATAACACGATAAGTGAGATGCGTTTCATGGTTTTAGTTGTTGAGGTTTAAAAGCGTTTGACTCAAATATAAATAAACTATAAGGTTTTGTGAGATGCTTTCCATAATTTTTGTTAATAAAGATGGTTAAATGGAAATTTGGGTAGGATGATTCATCATCAATCTTTGCTGTTGTGAAACACTTTTTATTGAAAAAAGTACTTTTAAGCAGTCGTGGTTAAATTTTTTTCCATTATAACAGAGTGGTGCCCTTTGTATAAGACTTTTTCTACTGTATTCCATCCACACCTTTCATACAAATTTTCAGCAGTAAAAGTGTATAAGTATAATTTGGTGAGTTGTTTAGTTTTGGCATAAGCGTCAATTTCTTGCAAAAGTATTTTCCCTAAGCCTTGTCCTCTATAATTTGGATCTGTGTAGAATAGGGCTAGCCAAGGACCAATTGCTTTAAGTCTGGGATAAACGTTTTGAATATTAACTTCATAGCTGATTCCGCCAGTTGCGACTATTTTATTATTTTGAAAAAGGACTAACTGGAATAATGTTGTATCATCAGATTGGTTGGAGAGTCTTTGAACTGTCTCGTCAATTGGTGTTAGCCATTCATCATAATACCAATCGGCAATTTGTTGAATAAGTTCATATTCTCCAGTAGCAAGTACTCTTATTTCTATATTTGAATTGATTTGGCTCATTTATTATTTAAATGATTACTTTTTTATCACTAGCATTCGATAATTTGTTTTTGACTTATGACCGCTCTGCTGATCTTCAAATGTATAGTCAAATTTTTTATTAGCTAAGCGAACATATTGTTTTTCAAAATCAATCGTTTCATTAAGAATATCAACTTTTTTACCTGTATCTTGTATACAGACGATAAGCAGGCAGTCATTTTTAATATTCATCAGTATTTTCTGAAGAAATGTGATCTCTTTTTTTCTATCTTTTTTAGTAAAATGAAATATGCTATCGAGCAAAACAAAATCATAATTTCTGAAGTCTTCAAACTGAAAAATATCTGCTACGTCTCCTTTTAATGATAAATTTTCGAATTTGGCAATTGTGTTCATTTGTTTGATGCCAACTTTAGAACTATCAACCCCTGTTACATCATAGCCAAGTCTTGCCAATGGTATAGAATCTCTTCCTTGACCACAACCTAAGTCTAGTAGCTTCCCTTTTTTTGGATAATTAGAAAAAAAGTCAATCAACTCTGGATATGGTTGTCCAAATAAATTTTCCGTCTGGTAATATTTGTCGTAAACGTCATCCATTATAAAGCAATCATCATTTTGATTTATTTTTTAGTTGATTTGTACATGTCGTTCAGTCCTTTCCCTTTCATGATTTGAGGGGAGTACTTTTCAATTCTATCCGCTCGGGTTTTTGATTGTTTAGGTTGGGAAAAATGAAGAATATACCCACGCTGACGTCCTGGGGTCAGTGCTTGAAAGGCTGTTTTAAAACTTGGATTGGCATCAAATTTTTTTTGAAGTTCATCAGGAATTAACTCGGGGGTCTTTTTAAAATTGACTTTAACACCTGTCTTTTCTATTTCAATAGCGTTTCGGATATAAGTTTTAATAATTGGCGACATTTCTATTATCTTTTTACTTGAAGTGAACCTAAGTTGGCGAACAGCATGTGAATTTTTACCAGGAGCCGTTAAAATATTATTTGGATCTTTAAGTAGTGAACCTTTAAAAAAAGCAATAGTAGCATACGCTTTAAAAGCTGTCACTAAAAGGATGTTCTTATTGTCAAGAGTGTAACATGGTTGAGACCATTTAAAGTCCTCTTTCAAGCCAGTATCAAGCACAATAGCTCTTAATTGGCTTAATTCATCTGACCATGTATGAACTTTACATTCTGGTGTTTGATACAGTGAACAACGCCCACATCCTTCAATTAAATACCTATCAACTTGTGGATTTATTTTCATAAGATTTAATATAAGAGGAGGTGTTTTTCTAATCCTTTAAATTTCTAAACTAAAATAATGAATAAATCGTAATTCTATTGTCCTCTATTGAATTGATCTTATAGTTTTTTTGATAAAGAATGATTAATTACGTTGGTTTGTTGGTAAGAATTGCTTACCGACTGTGTAATTGTGTTAATTTATCTAAATGCGTTCAGTTCCTTTTAGCCGCTCTTGTAGGGCGTACATTTCATCACGGAGTTGTGCAGCTTCAATGAAATCAAGTTTTTTGGCAGCTTTTTCCATTTCTTTTTTAATTTTTAAAATGGCTTTTTCTAATTGAGGTTTACTCATGTAGGCAATTACTGGATCTGCAGCGATTGAACTCTGAGTTGGAATTTGATAATCTGAATAGTCTTTATCACCATCTGCCACTTTGGTTTGTTTTAGAATAGATTCAACAGATTTTTTAATTTGATAAGGTTGTTTATCATTGTCAAGATTATGTTGGTCTTGAATTTTACGACGACGATTGGTTTCCTCTATTGTTTTTTTCATTGAATCAGTAACCTTATCTGCATACATAATCACTTTACCGTTAACATTTCTTGCAGCCCGCCCAACAGTTTGTACTAATGCTCTTTCAGATCGAAGGAAGCCTTCTTTATCGGCATCAATAATGGCAACTAAGGAAACTTCTGGTAAATCTAAACCTTCACGTAATAAATTAACTCCAATTAGGGTGTCAAATTCTCCTAAACGCAATTGGCGTAGAATTTCCACTCGTTCCATAGTGTCCACGTCAGAGTGAATATAGCGACATTTTATGCCATTTTTATCTAAATATTTTTGAAGCTCTTCAGCCATTCTTTTAGTCAAAGTGGTTACCAATACACGTTCATCTCTTTCAACTCTAAGGTGAACCTCTTCCATCAAATCATCAATCTGATTCTCACTTGGGCGGATTTGAATTTCAGGATCAAGTAATCCAGTTGGTCTTATGATTTGTTCAATAACAATACCTTCCGATTTTTCTAATTCATAATTGGCAGGAGTAGCACTAACATACAGCGTAGTAGGGGTGATAGCTTCAAATTCTTCGAATTTTAATGGTCGGTTGTCCATTGCGGCTGGCAAGCGAAATCCAAAATCGACTAAGTTTACTTTTCTAGCTCTGTCTCCGCCATACATGGCTTTAATTTGTGGTAAAGTAACATGGCTTTCATCAATCATCATGATAAAATCTTTCGGGAAATAATCAATCAAGCAGAAAGGACGGCTTCCAGGAGGTCGTTGATCAAAATAACGTGAATAATTTTCAATGCCAGAACAATAACCTAATTCCCGAATCATTTCTAAATCATAAGTTACCCTATCCTCAATACGTTTTGCTTCAATTTCTTTGTTGTTATATTTTAGGTAATTTACGTATTTCCCTAAATCTATTTCGATATCTTCAATGGCCTGGTTAATGGTTTCTTGACTTGTGACAAAGATGTTGGCTGGGAAAATTTTGATGTCTTCGAATACTTCAATTTTAGAATTATTTAATGGATCAAATGTGTAAATTTCCTCAATTTCATCTCCCCAAAAAATAATTCGAAGTGCGTAATCTACGTAGGCTAAAAAAACATCTACAGTGTCACCTTTAACTCTAAAATGGCCGCGTTCTGGGGCAGTATCATTTCTAGAGTACAAATTTTCAACCAATTTAAGCAGAAATTTATTCCGACTAATTTCTTCACCAACCTTAAGTTCAATAATGCTATTTTCGAATTCTGTTGGGTTACCAATACCATAAATACAAGATACTGATGCAACAATCACAACATCTCTACGACCAGATAATAGGGCAGAGGCTGCTGAAATTCGGAGTTTTTCAATCTCATCATTGATTGACATGTCTTTTTCAATAAAAAGATCTGTTGTTGGCAAGTAGGCCTCAGGCTGATAATAATCGTAATATGAAACAAAATATTCTACTGCATTTTCAGGAAAAAATTGTTTGAATTCTCCATATAATTGTGCAGCCAAAGTCTTGTTATGCGACAGGATCAAGGTTGGTCTATTAAGCTCTTTAATGACATTAGCCATTGTAAAGGTTTTCCCACTACCAGTAACCCCTAAAAGAGTTTGGTAATTGACATCATCCCGAAAGCTCTCAACAATCTGTTTGATAGCTTCCGGCTGGTCACCAGTTGGTTGATAATCTGATACCAGTTTAAAATCCATGGTTTTTTAACCTACAGCTGAATAAATAAAAAACGTCTCTTCTTTCTTTGATATATATACTTCAGTTACCATAGATTCTTTAACCTTATTTTCAATCTGATATTTGACGCTAAATGTATTGTTCTTCTGGCCATTAATTTCCAATAATTTCACTTTCATGATCTCTTGGAAAGGCATACAGCTTTGTTTTTCATTCATTTTTCCGCAGAAAAATTCATTTAAAAACTTAGTGGTGTCTCCACCAAGATTAGTCGTTAACTGTTCATTTAAGTATTCAGGCTTAACATGTTTTAAGAAGTGAGCTTCTTCACCAATAGTCATGATCCGTTGTATATGTCTTGAAAACTTAATAACTTCGGCTTTGTCATCATCATTTCCTTTGTAGGACACAGAAGATGAACAGCTTAACATGAAAATAGCGCATAAAGGGATTAAAAAATATTTCATAGATTAAAATTTGAGAGTACTGATTCAATAGTACTAGGGTTATTATAAAAGTTTAAAATTTTTTGAAGTACACGGTCAACAACGGCGTCCGGACAAGAAGCGCCACTTGAAATGACAATATTATTTGGAAGGTTTTCCACGAAAACTGCCTCTGATTTCATTTGATTCTCATGCTGGTTAAGATAATCTAAGGTGCCATTTTCAGAGATTTCAGTTTCATCTTTGATGAAATAGGTTCTAAATTTCTGATCTAACAATTCTGCTAAATGAGAGGTGTTTGAGCTATTGTAACCACCTATAACAATTGCAATATCTGCGTCAAGATCTAGCAAAGCTTTTGTTGAGGTTTGATTGTCATTTGTGGCGTAACACAGTGTGTCACGTGTATTGGCAAAGTGAGCTTTAATTTCTTCACCATATTTAGATAAATATATACTATAAAGGTAATCAGTGATTTCTTGTGTGTCTGAAGCTAACATAGTTGTTTGATTTACAACTCCAATTTTATCAAAATCATAATTTGGATTAAACCCATCTGAGATGGCATGACCAAAATCGACATTAAATGATGAAATGTCTTTTTCTCCAGTAATGTATTGAGCCAACAACTTAGTCTCTGATAAATCCTTAACTACAATAGATTTAGCGTTAACACTAGCATGAGAAAAGGTAGCTCTAGTTTCTTCGTGCTGGTGTTTGCCATGAATGATTACAGTGTGTTTGTCCTCGCCAAGTTTTTTAGATCTTTTCCAAACTTTTTCAACAAAAGGGCAGGTTGTATTGTATGTCTCCGCTTGAATTCCAATTGATGATAATTTATTTTCTATATCTATCGTTGTTCCAAAAGCTGGAATAATTACAATGTCATCTTTGACTAAATCTGTCCACGGGATGAGTTGTTGACCCTCAGTGTCTTGTAAAAATCTGACACCTAAATTTAGTAGATCAGCATTAACACCAGGGTTATGTATCATTTGGCTGAGTAAAAAGATACGCTTATCTGGATTTTCATGAATGGCTTTATAACTGATTTCAATGGCGTTTTCAACCCCATAACAAAAACCAAAGTGTCGTGGAATATGAAATTTAACGACACCAAAATCTAACAAAGTTGGACTAAAGTCCTTTTTTCTATGATCATTTGCTGTTCTATACGATTTAACCTTTCCAATAATTGAGGATCGATAGTATGTAGGTATGTCGAATGTTTTCATTGTTTGTCTAGAAACAAATATATACATTTAACACCTAAATTGACAAAAATTAAATTCAATTATTCACAGTTTGTTTTTAGCAAGTTTAAATCCAAAAAAAAGAGGGTGTCTGAAAAGAAAAAAGAAGTCCATGAGAATTGAAAATTTGAAATCACCTCTGTAGGAGGGTACTTGCAAATTTGACAAAAAAAAAGAGGGTGTTCTGACTTTTCAGACACCCTCTTTTTTTTGGATTATTTAAACTATTTAACCAAGATATGCTCTAAGCATTTTACTTCTATTAGTTTGTCTCATTCGTCGAATGCCTTTTTCTTTAATTTGGCGAACTCTCTCGCGTGTGAGTTCAAAAATGTCACCAATTTCTTCTAGTGTAAGTGATGATTTACCGCCAAGCCCATAGTATAATCTAATAATGCTAGCTTCTCTATGTTTTAAGGTGTTTAATGATCGTTCAATTTCCTTTTGTAATGATTCTTTTAAAATTTTATTATCAGGACTCTGCTTTTCAGTATTATGCAATAAATCATACATAGTTGACGAATTGGCTTCACCATCTACTAGCGGAGCGTCCATTGATACATGTTTACCTTGGCTTGATAAAGCTTGTTTGACATCTTTAATTGAGAGGTCAAGGTGGTCAGCAAGTTCAGTATTTGTTGGTGTTCTTCCAAGATCTTGTTCTAGTCTAGCAAATGCTTTATTTAACTTTCCTATTGTACCAATTTTGTTTAATGGTAGTCTCACCACTCTAGCCTGATCAGCTAAAGCTTGTAATATAGATTGGCGAATCCACCAAACGGCATAAGAAATAAATTTAAATCCTCTAGTTTCATCAAATCGCTTGGCAGCTTTAATTAAGCCAATATTACCTTCGTTAATGAGGTCTGATAAAGTTAAACCTTGATTTTGATATTGTTTAGCAACAGACACCACAAAACGTAAATTTGCTGATACTAATTTGTCAAGTGCTACTTGGTCACCCTGTTTAATAAGATTTGTTAATTGAACTTCTTCCTCCGCTGTAACCAAATCTTGCTTAGCTATGTCTTGTAAATATTTGTCTAATGATGCTGTTTCGCGATTGGTAACTTGTTTAATAATTTTTAGTTGTCTCATCTCCTCTTTCAGTTTTAATAATTAGTCTATCCTTAGTTGTAGACGTAATAAAGCAGGAAAAGGTTGGCAAGTATTTAAAAAAAGCACAAAAAAATTTTTTTATTCGCGTAAAAATTTGTAAAGATGATTTATTGAGGTTCTGTCGCATCTAAATTTACAAAAAATAAAAACATGTTAGATTTGATAGAAAATCATGTTCAAAAACCACTGTTTTCCAAAAGCAATCATTCTTCAGGCAGTTTATTTCAAATTAAGGTTTAGTCTTAGTTATCGAGATGTAGAGGAACTAATGCAAATCAGAGGTGTTAAAGTATACCATGCTACGATTCAAAGATGGGTTTTCAAGTTCACACCAATGCTTGAAAAGGAATTCAGAAAACGTAAGAAACCAATAGATAAAAGCTGGAGGATGGATGAGACTTATATCAAAGTAAAAGATGTTTGGCGTTACTTGTATAGAGCAGTTGACAAAGAAGGAGATACCATTGATTTTCTACTCACCAAAAGAAGACAACGCATGTCAGCTCAAAGTTTTCTAATCAAAGCCATTGAAAACAATGGAAAACCAAAGGCTATCAATATCGATAAAAGTGGTTCAAATTCTGGTACAATTTGGGTTTACAATAAAAGAGCATTATCAACAAAGTCAAGAATAAAAATACGAACATGCAAGTACTTGAACAATATTATTGAGCAAGGCCATCGTTTTATCAAATGGAGGATTCAGCAAGGGTTAGGCTTTAAAGAGTTCGAATCAGCAAGAAGAACTTTAGCAGGAATAGAAATTGTGAGAATGATTAAGAAAAATCAATTGATTGGTCAAAACCAAACTATGTTCAAATCTTTTAAGTTATTAGCTGCTTGACTCATGATTGAATTTATAACTTTAGACCTTAATGTATTAGATGCGACAGAACCTTTTTTAAATAATATTGTAAATTGTAAAATAACTTTACTAAGTTTATAACTAATATATTATAAGCTATAAGTTTTTTAAAAATTAAAAAAGAAGATATACGGCTTAAGTAAAAAACATTAAAACATTTACTACTTCGAGTAGGTGATTTACAGTTAGAACGAAACATAAAACATGAAAAAATACTCTCAATTTTTCTTACAATCCACTAATAAATTAGTGACTATATGTATACTATTTAGTTGCCTTTTATTTTCTTTTAACACTTTTGCTCAAGATACAGACTTAGATCTTATACCAGACAATATAGACCTAGACGATGACAACGATGGTATCCTAGACACACAAGAAAGCTGCACTGGCACACCAGCAGGATTTGATGCCCATTGGCCTCTAGAAAATTCCACAAACGATGTTTCAGGAAATAATCGCAACCTACAGGCTGGATCGGTTACTTATTCAACAGATGCCATAATAGGCACAGCCTCAGCATCATTTAACGGTACTTCCGACTTTTTGCAATACAGCAATGGTACATTTTTAAACCAACAACTCACTAATTTCTCCTATGCCTTTTGGGTAAAACCCAATAATTTAAATGGCGTACAAACTTTATTAGATGAAGGAGGAAGTGTTAACGGTATAGCTATTAGACTGTTTAAAAACACCTTGCAAAACGCAGTGCGAGAAGGAGTAGGCACACAAGTTAGCACTTCCAGTTTTACCTTTCCCGATGATGGCGAATGGCACCACATTGCCCTTACCTATGCCAATGGCTTGGTAGTCATGTACCTGGATGGTGTGACAAGTTCTGTTCTAAATACGGGTTTTGGGGCTTTAGCTCTTCATAGCGATCCACAAAATTTTGGAAGAACAGCAAGTAATGACGCATTTGGCGCAACTACAGGAAATTATTATGAAGGGCTTATGGATGACATTTTCCATTACCCCATAACCTTAGCTCCATCCGAAATAAATGACCTTGCCTTTATCAATTGTAATGATTTTGATGGCGATGGAATTCTTAATAGTCTGGATCTAGATAGTGACAACGATGGTATTTTAGATGCGGTAGAAGCAGCACACGGTCAACCGCTTACCAATGGAAGGGTAAATGGTCCCGTTGGTGCAAATGGTTTTGCAGATGCGCTAGAAACAGTGGCGGAAAGTGGTATTCCAAACTTTATAGTTGCCAATAGCGATGTAGCCGCATTACCCAACTATATAGATACCGATTCTGATGATGACGGCTGTGTAGATGCCCTAGAAGGCAATGGTGGCTTTACGCTTGCAGATATCACAAATGATATGCTAACAAGTGCGATAGACGGCAATGGAATACCCATGGCAGCTACTGTAAATGGTCAGGGCGATGTAAGCTCAACCGATGAAACCATCACATCAGGAGAATGTGACGATGATGGCGATGGGGTTACAAACACGAATGATATTTGTAACGGTTTTGACGATTTAGCCGATAATGATGGGGATGCCATACCGGATGGCTGTGACCTAGATGATGATAACGATGGCATACTAGACACCAATGAAGGATTGATCTCTGGAGCAAACTCAGGAATAAATTGTTCGGCTTTTGGATATCTGTTTTCTGGCAATCCGGCCTCGGTTAGAGAGATTGACCTAACAACAGGTGCTATAACTCCTGTAGGTAATCTTCCGTTTTCATATAATGCTGTTGCTACCAATGAGTTTGATGGGCTGTTTTGGGGTATTAATCAAACATCAGGATCTAATGCGTTTACCATAATAGACCCTGTAACACTAGCTGTTGTGTATTCGAGTGCTGCAGATGGTTTTAATTCTTTTTCCGGAGTTATGGGGTTTCAGGACAGAAGGTATTATGCTTTTGCGGCTACCGAGACAAGAGTGTTTGATGCGGACCCAGCTTCTCCAACCTACAGACAAGTAGTTGACACGCTTTCTGGCTACACAGGTACGCCTGCAGCAGATATGGCATATTCAAATAGTACAAATACTTTTTTCGGGATTTATTCATCTGGTGGTGGTGCAGATTTAATTGAATTCAATCCGTTTACAGATACCTGGACCAATCATGGCACTGTTAATAATATGGTTACTGGAGATAGTTATGGTGGAACATTCTCTGTATTGAATGGCGATATGTTTTTCTATCATAATAATACTGGAAATATTTATTATATCGATTCCTCAGACCCTGCGTTTCCAGGAACTGTAACTGCATTCTTTGTTTCAAATTCCATTACTACAAGTTCTAATGATGGCGCCCGATGTCTATTAGTTGATATTAATGGCAACGCACTAGCCGCAAGTTTGGATACCGATGGCGATGGGATTCCAAACCATATGGATTTAGACAGCGATAACGATGGCTGCTTAGATATTGAAGAATCTGGAGGTACAGATACTAATGGAGATGGCGTGATAGACGGTACAGGAATAGATGGCGATGGTTTAGTAACAGGCGGCACAGGAGGATATGATGGTGCTACTGGAAGCGAAATAACTGCTGCACAGGTAGTTGTTGATACGGCTCCAGTAGATCAATTAGAAAACTCAGGCGATATAGCTACCTTCACGGTGACAACCACATCAACCAAAACTAGAGATTATACAGGTGCGGCACCTAACACTGTTCCAGACTATACGGGAGCATCTGCAACCGATGTATCGGGAGAAACCACGTACCAATGGTATTTGGGTGACCCAGCAACAACAGGAGTGGCACTTACAAACAATACCACCTACTCAGGCGTAACCACCGCCACACTTGATATTGTAACAGAAGTAGGCTTTGATAACCAATACTGTGTAGTAATCACACATCCTGGCAATACCTGTGCAATAACACAATGCGCATTGTTGGAAGTAAAAGACGCCTGCGACCCAGTCGCATCCGGCAACCCCGATACCGACGGTGATGGCGTAAGTGACGTGTGCGACTTAGACGATGATAATGACGGGATTTTGGATGTTGAGGAAAGAAGTTGTAATACTGTGCTTTTTGCCGATGCCACACCTACCGTTTCTCAAAGTTCTACGTCTGCTGGTGGAGTTGCTTCCAGAGCAATAGATGGGAATACAGATGGTAATTATTCAAACGGTTCTGTTTCTCATACTGCTGGTGAAACTGATCCTTGGTGGTTATTGGACCTTGAAGGAGTAGAACAAATAGATAATATAACAGTTTATAATAGGACAGGCGGTGCATTAGGATCTCGTTTAGACAATTTTATTTTAGAAATCTTAGACAGTAATTCAAATGTAGTCTATACACATAATCACGGAGTAGCAGCTGCTGTTAATGCAATTCCTGATATCCATACAGAAGGTCAATTTGTCAGGATTCGTTTAGTCGCGGCAATTCAGGTTTTATCCTTAGCTGAAGTAGAAGTAAATTTAGCAGTACCATGTGATATCGATGGAGATGGTCTAATCAATGAACTGGACTTAGACAGCGACGGAGACGGCTGTTCTGATGCTGATGAAGCGTATGGTAATACAGATGCAGATGGAGGAGATACAGGAATTTATGGAACGGATACTCCAACTTTAGCAAATGGACAAGTAAATGCTAATGGTTTAGTGATATCAGCTGGAGTAACAGCGAATGATTCAGCTTATGTAACATTACCAGCCACAACAGCCGGAGGACAAAATACTTTCCAGGAGGCAGTATTGGTAACGATGACTACTGCTCCTACTGATCAATCTGTAAATTCAGGAGGTAGTGCAATATTTACTGCTGTTGCTACTGGAACCATATTAACGACTGATCCAGTTACTACAGCAAGTACTGATTTGAATTATCAATGGCAAGTGAGTACAGATGGAGGAACTACTTTTACTGATTTGGCAGGAGAAAATGGAACTGTTACAACCGGAACTACAGTAGCACTTATGCTTACAAGTGTTATGCTATATATGGATGATAACGTCTATCGTGTGATATTCACAAATGAAGCAAATATTTGTGGAGTCGAAGATCAGGCAGTATTGAATGTTATTGATTCATGTGATCCGATAGCATCAGGCAATACCGATACCGACGGTGATGGCGTAAGTGACGTTTGTGACCTAGATGATGACAATGATGGAATTTTGGATGAAGAAGAAGGCTTTTGCGAAGCTAACTTTGCATTTTCTTTTGAAACAGGAACCGAAGGCTGGTTAGAAGACAATACAAATAATGGGACAACTCTAGATCGCTTAAGGAGCTCCACAACACCTATTACACAATTTGGCTGTACCTTACCTACACTTTTGACTAATGCACCACCATCAGGTAATTTTGTTTATGTTGAAGATAATGCTGGAAATGCAATGTTCGTAGAGAGTCCTAATAATCTAAATCTTGATTTGAGTGCGTTTTTAGGTACTGAATTTAGTTTTCGCTGGGCCAATGGAGCTTATAATGGTGGTGGAACCCAAGCTACCACGAATTTAATTGTAAAATTGGTTGGTGGAGGAGTAAGTACCTCTACAACCATAGATGTAACAGGGCTTATTAATACAGGTTGGAATAAACTTGTAGCTCCCCTTAATGTGTTAGCATGGGATGCTAATTTACCTACAGTTTTAGCAGATTTGGATAGGGTTGAAATACAAGTAGAAACAGTAAATGGTTTTAGTAACTCAAACTGTACAAATACGGAATATGCTGCAATTGACGAAGTTACATTTGGATGTGAAGCAACTCCAGATACTGATATGGATGGGGTCCCTGACTATCTAGACTTGGACAGTGATAATGACGGCTGTAATGATGCCGATGAAGCCTATGCTAATACTGATGCAGATGGAGGAGATACAGGAATTTATGGAACGGATACTCCAACTTTAGTAAATGGACAAGTAAATAGTAATGGATTAGTCATCTCAGCTGGAGTGACAGCAAATGATTCTTCATATACAACCACTCCATCAACAACCGCTGGAGGGCAAAATACTTTTCAAGAAGCGGTAGCTGTAAGTGTAAGTACACCCCCAATAGATCAAACAGCTTGTGTGGGAGATAGTGTAACATTCTTTTCTATAGCAAACGTTACAATTCTTACAACAGGCCCAGTTACAACAGCAAGTACAGATGTTTCATACCAATGGCAAGTAAGTACAGATGGAGGAATAACTTTTACAGATTTAGCAGGAGAAAACGGTACTATTCCAACAGGAGATACTACATTCTTAGGATTAGCAAATGTTACGGCAGTAATGGATACTAATATTTACCATGTGGTCTTTACAAATGAAGCTAATATTTGTGGAGCAGAGGCTCTTGCTACATTAACTGTACAAGCCTTACCAAGCCCAGGAAATGACACAATAATAGCTGTTTGCTCTAATAATAATGCAGTAAACTTATTTACATCTTTAGGAGGAACTCCAGAAATTGGTGGTACATGGAATGATGATGATGTAACGGGAGCTTTAACTGATAGTATTTTTGATGCTACAGCAGTATCGACAGGAACATATCAATTTACTTATACAGTTGATGGAACTGCTCCATGTGGAGACCAAAGTGCGATCGTTACAGTATCTATTAATCCAGCCAAAGATGCTGGTACAGCTAATAACTCTACCATTTGTGAATCTACACCCTCTATAAATTTACATAATTATCTTACAGGAGAACAAGGTGGTGGAACTTGGGCTGATGATGATGCCTCTGGAGAATTGCTTGGAAATGTGTTTAATACTTCTGCTGCAGGTCCTGGAGTTTACAACTTCACCTACACATTAGTAGGATTAACACCCTGTTCGAATGATTCAGAAACAGTTACCATTACCGTAGAAGATTCTTTGTCTGCTGGTGCTGTAAATCCACCTGTTACAGCTTGTGAAACAGAAGATAGTATAAACTTACTCTCTGGAATTTTTAATTACGATGCAGGAGGAACTTGGTCCGATGATGATGTAACAGGTGCATTAAGTGGAAATATAGTAGATGCAACTGCATTAACCCCTGGTGGAACATTTAGTTTTACGTACACCCACCCAGCAGGAACAGTTTGTAGTTCTACTTCTACAAACGTTCAATTAGAAATAATAGATCAAGTAGAAGCAGGAGTTTTATCACCCGATACGATTGCTTGTCAATCAGATGCTTCATTTGATTTAGCTTCTACACTTTCAAATTCTACTTTAGGAGGGACTTGGAGTGATGATGATGCAACAGGTGCGCTTACTACCACTCTTGTTGATGCCACAGGCTTAACTGCAGGAAACTCGTATGCATTTACCTACACTATTTCGACAGTAGGTTGTAATAGTAATGCACAAGCTGTAAATCTTAGAATTGAAGCACCAGTAACCGCAGGTAGTATAGTAAATGATACTATCTGTAATAATGCTGGAAATATTTTAGATCTGAACACATTATTAACTGGCGCAGATGCTGGAGGTACTTGGAATGATTTAGGGGGTTCTGGTGGTTTAAGTGATTCTACTTTTGATCCTATTAGTTTGACAGGAACGTATAACTTTCAGTACTTTGTTGCTGCAGAAGATGTTTGTCCTTCCGATCAAGTTACTACAATAATTACTTTGATGGACAGTACCAATGCAGGAATTGGAGGAACACATGATTATTGTAAAGATGAGGGTACAATTAGTTTATTTGGCTTACTTCTCAATGCACCAAATCCAGGAGGAACTTGGAATGATGACAATGGCAGCGGAGGATTGAATTTAACTACAGGATTTTTAGATTTATCTGCAATTACAGCAGGAAGTTATGATTATACATATACAGATAGCAATAGTCCTTGTAATGATGCAAGTGCTACATTAACCATAAATATAAGTGCAGTACCCGATGCAGGTACAGGTGCTAGCATAAATGTTTGTAATAGCAATGCTGCCTATAATTTATTCTCTGCTTTAGGAGGTACTCCAAGTAGGGGAGGAACATGGGTAGATATTGATGGAACAGGAGCTCTAACAGATAGTACACTAAATGCTACAGGTGTCACACCGGGAACGTATTCTTTTAGTTATACCGTATCTTCTTCACCTTGTGACGATGTTGTATCAATAGTATATGTAACTGTAGAAGCACAACAAACTACTGGAACAGCGAATAACAGTACCATTTGCCAAGCTACCTCAAATATAAGCTTAACGGATTATGTTACTGGAGAAGATAATGGTGGAACATGGAATGATGACGATGCTACAGGAGAATTACTTGGAGCTGTATTTGCTACAGCAAATATGGGTGCAGGAACGTATGATTTTACCTATACAATCTCACCAGTATCAGCTTGTGTAGTCTCAGCAACAACAGTATCTATCACAATCGAAGACTCTCTTTCTTCTGGATTACCAAATTCCCCAATAATGGCATGTGAAACGGATGGAACTGTAGATTTAAATGCAGGATTAATTGGGGCCGATGCAGGTGGAACTTGGAATGACCTAGACGCAACAGGAGCTTTGACAGATTCTTTGGTAGATGCGAACCTTTTGGTAGCACCAAATACCTACGATTTTTCTTATACACATGCTGCAGGATCAGTTTGTTCTGCCAATACAACAGCCATTCAATTAACTATTGTTTCGGCAGTTGACGCTGGTGTTCTTACATCAGATACTATTGTTTGTCAAAGCGATGGTAATTTTGATTTATCTGTAACCCTAGCAAACTCTACCATTGGTGGAACTTGGAATGATGATTCGACAAGCGGGGCTCTTTCAGGAAATATTGTAGATGCAACATTACTAACTGTTGATTCAATTTATCCTTTTACGTATAGTGTAGCAAGTGGTGTATGTGGAACAGATTCACAAACTGTCAATTTACATATTGAAAAACAGCTAATATCTGGAAATACAGTTAATGATACTTTGTGTAATATAGGAGGTACTACATTAGATTTAAATAATCAACTAAGTGCTAATGATGCAGGAGCATGGTCTGATCCATTTGGAACAGGAATACTTTCTGGAAGTACTGTAGATGCTTTTTCCGTTGCTAGTGGGCAATATGGGTTTTACCATGTTGTAGCAAGTGGCATTGCTTGTCCAGCAGATTCAGTTAGTATTACTATAAATGTTATAGATAGTGTAACTGCTGGAGTAAGTTCTTCTATTATCGTTTGTGGAACAGATAATAATATCAATCTTTTTGCAAACTTAGGGGGAGCACCTCAAGTTGGAGGAACATGGAATGATGATGATGCAAGTGGAGCACTTTCTTCAGGTGTGATTGACGCCAGCTTATTAACCGTAGGTTCTACTTATAATTTCACCTATACGGTAACAGGAACTTCGCCATGTGGAGATGCAACAGCCACAGTAAATGTTACACCAAGTTATGTGATTTGTGGAAACAACCCTCCTGTTGCAATTAATGACACAACCACTACGGATAATTTTACCTATGTTATTATTGATATTTTAGGAAATGATTCAGACCCTGAAAATGATCCTTTAACCGTTTCGATTGTGACAGACGTTACTGGAGCAGGAAATTCAATTACAGTAAACTTAGATAGATCAATAACGTTTAACCCAGATGCAAATTTTTGTGGAATTGATAGTTTCCAATATGTAATTTGTGATGTACCTTACGGTAATTGCGATAGCGCTTGGGTATTTATAGAGGTAACTCCTTCTGATGCAGATGGTGATGGATTAAGTGATATTTATGAAACCTTAACAGCAGACACAGATGGTGATGGAATATTCGATTACTTAGATGTTGATTCTGATAACGATGGAGTTTTAGATCAAGAAGAAGCAGGTATAATAGCAGACGCATGTACCCCTGTCCCTATTGATACTGATGGCGACGGTATACCCAACCATTTAGAAACAGATAGTGATAACGATGGATGTCCGGATGCAGTAGAAGCTGGAGGCTTATTTTATCTAGTAGATTTAACTGGAAGTGGAAGGTTATTAGGATCTGTTGATGTAAACGGGTTACCTGTAATTTCAAATGGAGGTCAACCTACTACTTCTGATTTGGTTAATAACTTGATTACTTTTTGTAACTTTCCTCCAGTGGCAGAAAACGATAGCATTATCATTAATGAAGGAGATACAAATGTTGTGATAAATGTACAAATCAATGATTTTAATCCTGATGGAGATACCTTGACGACCAATATTCTTGCCCCACCAACTAGTGGAGGTACAGTTACTATTGTAGATGGTGAGATAATATATACTCCTCCAACTGACTATGTTGGAAATGACACAATAGAGTATATCGTATGTAATGGGGCAGGTCTATGTGATACAGCTTATGTTTTTATAACTGTATTGCCAGTTATAGATACCATACCTATTACTATGCCAGAGGATAGTACAATTACAATATGTGCCGATAGCTTAACTGATTTTGGTACAAGTGCTACAAGTGTAAGTTTAGGGTGTGGACCAAGTAATGGCACTACGAATATTGTAGGAACCTGTATCGACTACACTCCTAATAGTGATTACGTAGGTAATGATACTGTATGCATCATAAGCTGTAATGGTTTAATATGTGACACTTCAATAGTAGTTATTACTGTAACCCCAGTTATAGATACTATTCCTATTACTATGCCAGAGGATAGTACAATTACAATATGTGCCGATAGCTTAACTGATTTTGGTACAAGTGCTACAAGTGTAAGTTTAGGGTGTGGACCAAGTAATGGCACTACGAATATTGTAGGAA
>Ga0316189_10000343_pt1 | contig 46159 bp, 37 predicted proteins | sample LowCovwburrow_MG_FD_204930 | JGI IMG/M metagenome (GOLD analysis project Ga0316189, IMG submission 204930) | Coastal sediment microbial communities from Maine, United States - Lowes Cove worm burrow | ecosystem: Environmental > Aquatic > Marine > Coastal > Sediment | place: USA: Maine... | reverse complement strand
GCACTGCGACCTGCCCAAGGGAAGTTACGAGCGCGAACTGGGCCGGGAAGGTTTTTTTGGCCCCGCCACACACATGTATCACCGCCACCGTCCCACCGACTGGCTGAGGTTTGAAGGAGACCTCAGGCCACGGGCGTTTGACACGACGCATCTCGGCGCGATGGGCCCCAGCCCGTGGGATGCTTTTGGCCTGCTGCACAATGCGCACTGCCAGCTGCGTACCTGGACCATGGCGGCATCAATGGAGATGCTGGCGAGGAATGCCGACGGCGATGAACTGTTGTTCATCCACCGAGGTTCAGGTCACCTGTACTGCGATTATGGTCACTTGCAGGTGAACGAGGGCGACTACATTGTCATACCGCGCAGCACAATGTGGCGGCTGGAATCGGACCAGGCCATGCAGGTACTGATGATCGAAGCGACGGGTGGAAGCTACATGCTGCCGGACAAGGGAATGCTGGGGCCGCACGCGATTTTCGATCCGGCGATACTGGACGTGCCCGCCATTGATGACGCTTTCCTGGCACAGCAGGATGAGACCGAGTGGGAAGTGCAGGTAAAAAGCCGTGGCAGCATCAGTAAGATCGTTTACCCGTTCAATCCCCTGGACGCCATCGGCTGGAAGGGCGACCTGGCACCGGTGCGTGTCAACTGGCGCGATATCCGCCCCGTTCTCAGCGACCGTTATCACTTGCCGCCGTCAGCCCACACCACCTTCATGGCGAACCGTTTCGTGGTGTGCACTTTCGCGCCCCGGCCGTTTGAAACGGACCCCGGTGCGTTGAAAGTGCCGTTTTTCCATAATAACGACGATTATGACGAGGTCATTTTTTATCACCAGGGTGAATTTTTCAGCCGGGACAACATCCATCCGGGTATGATTACCTGGCACCCGGTAGGGTTCACCCATGGGCCGCATCCGAAGGCGTTGTTGAATGCGTTCGAACAGAAATCGGCCGGAACTGATGAGGTTGCGGTCATGATTGACACCCGCGATGGCCTGGTCGCCGATCAGCGCATGGAAGCTATTGAATGGGATGGATATGCGGCGTCCTGGTCCTCGTAAACAACATCTGAACACTTAAAAAGGAAGTAAGACATTGAAACTGGCATCACTCAAGGCAGGCGGCCGCGATGGCACGTTGATCGTCGTTAACCGCGATTTGACGCAGTTCGTAGTGGCCGCCGATGTAGCTGAAACCCTGCAACAGGCGATCGATGACTGGTCGAATTCCGCACCCCGGCTCAATGCCCTGTCCGAGGCACTGAACCTGGGTTCCTGCGAGGATTCACAAACGCTGGACTTCACCGCATTGGCCTCGCCTTTTCCGAGGGCCTACGAGTTTGTCGACGGCAGCGCATACCTGCCACACGTGGAACGCGTGCGGCGGGCTCGTGGCGCCGAAGTGCCCGAATCGTTCTACGAAGATCCGTTGATGTACCAGGCCACGTCGTCCGGCTTCCTGGGACCAAGGGACCCTGTTCCCGTCCCCAGCGAGGAATATGGCATAGACTTTGAGGCCGAGGTCATCGTGGTTACCAGCGACGTGCCGATGGCTGCCAGCGTGGAACAAGCGGCAGACTCCATCCAGCTGATAGGGCTGGTTAACGACGTCAGCTTGCGCAACCTGATTCCCGGCGAATTGGCGAAGGGTTTCGGTTTCCTGCAATCCAAGCCGCGTTCCGCCTTGTCTCCGGTACTGGTTACGCCGGACGAACTGGGTAATGCCTGGCAGGATTGCGTCCTTCATCTGCCCCTTCATTCATGGCTCAATGGCGAACGCTTCGGTGCGCCGGAAGCGGGAGTGGACATGCAGTTCAATTTCGCGCAACTGGTTGCGCATGCGGCCAGGACCCGGCCGCTGGCTGCGGGCACCATTGTCGGATCCGGCACCATCGCCAACGAAGATGAAAGCCTGGGCGCGTCCTGTCTCGCCGAACGGCGCATGCTGGAAATTATCGCTGATGGCAAGCCGCAGACTCCGTTCATGAGTTTTGGCGATTCGATACGGATTGAAATGCTGGACCAGGAGGGCAGGACGATTTTTGGTGCGATTGAGCAGGTGATCGAGCCGTATGGCAGCTGAGGAAGACAGGCAGGTACTGCTGTACAGCTACTGGCGAAGCTCTTCGGCTTACCGGGTCAGGATCGCACTCAACCTGAAAGGAATCGATTACAGGCAGAGTCATGTTCACCTGGTAAAAGACGGTGGAGAGCAGAACCAGCCGGGATACCGGGACATCAATCCCCTGGGCCTGGTGCCGGCGCTGGTGCACAACGGCCAAACCATTGTGCAGTCAATGGCGATCATCGAATACCTGGAGGAAGTATTTACCGACAAGCCGCTGATGCCGGCAGGTGCCGTTGCCAGGGCCCGGGTGCGGAGCATCGCGCAATCGATCTGCAGCGAGATTCAACCGCTCAACAACCTGGCCGTCCTGAATTTTTTGAAAAACCGGATGCAACAGGCCGGGCCGGAAGTAAAGGCGTGGTATACACACTGGATCGACCGGGGTTTCACGGCGGTCGAAACCTGGCTGGCTGCTGCGCCAGGAGATCCGTTTTGTCATGGAGAGTCGCCGGGGCTGGCAGACTGTTTCCTGGTGCCCCAGGTTTACAACGCGGAGCGCTTTGGTTGCGAGCTGGGGGCTTTTCCCCGAATTTGCGAAGTCGCAGCCCGCTGCCGGTCACTGGCTGCTTTCGTGCAGGCAGCGCCTGAGAACCAGGCAGATGCGCCCGGTGCTGCAAATTAATCGGCGGAAAGGTCTTTTGGCACTTAACTCGAGTGCCCGCATGCGTCATAATCACCGGTTGGTTCATTCAAAGATTCAGTTCATGCGAAATCTTATCGTCATTATTTTCACTGCCCTGGCGTTGGCTTCATGCGCAGCTCCAAGGCCCGCGCCCGATGCGTTCAGCGATGCCGAAGAAGCCATCCAGGAAGCAGTCGACGCCGGAGCCGAGGAACACTCTCCGGTTGAACTGCGTTTTGCCCGTGAGAAACTGGCCGAAGCGCACAAAGGCATGGAGTACCGCCAGTACGACAAGGCGATTTACCTGGTTGAGCAATCTGAAATCAATTCTGAACTGGCCATCGAGAAATCCCGCACCGCTGAGATTCGTGAACAGGTGGCGGCGCAGGTCAGGGAAAACGAAATTCTTCGTGAGGACTTCGAGTCTACCTTCGGGGAGGATTTCGAATGAACAGGCAGCTGAAAATTATCCTGCCGGCCCTGATGATTGTCGCCAGCCTTGCCGGCTGTACCACCACACCCAAACAGAACCTGGCCCTGCAGCAGGTCCGCTCGCAACTGGATGACCTGAAGACCAACGAAGACCTGGCCGGTTACGCCCCGCTGGCGGTCGCAGAGGCTGAACGGGCGCTGCGCCAGGCGGAGACGGCAACCGGTGACGATACCCGGCGTATCCACCTGGTTTACATGGCGGATCGGCGGGTGCAGATCGCCCGTGCGGTGGCGCAGCGTGAACAGCTGAAATCTGAGCTACAGCAACTCAATGATGAACGCACTGCCATGTTGCTCAAGGCCAGCCAACTGGAAGCAGAAATGGCCCGGCTGGAAGCTGAGCGTGCACGGGTGATGTCGCAGGCCAGGGAGGAAGACGCCCGGCGCGCGAGGGAAGAAGCGCACGAGGCCCAGCAAAGAGAAGCCGCATCGGTGCGGGATGCCGAGCAGGCTCTGGAAGAAGCCCAGCAGGCCAGGGCGTTGGCTGCGTCCAGCGTGACCGAGGCCCAGTTGGCCCGCCGTGAAGCGGACCTGGCGATGGAGCAGGCTGACACCTTGCGCCGGCAGCTGGAAAACCTGCAGTTGCGCCAGACCGAGAGCGGTGTTGTGGTGACGCTTGGCGATGTGTTGTTCCAGTCCGGTGAAACACAGTTGCGCGATGAGGCCATGGCCAGTCTGGTGGAAGTGGTTGACCTGTTGCAAAGCGAACCCGAAAAGAAAATCCGGATCGAAGGTCACACCGATTCCACGGGTGACTCTGAGACCAACCTGGAAATTTCTGCAAAGCGTGCCAACGCGGTGCTTGACGCGCTGGTGTCGCTGGGTGTCGACCCAGCACGCTTTACCACTGCAGGGATGGGCGAAGACTTTCCCATCGCCAGCAATGACACAGAAGAAGGCCGTTCGCAGAACCGTCGCGTGGATGTCATATTGCTGGACGAGTAGGGAGTATGCAGCCGTGTGGCGTCTGCCGGGGATTGCCCTTGCTGTTCTCTCTTATTTGCGCTAGATTTATCCCAGTAACATGGTTCTATTCACTAAAATCGGAGTTCGCGGCTAATGGCTTTCAGGGCCATCATTCGCCTCATGTCAATTACTGAACGCCGTTCCATTCTGTTACTTTTATCTCAAGGTAAATTTTACGAAACGCCAGCAAAGCTTTTGCATGGCAGCGTTTCGCCGTCTGTACTTCTTCATTGAAACGGAGGACAACAATGTTCGAACACCACCAGGAAGAGATGGAAAAACTGATGAAAGAAAACGAAGATTTTCTTCGTATTTACAACCGTCATCAGGAACTGGACAAGAGAGTGACAGCTGCCGAGGTAGGCACTGCACCCATGGAAGATCTTGCCCTGAACCAACTCAAGAAAGAAAAACTCTGGGCCAAGGATCAACTGGCGCGCATCATGGATGCGTCCCGGTCCTGACCAGGGGACACTGACCATTGGACGGCCGGGTGAATTTGCCCGGCCGTTTCTTTTTACGTGATTGGAACAAGGATCTGTGATGTCTGTATTCAATAATGTGCTGGAGCTGATCGGCCAGACACCGGTCGTTCGCATCAACCACCTGGAAACAGGTCCCTGCGAACTGTTTATCAAGCTGGAAAGCCAGAATCCCGGAGGATCCATTAAGGATCGTATCGGCCTGAAGATGATCGAAGATGCCGAAATGGCCGGGAAAATCAGCCCGGGGTGCACGCTGGTGGAAGGCACTGCCGGAAATACCGGCCTGGGCCTGGCCCTGGTGGCCGCCCAAAAGGGCTACCGGCTGATCCTCGTCATCCCCGACAAGATGAGCCGGGAAAAGATTTCAAACCTCAAAGCAATGGGCGCCGAAGTGGTTCTGACACGCTCAGACGTGGCCAAGGGCCACCCCGAGTATTACCAGGACCTCGCCAAGCGGCTGGCTTCGGAAATGGATGGCGCTTATTTCATCAACCAGTTCAGTAACCCTTCCAATCCGCAGGCCCACGAGGAAGTCACTGCACCTGAAATCTGGGCACAAATGAATCACGATCTGGATGCCATCGTGCTGGGCGTGGGCTCCAGCGGGACCGTCACCGGGCTGTCGCACTTTTTTGCGCGCGAAGCACCGGAACTTGAATTGATACTGGCGGACCCGGAGGGTTCAATCCTGGCTGAATACATAAACGAGGGAACCCTGGCGACGGAAAGCGGCAGCTGGATGGTCGAAGGTATCGGTGAGGATTTTCTGCCAACGATCAGCGACTTCACCAGGGTCACCAGGGCCTACTGCATCAGTGACAGGGAAAGCTTTCAAACCGGTAGGGAACTGCTGACGCGCGAAGGCATCCTGGGCGGTTCATCCACCGGCACGCTGGTGGCCGCGGCGCTGAAATACTGCCAGGAGCAGACCGAGCCGAAGCGGGTACTTACTTTCGCCTGCGATACGGGCAATCGCTACCTTTCGAAGATGTTCAACGATTTCTGGATGCGCGACCAGGGATTTCTGGATGTTGAAAACCATGGCGACCTGAGAGACCTGATCGCCCGGCCCTACGAGTCAAAGGACACGGTTACGGTCGCTCCGGACGAGCCGCTGGCCAACGCCTATAAGCGCATGAAACTGTATGATGTATCGCAGCTGCCGGTGGTGGTGGACCAGGAGCTCGTGGGCATCCTGGACGAATCGGACCTGCTGCTGGCGGTCACCGGTGATTCGGGGCGGTTTGATGACAGCGTCGCTTCGGCGATGACGACCCAACTCACGGAAATTGACGTGACGGCGCCGGTCAGGGACCTGCTGCCGATTTTCGATCGCGATTTCGTCGCCATCGTCAAGGACGGCAGCCGCTTTCTTGGTCTGATTACCCGCGTGGACCTGTTGAATTACCTCAGAAGAAAGGCTGACCATTGATGACTGACCGGAAAGACCGAAAACACCTGGCCACCCGTGCGATTCATGCAGGTCAGCATCCCGATCCTTCGACCGGGGCGATCATGACCCCGATTTACGCCAGTTCCACCTATGTGCAGAGCAGCCCGGGTGAGCACCAGGGTTGGGAGTATTCGCGCAGCCATAACCCGACCCGCCACGCTTATGAACAGTGCATTGCCGATCTTGAAGGTGGTATCCGGGGCTTCGCCTTTGCTTCCGGCATGGCCGCCACTTCCACGATCCTGGAATTATTGAACAGCGGTGACCACATCGTGGCGGGGGACGACCTCTATGGCGGCACGTTCCGGCTGTTTCACCGCGTGCGGGAACGCTCCGCCGGCCTCGAGTTCAGCTTCACGGAGCTCGAGGACATGGACAAGTTGCGGGCGGCCATGCGGCCCGCAACCCGCATGGTCTGGGTTGAAACCCCGACCAACCCGATGTTAAAAGTCGTGGATATTGCCGCCGCCGCGGCAATCGCCCATGAGCATGGTGCGCTGCTGGTGGTGGATAACACGTTTGCCTCGCCTATGCTGCAACGGCCGCTCGAACTGGGCGCAGACATTGTCATGCACTCGGCCACCAAGTACCTCAATGGCCACTCAGACATGATTGGCGGCATCGCGGTGATTCGTGACGACCAGCAACTATCGGAAAACCTCTGGTTCCTGCTGAACTCAGCGGGCGCCATCCAGGGTCCGTTCGACAGTTTCCTGGCCTTGCGCGGCCTGAAGACGCTTGCCCTGCGGATGCGCGCGCATTGCGACAATGCTCTGCAGATCGCGCGCTGGCTGGATCAACACCCGGCCGTCGAGCGAGTCATTTATCCGGGCCTGGAAGACCATCCTGATCACGCGTTGGCGATGCGCCAGATGAACGGCCTGGGCGGCGGCATCATCAGCGTCGACTTAAAGGGGGGGCTGCAGAAAAGCCGCCGTATGCTGGAGCGTTGTGAACTGTTTTCACTGGCGGAAAGTCTCGGTGGCGTCGAAAGCCTGATCAATCACCCGGCGATCATGACGCACGCATCGGTACCAGAAGAAATCCGGGCGAGGCTTGGCATCAGCGACACGCTGGTGCGGTTATCCGTGGGTGTCGAGCACGTCGATGACCTGATCGCCGATCTGGACCACGCGCTGCACGACAGCGACTAGCTGCGTTGCAGGCTGACGATTCCGTCGATTTCGGTCAGCAGGTTTTCACGGCAGATATCACCCTGCAGAAAAATCCTGGGGATTTCAGGCGGCGCTTCGGCATCCAGCGTTTTGCGGATCAGGTCCAGGTCGGCGGGATTCCGGATATAGACCTTGAGTACGCCATCGCCATCCAGCCGGGCCTGTGAGTCGCCGGTCAGGCGATACCCTTCTTCCAGCAGTGATTGCACGTTGCGCAGGGATTCGCTCAATTGGTTGGCTACCTGGTTTTCATGGTGGGTCTGGTGTCCCACCACGCTGGCCGTTCCAGAGATCAGGAATTGCTGTGAGCTGTTCAGTCGCAGAATGGTGCCGCGCGAAAACAGCGGGCTCCTGGGCCCATATTGCCGGGGATAACGCCAGGCGCTGACCTGCCGGGGGTTCTCCACGTCCAGTCCGGGCAGGGCAGCCGCCAGGAAATATACCTGCAGCGCAGGTTCTTCCGAGCTGGAGCCAATGGCCGTCGCAGCCGGTAAGGGCGGGCTGTCGCCGGGATCGATCAGCACCGCGTCGGCGCGTCCCAGGCAAAACTGGCGGTAGAGCTCTTCATCACCCTGGCCCTGGTTGATACCGGGAATGTAATTCCATATTTTTAGCGGCCACTGGTGCGGCGACTGTTGCAGGTAGGTCTGCAAGATGTCGTAAGCCAGCCGGCTGGCCTCACGCATGTCACCGGACTTGCGCAGGTCCAGCGCGATGTGCCCCATGGTCAGCTGCTCGCCCTGGGCGAACCGCAACTGGTCCCAGCTGCCGGTCTTGATCGGCCCGGCACAGCGCCAGACTTCGACCTTGGGAGGTTTGCCCAGTTGCGCCAGCGCGACAGGTACATGCCTCGGGTCTGCTGAATCCAGCGGCGATCGTCCGAATTCAAAAACGGCAAGAATGTCATCGGAACTGCCCAGCCATTGGGCGGCTGAGCCTTCCTCGTATGATGCGCGCAATGACTGCAAATCAACCACCTCGTTGGTCACTCAGTCCTTCAGCTCGGACAGGTCGCGGTAAAGCTCCAGCGCTTCGGGGTTGGCCAGCGCGTCCTTGTTTTTGACCGGCAAACCGTGAACGATATCACGAACCGCCAGTTCGACGATTTTTCCACTGATGGTTCTTGGAATATCCGCGATCTGGATGATTTTTGCCGGTACGTGCCGTGGCGTAGTATTTTGCCGGATGCTTTGGCGAATACGTTCCGCCAAAGCTTCATCCAGTTGCATCCCTTCCCGGAGCCTGACGAACAGAATCACGCGCACGTCATCGCCCCAGTCCTGGCCAATGCAAAGGCTTTCAAGCACCTCGTCGAGCCCCTCCACCTGGCGGTAAATTTCGGATGTGCCGATCCGAACCCCGCCAGGGTTAAGCGTGGCATCCGAGCGTCCCTGAATGACATAGCCCCCGTGTTCAGTGGCGGCTACGAAATCGCCATGCGCCCAGATGCCCGGGAATTTCTCAAAATAGGCCGCCTGATACTTGCTGCCGTCGCCGTCGTTCCAGAACCCCACCGGCATGGCCGGAAACGGTTTTGTGCAGCACAGTTCGCCGGTTTCGCCAATATCTGCGTTCGAGCCGTCTTCGCGCAGGATTTTCACCGCCATACCCAGCCCGGCACATTGCAGTTCTCCCCGCCAGACCGGCAGGATCGGACAACCGCACATGAAGCAGGACACGATGTCGGTGCCCCCGGCAATAGAAGACAGGCAAAGGTTCTGTTTGATTTCCCGGTACACGTAGTCGAAACTTTCCGGCGCCAGTGGCGAGCCGGTCGACAGCAGTGTGACCAGTGAATTGAGCTGGTGTGATTCGCGCGGTTTAACACCGGCTTTTTCCCAGGCGGAAATCGCCTTTGCGCCGGTGCCGAATACCGTAATTTCACACTCGTCGATCAGGTCGAACATGGCCGCCGGAGAGGGGTAGAACGGCGAACCCTCATACAGAATCAGGCTGGTTCCAATGGCCAGTGCACTGACCATCCAGTTCCACATCATCCAGCCGCAGGTGGTGAAATAACACAGGCGGTCGGAACGTCGCAAGTTGACGTGCAGGACCAATTCCTTGAGGTGCTGAAGCAGCGTGCCGCCGGCTCCGTGGACGATACACTTGGGAATGCCGGTGGTGCCCGAGGAATACAGAATGTACAGCGGGTGGTCGAACGGCAGCGGTTCGAACTGAACTTCAACAGCCCTGTTGTCGATGAAGTCGCTGAACCACACCGCCCCCGGCACTCGGCGAATTTTCGCGTCCGGGTCGATGTACGCCACCACCACTGTCGTTGTGATGGAGTCGATGGCCCGAACAATGCCGCGGACTTTCTCCAGGCAGTCGTGCGTTCTGCCGTTGTAACAATAGGCATCAGCGCAGAACAGGACCTTTGGCCGAATCTGTCCCAACCGGTCCACCACGCCGTCGATGCCGAAATCCGGTGAGCAGGAGGACCAGGTGGCGCCCATGCTGGCAGTCGCCAGCATCGCGATGACGGTTTCAGGCAGGTTTGGCAGGTAACCGGCAACCCGGTCTCCACGCTGAACGCCGGCCGATTTGAGGGCCTCGGTGGTGCGGGCCACGGCCCGGTAGAGTTCGGCGAAGCTTAGCTCGGAGCTTTGGCCCGTTTCGGACCGAAAAATCAGCGCCGGCCGGTCGTCGCGATGACGCAGCAGGTTTTCCGCAAAATTCAGGCGCGCATCGGGAAACCAGTTCGCTCCGGGCATTGCAGCGGGGTTTTCCAGCACCCGGGTACCCGGGTGGCCACTGATTTCACAGAAATCCCAGACTGCCCGCCAGAACCCGGCAGGCTCCCGCAACGAATACTGATAAAGATCCCAGTAGTCAAAAACACCGGGATCCAGTTCGCTGCGCGCCAGGTCTATGAACCGGCGGACATTGGCCGTCTGGCGGCGGACCGGCCCAGGTGACCAGAGGGGCTCTGTCATCTGCTAGCCCAGCAGGCCTTCCAGTTCCGGAATCACGTTGAACAGGTCCGCGACCAGGCCGATGTCGGCGACTTCAAAAATCGGCGCCTCGGAGTCCTTGTTGACGGCCACGATGGTGCCTGCGTCCTTGATACCGGTCACGTGCTGAATCGCGCCGGAAATGCCGAACGCCATATAAAGGTCGGGAGATATGATTTTGCCGGTCTGGCCAACCTGCATGTCATTCGGGCAGTAGCCGGCATCGACGGCGGCACGTGAAGCGCCCACGCCTGCTCCGATCTTGTCTGCCAGCTGGTAGATCAGCTCGAAATTCTCCTCGCTGGCCAACGCGCGGCCACCGGAAACCACCTTGACGGCGCTCTGCAGGTCCGGGCGTTCGCCTCCTTCGGAACTGAGCCCGACATAGCGGGTGTGTGCAGCCGGTGACCTGCTGGCGTTGACCGGGTCCACGCTGGCGTTTCCGCCGCTTCCGGCCGCTTTCCAGCTTGCCGTGCGCACGGTGGCGACTACTTTGCTGTCGCTGGCAGGTTCTACGCGCACGATGGCATTGCCCGCATATACGGGACGCTTGAAGGCGTAGGCTCCGTCGACTTCCATGATATCGCTGACCTGGTTCACGCCGCATAACGCGGCAATTCGAGGCATCAGGTCACGGCCAAACGTCGTGGAAGGGCCCAGCAAATGGCTGTAGTCCGCAGACAAAGCAAGCACTTCTGAGGCCCAGTTCACAGCCAGCGGCGCGGCCAGGTGTTCCGCATTGACCGCGATCACCTTGTTGACGGAATCCAGCGCAGCCGTTTCGGCTGCCACGGCATCGACGCCATTGCCGAGCACGGCTATGTCGATTTCGCCACCGATGGCCTGGGCGCAGCTGACGCATTTGGCCGTGCTGATGTTCAGCGAGGTGCCGTCGTGTTCGGCAATGATCAGTATTTTGCTCATAACAACCCCCTGTTCTTCAGTTCCTGCACCAGCTGAGCGGTGTCTTCCACTATGATGCCTTTTTCACGCTGTGGCGGCGGTGTGAAATGGCTGACGGCGATCTGGTCTGTGACCGCGACGCCGAGGTCTTCCAGTGACAGCACTTCGAGCGGCTTGCGCTTGGCCTTCATGATGTCCGGCAGCTTCACGAAACGTGGCTCATTCATGCGCAGGTCAACGGATACCACGGCCGGTAAGTCAATTTCAATGGTTTCCAGGCCGGCATCCACTTCGCGAATAATCGTCGCACTCTCGCCATTAATCTCCATGCTGGAAGCAAAGGTCGCCTGCGGGCGGTCCCAGAGGGCGGCCAGCATCTGAGCCGTCTGGCTATTGTCGTCGTCAATCGCCTGTTTGCCCAGGATCACCAGGCCGGGGTCTTCCCGCTCGATCACTTTCTGGAAAACCCGCGCAACGCTCAGCGGTTGCAACGCTTCGGAGGTTTGCACCTGGATCGCCCGGTCGGCGCCCATGGCCAGCCCGGTGCGCAGCTGCTGTTGGCATTCGTCGCCACCGGCGGAAACGACGATGACTTCGTCGGCTTTGCCTGCTTCCTTGATCCTAAGGGCTTCTTCCAATGCAATTTCATCGAAAGGATTAACGCTCATCTTGACGCCATCGGTGTCCACACCGCTACCGTCGGGAAGGACGCGAATGCGGACGTTGTAGTCCACGACACGCTTGATGCCAACCAGTATTTTCATCGGCTTTTTAACTCCACTTTCATCGTTAACGTTCTTGGGGTTTACATATTCTGATAGTTGGGCCCGCTGCCACCTTCGGGCGTGACCCAATTGATGATCTGGTACGGATCCTTGATATCACAGGTCTTGCAATGCACACAGTTGGCGGCATTGATCTGCAGTTGCCTGCTACCGCCGTCTTCCACCATTTCATAGACATGGGCGGGGCAGAAGCGGGTGCAGGGATTATTGTACTCTTCCACGCAGCGCGTGCTGCAGATATCGGGCTCCAGAATCTGCAGGTGCACCGGCTGGTCTTCATCATGCTCCGTGGCTGCAAAATAAACTGAGGCAAGACGGTCGCGAGGCGGGAGATCCCGGTCCACCCATTGCCGGTCCGGGGCCGTGTAACCGGCGAGTTTCTGCAGCGAGGAATCGTCCGCGTGGACGGACAGAGTGGTCGGCAGCTTGCCGGCAGTCACCGTTTCGATCGCGGCACGTATGAACCCTCGCCAGAAGCCGTTGTAAAAGGCGGGCCGGATGTTCCTTACTTTGTACAGTTCCCTGACAACCTCGGAATCCCTTAGCCTGGCGTCGAAGCCTTCCACTGCAGAAGTCTGCGCGACGTGGTCGGCGGCGAGGATGCCGCAACGCATCGCCTGGTGCGTGCCTTTGATCTTTGGCACATTCAGTGTACCGGCTGAATCTCCGATGATCAGCGCACCGGGCATCTCGGTCTTTGGCAGGGACTGGTAGCCGCCTTCAACGATAGCGCGAGCGCCGGACGACAGAATTTCACCGCCCTCCAGCATTTCATGCACCATCGGGTGATTTTTCATTTGCTGGAAGGCTTCAAACGGCACGAACTCCGGGTCCTGGTAATCCAGGCCACAGACGAAACCAATCGCGATGCGGTCCTTGTCCAGATGATAAATAAAGCTGCCGCCGTAGGTATTGCCGTCCAGCGGCCAGCCCGCGGTGTGCTGGACCAGCCCGGGTTTCGATTTACCCGGCTGCACCCGCCACAGCTCTTTCATGCCAATGCCATAGGTCTGCGGGTCAGAGTCTCTGTCGAGGTCGAATTTTTTGATCAGTTGTTTGCTCAGATGCCCCCGTACACCTTCGCTGAGGATAGTGATGGGCGCATGAATCTCGATGCCCTGCATGTAGGTGTCTTTCTGCCGGCCATCTCGGCCGATGCCCATGTCGCCGATGATGACGCCGCCAACGGCGCCCTCGGGGGTAAACCGGATTTCCGCCGCCGCGTAGCCGGGAAAAATATCAACTTCCAGCGCCTCCGCTTTGCTGGCCAGCCAGGCGCACATGGCGCCCAGTGAAACGATAAAATTACCGTGATTTTTCTGCTGGGGAGGGGTGGGCAGTCGCCGCTTGCCCTTTTGGCTGAGTAACCAGATTTCGTCTTTTTCCACCGGGATGCAAACAGGTGGCGGGTCGTCCCGCCAGCCGGGCAGAAGATCGTCCAGCGGCCCTGGCTCGATGACGGCGCCCGACAGGATGTGAGCCCCGACTTCCGAGGCTTTTTCTATCACGGCGATCATCAGCTCGGGTTTTGCCTGTTTCAGGCGAATGGCACAAGACAATCCCGCCGGACCAGCCCCGACGACTATAACGTCGTATTCCATGATTTCACGGGCAGTCATGATGTTTTTCTCCGGCCGCAAAGGTCTCGAATCAAGTCTTCTATTATAGCGAGTAGAAGCCATCAGGTGTTGCGCTTTCCTAGCTCCACGCGCTGATTTATACTGGCGAAATGACGAACCCCGTTAAAATCAATCTGGTGCCCCGGCTCCTGCTGCTGTTTTGCCTGTTGCTGGCAGCTCAAGGCATTGCCCTGGCGCACCAGCTCGATCATCTTGCGACGGAAGACAGCAGTTCCTGTGTCATTTGTCCGGTGGGTTCGAATATCCAGGCTGCGGCCTTGGATTCCGGTGATATCAGTGGGCCTGGAAAATATACTGCAATTCGTCCGGTAAGCATCGGGCACCTCTGCATAACTGAAGTAGCCACGGGCTCTTCGGCCCGCGCTCCCCCTTCCTTTTTCTGAATGATTCTTTAGGTTTTATCCCGTTTTAATGCGGGGCCTGCTGTCTGTCAGATGAAAGGAATAGTTCTAAATGCACACATGTAAAACGAATGCACGGTGGCTGTTGTCAGCGATTGTGTTGCTCTATGCGGCGCCTGTACTGGCTCAAACGAATCCCCCTGAATCGCATGAGGAACACCTCGAACGAGACGGGCACGAGACTCACGACATCGAAGAGATTATCGTCAGGGCCACACCACTGGACCGCGACCTGCTGGAGATTTCCCAGTCGGCGACGGTTCTGTCCGGAGAGGAACTGCGCAGGCAGGTTTCCAACAACATCGGTGACACCCTTGCCAGGCAGGCAGGACTTGCCAACGCCAGTTTCGGCCAAAACGTGGGCCGGCCGGTGATTAGGGGTTTCCAGGGGCAGCGCGTGGGTATGCTGCTGAACAATATGTCGGCAAATGACGCCTCGGCTGTCAGCCAGGACCATGCAGTCTCCATTGAGCCGTTCCTGGCTGACCAGGTGGAGGTCCTGCGCGGTCCCGCGACCTTGCTTTATGGTTCCGGCTCAATCGGGGGCGTCGTCAATATCGTTTCATACACCATCCCACAGGATATTCCTGAAAATGGAGTCGAAGGGCGGGCGATGGGACAGGTCGACTCGGCGGCTAACCAGCGATTTGCCGCGGGCCGGATCGATTTTGGCGTCTCGTCTTTTGCCTTCCACGCGGATGGGTTCTATCGACGTACCGATGATTACGAAATCCCGGGCCGGGCGGAACTTTATCCTGAGGATGACGATGAACATGAAGAGCATGGTGAAGAAGGTGAGCCCGGTGTCCTCGAAAACAGTTTCCTCGACAATGATGGCGGTTCATTGGGCGCCAGCTGGATCGGTGAGCGCTGGCGGGCAGGTGTTTCCTGGACTACCTATGACTCCAATTACGGAATTCCGGGTGCACATCATCATGAAGGCGATCACGAGGACGGGTATGACGACGAGCATGGCGACGAGCATGAGGGTGAAGAAGAGGAACTGGTGACGATTGGCCTGGAATCAGACCGATGGGATGCAGAGTTGGTCGGAACCAATCCCTTTGGCGGTTTCGAGCAGCTGAAATTCCGCTATGCCAACACGGATTACACACATACCGAGTTCGAGGGCGACGAAATCGGTACGGTGTTTGATAGTGAAACCGACGATTTTCGGGCAGAGCTGAGGCACAATCCCTGGGGTCGATTCTCAGGTGCGTTCGGACTGCAGTACACCGATGTGGATTTCAGCGCCGAGGGCGATGAAGCCTTTGTTCCGCCTTCCAATACCCAAACCTGGGGCCTCTTCTGGATCGAAAGCCTGGAGTTCGACCAATGGCAAATCGACCTGGGCTTTCGCTACGAAGACGTCGATGTGACGGCATTGGAGCTACTGGATCATGGCCATGATGACGGCCACGACGACGAGCACGAGGAAGGTTCCGCCAAACGCAATTTCAACCCCTTCTCAATCTCCGCGGGTACAATCTGGCATGTGACCGAAACCGGCCACCTGACATTCAACCTGTCGCGAGCCGAGCGGGCACCGACGGCGCAGGAGCTCTACTCTCTGGGGCCACACATCGCCAGCCAGACATTCGAGATTGGTGATCCGCTGCTGGATAAGGAGAGAAACCTGCACCTCGAGGCCGGTTACCGCATTCACGGAGAGCGGCTGAGTGCGTCGTTCATTCTGTACGCGGACTGGTTCGACGATTTCATCTATCAACAGAATACCGGTGGGGAAGGAGACGGACTCCCGGTAAGGCAGTGGTCCCAGCAGGACGCTGACTTCGTGGGCGCCGAGGTTGAAGTGCGCTACGATTTGGGCCACTACGACAGCGGCCACTGGTGGGTGTTCGGACTGTTCGACACCGTCGATGGTGACCTGGACGATGGTCAGAACGTGCCGCTGATGCCGCCGACCCGTTTCGGGCTGGGCCTGGACTGGCACTATGGAAACTGGACCGCCAACGTGACCTGGATCCATGCCGGTGACCAGGATGACGTGGCCGACTATGAAACCCCCACGCCCGGCTACGAATTGCTCAATGCTGACCTGACCTGGGAATTACCGTGGGCAGAGCGTTCCACCTGGGAGCTGTTTCTGCGCGGCAGGAACCTGCTGGACGAGGACATACGCAACAGCACGTCCTATCTTAAAGACCAGGCGCCGCAAATCGGCCGGAATTTTGTTTTCGGGGTGCGCGGTCAGTTCTGACTCAGCGTACTGATTTCGATTTGCGGACAAAGCGCCCCGGTGTTGCTCCGGTGTGTTCCCCGTCCATCAGCACGGGCACCCCGTTGACCAGTACGTGCACCATGCCGGTGGCGTACTGGTGTGGTTCTGAAAACGTCGCCCGGTCGCTGATGGTAGCCGGGTCGAAAATCGCGATGTCGGCGAAATAATCTTCCTGCAGACGGCCACGCTTGTCGATTCCCAGGTTGCCGGCAGGGAACGAAGTCAGGCGGCGAATGGCTTCGGACAAGCTGATCACGCCTTCTTCACGAACATACTTGCCCAGCAAGCGGGCAAACGTGCCGTAGGCCCTGGGGTGTGGATTAGATTCCAGGAAAACTCCCTCGGGAGCCAGCGACTCGGCGTCGGAGCCGAACGCCATCCAGGGTTGGGCGATTTTTTTTTGGATATTCTCTTCAGACATCAGGAAATAGGCGGTTCCGACGCGGCTGTCGTCCTCGATCACCAGGTCGATCATGGTGTCTTCCGGCGAAGTGCCTCTGATCTGCGCGACTTCAGCGACGGTTTTACCGGTCAGCGGCTTAAGGGCGTCATTTCTGAACCCCAATAGCAACAGCTTGTCGGCCCCGCCGGCGGAATGATACAGGTTTTCCCAGCCATCTCCGGCGGTTCTCATCTCATCGATGACGCGGGCGCGGGTTTCCGGGTCTTTTAGCCGCGCAACCCAGGCGTCATGGCCGCCTTCCTGCACCCAGGGTGGCATCGCCGCATCCAGCCCGGTGGCGCCGGCCGTATAGGTATACATGTCGGCGGTGATGTCCAGGCCCTCGGCGCGGGCTGCCTCGACTTTCCGGAACACCTCGTCCATCTTGCCCCAGTTGTCCTTTCCACCGGCCTTGAGATGGTATATTTCGGCGCCGATTTCCGCCTCCCGGGCGATCGTAATCAGTTCATCGACCGCCTCGAGAAGTTGGCCGCCTTCATTGCGAATGTGGGAAATATAACGTCCGCCATAGCGGGAAGCGACTCGGTTGAGCTCGATCAGTTCCTCTGTCGTGGAATAGAACGCCGGGGCATAAATCAGCGACGAGCCGACACCCAGCGCCCCTTCCTCCATGGCCTGGGCCACCAGTGCTTTCATCCGCTCCAGTTCCTCCGCGGTGGGGGGACGGTCTTCCTCTCCCAGTTCGTGAATCCGGACCGTGGTGGCACCGATGAATGATGCGACATTATTGGAAATGCCGCTTTTTTCCAGGTAGGCGAGGTAATCGCCCAGCGTGGTCCATTCAATTTCGTACTTGATATCGCCCTGCCGCCGGAGCATTTCCGCCTTCATCGCATCGTTCAGCGGACCCATCGACCAGCCTTCACCCATCACTTCCAGTGTCACGCCCTGGCGGATATCGCTCTGTGACCGCCCGTCCTCGAGCAACGATTCGGTGGCCCAGCTCAGCATATTGATGAAGCCGGGCGCCACGGCCAGGCCGCCGGCGTCGATCACCATTTTCGCCGTGCCGTTTATCTGGCCAACCGCAGCAATCCGGTCGCCGCTGATGGCGACATCGGCCAGCACGGCCTCACCGCCATCGCCAGTGTAGACCATACCGTTCCGGATCAGGATGTCGAAGTTCGCCGCTGCTTCCGGAGCTGCTGCAACAGGTGCTTGCGAATCGGAACAGGCGGCCAGTAACAGGCACGACAGGGAAAACAGGAAAATTCTGAATGGCATGTTGACAGGGTCCTTATTTGAACTCGGGGTGTTGTTCCAGCCAGGCGGCCAGTTCGGTCCTGGCATGATCGTAGCCGGCCTGGACGATTTTTTCGAACGATTTGACCTCGGTCATGCCGAATTTTCGCACCGGGGGCTTCAGCAGGATATCGGCTTTTTTGCCTTGCTCCCTGACCCGGTCCAGCGTGCCCAGCAGCGTAGCCTTCAGCATGATATTGGACAGGCTGGGCACCCTGTGGCGGGGCGCGAACGGCAGGTAGCGCCCGCGGAATACCGCCCAGGGTGACGGTACCGTTGCATAGTCGACGGTTACTTCTTCGGCCGATGACAGGTCGACGGCAATGATCCGGCTGACCGGCTTCTGCCGCATTTCATCGACCGGCAGATTGTTGACGACGGCGCCGTCGATGGTCAGGCGCTGGTTGACAACGGCGGGCGGAATGATGCCGGGTAAAGCCGCGCTGGCCCTCAGGGCGTCCGGCAAGTAACCGGTTTCATGCACATTGGTCGAGCCGGTGTCCAGGTTACAGGAGACGCAGTAGAACGGGGTAGGGAGGTCTTCGATCTGGTAGTCAAGGTGCTCTTCCAGCATGCGCGCCATGCGCCTTCCACGAACCAGCGACATCATCGGAATGGTGAAGTCGCTGAACGGCTTGCCTTCGACGAAAGATTTTTTCGCCAGCACCATGGAGTCTTCATCCGATACGGGACAGGCGATCGCAGCGGCCATGATGGCGCCGATGCTGGTGCCACCCACCCAGTCGATCGGCAGGCCCAGTTCCGACATCGCGCGGCTGACGCCCAGGTGGGCGAACCCCCTGGCAGCGCCACCGGCCAGCACCAGCCCCAGGGCATTTCCCGATACGATCCGGGTCACGCGGCTTAAATCATCGGGTATGTCCTGGCGGACATGCACGTGAAAATCGACATTCCGTCTGGCCAACCAGCCGGCAGTGCCCCTGATCTGCTGGTCTGAAGGCGGCTGCAACAGAACCAGTAACTGCCGGGCGATGGTGGAACCGGAGGTTTCCAGCAGGTCGATCTCCCAGGGCCGGGGCGATGGTTCCAGCGATGCATCCCCGACCAGCAGCACCATGTCGGAATGGCGCAGGGCAAAGTGCGCCCAGTCGGTATTGCCCGCTGAACACTGGTATACGACGAAACGATAGTCATTTTCCTGATCCTGCAGCCAGTTTTTAAGCGATTCCGGAACCGCTTCGCCGCGCTGGAGCGACTCGACCGGCGCCCCTTTCCTGCCCAGTTCGTCAGCGGCAAGGCTCAGCGTATGCCCCTGGTTTTCAAGCTCCATGGTGAGCTCGCGGCAGAAATTTTCCAGCCGCGGTGAGGCGTCCAGCGGCAGGATGGTAATGGCATTGAGGTTGCGGGTGGAGGATGAGCGGCCAAAACTGCTTTGCAGCAGGTTGGCGACGTTGGTTGCCAACCGCATTACCAGCGCGGGGTGGTCCATCGCCAGCCGGTCGAACGATTCCCGGTTCAGACGGATCAGCAGACTGTCGCGGATGGCCTGGATGCCAACCGCCCGTGGCGCACCGGTCAGCAGGCTGAGTTCACCGACGCTGTCGCCGGGCACGATCTCGTTCAGGAAACGGCCCCGGTGGTGGCCTTCCGAATCTTTCGCCCAGGCTTGCAGGCGGCCGCGGACCAGGAAATACAGGGCATCGCCGGGGTCACCCTGTTGCATCAGCCATTCGCCGCCGGGCAGGTGCTTGACGTCCAGTTCGTCCAGCACGGTATCGTCGACGGAGAATTCCATCTTGAAATACGCCCCGAGCGTATCGAGAATTCTTCGTGTCAGACCTTTTGACTCGATCTCACGGACTTTCATCAATCTGCCGTCCCCAGCGACCTTTGGGTTTCCAAGATAACACCGATGGATTGGATGAAACTCGCAAACTGCTGTTCGTCATGGAGGTCGAACGGCTGTCCGTCCTTGCGGTTGAGTAACTGGGCGACGGCGAACACGTCGCCTTGCAGGTTCTTGATCGGCAGGCAGAGGATGGAACGGGTCCTGAAGCCGGTTTGTTTGTCCACTTCGCGGTTGAAACGAGGGTCAGCATAGGCATCATCAATGCAGATGGACTGCCCGCTCTGCGCGACGGCACCGGCGATTCCGGCGCCAACCGGAAAACGAATCTCGCCCATTGCTGCCAGGTTTTCGGAGACTTTCAGCACCAGTTCATCGCCCTCCACCAGGAACAGAGAGGACCGTTCGGCATTCAGCAGCACGGCCAGCTTGCGTGTGAACGCAAACAGCCCGCGGTCGATCATGCTTTTGAAGGCCACGTTGTTGGACAGCGCGGTGACCTCCAGGAAGCGTTCAGATTCCTCGGTGATATCCTGCAGCAACTCGCGGAACTGGGTCTCATCCAACTCGTCCACGATGTCATCGACCGGTTGCTTCTGCCGGTTGGCTGCCAGCATCTCCATCATGTGGCGGTTGTTGGCGATTACGGCATCGGTGAAGGTGGAAAGGCAACCATCCTCGAGGTGCACAATACGGTCCGCAATATCGAGAATGCGGTTGTCATGGGTCACCAACAAGATGGTCGTACCATGCTCCTTCGCCAGCACTTTCATGCGCTCGACCACTTCTCGCCCTGACTCCTTGTCCAGCGAGGCGGTGGGCTCATCCGCCAGCAGCATGGCGGGTTCGGAAACCAGCGCCCGGGCGATGGCCACGCGCTGGCGCTGGCCACCAGACAACTGGTCCGGCTTGTAATGGATGCGGTCGCCCAGGCCGACCGCTGCCAGCATTTCCATTGACCGGCGGCGGTGCTCGGATCGCGGATATTTGCCGCTGGCGCGGATGCCCAGTTGCACGTTTTGCAATGCCGACAGCGCGCCCAGCAGATTATGTTGCTGAAAGATGAAGCCGATCTGACGGCGGACTGATTCCAGCGTGGCCGGCCTGGCGTTCAGGAGTTCCTTGCCCAGTATGCAGACACTGCCCTGCTGGGCCGACCGCAGTGCGCCAACCAGGGTCAGCATGGTGGTCTTGCCGGAGCCGGACGGGCCGGTGACGATGACAATCTCACCAGTGTGGATCTCTACCGAGACGTCGAACAGGATCTGTTTTTTCAGGCTGCCCTTGCCATAGGAATGATTCAGGCCCTCAACCCGGATCGGTGCAGAAGCGTCCATCAGAACACCTCCGCCGGGTCCAGTCGGCGCACTTTACGAACGGCCATCAGGCCGGACAGGGCGCACATCGTCAGGGTCATCAGAAACACGTTGATGGCGCGTTCCTGGGTGATGTACAAAGGCAGGTTGGTGGCTGCCGCAGCCTTGCCGTACAACCAGTAAACAATCGCCACGCCCGGCAGGTAACCGAGCACGGCCAGGATAGCCGCCTGCTGCAGCACGATGCCGGATACAAAGCGGTTCCGGTAACCAATAGCGCGCAGCGTCGCGTATTCGTTGAGGTGTTCGGACACGTCGGCAAACAGGATCTGGTAGACAATGATCGCACCCACAACGAAGCCCATGATGGCTCCGAAAGCGAAGATATAACCGATCGGCGTGGCTGAATTCCAGTAGTCCTTTTCGCGCTGGACGAACTGCTGTTTGGTCAGTACCAGCACATCTTCAGGCAAGTATTCTGCCAGAGCATCCCTGACTTCCTGCGCATCACGGCCTGGTTGCAGCCGGATCAGGCCCAGGTGGATTTCACTGCGGGGCAGGCTGGGAAACAGCCGCAGCCAATTGTCTTCGCTGGTGATGATGGTTCCGTCGATGCCAAAGGAAGTGCCCATTTCAAACAACCCGACCACTTCAGTATTCCGGTCGTTGATCTCAGTGACGACTGGCTGGCCGGCGAGCAGCGCATCCTCGACCGCCCCGAATTCCGGCCGGGAGCCGCTGTCGAACAACACCACGTCCTGGCGCCGTAACAGCTCGCTGGCCTGGTCGAAACCGTCCAGCCGAAGCAGCGGGTGATCGGGCTGAAAGCCGATGGTGTTGATGCGGCGCCGGTTGTTGTCCCAGGGGTTTTTCCAGACCGAGGTGGAAATGTATACGGGGGTGACGCTGTCGACCGCGTCGAAACCCAGGGTCTGGTATAGACGGCGAATCGAAAAGGACTGGGGCCGGACGATAAACACACTGTCCGGGCTGAACAGGGCGATGTCGTAGTCGAAACGTTCATGAAAGCGCACGGCGCTCTCGAACAACGCCGAGCGAAAGCCTAGCTGCATCATGATCAGCAAGACGGCAAAAGCAATACCTGACAACGCGACCAGCAGCCGCAGGGGCTTATGCTTGAGTTGCAGCCAACCCAGTGGCATCAGAGGCGAATGATCACATCGACCTGGAGATGGGTCAGGCTGGCTACCGCTTCAGAATTCTCCAGTTCGATCTCCACTTCGATGATGCGGGCATCTTTTCGGGCTGCCGGGTCGGTACCGATTTCATCCTGTTTCTGTACTTTCTGGCGGATATGTTTGACGGTGCCGGCCAGGTCCTGGTCCAGGGCAGGGCTGCTGATGGTGGCTTGCTGCCCGGTCCGCACATGGCGAATGTCGGTTTCATAGACTTCGGCGATGGCGAGCATGTGATCGACCCGGCCCAGTTCGATGATGCCCTTTTCGCCGATCAGTTCGCCCGGTTGAACAGTGATGTCCAGCACGCGGCCATCGACTGGCGCCCGGATATAAGCCCTCTGTAATTCGGCGTTGGCGCGGTTCACGTGCGCCCGTGCGACCTCGATACCGGTTTCAGACAGGCGGACAAGGGTCGACGCGTTGGCACAGGCCGCTTTCTGGGCTTCGGCTTCGCCCCGCGCACTTTCCGCTTCCTCCTCACCGGCCACGCCCTGGGCGCGCAACCGCTCGCGCCGTTCAGCCTCACGGGCGGCGACATCGGCCCTGACGCAGGTTTCAACAGCGCTGCTGCGGGCTGCCTCCACTTCCCGTTCGGCCAGCAGCAATGAAGCCTCGGCTTCGAGCAAACGGGCGGTCAGTACAGCTGCCGTGTCGGTGACCGCCACCAGGTCGCCCTGGCGGATATCATCCCCTTCGCTGACATGGAGTTCGGTCAGTACGGCGCCAGACACCGCTTCGGGCATGGAGGAAGCCGCTACGCGGATGATGCCCTGCTCCGGTTCCAGGCGGCCCAGCGCTGACACGGCCTGGGGCTGCTGGGCGGATACGCTGGTGCTCGCGACCATCGCCATCAGGCATAGCGAAATTGTGTATTTCATGACCGGACTCCCTGGTCGATTCTGGCAGATCGGGAAACTTGTTTTGCCTATGTTCCCGTTTTCGTTTCAGAATAGCAGGCATGGCCAACACTGCACAATCGATTGATCGGCGCCTGAGCGTGGCCCCCATGATGGACTGGACGGATCGGCATTGCCGATATTTTCATCGCCTGCTTGCGCCTGCGGCCCTGCTGTACACGGAAATGGTGACTACCGGCGCTGTACTGCACGGCGACAGGCAACGGTTGATGGGGTATAGCCCGGAAGAGCATCCGCTGGCCCTGCAACTCGGTGGCAGCGATCCTGCCGACCTGGCGGCGTGCGCCCGGATTGCGGAGCAATATGGTTACGACGAGGTCAATCTCAACGTGGGTTGCCCCTCGGACCGCGTGCAGCGCGGCCGCTTTGGCGCCTGCCTGATGCTGGAGCCGGGGCTGGTGCATGATTGTGTTCAGGCTATGCGTGAAGCGGTGGGGATACCCGTGACCGTAAAAACCCGGCTTGGAGTCGATGATTGCTACAGCTACTCTTATTTCAGCGACTTCGTCGGTGCGGTAGCTCGTTCTGGTTGCGATGTTTTCATCGTCCATGCGCGCAAGGCGTGGTTGACCGGCCTCAGTCCTAAAGAGAATCGCGATGTGCCGGAACTGCGCTACGACTGGGTGATGCGGCTGAAGGAAGAACACCCTGAATTGACCATCGCCATCAACGGCGGAATCACCACCGTGCAGCAGGCGCTTGACCTGCTTGAGAAGCTGGATGGCGTCATGCTGGGCAGAGCGGCTTATCACACGCCCTGGATCCTGGCCGAGTTGCAAAGGGAATTGTTTGCAGCCCCCGGCGTCGAAAGCAGGGACGAGGCGGTGGAATTGATGTCCCGATACGTGGCCGTGCAAACCGCCCGGGGCGTTCCGGTCAAGAATATCAGCCGCCACCTGCTGGGCCTGTTCCAGGGGCTGCCCGGTGCGCGGCGCTGGCGGCGTTACATCAGCGAGAACGCACACCTGGACGCCGCCAACAGCTGCCTGCTGGCCGAGGCCCGTGAGCATATGCGACGGGGCATAGCGGTTGCGGCCGGTTCAGCTATCGTTCAGGACGATGCCATAGAATGAAATTCGCACGATCCAGGATACGGATATGAACAAATACTTGATCCATTGCGTTCTGATCATCGCACTGACCCTGGCGGCCGGCAGCGTTTCGGCGCAATCGCTTGACGAAGCGGCTGCCCAGGCGGCCAAGCAGCACAATGCCAAGGTACTGTCGGCCCAGACCGTGCAACAGGGCGACAAGCAGGTGCACGTGATCAAGCTGCTGACCAAGGATGGCGTCGTCAAGACCGTCCGCGTGACGGTCCGCAAGCGCTGAGCCAGCGAGGACAACCGGGAGGTAAACACATGCGAGTTCTGCTGATTGAAGACGATCCCCGGCTGCAGGAAACCCTGGTGTCTAACCTGCGCGATGCGGGCTATGCCGTCGATGTCTCGGCCGACGGTATCGAAGGGTTGTACCTGGGCGAGGAGTTTCCGGTTGACCTGGCTATCATCGACCTTGGCTTGCCACAACTGTCTGGGCTGGAAGTAATCCGCAAACTGCGCAAGCGCGGCAGGGATTTCCCGATCCTTGTGCTGACCGCGCGCTCCGAGTGGCAAGACAAGGTGGCCGGCCTGGAGGCGGGCGCGGATGACTATGTCACCAAGCCTTTTCATATGGAGGAACTGATGGCGCGCATCAACGCCCTGATGCGACGGGCAGGCGGGCATGCCCAGCCGAAGGTCAACCTGGGTCCGTTTACCATCGACCTGACCGGCCAGCGCGTTTTTCGCGATGGCGAGGAAATCGAACTGACCACCTATGAGTACAAGGTGCTGAACTACCTGGTCATGCACCCGGACGAGGTCGTGACCAAGACGGCGCTGTCCGAGCACATTTACGAAGAGGACGCTGACCGCGACAGCAACGTGATCGAAGTGTTCGTGGGGCGCCTGCGCCGCAAGCTGGACCCCGATGGCTCCCTCAACCCGATCGAGACCCTGCGCGGCAGGGGTTACCGGCTTGCGCTCCTTCTCGCTGCGTAACCGGCTGGCGCTGGCCGGCACGCTGGTACTGGTCATTGCGCTGGGAGCTGTTGGCCTGGCGCTGAACGCGGCGAATGAGCGCGGGGCCGTGTCATCCCTGCAGGCACGCATGGAGTCCTACGTTTACCTGGTACTCGCGGCGATGGAAGTCGATGGTAACGGCCGCCTGCGGATGGAGGCGGAGTTTGCCGATCCCAGGCTGAACCAGCCGTCTTCGGGTGTCTACGTGCAGGTGCAGGGCCGGGCGGATCGCTGGACCTCGCCGTCTTCGCTGGGACTCCAGTGGCCTGACCGGAATGACGTGACGCCCGGCCAGGGCGTATTTACCGAGCCCGCCAGGGGCATAGATTTTTTCTCCTATATTTATGGTGTGGGCTGGCAACTTTCTGATGACAGCATTGAACCGTTTACCGTGCTGGTGCTGGTCGACGAAAGCGAGATCCGCCAGCAGACCAGCGCCTTCCGCCTGGGACTGTGGCGTGCATTGGGCGCCGCCGGCGTCATCCTGGCGTTGGCACAATTGATGATTTTCTTCTTCGGTTTTCGCCCGTTGCGGCAGGTAGCGGGAGACGTAGCGCGGGTCGAATCCGGCCAGTCAGAGCGGTTGACCGGCCATTATCCCCGCGAACTTGAACCGCTGGCCCGCAACGTCAATCGCCTGCTGGAGACCGAGAAATCCAACCAGGACCGAATTCGCAACGCGCTGGACTCGCTTGCGCACAGCCTGAAAACACCGCTGGCCGTGATCCAGGCCGGCCTGCCGCTGCACGGCGGCAAGTCAGAGGTCTCGATGCAGAACGCCGTCGATGAGATTCGCCACCTGATCGGCACGCGACTGCAACGCGCCGGCACTTCAACCCGTCGCACCATGGCCGAACCGGTGGAAGTTGCGCCCCAGCTTCAACGGGTTATTGAGTCGCTGCAAAAAGTCTATTCTCACAAAATGATAGAGGTCACCTGCACACTGGAACCATGTACGGTCTTTTACGGAGAAAAGCGCGACCTGCTGGAACTGCTGGGCAACCTGTTGGACAACGCCTTCAAATACGGCAAAAGCAAGGTGCGTATTACCGGCGGCGCCGTGGACCCGGATGCCACCCGCCCGGGCCTTTGGCTGCGCATCGAAGACGACGGTCCCGGCATCGAGAAAACGCAGGTGTCGCTATTACTGCAACGAGGAGCCCGCGGAGATGAGCGGGTGGAAGGTCACGGCCTGGGCCTCGCAATCGTTGCAGAGCTGGCAGACGCCTATGCTGGCGAGCTGGGAATCGGTCACAGTGAATGGGGCGGGGCCAGGATTGATATCCGGTTTCCGGCCAGCTGATCGGGTCGATGGTGGGGGCGGGATTCGGCTGATTTTATTTCAGAACACGCTCGAGACATCCGTGTTCGCTCTTCGGCTGTTCCCGACAACCGAAGGTTCTGAAATAAACTCAGCTCAACCCCGCCTGGCAAACCAGCACCGGGGCGCAGGAACGGATAACATTACGGGGCAAGACCCCATTCAGGAGTTGCACGATCAACAATTTAAATTCCATCCAGGATCTGCTGGACATCATGAACCAGCTGCGTGACCCGGAGACCGGCTGCCCGTGGGACCGGGAACAGGATTTTTCCACGATTGCTCCTTACACCATCGAAGAAGCCTACGAAGTGGCCGATGCGATCCAACGCGGGCGGATGGATGAGCTGAAGGACGAGTTGGGGGACTTGCTGTTCCAGGTGGTGTTCCACTCGAAGATGGCCAGCGAGACCGGGGATTTTGACTTCGATGACGTGGTCGAAGCCGTCTGTGACAAGATGATTCGCCGTCATCCCCACGTGTTTGCAAGAGAGGAGGGTAACGGACACGAAATTGATGCAGTGGCCCAGACCGAAGCCTGGGAACATGCCAAGGCGCGGGAGCGCGAGGAAAAGGGCGCGCAGAGCCTGCTGGATGACGTGCCGCGCGGCATGGCCGAACTGCAGCGGGCGGTCAAGTTACAAAAGCGCGCGTCGCACGTGGGCTTTGATTGGAGTTCGCCGGGGCCGGTGATGGAGAAATTTGCCGAGGAGTCAGTGGAAATGCTCGAGGCCATGCAATCGGGCAGTCACGAGGAAATGGAAGATGAGCTCGGTGATCTGCTGTTCGTGATCGCAAACCTGGCGCGGCAGCTTAAGATTGATCCGGCCAAGGCGTTACGGCGAGCCAATGCCAAGTTTGAGCTGCGGTTTCGGGCGATTGAGCGAGCCGCAGGCAATCGCGAAGCGTTGCACCGGATGGAACTGGATGAAATGGAAGCCTTGTGGCAGCAGGCCAAGCTGCACCACAGGAAAGAGGGCACGGAATGAATGACTGGCTGATCACGCAGGGAATCAACAACCCGCAAACAGGGATGATAGTGGGTCTGCTGGCAGGCCTGTTGATTGCCGTGGTGCTGGCCTGGTTGCTGTCGCGGCGCAGCGCGAAAGCAGAAGCGGACCGCCTGCAACCCTTAATCGATACGCTTGAAACGCGCGCGGCTGAATTGACGGAAGCTTTGTCGGATTCCGAGCAGAATGCAGCTGTGCTGGAAACCCGGCTGGATGACCGGGAGCAGCATTACCGGGAGCAGATCCGCAAGCTGGAAGAAGCCGAGAAGCGCCTGTCAGATAATTTCGAGCGGCTGGCCGGTAAGATTTTCGAAGAGCGCTCGGAAAAACTGTCGGATCTCAATACCAGGCAGCTGGACACCCTGCTCAAACCCCTGGGTGAGAAACTCAACGAGTTCCGTAACACGGTGGAGAGCGCCCATAAGCAGGAAACCGCCCAGCACCAGGTGATGAAGGAAAAAATCGGTGACCTGGAAAAACTCAATGAACGCCTGCATGAAGATGCGACCAACCTGTCCCGCGCGCTCACTTCCAGCGTCAAGACACAGGGCAACTGGGGCGAGCAGCAGCTGGAGCGGCTGCTGGAAATATCCGGGCTGACCAAGGGTCAGGAGTTCTCGACCCAGTATTCAGTGACCACTGAGAGTGGCCAACGGGTGCAGCCGGACCTGGTGCTGCACTTGCCGGAAGGCAAATCCATCGTGCTCGATTCCAAGGTGTCACTGGTGGCGTGGACGCGCTACCAGGCCACCGAAGAGGATGATCTGCGTGCAATTGCCCTGAAAGAGCACGTCCAGTCCATTCGCCAGCACATCAAGGGCCTCGGTGAAAAACGTTATGCAGAAGTACCCGAGTTGAACGCACTGGATTTTGTACTGATGTTCGTGCCGATCGAATCCGCACTGATCGAGGCGCTGCAGGCCGATCCCGTGCTGCCCGAATTTGCCCTGCGTAACAAGGTGGCATTGCTGTCGCCGACCAACTTTCTCGCCACCATGCGCACGGTCGCATCAGTCTGGTCTGTGCACAAGCAAAACACCAATGCCCAGGAGATCGCCCGGCGGGCAGGGCTGCTGTACGATAAGTTCGCTGGTTTCGTGGAAAATCTCCAGGTTGTGGGTGACCGTCTCGGCCAGGCGCAACACAGTTACGAGAAAGCCTTTGGTCAGTTATCCCTGGGTGCTGGAAACCTGCTTGGGCAGGCGGAAAAACTCCGGGAACTGGGCGCTCGCAATACCAAGCAGCTGGATCAGCAATTGCTTGAAAACTCTGCCAGCGAAACGGGGGCCCTGGAACAGGAACTGCCCGAGAAATAATTCCTGTTTAAGCGTTGATTTGGGGCGCAACCGCCATTTTGGATTTATCGATAAATATAATTGACATAAATTGACAAAGCAGGGATAATTGCCGCCATGGGTGTGGGGAAACTACACCTTGGCTTTTGAGTGATAGCAGTAATCTGCCTATAAAAATTTCTAAATGGAGAAATTAGTAATGACTATTAAACGTGTTTTATTTGCAATGATTGCAATGATGCTGCTGCCGGCCCTGGCCTATGCACAGCCATCCCCCCCGCCGGTGACACCTGCAGCCGATACCGCAGTTATTGCGGTGGTCCACGAATTCACTGACGGCAATATGGAAGATTCCGTGTTGGTTTCCGTCGTTTGTAACGCTGGAACGATTTCACCTTCCTCTGCCACACTGGCTGGTGGAGAGGGCGTATCTTTCGTGCTCGCTAATATTCCTGTTAGCGGAACTCCGACGGTTTGTAACGTAACCCAGTCTCCTTTGAGCGATTACGATGCTGGCTACGTTTGTGCCCCAGGCTCTGGCGGTGCGAGCACAACCGACCCAACGTCCTGTGCAAACCCCACTGGCTTCCCGGACGATCTCGTAAACACAGCTACTTCATGTGAGTTCGGAAACCTGCTGCCCTATGATGGCTCAACTGTAGTGGACGAGAATGTTGGTTACTGCGCCGTTTTGTCTACCCCTACACCGGTTGACGTTGAAGTGACCAAGATTTGGGAAGAGTTTGGCGCAGAACAGGCCGACTTTGATCCTGACGTGAACATCACACTCCGTTGTGAGAGCGGTGCAGTAATCGTCGGCGGAACTGAAGGCATTGGCGGTCGATGGAGCAAGACTGTAGCCGTCAGCGACTTTGACGATGAAGATGGTAACTACATCGGTGAAGGCACTGCTGACTTTGAAGTAATTCCGAATTGGTACCCGACTGCTTCAGATCCGGATGACCAGGAATACACAGAGTGTACTGCTACAGAAAGCGGCATCGCATCCAGCGCGGTTGAAGTCGATAACAACTGCGGTGACATCGAAGTTGCAGTTGGCATGGGTGACGAGTGCACCATCACCAACACCGTGTTCTTCGAAGGCATCCCGACCCTTAGCCAGTACGGCATGGCTATCATGGTTCTGTTGATGCTGGGTGTTGGCTTTGTTGGCATGCGCCGCTTTGTCTGATTGACATCGGCGAATAGCCCTTAGCTATACAGCTAAACCGAAACCCCGCGTCAGCAATGGCGCGGGGTTTTTTAATGGTTGAATGAATAAACTGATGGATCGATTTTTCAACATCCGTATTCGATCTCGCAGATGCTTGCCGGCGCTGCTGGGCCTGATGCTGTTTATTGGGTCAGCGCAAGCCGTGGCCGCCATAAGTGTGGCTGCAGAGTTCGAGCAGCGGTTGTTGCCCAGCCTTGAAGTTGAACTGTCGTGCGGTGAGGGCCACGAGGCAAATCGCATCACCAAGTTGACGCAGCCGGGCCGCCAGGTGCTTTATCCGGATGATCTTGGCTTATCCACATCAGGTTGCCGGTTGAAAGCGAATTTGCCCAAGGGATATTCGGTGACATACGGGGTCGAAGAAATCACCGGTTCGATCGCTGATCGGAAGGGGTGCCGATTCACGCAAACCGAACCCGGCCGGCCACAGGAGTGCCGGATGAGTGTCAAGCAGGATCCGGTACTACTCAGGGTTTACAAGAAATGGATTGGCGGGTCCGGTGAAGAGCAGGATGTCCGCATCATGCTGGAATGTGAAAGCGGTAAGTACTCGGGTTTCCGGTATATCAATGAGGGCTCTCCCGACGGTTGGGAAATCAGCGACATCCATCCTGACGGCATCCTCTGTAATGTTACCGAACAGCTAAGGGACAATTTTGAAGCCGACATCATCGATTGCCAGGGTCTTTATGTTTTGCCGGGTAAGGGGGAGGAATGCACCTTGCTGAACACCAAGATAGTCAAACGCATTGAAATGCTGAATCGTTATGGAAAAGTGATCATGATTGTTCTGGTTTTGGCCGTGGGATTGATAGCGATGGGGCGACTGAACCCGGGTAATGTATGATTTTTGCCATAATGTGGTAAAAATGTATCGAAAGGTGTTGACAAAAATTTACATTTAATGGAAACTTACTGACAGAACACACAGGGCTCCAAATAAAACAGATCGACAGGATGTCGGTCTGTTTTGCTATCCGGGATTGAAAAAAGCTTTATCCATACATTCCCAACGTCACGCGGTCCCTTTTTTCCAGGTCTTTCTGTGTCAGTACATCGCGATATCCCAAATCAATCATCAGCTGCCTTACTGCCTCGCCCTGGTCGTAGCCATGCTCAAAGGCCAGCAAGCCTCCAGCTGTTAAATAATTTCGGGAATCATCCGTCAAATGCCGAATGGCGGCCAGTGCGTCGCGACCCGGAGTCAGGGCTAGCGTGGGTTCAAAGCGGCAATCACCTTTCTGCAGGTGAGAATCGCCGGACGCGATGTACGGCGGGTTGCTGACCAGCACGTCAAATTTACCTTCCAGCGGCTTAAGCCATGAACCCCGGTGAAATCGCACTCTGCCGGGCGCAATAGCCTTGGCGTTTTGTTTGGCCAGGTGCAACGCCGCCTTGCTGTACTCGGTTGCATGAATCTCGCAATTGGGCCGTTCAGTCGCCAGCGCCAGGGCGATTGCGCCGCTGCCGGTACCCAGGTCGGCAATTCTCCACGCTGCATTTTGCGGGATCCGGGCCAGCACGACCTCTACCAATAACTCGGTCTCGGGTCTGGGAATCAAGACATCGGGCGAAACCTTCAACGGCAGCGACCAGAACTCCCGTTCTCCGGTCAGGTAGGCAATCGGTTGACCGTGTACCCGCCGTTCGACCAGCTCCCGGTAAGCGTTTTCCTGCGACGGCTCTAACGGATGACCGGGGTTGGCATACAGCCAGGCCCGGTCTGCTTGCAGAATTTTGCTGCACAGGATTTCAGCCTCCAGCGGACCGGCCGGCTGGCCCTGCAATCGCAGCCGGCCCCAGGCCAGCAGTTCGCGTACGTTCATGGCCTGCGGCTTAGCCGTCGCGGGACGTAACCGAAGCCTGCACCCGGGCATGAGCCGCGCCTGTGTGCGCCGCCCCTTTTTTCTGAAAGCGCGCGGGAATGGCGTGACTCCAGGCTTCGCGCCACCATTTGCCGAAGTCATCGAGGATCATGTACAGCGACGGGATCAGGAACAGCGTGATCACGGTGGCGAACAGGATGCCGAAGGCCAGCGAGGCCGCCATGGGAATCACGATCTGGGCCTGCAGGCTGGTTTCCAGCACGATGGGCACCAGTCCGAAGAAAGTGGTCAGGGAAGTCAGCAGAATCGCCCTGAAGCGCTTGCTGGCGGCATCCGTCACCGCCTGCAGCAGTGGAATGCCCAGCCGCCGTTCGCGGTTGACGAAGTCCACCAGGATCAGGCTGTCATTGACCACCACGCCGGCCAGGGCGATGATGCCGAAAAAACTCATCATGCTGACCTGGATACCCAGGATCCAGTGCCCCACCAGTGCGCCGATGGTGCCGAACGGTATCACGGACATGATGATCAGCGGCTGGGAGTAAGAGCGCAGCGGAATGGCCATCAGGGCATAAATCAGGAATACGGCAAACAGCGCGCCCTTGATCAGGTCATGTTGAACCTCCGACGCTGCTTGACTCTCACCGCTCAGGCGATGCCTGACTCCGGGAAACTGGGCCAGTACTTCGGGCAATTCTTTCTCGATAATGTCCGCAGTGATCTTGCCGGGTTCGTAATTCTGCTTGTCCACCTCGGCGGACACCTGCGCGGCGCGTTCGCGGTCGAACCTGCGAATACGGGTCGGGCTTTCAGACATTTCCACGTCTGCCACGGCATGGAAGGGCACACGTCCGCCGTCCGGCGTACGAATCCGCATGTTGTCCAGGTAACCCACCGAATCGCGTTCATCGCGGGGAAACCGCACCATGACCTTGACTTCGTCCTGTCCGCGCTGCACCCGCTGGACTTCCTCGCCATAGAAGCCGGCGCGGACCTGGCGGGCCAGGTCGGATAAGGTCAGTCCCAGCGCTTCGGCCTCGGGCTTGATATTCAGCTTGATCTCCGGCGTCCCGCGTTCGTAACTGTTGCGGATGTCGTAAACACCTTCGTACTGGCGAATCCGGGTTTCCAGTTCCTTCGCAGCCCGGCCCACCTGTTCAATATTGGTGCCGATCAGCTGCAACGAGATAGACGGGCCGCCGCCGGGGCCGGTGGCGCCTTCGAATCCGAGCGTCTTGACGCCCGGGATTTCGCCCACTTCTTCGCGCCAGCGGCGCAGCACTTCGGGTCCGGTAATGACGTCTTCATTCTCCTTGACCAGTTCGGTAATGATCTGGCCGGAGGTATCGTTGCGTGCAAACGCCAATGCACTGGTGACGACGGCGCCCGATTCGAGCCCCTGTTCTTCGCTGACCTGGCGGTCCACTTCCCACAGGCCGGCCTGGACAATGCGCAGGGCTTCATGGGTTTGTGACGAGGGCGTGCCTTCGTTCATTTCCAGGTTCACCTGCAGGAAGTCCGCGGTAATATCCGGGAAGAAAACAAATCGCAGGATGCCGCCGGCCAGCAGGCCGATCGAGAGGATCAACATCGAAATGAAGATCGACAGGGTCAGGTAGCGATGTTGCAACGCTTTTTTCAGCAGCGGAGCGTAACGGTCATCGACGAAATGGTGCAGGCCTTCACTGAAAAATCGCTGGAAGCGGACAAACACATTATGCGTGTCTTTCTCATAGTGCTTGATTTTCATGTGCGCCAGGTGAGCCGGCAGGATCAGCTTGGATTCCACCAATGAGAACATCAGGCATAGAATGACCACCCAGCCGATGGCTGAGAAAAACTGGCCGGATATACCGGTCACCATCAGGATCGGCAAAAACGCAGCGATGGTGGTGAGTACGCCGAAGGTCGCAGGCACGGCAACTTTCAGCACCCCTTCCACCACGTGATCCACCGAGTGGCCTTTCTCCCGGATATTGGTGTAGGCGCTTTCGCCGATAACAATGGCGTCATCCACCACGATACCCAGCACCAGGATAAAGCCGAACAGGCTCAGCATGTTGACCGTCACGTCAACGGTCGGCATCAGGAAAAATGCACCCATGAAGGCGATGGGTAAGCCCACCATGACCCAGAAGGCGAGTTTCAGGCGCAGGAACAGCGCCAGCACCAGGAACACCAGGGCCGCGCCGATGACGAGATTCTTCACCATCATGTCGAGGCGGCCTTTCAGGTAGTAACTGACGTCAGCCCAGGCTGCCAGTGAGACCCCCTCGGGCAAACTCGCAGCCTTGCGCTCGACAAATTCATGCACGGTGGCTGAAATGTCAAGTTCGCTCTGGTTGCCGACCGAGAGCACCTGGATAGAGGTAACCGGGTGACCGTTATATTCTGAAAACCGTTCACCCTCAACGAATTCATCGCGAATGTGCGCAATGTCCTTGAGCAGAACCCGGGTGCCATCCTCGTTGGTGCGAACCACGATGTTTTCAAAATCCCGCCCGACGTAAGCCTGGCCCTTGGTGCGGACCAGGATGTCACCGGAATCAGCCCGGATGGCGCCGGCTGACAGGTCCAGAGAACTGCGGCGCACGGCCTGGGCGACTTCCGACAGCGTCATGCCGTAGCCCTGCAGCGTGAATTCGCTCACCTCAATGCTGATTTCGTAGGGGCGAAGGCCAAAAAACTCCGCCCGGGTGACGCCGGGCAGCGTGACTATTTCGTTCCTGATTTGCCGGGCGAATTCTTTCAGCGTGCGCTCGGCGACATCGCCGTAAACGCTGACGATGACCACCTGCTGCTGGAACTGCGTCCGCGAAATCACCGGTTTTTCCGTATTGTCCGGGAAGGTGGAAATGGCGTCGACCCGGTTCTTGACCTGGTCCATGATGTCGGACACTTCGTAATCCGCATGCACTTCCACCTGGACCGTGCCGTTGCCGCGCCTGGCCGTGGAAACGATTTCTTTGATGCCTTCGATGTCCTGGATGGCTTCTTCGATCTTGATGACCACGCCTTCTTCGACATCCAGCGGCGTGGCGCCGAGGAAAGGCACGCTGACCGTGATGTAGTTGGTGTCGATCCGTGGCTGAATTTCTTTCTTGATGGTCAGCACGGTGTAAAAACCGCCGACCAGCAAGATGACCATCAGCAGGTTGGCCGCAACCGAGTTGCGCGCAAACCAGTTGATCAGCGCTGCGTAGGGGCCATAATTCATTGTTCAGATTCCTTGGCAGCCGCGCCGTCTTCAGGTTCCGGCTCCTGCAGCGGCGCGGGAGGATCTTCTCCGGTTACCGCCAGCAGGGTTCCCGGAATCGGCGCGTCCATCGATGTCGTGACGATCAGTTCTCCACCTTCGACACCGGCCGAGATGTATACCTTGCGTGGTTCCGCGCGCACTACCGATACCTGCCTGATTTCCAGTTTGCGTTCGTCATTGGCAACCAGCACGGTATCGTCCGGGCGCAGCACGGCACGCGGCAGCACGACCACATCATCGGCGCGCCGGCCCTGGATTTCGGCCCGCACAAAGGAACCCATTTTCAGCTCTGCCTGCTGGCTCAGGCCGAGTACACCGTAAGGGTCGATCACTTCGGCAACCGCGTAAATCACCCGGCTGGCTTCGTCAACGACACCCTCGGTACGGACGATTTCCGCGCTCCACTCGCCGCCGGTGACCGCGCCATCAGCCGTTAGCATGACCGGTACCCGCTCCGTCCGGTCAAGCCGGGTGGCTGAAGGCAGATCCAGGTAAGCCATGTCGCTGTTGGAAAGCGGCAGCCGGATTTCTGCCTTGTCTACCGAGAACGTAACGCCGAGTGGTGTGCCGGCACCGACAAACTGGCCAACATCGACCAGTTTGGAGCGCACCAGCCCGTCGTAGGGCACCTTGATCCGGGTTCGTTGCAGGTCACGCCTGGCTTCCTGCAACTTGGCCTCCGCCGCCTGCACCGCGGCTTTCGCTTCGGCCAGCTGCGGCAAGCGTAGAGTCAGCTCAGAGGGCTCGCCTTGGCGGCCCAGGTTGTTCCAGTCTTTCAGTGCCTGCTCCGAACGTGCTTTTTGCTCTGAGTACTGTGCCTTGCGGGCGGCAAGTGCAGCTTGCGCGCTCAGCAGGCCGGTTTCATAGTCGCTCGGGTCAATCTGTAGCAGCACCTCGCCCTCGCGGAAAAATCCGCCGGCGATGAAGTTTTCCGATACGGAGACAATCTGTCCGGGCACTTCCGCAACCAGCGCGGTTTCGGTGCGTGGCCGCACAGTGCCCTGGGAGTAAACCGAAAAATTCAGGGAGGCGACTTCTGCGGGGATGGCATCGATGCGAACGGCCGGGCTGGCGTCCTCTTTGATCTCGGGGCGTTTACCCTTGGCGACGGTGACCATTGCAATGACGGCAACAACGGACATCGCGATGAGCAGCAGTGGCAGAATGTATTTGAAAAACTTTCGCATGCTATGTCTCTCCCATGGACACGTGGGATTATCCCAGTTATGCCGCGCCTTGTCATAGGGCAAAAGTTTGGCGGGCAGGATTAAATCGAATCCATTAGCCATGTACAATACGTTTCTGGCGTTTGGGCCGACTGACTGGCAGAGCATGGGCATTATTCTAAAAACCAGGGACGAAATCGAAAAGATGCGGGTAGCCGGTCAATTGGCGGCCGAAGTTCTGCAGATGATTCGCCCTCACGTTCAGCCCGGAATCACCACTGGCGAGCTCGACGAAATCTGCCACGAATACATCACCGGTCACCAGCAGGCCATTCCCGCACCGCTGGATTACCGTGGTTTTCCGCGCTCCATCTGCACCTCCGTCAACAACGTGATCTGCCACGGCATACCCGGCGACAAGCGCCTGAAAGACGGCGATATCATCAATATCGACATCACCGTCATCAAGGACGGCTGGCATGGCGATACCAGCAAAATGTTCCTGGTGGGCAAGCCCACCGTCAAGGGCAAGCGTATCTGCGAGATTGCTTACCACTCGATGGTCACCGGTATTGAAATGATCAAACCCGGAGTCAGGCTGGGTGATATCGGTCACGCCATCCAAAAATACGCCGAGGGGCAGAGCGGTTCGGTGGTGCGTGAATACTGCGGTCACGGCATTGGACAGGGCTTCCACGAGGACCCGCAAGTCCTTCACTATGGCCGGCCGGATACCGGTGAGGTGCTGGTGCCGGGCATGGTGTTCACGATTGAACCCATGATCAACCTGGGCCGGCGGGAGACCCGCTTGATGCGTGACGGCTGGACCGTGGTCACCCGCGACCGCAGCCTTTCCGCCCAGTGGGAACATACGATCGCGGTTACCGACGACGGTTATGACGTCCTGACCCGCCTGCCAGGGGATGATCTCTGACGATGCATGGACGCCTGGCCGCACTGCCGGCTACCCGGGACTGCCTGGACTTGACGCGGATCGAAGCGCTCGAGAATGCCGGCGTCATCGAGCTGGACAGCAAGGGTGCCAGCCGACAGGTCTCCGATCTGAGGGATTATCTTCGAGCTTCCATGGAGCATGCAGACTCGCTGCTGGCGGAGCGTTTCTGGGCAGGTGAAGACGTCGTTCAGCTGGTCCACTCGCGCGCCTGGGTGCTGGAGCAGTTGCTGCTGCTGGCCTGGCGCAAGCTGGTGCCGGTTACCGATGGTATTGCCCTGGTTGCTGTCGGTGGATTCGGGCGTGGTGAGCTTCATCCCGGTTCGGACGTGGACCTGCTGATCCTGCTGGACGACGAGCTGGACAAGACGTCGCTGAAGAACGAGATAGAGCAGTTTGTGCAACTGCTGTGGGACGCCGGTTTTTACCTGGGCCACAGTGTAAGGACGGTCTCGGAATGTGCCGAGGACGCTGCCGATGACGTGGTCACCGCCACGACTTTCATGGAATCACGCCTGCTGGCAGGTTCACTGGAATTGCTTAACAAAATGCTCAGCGCCACTTCACCCGGACACATGTGGAAGGCCGGGGCCTTTTTCGAGGCCAAGTACGAGGAGCAGAAGCAAAGACACGAGCGTTACCATGAAACCGCCTACAACCTGGAGCCGAATATCAAGGAAGGGCCGGGAGGCTTGCGGGACATCCAGATGATTTCCTGGGTAGCGCGTCGTCACCTGGGGGCCGAGAACCTGCACGGGCTGGTCGAAAACGGCTATATCAGTGAATCGGAACATCGCGACCTGGTTGGTGGTCAGCATTTTCTCTGGCGGGTCAGGTACGCCCTGCACAACCTGGCTGGCCGGGCTGAAGATCGCCTGCTGTTTGATTACCAGCGCCAGATTGCCGAGCGCTTCGGTTTCAAGGATAGCGACACCAGCCTGGCTGTTGAACAGTTCATGCAGCTGTACTATCGCACCGTGATGAGGCTGGAACGGTTGAATGAAAGCCTGCTGCAGCTGTTTCAGGAGGCCTTGTTTTCCGAAGAAAAAGACCACGTTATCGAGTTGAATGACAATTTCCAGGCGCGTAACGGATTCGTCGAGCCGCGCACCAAAACCGTTTTCGAGGACCGCCCCATCGCGCTGATGGAACTGTTCGTGCTGTTGGCTCGCAACCAGGACTTGCGGGGCATAACGGCGGCAACCATCCGCGCCATTCGTGATCACCTGTACCTGGTGGACGAGGAGTACCGGTGCAGCAAGGAAGTGAATGCCTGCTTGCTGGAACTGTTGCGGCAACCGGAGGGCGTCTACACGCAGCTCAGGCGGATGAATCGCTACGGTCTGCTGGCTGCCCTGATTCCTGCGTTTGGCAATATCGTCGGCCGCATGCAGTACGATCTTTTTCATGTGTACACGGTAGATCAGCACACGCTGTTCGTGGTGCGCAACCTGCGGCGCTTCGCTTATGGCAAGTACAAGGAACGTTACCCGCACGCAAGGGCAGTCTTCAAGCGGATTGCCAAACCCGAACTACTTTACCTGGCCGCCATTTTCCACGATATCGCCAAGGGCCGGGGTGGTGACCACTCCGAGCTGGGTGCGGTGGATGCAGAGGCCTTTTGCGCCATGCTGGACATCGAACCCTCGGAGCGGGAAATGGTTGCGTGGCTGGTGCGGTTTCACCTGGCAATGTCGCAAACCTCCCAGCGCAAGGACCTGTCGGACCCGCAGAACATCCAGGCATTTGCCGAACTGGTAGGCAACACACGTTACCTGGATCACCTTTACCTGCTGACAGTCGCCGATATCGCCGGAACCAGTCCGAAATTATGGAACAACTGGAAAAACAAGCTGCTGTGGGAGCTCTACCTGTCGACCGGAGACGCCTTGCGCCGGGGACTGGAAAATCCGATCAAACGTGCAACCCGTATTCGTGAGACCCGGGCGGCTGCACTCAGCCGGCTGGTGCGACGCGGCGTGGATACCGGCCTGATCAATGAATTGTGGGAAACCTTGCCGGATTATGCGTTCTGGCGCCTGAGTCCGGATCAACTCGAATGGACCACCGAAATCCTGGTCAGGGATGAAACGCGGGGGCGTCATATCGCCGTGAGGCCGGTTCAACCCCATGGTGTCTCTGAGCTATTGGTCAGCGTGAGGGATTACAGCGGCCTGTTTGCCGCGATCACCGCGATTCTCGATGAGATGGGCCTGGACGTGATGTCGGCACGCGTTCTGACCACCAATAATGACTGGAGTTACGACCTGTTTCAGCTGATGGATCAGCATGGTGACGTGATCAACGAGGTGGACTCAGCAGAACTGGTCAGGCGCCTGGACCGGGCGACCCGCGATGAAAAGCCCCGGAAACCTGTAAAACGCACCCTGCCGCGCCGCCTCAGACACTTTTCCGCAGCCCCGGAAGTCCTGATTACCATGGATCCCGACAAGGCGGGTTCGGTGCTGCATATCCGCTGTAGCGACCGGCCCGGCCTGCTGTCGAGGATTGCCGCCGCCATTTTCTCCCAGCAGGTGCAGGTGCACAACGCCCGCATTGCCACCTTTGGCGAGCGTGTGGAAGACACCTTCCTGGTCAGCGACAACGATCATCAGCCATTGGAAAAAAATGCCCGGGAAGCGCTGATTGCGGCCATCAAACAACACATTGAAGAAGGTTAGTTTCGATGAAGGCATTGATTGAAGCAGCATGGGAAGAACGCGGCAGGCTTACGCCGGCCTCTGCGCCGCCAGACCTGAAACAGACCGTGGAGGACTGCCTCGATGGGCTGGAAACGGGGCGCATGCGAGTGGCTGAACCCCTCGGACCGCCCGGTGAGTGGCAAGTGAACCAGTGGCTGAAGAAAGCCGTGTTGTTGTCTTTCCGCTTGCATGAAAACGAAGTCATCGAGGCGGGTTTCACGCGCTTTTTCGACAAGCTGCCGCTACGCTGGGGAGAAGGTGCACACAACCCGATCGAAGCCGTCGGCGCACGGGTCGTTCCTCCCGCCACGGTGAGGCGCGGAGCACATATCGGCCACGATGCGGTATTGATGCCCAGCTATGTGAACATCGGCGCCTGGGTGGGCCCGGGGACCATGGTGGACACCTGGGCCACGGTCGGCTCGTGCGCCCAGATCGGTGCCAATGTGCACCTGTCAGGCGGGGTAGGTATCGGTGGCGTACTGGAACCTTTGCAGGCCAATCCAACCATCATTGAAGACCATTGTTTTATCGGCGCCCGGTCCGAAGTTGTTGAAGGCGTCATCGTGGAGCGGGGCAGTGTGTTGTCGATGGGCGTATACATCGGCCAGAGCACCAAGATTTACAACCGCGAGACCGGAGAAATACACCGCGGCCGGGTTCCGGCCGGTTCGGTCGTCGTGCCGGGAGCATTGCCTGCCAAAGACGGCAGCCACTCACTCTACTGTGCAGTGATCGTCAAGCAGGTGGACGAGAAAACCCGCGCCAGCACCGGCGTCAACGAGATACTGCGCAATGTTGAATGAAGACCGGATACACCTGCATATATATGGCATCCGCAATTGCGATACTTGCAGGTCAACGCTGAAATACCTGGAAACCCGGAATGTTCCCCATACGTTCCATGATTTTCGCCAGGAAGGGTTGAGTAAAGAACTCCTGGCCGGATGGCTGGCTTCATCGCACCGCGATTACCTGGTCAATCGGCGCAGTACCACCTGGCGCCAGCTTTCCGATGAAGAAAAGCAGCTTGCGGAATCCGACCCCGGAGCGCTGTTGCTGAAGCACGTGACTCTGATCAAACGTCCGGTGATTACAGATGGCCAGACCATCCTGGACGTTGGATTCTCTCCCGCAAGCCTCGACGATTATATCTGAGCATGTCAAAAGTACTCGAACTGACCAGGGAACTGACCGCGCGGCCCTCCGTCACTCCGGATGACGCGGGTTGTCAACGCCTGATTGCCGACCGCTTGCTGCCGCTGGGCTTCAATGTCGAATGGTTCCTGTGCGGTAAAGTCAGCAATGTGCTGTTCACCCGCGGGCAGGGTTCGCCGTCGTTGTGGTTCCTGGGGCACACCGACGTGGTGCCGCCCGGACCGGAACAGCTGTGGACCTTCCTGCCGTTTCACCCTGACGAAAAAGACGGCGAGTTGTATGGCCGCGGTGTGGCCGACATGAAAGGCGCTGTTGCAGCCATGGTCGTGGCGCTGGAGACGTTTGCCGTGCAGCATCCCGACCATAGTGGCCAGTTGGGCCTGTTACTGACCAGCGACGAGGAAGGTGCAGCCATCGACGGCGTGGTCCGCGTGGTCGAAGAACTCAAAAGACGCGGCCAAAAGCCCGATTTCTGCCTGGTGGGCGAACCTTCCAGCCAGCAGATACTGGGCGATACCGTGAGGGTAGGGCGACGGGGTTCGATCTACGTACGATTGCGGGTCAACGGCGTGCAGGGCCATACAGCCTTTCCGGAGAATCTCGTTAATCCCGTCCACCACATCGCCCCTTTCCTTAAAGACCTGGTCGAGCAACACTGGGATACCGGCGACGAAGATTTTCCGGCAAGCCACTGCCAGGTCTCATGGCTCAAGGCCGGCACCGGCGCGGGTAATGTCACACCGGCCAACGTGGAACTGCTGGCCAATTTCAGAAATGGTCCAAAGTCACCCGCCAAAGCCATCAGGACCCAGTTCGAAAAGCTGCTGCGCAATCACGGCATCGACGACTACGATATCCGCTGGGAAATAATGGGCGAACCCTTCCGCAGTTCAGCCGGAAAGCTCAGAGCCGCCGTCACCGGGGCCATCCAGGAAATCCTGCAGCAAACCCCCGACCTCAACACCGGCGGCGGTACCTCCGACGGCCGCTACATAGCACCCCTGGGCACCGAAGTCCTCGAACTGGGCCTCATCAACGCAACCATTCACCAGGTCGATGAGCGTACTCCTGTCGCTGATCTCGACCGCCTTTTTGCCACTTATTACGACATCGCCCGCCGGATTATTCTCTGACAGCGGAACTCGCCTGGTTTGGGCAGGGGATTATGTTGAATTGAGGGCGGTAAGACCTCATTTTTTAGTTATCAAAAATGAGGTACTTATCATGAGAATGGACAAACTGACGAGCAAGTTCCAGCTTGCCCTGGCGGATGCGCAGAGCCTGGCGGTTGGGATGGATCAACAGCTGATTGAGCCGGCGCACGTGATGGTTGCGTTGCTGGACCAGGAGGGCGGCGCCAGCCGGCACCTGCTCAGCAAGGCCGGTGTGCGGGTGGATCAGCTGCGATCGAAATTGGGTGAACGGCTTGAGAGCCTGCCGCGGGTTAGTGGCACGGAAGGTGAAATAAACCTTTCAAACGACCTGATCAAGATTCTGAACCTGACTGACAAGCTGGCGCAGAAACGCGGCGACCAGTATGTGGCGAGCGAACTCTTTATCCTTGCTGCGATGGACATGAAGGGCGCCCTGGGGGATATCCTCAAGCAGGCCGGCGCCAACCGCGAAGCGATTGAAAAGGCGATCGAGGACATGCGCGGCGGCGAGCAGGTGGTGGATCCCAACGCCGAGGAAAACCGCCAGGCGCTGGAAAAGTACACCATTGACCTGACCGAGCGGGCAGAGCAGTCGAAGCTGGACCCGGTGATCGGGCGCGACGAGGAAATCCGGCGTTGCGTCCAGGTGCTGCAGCGGCGCACCAAGAACAACCCGGTGTTGATCGGTGAGCCCGGCGTCGGCAAGACCGCTATCGTGGAAGGCCTCGCTCAACGCATCATCAACAACGAGTGCCCGGAAGGCATTCGGGGCAAACGGGTGCTCAGCCTGGACATGGGGTCCTTGCTGGCCGGCGCAAAGTTCCGCGGCGAGTTCGAGGAGCGGCTCAAAGCCGTACTCAGCGACCTGGCCAAGCAGGAAGGCAACATCATCCTGTTCATCGACGAAATTCACACCATGGTCGGCGCCGGTAAGGCCGAGGGAGCGATGGATGCCGGCAATATGCTGAAACCAGCCCTGGCCCGCGGCGAGTTGCATTGCATCGGCGCAACCACGCTGGATGAGTATCGCCAGTATGTCGAAAAAGATGCAGCGCTGGAACGGCGCTTCCAGAAAGTATTCGTCGGCGAACCGACGGTTGAAGACACCATTGCCATCCTGCGCGGACTGCAGGAGCGTTACGAAGTACATCACGGTGTGGACATCACTGACCCGGCGCTGGTGGCTGCTGCGACGCTGTCTCACCGGTATATCAGTGACCGGCAGCTGCCCGACAAGGCCATCGACCTGATGGACGAGGCGGCTTCACGCATCCGCATGGAAATTGATTCCAAGCCCGAAGCACTGGACCGGCTGGAGCGAAAACTGATCCAGCAGAAGATCCAGCGCGAGGCGCTGAAGAAGGAATCCGATGAGGCCTCCATCAAGCGCCTGGAAGAGCTGGAAGAAAACATCGCCGAAATGGAGCGGGAGTTTTCCGACCTGGATGAAATCTGGAAATCCGAGAAAGCGGCAGTGCAGGGCACCACCCACATCAAGGAGGAACTGGAGCGTACCCGTGCTGCCCTGGAAACCGCGATGCGGGCGCAGGACCTGGCGCGGATGTCCGAGTTGCAGTACGGCAAGATTCCCGAGCTGGAAAAGCAGCTTGAAGACGCGGAGAAAGGAGAGCAGGGCGAATTCCAGTTATTGCGGAACAATGTGACCGAAGACGAGATTGCCGAGGTGGTTTCCCGCTGGACCGGCATTCCGGTATCACGCATGCTCGAGGGCGAGCGTGACAAGCTGTTGCGCATGGAAGAAAGCCTGCATCAACGTGTGATCGGGCAGGATGAGGCCGTGTCGGCTGTTTCCGATGCGATCAGGCGGTCTCGCGCCGGCCTGTCCGACCCGAACCGACCGATCGGCTCCTTCCTGTTCATGGGCCCGACCGGGGTCGGTAAAACCGAGCTGTGCAAGGCGCTGGCCGAGTTCATGTTCGACACCGAGGACGCCATGGTGCGCATCGACATGTCCGAGTTCATGGAAAAACATTCTGTGTCGCGGCTGGTCGGCGCTCCCCCGGGCTATGTGGGTTACGAGGAAGGAGGTTACCTGACCGAGGCGGTTCGTCGCCGTCCTTACTCGGTGATCCTGATGGATGAAATCGAGAAAGCGCACCCGGACGTGTTCAACATCCTGTTGCAGGTGCTCGATGATGGGCGCCTGACGGATGGCCATGGCCGCACCGTGGATTTCAGGAATACCGTTGTTGTGATGACTTCAAACCTCGGCTCCCAGCGGATCCAGGAACTGGCGGGCGAAGGCTATGAAGCCATTAAAACGGCGGTGATGGACGTGGTGGGGCAGCATTTCCGACCCGAGTTCATCAACCGGGTCGATGAAATGGTGGTGTTCCACCCACTCGATCAGGAGCAGATCAAGCTGATCGCCGGGATCCAGCTAGCTAATCTTCGCAGGCGCGTGGAGAGCAATGGTTTTGAGCTGGAAGTCTCCGATGAAGCGATGAACCTGATTGGCGAAGCAGGCTTTGACCCGGTGTACGGCGCCAGGCCGCTGAAGCGCGCCATCCAGCAGGAAATCGAGAATCCGCTGGCGCAGAAAATCCTGTCCGGAGATTATGCTTCCGGGGATACGATCATCGTTACGGTAGAGGGGGGGCACTTCGTTTTCAGCTAACGCGAAGGCAAGTGCATGCGGCGGCTGCGCTCGCCCAGCGGGCGCAGGAACTGGCCGAACATGTCGAAGCTGAGAGCCACTGACTGGCCGATCAGTTCGTGTGTCTGCTGCTGAATGGCGGCTGCATCACCCCGCCGCCCGTTGACCTGGAGATCTTCCAGGTATTCCGGCAAACTCAGCCAGCGGTTGATCAGCCGCTCGTCCAGTTCCAGGTGGCATTGCAGTCCCCAGGCGTTCTGCCCATAGCGGAATGCCTGGTTTTCGCAGGTCGGTGAGCGGGCCAGGTGAACGGCGCCATCAGGCAGGTCAAAGGTGTAGCCATGCCATTGAAACACCGGGTGGGATTCATGCAGCGCGCAAAACAGCGGATCGGCCGGTGCCTGCACGGTCGGCTGCAGGTCGTACCAGCCAATTTCCCATTCTTTCATCGGCCGCACGCCGCCGCCCAGGGTGTAGGCCAGCAGCTGTGCTCCCAGGCAGATACCCAGCACGGGAATTTCGCGTTTCAATGCTTCCTCGATACAGCGCGTTTCGACGTTCAGGTGTGGATAGAGATGCCCCTGGTCGGGCATTTGCGGACCACCCAGCACGATCAGCGCATCGTAGCGGCTGATCTCGGGGCGGGCATCGGGTTCGCGGTGGAAATTGACGTATCGAATCCGGTGGCCACGGTTGCGCAGCATCGGGTCCAGGGTGCCCAGCGGCTCGGCCGGCACATGCTGAAAGACCATGACTTTTGCCATCAGGGAATCGTCAAGCCGAAGCCCTGACCTGGCCGCTACCGCGCACTACCCACTTGTAACTGGTCAGCTCGGGCAGGGCCATGGGGCCGCGGGCATGCAGCTTTTGCGTGCTGATACCTATTTCAGCCCCCATACCGAATTGCCCGCCGTCGGTGAAGGCAGTAGATGTATTGGCGTAAACTGCGGCCGCGTCCACGTTGTTCAGAAAGGTTTCGATGACTTCGGACTCTTCGGCGACGATAGCCTCGGAATGTTTTGAGCTATAGCGATGAATGTGGTCCAGCGCTTCCTCCAGCCCGGCCACTGTGCGGATTGACATTCGCAGGGAAAGAAACTCCTGGCCGAAATGGGCCTCTTCAGCCCGGTTCAACGGACCGGCATAGTGCCCTTCCAGCGCTTCGTATGCCTCCTCGTCCGCGAACACCTCGACGCCGTGTTCTT
>Ga0316189_10000342_pt1 | contig 46169 bp, 43 predicted proteins | sample LowCovwburrow_MG_FD_204930 | JGI IMG/M metagenome (GOLD analysis project Ga0316189, IMG submission 204930) | Coastal sediment microbial communities from Maine, United States - Lowes Cove worm burrow | ecosystem: Environmental > Aquatic > Marine > Coastal > Sediment | place: USA: Maine... | reverse complement strand
TCTGCCAGGTCAGAAGATGCGAGATGCACACCATCAGCACCGACGGCTTTGGCGATATCAGCCTGGGTATGGATGATCAGTTTTGCTCCGTGACTGGTGGTGAACTCGCGGAGGCGGGATGCAAATGCGAGAAGGCGGGCGGAATCCATCTGCTTCTCACGAACCAGCAGGGCATCAACACCGCCGGTCAGGGCTTCACTGACAACCTCAAAAAAACGCTCGTTCGATAGCCGCTGGCTATCCGTAATCAGGGTGAGCTTCGGAAGGGTTGTGCTCAGAATTTTTTAATAATCCACATTGGAGGGCTTGGACGTTTGTAGCCGCCGGGAAGTCTCTTCTCAAACAGGCCATCGCCATCACTGTCGTAGAGGTAGTAGGCGGGGAAGTTTCCGGTCGGTTGAACACGAACCATGTAAACTTTTCCCTTCAAGGAATATTCGGTGACCTCAGCGCCATCTTTGCGCATGAATGAACGAACCTCGGCTCCACCCTCGACCTCTTCAGGTGCAGAGAGCTCTTCGTTCAGATCAGTATCTTCGGATCCAGTGTCGATAGTTTCACGAGCAGAGTGGGTGTCATGAACATCTGTAGGAGGTGGCATAACACCATCTTCAGCCTGTGAAGTTGTGATAGTGGCTGCAAATAGTGCGATGGCAGCAAGAGGGAGAAGGAAGATTCTATTCATAGTGTAATTATAGCGAAAGAGAGTGAAGATGCACGAGAGGGAATTAACGCCCCTTGTCGCGCTCTCTTCGCAACAGGACAAGGCAGGAGCCTCCACCGGTATAGGGCTTTGGAATGGCGGCCAGAACACTACTTGAGAATGGGCCTGACCTGAGCCACTGGTAGGTCGCCTCTTTAAGCACAGGCTTTCCCTGCGAGTGCAGACCTCGGCCATGAACGATGCAGACCACCCTTGTTTTCTCAGCCATCGCCTCTTCAAACAGACGCACCAGCCCTGATACGGCTCCGTCCCGGGTCATGCCGTGCAGATCAATTTCAAGCCCGATGGATGGCCTGCCAGCACCGAGTTGTTTTACCTTCTCACGCGAGACGCCGCTATTGATCAGCGTCCAGGGGTCTTCAGTGGTTTCGGGAGCTGAATGTTTGGATGCTGATGTGAGTCCAGACAGTGGCTTACGGTGAATATCACGTTTCAGACGTTTCGGTTTGGGCTTTTCAACTCTGGTTTTGTCAGACGTCGCAATCGGGCGAACCACGCTCATCGCCTTGGAAAACAGCTCTTCATCATCCATTACAACAGCCTGATCCGGTCAGATAGATTCAGATTTTTCAGGGCGGTTCAGGAGTTGAGAGACAGCCTGATCAGGGCGTAGTTCATCCTGAAGAACAGAGCGGACAATTTCTGAGATGGGCATTTCGATGCCATGCTGTTCAGCCAGTCTGCAGGCAGCAATGGCGGTTTTTTCGCCTTCCACCACTTGCCCGACATGAGTCCGGGCTTCATCAACACTCATTCCCTGTGCGAGTGCCATGCCCATTTTCCGGTTGCGCGAGAGTTCGCCGGTACATGTCAGCACAAGATCACCGAGGCCGGCGAGTCCGCTCATGGTTTCGGGCCTGCCGCCACATGCAACGGCAAGTCTGGATATTTCTGCGATTCCGCGTGTAATCAGCGCAGCAATGGCGCTATGTCCGAGGTTCAGGCCGGAGGCAATGCCTGCAGCAATGGCAATAACATTTTTCAGTGCGCCACCCAGAGCCACGCCTGCCAGGTCAGTGCTGGTATAGATCCTGAATGCAGGATCATCAAAAAACTGGGCGCAGTGGCGGGCAAGCGCCAGATCAGCAGCGGCCATGGTGATAGCAGTTGGCAGACCCTCTGCACTATCTCTGGCAAAAGAGGGGCCTGAGAGCAGTGCAGTTCGTTCGATGCCGACATGGCGAATCAACAGCTCATCAACCCGCTCCAGCGAGTCGGGATTAAGCCCCTTGCAGGCGGCTATTACGGGCTTGTCGTAGCTGGATACAGTGCTGAGCACCGAATCACCGGCGGAGCATGGCACCGCCAGTACAGTTGCAGCAGTTCCATTCAGCGCTTCATCATAATCGGCTGTTACTGAGAGGCTCTCAGGAAAGATGATGCCGGGAAGGAAATGACTGTTCTGACGCTCTGCCTGCATCTTTTGAGCCAGTGAGGCATCTCTCTCAAACAGGCGCACTTCACGGCCGCCTCGAGCCAATACCATGGCCAGTGCGGTTCCCCATGAACCTGCACCCAATACAGAAACCGGTGCTCGTTTCATTACGCTCTCCAAATTCTTCTCCATAGGCCACCTGCAAGCAGAAGCAGGCAGGCTGCGATCAGTGATGGCGTGTCGCCCCATCGCTGATATGGCGTGACCACATCTGAAAGACGATATGTACCTTTTACCACGCTCTGCGTCCACCATGGAGCGGTTGCAGTGATCGAACCATCCGGAGCAATAATGGCCGAAACACCGGTATTAGCGGCACGAAGCAGATAACGACCTGTCTCAATGGCACGCACTCGTGATGCCTGAAGATGCTGCCAGGCAGCCGGGCTATGGCCATACCATGCATCATTGGTAACAAGAATAAGAACCTGAGCGCCCTGTTCCACACGCCCTCTTGCCTCTTCGGGGAAAATCGATTCATAACAGATCAGGGAACCAAAAACCGTATCAGGTCCCGTCAAAACGCCGCCATTCTCAGCAGGCTGGAAATTGGCGATGTTGGGAACAAGCTTGTTCAGCCACGGTAGCCATGAGGGGACATATTCTCCAAAAGGCACCAGATGATGTTTGCCGGTAAAAGCGCGATCGGATGATCCGGGCTGCTGAATGAAGAGGCCATTCTGCGCGACAGTCGACTCTCCCGGGTTCTCCGCTGTTATTTTCAATCCACCAAACAGAAGCGGCGTGTTCCATATTGTGACTCTGTTTTTCAGCCACTGATCCCAACCGGGCGCACGGGAGAGAAAAAACGGGACAGCTGCTTCAGGCCAGACAATGATATCAACTTCGTCGAATATAGAACTGGAGAGTCGATCATAACGCTGCATGGTCTCTTCAAGAAAGGCGTGATCCCACTTCACATCCTGAGGGATATTTCCCTGAATCAGCGCTGCTGTTCTGGTCTCTCCTTGAAGCTGAACGGGTTGGGGTGCAAACCAGAAGATTGCAACAGAGAGAACCAGGCCGCCCACTGCGGCAGGTGATATTTTACGGTGAGAGAAGGCTGCCAGAGAGATGCCAATCAGGGCCGGTATGGCAGCTGCACCGTAGACACCGATGACCGATGCCCAGCTCGACGCTGGCGTATCCAGAATCAGGTTACCAAGTGATGTCCACGGCAGCCCTGTAAAGAGGTGGCCACGCAGCCACTCAATCAGCACGGCTGATGCGGGGAAGAGAACAATAATCCAGCTGCTATTGTTTGAGACTCTGGCTGCCATCCATCCCCAGATAGCCGGAAATAGTGCCATCACCAGGCCCACAAGTGCCACGCAGCCATAGGCAATCGGATAGGGCAGAGCGCCGTAGAGATGAAAGGTGTCTGCCAGCCACCACGAGCCAAGCCCAAACCAGCCAAAGCCAAATAGGTAACTGATGGTGAACGGGTGTTCCGAATTGAGAAGCAGCCACCCCCAGATGGAGAGGGCAATGATGGCTAACCAGTTGTAGTCGAAGGGTGAAAAAGTGAACTGCATAGCACCACCACACAGCAGTGCCAGAATGGCATGGTACGGTTTTAGCTCTGTCTCCCCCCGGTTTAAAAACATGGGTTAATCGGGTTTGTTGTCCGGCATGATCACAATTTGAATGACCCGTTTGGGGTCAGCCTTCTGGATAAAAATATCCAGCCCGACAATGGTGATTTGTTCACCCTGAACGGGGATGCGCCCAAGTTCGGTAACAATCAGCCCGCCAACGGTATCAAAGTCGCCTTCAGGCAGGTTACGGTTCAGCAACTCTCCCAGCTCTTCGACATGCATGCGCGCCTGCACTTCCAAAGCGCCGTTTTCGGTTCTCTGATACTCGCTCCCCTCGGCCGCTTCACCGTGTTCATCTATCGAACCGATAATCTCTCCAAGCAGATCGGAAATTGTCACCAGGCCGGCGGTTCCACCGTACTCATCCAGTACAATTGCCATATGGCTATCTGCACGCATCTCCGAAAGCAGGCCGGATACCCGTTGCAGCTCTGATACTTTCAGGCATGGCCGAACCAGCTCATTGAGTGATGGCGATTCATTGCGAACCCGTGCAGTAAAGAGATCCCATACATGCACAACACCAAGTACCCGGTCCAGATCCCCATCAATTACAGGAAGACGGGTAACCCCGCTCTCGGTCATGATCTGCTCCACTTCTGAGAGAGGCCTGTTTACTTCAACGGACTTGATCTCTGAACGGGGGATCATTACTTCACGAACCCGCATATCATGGAATTCAACCATGCTCTCCATCTGATGGCGCTGCTCATCCGACTGGATCGCCTCCGCCTTTTCGATCAGGGAGATTAACTCATCTTCGTTACGGCCCGGTCTCAGGCGAGTCAGAAGTTTCTGGCGAAGCCACTCCTGAAAGTTTTTAGACATCTGGTTTATCCTTGTAAAGTTCGTCGGGATAGGGGTTGTGCAGACCAAGCTTTTGCATGGCCATAGACTCCATTTTCTGCATCATCTCAGCTTCACTATCTTGCATGTGATCATGTCCCAACAGATGCAGGGTACCATGGACAATCAGGTGAAGCATATGGTCGGTTGGCGGGAGTGAGAGTCTCATCGCCTCGCTGATTGTGAAAGGGGTGGCCAGGATCATGTCACCAAGCGACTCATCAAGATCAAACTCCGGCCCCTCCTGCATTGGAAAAGAGAGAATGTCGGTGACACTCTCTTTGCCACGCCACTGGCCATTAAGGCTCTGAACTGTGGCATCGTCAGCAAAGCGGATACAGAGATGAGGCGCCTGAAAAATGCCCGCTTCAGCAGAGGCAGCCTCTACGGCACGGCAGATGGAGGCATCATCAGGCAGCACTTTTTCGAAGCCTTCATCGACAACAATATCAACCATCTTCACGTTTCTCATATGCAGCGACAATCTTCTCAACAAGCCGATGCCTGACAACATCCTTGCCGGTCAGACGGCAGATGCCGACATCCTCTACGCCTTCAAGCACCTGTAGTGCATGCAGAAGACCGCTATGGTGGTGCTGCGGCAGATCAACCTGGGTGCTGTCACCGGTCACAACCATCTTTGACCCGAACCCGAGTCGGGTCAGGAACATCTTCATCTGTGCTTTGGTGGTGTTCTGTGCTTCATCGAGAATGATAAATGCATCATTGAGTGTGCGCCCGCGCATGTAGGCCAGTGGAGCGATCTCAATGCGCCCCTGCTCCATCAATGCATTCATCTTCTCAACACCAACCATGTCAGCCAGCGCATCAAACAGCGGGCGGAGGTATGGGTCTACTTTCTGTTGCAGGTCGCCCGGTAAAAAACCAAGCCGTTCACCGGCTTCAACGGCCGGGCGGGTCAGGATAATGCGTTCAACTTCATGAGAGTTGAGTGCAACCACGGCTGCGGCAACAGCCAGATAGGTTTTGCCTGTACCGGCAGGTCCAATGGAGAGGGTCAGGGTGTTGTCATTGATCTGCTGCAGATACGTTCGCTGGTTCGCCGTTTTGCCCTGAATATGGCGACGACCGGCAATCAGGACACTATCCTTTCCCCTGCTTCTGCTGCTTTCACCCTTGGGTGGCTGGCCGTCGGCCAGTATGCCTTCAATATCAATCTGGGTAAGTGAACCGCGCTCCAGTTGTTCGACAAGCTGGCGCACTGCCTCTTTTGCCTGAGGGGCTTTCTCCCCATCAATGCTCCAGGCACCCGGTTTGCCGAGAAAACGGACATGAAAGTGCTTTTCAAGCTGCTTGATAATCCTGTTACCCGGCCCACAGAGAGCGGCAAGCATCGATGCGCTCATGGATGAGAGGTCAACCGTCTCCGTTGCGCCCTTGTTTTCGTTGTGACTGTTATGCAAGGCAGAGTTCTCCGCGCAGGGATTGACCGTAAGCTTCAGTGATTATTATCGGCATAATCTGTCCAATCTGTCTGGGTTGGCCCTGAAAGTGTACAATTTTAAAGTCAGGTGTATGCCCCTGCATATCACCCGGTTTTTTACCCTCTTTTTCAACCAGAACATCAACAGTTTTTCCAACCTGTCGTTCGGTTGCCGCTCTGGCCTGATCGCGTATCAGCTCAAGAAGAGTCTGCAGGCGGGCATCTTTTACACTCTCGGGGATATCATCCTCTATCTTGGATGCGGGGGTGCCCGGACGTGGTGAATATTTAAAACAGTATGAGGAGTCGTAACCCACTCGTTTCACCAGATCAATTGTGGCAGCAAAATCTTCTTCAGTTTCACCAGGATAGCCGACAATAAAATCTGAAGAGAGTGCCAGATCAGGGCAGTGTTCGCGCAGCTCATCAATCATGCGGAAGTAATCACTACGTGTATGGCCGCGATGCATGGCTTTGAGAATTCGGTCTGAACCGCTCTGAACAGGCAGGTGAAGAAATGGCATCAGTTGCGGCAGCTCGCCAAATGCAACAGCCAGCTCAGTTGTCATCTCAATTGGATGGCTGGTGATAAAGCGCAGACGTTTCAGCCCTTCAAGCTGGGCAACCGCATAGAGCAGCATGGTGAAATCCCACTCCTCACTGTCAGGCCCCTCGCCTCTGTAGCCGTTAACATTCTGGCCAAGAAGATTGATTTCAACAGCACCCTTCTCCAACAGTTTCCGGCACTCATCCAGCACGTCACTGACCGGACGGGAGAGCTCAGGGCCGCGTGTATAGGGAACCACACAGAATGTGCAAAACTTATCACACCCCTCCATGATGGTGACAAAGCCGGATACGCCCTGAACCTCAGGTGATGGCAGGTGGTCAAACTTTTCAATCTCCGGCATATCGATAGCAGTGAGTTGAACACGGTCGCGGCGGATCTGCTTCACCATTTCCGGAAGGTTGTGGTAGGTCTGCGGCCCGAATACGATATCAACATAGGGGGCACGTTTCTGAATGCGTTCTCCCTCCTGCTGGGCAACACAGCCTCCAACACCGATGATCAGGTCAGGCCTACTGTTTTTGATTTTTTTGTAACGGCCAAGTTCGGAGTAGACCTTGTCCTCAGCCTTTTCACGCACGGAGCAGGTGTTCATAAGGATAACATCGGCATCTTCAGGCGTTGCAACCAGACGCAGGCCATAAGCCTCTTTCATCAGGTCAGCCATGCGGGATGAGTCATACTCATTCATCTGGCAGCCATAGGTTTTGATAAAGAGGCTGTCCAGGGATTTTCCGGATTGCGGTTTGTGGGGTTCAGTTAACATGGAAAGCCAAATTCTAGCTTAAACAGTTGAATACCAACAAGCATCTGTTTGTGTGGTCAGGTAATCTGCTCCATATCCACGGAAACGATGCGGGAGACACCCGCTTCCGGCATGGATACACCGATCAGGCGGTCTGCTTTCTGCATGGTGATCTTATTATGTGATATAGCGAGGAACTGAACCCGGCCTGCCAGCTCTTTGATCATCTCATTGTAGCGACCGACATTGGCATCATCGAGTGGTGCATCCACCTCATCAAGGATACAGAACGGTGCAGGCTTGATCTGAAAAATCGAGAATACCAGGGCAACTGCTGTTAGTGCCTTTTCACCACCGGAGAGGAGGCCAACATCACCGAGACGTTTTCCGGGTGGTTGTGCAACCACGCTGACACCAGCCGTCAGTACATCTTCGGAATCAAGCTGAAGTTCGGCACGCCCACCACCAAACAGGCGCGGGAAAGTCTCTTTGAAGATACGATTGGTCTCATTGAAGACATCGATAAAGCGCTGGCGCATGGTGCGGTCAATGCGTGAGATGGTATCGGCCAAAGTTTTCAGGCTGGCTTCAAGGTCATTAGACTGTTCACTGAGGAACACCTCGCGTTCAGAGGCTTGTTGAAACTCTTCAATGGCAAGCAGGTTCACTGGCCCGAAGCGACTCAGGCGCTCCTCCAGTTCACGTGCCCGCTGAACGATCTGTTCAGCATCTCCGGTGTTGGCTGATTCATTCAGTGATTCGACCAGATCACGGGCTGTTTTTTTGAAGCGTTGCCTGATCTCCTCTTCAAGATCCTGAATGCGCGCCTGCTCGGTAGCCATCTGGATCTCAATCTTTTGTCGAGCCTCGTTGCTCTGCTGGCTATCTATGCGCGCATCACGTTCAGCACGTTCACAGGCATGAGACCCTTGTTGCAGCTCATGACCCTTCTGACGGATGCTGTTCAGAGATTGATGTGCAGCCTCAACCGCTTCTGATGCTATGCGAAGCTCCTTGTCCAGCCCTTCATGAGCTGCTGCAGTAGCAATCTCCTCTTCTGTACGGGTAAGCTGGTTACGATCCTGATTGACCCGCTCATTGAGCTGTCCGATCTCCTGAACAATCCTCTGCTCTTCTCTCTGAAGGTTTTCAATAGCCTGCTGGTGCAGCGCCAGCGCCTGATTGGCCGAGGCCAGCTCGCTTCTTGCCTGATGAAGAATTTGTTCGCAACGCTGTTGTTCGGCTGCCTGAGCATCAAGCTTCTCTCTCGCTTCAAGCTGTATTTTTTGATCTGTGCTGGAGACGCCATCGCGCTGCTCCTGCCAGTGCTGGATATCTTTTCCAATTGCCTCATTTTCCCGGGTCAGGTGGGCAATTCTGTCGTTTAGTGATGTCAGGCCATCTTCAAGACGTTTCAGATTGGCCCCTGCCGACTGCAGAGTGCTCTCTGATTCCGTGGCTGCAAGATGCGCCTTCTGCCAGTTCTGTTGTTGAAGCGTCAGGGCGGCTTCAGCCTGTTCAACAGCCTGCTCTCCTCTCTGAAGCAGCTGCTCAGCCTTTTTCAGTTCAGCTTCGCATTCGCGTTGACGCCTCTGCAGTGTCAGTCGCCGGGCCGTATGATTCTGGGCCGGAGGAATCAGCCAGCCATCAGGTTCGAGCCGCCACCCATCACGACTGACAAGCGGGCAACCATTGACAGGCTTGCTGCTGAACACATTGTCGCAGAGATGAATATGAGAGAAGACATTAAAAACAGGGTGGTCGGCACTGAGGCCGATAGCATTAGCCAGACTCTGATCTGAACTGTTCTGATTAACGAGACCTGAAGCAAACATCGCAATCGGCGCATCCTTGGCTTCAACGCATAGCTCCTGCCATTCGGAAAGACTTGGATTGGCAGGAAGCGTTACATCGGCAGACCTGCCTCTGAGCGCTGCCGCGACGGCCTGTTCCAGCCCTTCTGGAACCTGAAGGGATTCATCAATCCAGATGCCACCCTTTGAGCGCATCTGTTCGCGGAGTCTGTCCGGAACATCCTGGTGAGCCAGCTGAGCCTCAAGCTCCTGGGATTCACCGCGCAGGGCGCGCACTTTCTTTTCACTCTCGGCGCGTTGATCAGTTGCCTCTTCGCGTTCTTTTCGGCACCTGTCCAGCTGAGCCTGAGCATCTTCGAGTGCACTGGCTGTCTCTGCCGCTCGCTTCTCCGCATTTTCTTTGGCGCTACTGGCCTCCATGGCCGCAGTTTCACCTACCTGTAGCTGGTTATGCGCCTCTTCAAACTGCCTCTGGACGATTTGATGCCGCTGCTCAAGCCGTTCCAGAGCGCTCTGGGCCTGCTGGCGACGCTTCTCCTGATTCTCGAACTCGCTGCGTAGCCGCTCGAATTCAGCCAGTAGCTGGTCCCGTTTCTCACGCGCGCTGGTGAAATGTCCTTCAGCTACAGTGACCTTATCTGCTGTCTCCTGTCTGACCTTCTGAAGGCGCGAATCATCGCTGGATTCCATCTGCTGTTTAAGGCGTTCAATCTCTTCGGTGAGAATCTTTGTCCGCTGTTGCATCTCTTCAATGCGTTGTGCAAGACCGCTTTTTCGCTCAGCCAGAAGCCTGCGTTCACCGGCCATGCGCTCAGCCTGCTGCTGTAGTGTCGCTCGCTGCTGTTCTGAAGAGCGGAGGCTGTCCTGTTTGATCTGAGCCTCTGTTTCATGGGCAACAAGCGCCTCACGAGCTTTAGCCAGTTTTGCTTCAGACTCGGCATGGAGTTTTGCCTTTTCAGCTTCCTGGTTCTGTTTCTCTGCCAGTGTGAGCCGGATGGCATCCATCTGTTGTCCAAGCTGTCGGTAGCGAATGCCAAAGCTGTGGGCCTGAAGCTGTTCGCACTCATCCTGTAGAGCCTTGAATCGCTCTGCTCTGGAGGACTGTTGTCTGAGACTTCTGCACTGGGAACGAACCTCTTCGAGAAGATCAGTAACGCGCTCCAGATTTTGCCGGGTCGAATTCATTTTCAGTTCCGATTCCCGACGGCGTGAGCGGTATTTCATAACGCCGGCAGCCTCTTCAAACAGTGCACGGCGCTCTTCCGGCTTGGCTGTAATCATGCGGGAGATAGAGCCCTGCTCTACAATGGCATAGGCACGGGTAGAGATGCCGGTATCCAGGAAAATATCAATAATATCCTTGATACGAACCATTTTACCGTTAATGAATCCGTCCGAGCCACCATCCCGGGTCAGGCGACGACGGATTCTGATCTCATCCATTTCATGGTATGGGCTTGGAAGCTGGCCTTTCTCAATAGCAAATGTGAGTTCAACATCACAGAGAGCAACCGGAGGGCGAGTCTCTGAGCCCTGGAAGATCAGATCATCCATTACACCACCACGCAGGTGTTTGGCCGAGTGTTCACCCAGTACCCAGCGAATAGCATCCACAATATTGGATTTGCCACAGCCGTTCGGTCCGACAATGGCGGTGATGCCATCGCCAAGTTCGATCTTGGTTGGGTCTACGAAAGACTTAAATCCAGCCAGTTCAAGCCGTTTCAGTCTCATGCTTCTGCCTTATTAAAGTGGTTCATTATCAAGAGGCTTACAATACATGAGGTAAGGCTTGATGCCACTATCATGTACAACACGATCAGTTGAGCAGATGCCGCAGCCATCGGTGGGCTGCCAGCAAGGATCATGCCGACAAATATGCCCGGCATATGCACCAGACCAACCACTTTTAATGTGTCGACGGTCGGGATCATCGCTGTACGAATACCTTCACCGGCTACTCCGCCGGATTTCATCCGTTCAAACATGATGGAGATCGCATTCATGCCATTGGCGGCAATCATGCTGCCAAGCGGGATTAGTGTGCGGGTGTCAGCGTCAATGGTGCCGGAGATGGCAAGCCACGGCAGTGTTATGGCACAACCACAAATCATGCCTGTGGAGCTTGCCAGCCACGCATGACTTTGTGTTTTGTAGTGGCCGGCACTGGTATGACCGGCAAGAAAACAGAAACCGAGAATCAGCAGTGCCTGGGCTAGGTGAGACTGGATATCGAAGATCCAGTGAAGCACCAGAGCCAGTATCAGCAGTTGAACCAGCCCTCGAAAAGAGGCGATAAGCATGGCCTTGGAGATGCCCAGACTCTCTCTTTTAGCCCAGAAGGCAGCGCCCGCCAGCAGCAGCCATGCAGCCATCAACGGGATCAGTGTATCCGCTATATTTTCAGGCACAGATCAGTCTGGAGAACTACAGGCGTGAGACATCTGCAAGCTGCAGGAAGAGGCTGCGCAGCCGGAAGAGCAGAGCCAGGCGATTGTTTCGAATTGCGTCATCCTCAGCCATGACCATCACATCATCGAAGAAGGAGTCTACTGGTTCGCGCAGGCTTGCCAGCAGTTCCAGCTGTGCTTCGGGGCTATCCGGGAACTCTGCCTCTGCTTTTTCCAGTGCGGTAAAGAGCTGCGTTTCGGCAGCTTCAGTAAGCAGTACCGGATTGATCTCTCCGAATGCACCTTCGGTCTTTTTCAGGATATTAGCGATGCGCTTATTGGCTGCGGCTACGGCCTGGCCGGCTTCAGAGTTTGCAAAGCCGGTTAGAAGTTTTGCAACAGCCAGGTGTTGTGCCAATGGGAGCTCAACATTTGCTCCCAAAGCCGCATCGGAAGCAGAATGAGACACACCAAACGTATCTGCCATGCCGAGTAGGCGATCATGAATGAAGTCGGTCACAGCTTTTCGAGTTTCATCACCAATAGCAATGGTTACACGTTGTTGATTCCACTGTTTGGAAGCTTCATTCAACACTTCGGTCAGTGTCATGTTGATAGGGTTGGCCTCATTGACCAGTAGACGAACCAGGCCAATGGCAGCACGACGCAGGGCGAATGGATCCGCACTTGCCGTTGGGACTTTGCCAAGGTGAAAATAACCCAACAACTTATCAGTACGCTCTATAACGCCAATGGCGCAGGCAACAGCACTCTCAGGCAATGCATCATCCGCACCTGCTGGCGCATAATGTTCTGCAATGGCCTGAGACACTTCTGATGATTCATCATCGATCTTGGCATAGATACCACCCATGTAACCCTGCAGTTCAGGGAACTCACCCACCAATCCTGTGGTCAGGTCAGATTTACATAGATAGGCAGCACGTTGTGCCTCATTTGCATTCACGCCGAGCTTGTCAGCATTGTCCAAAACAAAGCCACGCAGACGGCGAATCTGATCGCCTACCATACCAAGGCCATCCTGGAATACGATTTCAGAGAGCTTCTCAACGCGTGCATCCAGAGTCTCATTTGGATCACGATCAAAGAAGAATGCAGCATCAGCAAGACGCGCATTTACGACACGCTCATTGCCATGGGCCACAGCGGCTGGATCTTTGGATTCAATGTTTGCGACAGCAAAGAACAGATTCGATGTTTTTCCATCAGCGGATTGCGCAGAAAAACAGCGCTGATGATGTTTTAGTTCAATGCGGCTCACCTCAATTGGTAGTCGCAGGAAATCTTCCAGATAACGGCCTGTGATGGCATGCGGCCACTCAGTCAGGTCGGTGACCTCTTCCACCAGATCATCATCTTCTACAAGATTTACACCGTTGCTTTTTGCTGCCTGTTTCAGGCCTTCGAGAACGGTTGCTTTACGAACATCACGATCTGCGATGACCATGCGTTCATTTAGCCAGCCAAACGGGTCGTCGATGTTGATTTCACCTTTCGCATCGGCACACATGCGATGTGCATAGGACTCTCTGCCCGCCTCAATACCGGCAAAGCTGAAAGGGATCACATCACTGCCCAAGCGGGCTACAATCCAGCGAACAGGACGAATAAAGGCATCGGTACGGCTTTCACCATCTTGCCACTGCATCTGTTTTGGACTTGGCAGGCCGCGTAAAATCGCAGGCATTGCATCAGCAATAATATCTGTCACTGCACGACCTTTTAAGGTCTGCACAGCTCTCATATAACGCGCTTTACCATCACCTTTATCGGCGAATTCAAAGTCAGATACGTTCAATCCTGATTTGCGTGCAAATCCTTCTGCTGCTTTTGTTGGTTCACCATCTTTAAACGCCACGTTTTCAGGCGGCCCCCAGATTACCTGTTCGCGATCTTCCTGCATCGCGGGGCATGATGTGGCATGAATTAGAAGTCGACGCGGGGTTACACCCAGACGAAGTTCAGAGGTTTCAATGTTTGCGTCAACAAGCAGCTTTTGCACAGCTGTTTTCAGTGCGTTGCCCATTCGCGGTGCAACGCCTGCGGGGATCTCTTCAACACCAATTTCAATGAGTAAAGGCTGCAGATCAGACATGTTGTCCTCTCAATTTAGAATCGAACCCATGGACGGGTGAGCAAATCAGCATGCCGGTTTGTGAGGTGTTGGGAAACGACGTTTTTTCAATGCCGTGGAGTACTAAAGCCATGGATGGCGTTAGTACGGTGGTAACAATCATCATGATTCTACCCCCGCGTAACCTTGTGCCACGGTGCGGGCCAGGCCTCGAACACGACCGATGAAGCGCTGTCGCTCGGCTACAGAGATTGCACCACGTGCATCCAGCAGGTTGAAGGCGTGGGAAGCCTTGATGACCTCTTCATAAGCAGGAAGGAACAGGTTTGATTCGGATAGACGTTTGCAGTCACCTTCAGCCTGATCAAACTGCTGATGCAAAAACGACGTATCTGCATGTTCAAAGTTGTAGGCTGAAAATTCCTGCTCGTTGCGTAGGAACACTTCGCCATAGGTGACTTTTGTGCCATCCGGGTTTTCAACCCAGGTCAGATCATAAACGTTTTCAACACCCTGGATGTACATCGCCAAACGTTCCAGGCCGTAGGTGATTTCACCCGGAGTGCGGCTAAGCTCTACTCCACCCACCTGTTGGAAATAGGTAAATTGGGTGACTTCCATACCATTGAGCCACACTTCCCAGCCCAGTCCCCAGGCGCCCAGTGTTGGAGACTCCCAATCATCTTCTACAAAGCGAATGTCATGCACGTCGGTATCAATGCCGATTTCACGTAACGACTCAAGGTAGAGGTCAAGAATGTTCTCGGGAGAAGGCTTTAGAATTACCTGAAATTGATAATAGTGCTGTAGCCGGTTCGGGTTTTCGCCATAACGGCCATCGGTAGGCCTGCGACATGGCTGTACGTAGGCCGTGTTCCAATCGTTGTTGTCTAATACACGAAGGAATGTGGCAGGATGAAATGTGCCGGCGCCCATGGAACTATCATAAGGCTGCTGAATGACGCAGCCCTGCTTAGCCCAGAATTGTTGTAATGTAAGAATCAGATCCTGAAAGGTCACAGTGCATCATGCTCCCGAAGCGTTTGGCGGAAGCTTAGCTTCGCTTTGCCATGTTCGCTAGAAATCTATGAAAAGAATGAGTACTGTTAAACATTGAGTAGGCGTGATGTGACTCACGGAATGGATCGGTTGTCATATAAATGATTGCGCTTTGCTGATGTGTTGGCTGTCGAGGAGAAGATAAATATGGAAGTTAATTTCGAGTGGCTTGAAGATCATATTTTTCACCGGCATCTGGATGCAGATGAGCAGAGTGTATTGGCTCAATCCATACAGGTTTCCGAATTCAACAAGGGAGATGTGTTGATTGAGGAGGGCGAACATAGCGACGGCCTCTATCTTCTCTATTCTGGCCGTGCAGGGGTCCTGCGCGATAGCCATGGAGAGAGAGTCCGGGTCAGTGAAGTGGGTGAAGGTGCGCAGCTGGGCGACATGGCAATCTTTGATGATGAGCCATCCAGCGCCACGGTAACTGCACTGGGAGCGTGTGTTGCATACAAACTTTCCCGTCAGGCGTTGGGACATCTGATGGCTAACCAGCCTGATATGTCCAAAGACATTATGATGAACACCATTCGACAGCTGGCAGGAATTATTCGAAAGATGAATAGCTCCAGTGCCTATTCGCAGCAGTTTATTTATGGCCGCAGTGTTTGAACTTTTCCCTTAACGGGAACTGGATGTGAAAAGCTCTGCATGGCGGAGTCTTTTCAATGATTGGTCAGGACAAGCTTTCTCGTCTAATCTTTTGGAATGATATGTAATGAAAGGGGCTTTTAAATGAATCATCGCTATTTTCAACCCGACCAGTGGCTGGGAGCTGCCCGTAACGCTCTAAAGCCACGTGTATTAACAACCATGGTGGCATCAATCTCCATTGCTGTAGTGGTCTACGGCCTTTTCAATGTTGATGGAGAGTTAACATTCGGAGCCATCCTCTCTCACTTCATTGGCGGTGTAGCTGCTCTCTTCATATTGCTTTTCGGGTTGACGGCACTAGCTCATCAGCTTCTTTGCCAGCTTCAAGGGGCGTTTATTCCCAATACGATCGAGGCGGCCAGGTTTGCCTGGGGCAGGGTACAATCGATACTGATGCTTCCTGTTTGGGGCGTAGCTCTCCTGCTAGCGCTGGTGCTTGCAGAGATGGCCGTGCTTGGGTTGGCAAATATCCCCGGTGTTGGGGTGGTATGGCTTGCATTTATTGGCGTGCCGCTATTGCTTCTAAATAGCGTGGTAGCTATCGGACTGGTGCTGGCGCTATTTAATATTGCTGCTCGCGTAGCAATTGCCAATGCGGATGCAGGCTCATTGAAAAATGACTTATGGCGACTTATCAAGAAGCGTCTTCCCGAGCTGTTAATCTATAATCTTGGCGGAGTACTGGTCTCACTGTTTATGGCTGTGCTGGTGCTTTCTCCGCTCTGGCTGGGTGTGGAGATCACGCTTGGGCTGGTTGATTATGCAGCCCATGATCCTCTCATGCGTGCTTATGATGCTACAGGCTTCTGGGGTGGCATTGCACATCTGATCGGCCTGGTCATGTTTGGACTACTGCTTGCTGCCGTTGCAAGTGTGCCAGGCGTGGCGATTACTCAGATGACGCTGCTGGTTCACATGGAGTTGACTACAGATGCTGAGAAAGAGGCATCTGCTGAAGATGAAAAGAGCAAGACTCCTGTTAAGAAGGCACGCAAACGGACAGTGAGAAAAAAGAAAGTAGCAGATGAAGAGAAGAAAGAGACTCCCTGATTGTAAATGGGGGTGAACAGCATGCTGCCTGCCAACCATATCTCAGAATGCTCAAGCCTTCCTGATGCATTTTTTCAGCAGGTTGAAATTCATGCGCTGCGCCCTGCCCAGTGGGAGCGCCGCGATGGTGAATATATTCCTATTACCTATCAGATGTTCAGCAGCAGGGTCAGGCATGTCGCATCGGGACTGATGTCTGCAGGTGTTAAACCGGGTGATCGTGTCGGACTGCTGATGGAGAATCGGCCTGAGTGGGCTGTCATCGATTATGCAATCCTCTCCATCGGTGCGGTAACCGTGCCTCTCTACTGCTCCTACAGACCACAGGATATAGCCTATGTGCTTGGGGATAGTGGAGCTTCAATAGTTTTCACCTCCGGCGGCCAGCTGCTTGGCCATTTGAAAAAGGCGGCTGTTGAGTGCCAAGTTGTTAAGCGAATCTATGTCATTGATGAGGTCGGGGATGATGAGCTGGTTCGCAATGTTGGAGAGCTGGAAGAGAGTGACGTCGATGAAGAGCGTCTGAACCGTCGGCTGGCAAAGATTGATCGGAATCAATTAGCAACGCTTGTATATACATCGGGGACAACCGCCAATCCGAAAGGGGTGATGCTTACTCACGGCAATATTCTGACCAACCTTGAAGCCGTACCAGCCGTTATTTCGTTACTGCCCGAAGAGCGGCTGCTCTCTTTTTTGCCGCTGGCTCATGCCCTGGAGCGAACCGGCGGCCACTTTTTACCCTACTCTTACGGTATCTCGGTTGCATTTGCCGAGCGACCCGACACCGTTGCTAAAAACCTTGGTGAAGCAAGGCCAACGATCATGATTGCTGTTCCGCGCATGCTTGAAGTCGTGCGTAGCAGAATTCTGGCTCAGATCGCAAAGCAGTCACTGTTTAAACAGAGGCTGTTTCACAGCTATTTTACTCTGACCGGAAAAAAGAGCACCAGCCCTTTCGAAAGGATGCTTCTCAATTTTCTGGATAGGCTGGTAGGCGAAAAAATCCGAGATCGTTTTGGTGGAAAATTGCGCGCAATTGTTTCAGGCGGTGCGCCACTTAGTGCTGAAGTGGGGCGTTTTTTCGAGACGTTGGGACTGCCGGTGCTGGAGGGGTATGGCCTGAGTGAGTCCGCTCCTCTGCTTGCTGTCAATCCGATGCATGATCGACGCATCGGCACGGTTGGCCTGGTGGCCAAAGGTGTTGAAATCAGAATAGCGGATGATGGTGAGATCATTGCCCGTGGTGATAATATTATGCCCGGCTACTGGAAGAACAGAAAAGCAACCAAAGAGGCGCTGATCGACGGTTGGTTGTATACCGGGGATATTGGCGAGCTTGATGAGGATGGCTATCTCAGAATTACAGATCGAAAAAAAGATGTCATCGTAAATTCTGGTGGAGAAAACATTGCACCGCAACGTGTTGAGGGGCTATTGGGCGCTGAGATATTAATTGAGCAGGTGGTCATCTATGGCGATCAGCGCCCCTATCTTGCGGCATTGGTTGTGCCGAACAGGGATGCCTGCATGGTGTGGGCAGAGGCATCGGGCATGCCTAAGTCCGGATGGCAGGAGTTGGCCGACTCTGATGTGCTGCGCAAACATATTCAGAGTCATATTCAGCACCATTTGAAGTCGCTCAACCCTCATGAACAGATCCGACGTATTGCCATTCATACGGAGCCTTTCACGATAGAAAACGGTTATCTTACCCCGACCATGAAACTTAAACGCAGAGTGATTTATCAGGATTTCGCGGATAAGTTTGAGTCTTTGTACTAAATTCAAGCCTTCTGCGAATGTCCGCTTTCGGCCAAAAGCGGACATTCGGGTATGAGACTTCAGTGGCAGTAGATATGCCCTGCCGATTTTACCTTTCACTCGATTTCCCGGTTTCTGACAGAAACAAAAAGGCCCGCAGTTTCCTGCGGGCCTTTGTATGCGGTTAAGCTAAGAGTCAGACGATACTGAGCCAGTCTGTATGCGCAGCACTTCTGCCGTGAACCACATCGAAATACTTCTTCTGAAGTTTTTCGGTGACAGGCCCGCGTGAGCCGCAGCCGATGGCGCGCCCATCGAGTTCACGGATCGGAGTAACTTCAGCAGCGGTACCGGTAAAGAAGGCTTCGTCGGCAACATAAACCTCATCACGGGTGATCCGTTTTTCACGAACTTCATAACCCTCTTCTTCTGCCAGCTGAATTACTGTGGCACGAGTGATTCCATCCAGAGCGCTGGTTAACTCCGGCGTATAGATCACACCGTTATAGACCATGAAGAAGTTCTCACCGCTGCCCTCGGCAACAAAGCCATCTACATCAAGAAGCAGGGCTTCATCGTAGCCGTCACGCAGCGCGTCGGAGAGTGCCAGCATCGAGTTGATATACTGACCGTTCGCCTTGGCCTTACACATGGAGACGTTGACGTGGTGACGTGTAAAGGAGGAGGTGCGGATACGAATTCCCTTTTCCAGAGCATCCTGTCCCAGATATGCACCCCATTCCCATGCGGCAACGATAATGTGTGTTTTCAGGTTGTCAGCGCGAAGTCCCATGCCTTCAGAGCCGTAGAAGACCATCGGACGCAGGTATGCTGAGTCCAGACTATTCTCTTTGACTGCCGCCAGTTGAGCAGCATTGATCTCATCTTTGGAGAACGGCATCGGCATATTCATGATATGTGCCGAACGGAACAGACGATCCGTGTGCTCCTGCAGGCGGAAAATCGCTGTACCCTGATCGGCGTGGTAGGCGCGCACACCTTCAAACACACCCATGCCATAATGCAGAGTATGAGTCAGGACATGGACCTTGGCATCACGCCAATCCACCATTTTTCCATCAAACCAGATCAGACCATCACGATCAGCAAAGTTCATCTTTCACTCCGTTCATTCTATTAGATGCTGTTCCATACTCATTCGACTTCATTCAGAAGTGTAAGGAACAGCTCTCGAATCTCTTTCATCCGCTTCTTCAACTCCGCGACACTCTTGATTGGCGCATGCCGTCTGAGTGTCTCCCACTCTGATGCTGAGTCATCAGCTGGCAGTCGGCCGACCGATGTCCAGAGATGGACGCGAAGCGCATTCTCCATTCGGCGATAATCGATAAAGGTTTCAATCAGCAGGTCGGCTCCACGCTTCCAGACCGTGGGTACAGAGTCGGGGAGTTGACCAAAGATGCCGACAGTACCTTTTTCACTGCCGCCGAATGCAAGGCGTGCATACTGCGCAAGGAATTCGATATCGACAAGGCCGCCGGGATCCTGCTTGATGTTAATTCGCGTTGAATCTTTGCTGGAGAGGTGTTTTACCATCTTCTCCCGCATGGAGATAACCTCGGAAGCAAGTGCCCTGTTATCCCGGGGTTGATTCAGAACTGATTCAATGACACCGCTGGCAAGGGCACGGTTTTTTTTCAATCCAGCCACACACCTTGCCCGGGTCAGAGCCTGATGTTCCCAAATTTGAGCTTCATTTAACTGGTAGGCTTTAAAGTTATCCAGCGTGGTGACCAGTGCGCCTTTGGAACCTGAAGGCCTGAGCCGCGAATCAAATTCAAATCCGGCTCCGAATGGTGGAGCCAGTGTCAGGTGCTGGATCATGCGACGGCCGATGCGCTGGGCCCAGTCGCGCATACTGCGCCCCTTCAGCCCAATCTCTGAAGGATCATCACAGATGAAGATGAAGACCATGTCGAGATCCGAAACCAGACCCATGCTGCGACAGCCATGTTTTCCCATGGCAACGGCTACGATCGGAAAGTCATCAGGAAGTTCAAACTGATGAAGTGTCAGTTTCAATGCTGCCTGAGTGGCTTCATCTGCAGTGTCAGACATCCATTTGCCGATCAGCAGAGGGTCGGCATCATTCTCCGACGCAATCTCGACTGCGCATGTGAGCCTGGCCTGATCAACCAGCCGGCCAAGATCGGACAGGAACTCCTCTTCATCCAGAAGCATCGGATCAAGCCCGGCCAGCTTCTGGTTAATGCTTCGGACTCTTCCGGCGCCCCGCTCATCCTCGATTGGCCACTCCAGCCAGGAGGGGTTTTTCACAAGGTGTTCAGCAACGTAGCTGCTGGCAGAGAGCATGCTTACCAGCCAGTCCAGGACATTTTCATGGGTTGCCAGCAGGTCGATCCAGGTCGCACGACCGGCAATATTCTGGAAGAGCGTGGTCAGCTGTTCGACTGCCTGCACACCGTTGGCATCAACACGCCACGCCTCCATGCAGTAAGCGAGGATCTTTTCGACCTGTTGCCTGCTTCGTTCAGGCAGGACGCCACGGTCAAGCTGGGTATTGATTCTGTTCAGGGCGATCTCTGCCCGATTCACCTGCTCAGCATCAAAATTAATCAGTTGCTCTAACAACTCTTTACGTTCCAGCTCCAGCCATGAAGCGCCGGACGTTGCTTCCAGCTCCACCTCGGCGAACTGACCTGCAAAGAGGGCATGTACCCTCTCTGCGTGGAGACGCATCTCATTTAGCACATCCGCTGAGTTAAGCGCACTGTTCAGGTAGGATTCAAAATCAGCAGGAAGTTTGTGGGTCTGCTCTCCCTTTCTGCTCTGGATGGCATGTTCAACCTCTCTCCAGAATCGGTAAGCAGCGTGCAGCGCCTCTTTGTCATCCGGTTGAATAACGCCGTGTTCACAAAGCCGTTTCAGTGACGGCATGCTTGGCTGATGGCGTAGCGAAGGGTTGCGTCCGCCATGCAGCAGTTGGAGTGATTGTATGAAAAATTCGATCTCGCGAATGCCTCCACGCCCGCGTTTTACATCAAAGCCTTCGTTGATCTCATGCAGGCTGCCCTGAGCATCAATGCGCTGCTTCATTTTAGCCAGAGCCTGCACGGTTGTATAATCGAGATAGCGGCGATAGATGAACGGACGAACACCCTGTAGAAATTCCTGTCCCAGAGCGGAATCGCCGGCAACAGGTGCGGCCTTAATTAACATGGCACGTTCCCATGTCTGTCCGTAGTTGCAGTAGTGGTCGAGCGTGGCATCAAGATTGAGGCAGATGGCAGAGCCATCGCCACCTGGACGCAGACGCATGTCCACTGGCCAGACGATTCCACCGATGCTGTGCTCACCCATTAGTTTGATAATCATCCGCGAGAGGTTCTGGTAATATTCCTGAGGTGCAACAGAGTTGCGCCCCCCTGAACTTTCGAGGCCCTCGGCATCCCAGATAAAGAGAATGTCGACATCCGAACCGAGATTGAGCTCCATGCCCCCCAGCTTGCCCAGACCTATGATGGTAAAGCGACCGGATTCGATTCGACCATAGCGTGGAGTCAAAAGCTCAACGGCAATATCATATGATGATTGCAACAGACCGCCGGCCCAGATGGCCAGATGTTTTGCGGATTTTTCGATGTCTGCATGCAGTCCCAGTTCCCACCAGAGAAAGTGACGCATGCCGCGCCGTTTGCATTCACGCAGTGCCAGCATGGCACTATTCGGGTTGTCAAATTTGGCATCTGGCACCCAGGGTGGGTTGGCATCGGGTAGCTCTGCCTGCTCTTCATGTTGAAACAGTGCGCAAATTTCCGGTTCTGTAGCTGTACGCATCAGATCAACAAATAGCGGTGATATGTCAGCCAGATGGCGAATCGCATCCTCAAATCTGGGTGTCGACTCTATGGCTTTACGGATGGCTTTATCGCTCATCTCTCAAGACTAAAGGTTGTCTGAACGAATTTCGAGTATATCCATATTTCTCCATGATAGCGGGTATAGATTGCCATTAAGAATGATTAACAAAAATGCGGGTGCAAAGCAGCAGAGAAGGGATTAGATTTCGATTTATGATAGTGGTTTTCAGGGGAAGTTACCTATGATCCGAGCCGAAAAGCTTACGCGCCGCTTTGGCGATATGCTGGCGCTGGATAGTACCAATGTTCATATTCGTGAACATGCCACCACGGTCATTATGGGCGGTTCAGGCTCGGGAAAGACGACACTTCTTCGACTGTTGGCTGCGCTGGATACGCCGACGTCCGGCGAGGTCTGGTTTGATGGCGATGATCTTGCGCATGTAAGCCGTAAGCGTCTTTATGAGTTGCGTTCACGCATGGGCATGGTGTTCCAGTACTCCGCGCTGCTTAACTCACTTGATGTATATGATAACGTGGCATTTCCTCTGCATGAGCACACCAAGCTGGATGAGGCGGTGATTCGCACGATTGTATCTATGAAGCTTGAACAGGTGGGGCTAAGAGGCTCTGAGCATCTGATGCCATCCGAGCTTTCGGGGGGCATGGCCAAACGTGTCGCTTTTGCCCGGGCTTTGGCAATGGACCCTGAAATAGTTTTTTTCGATGAGCCAACCTCCGGACTTGATCCAATCTCTGCAGGAGTGGTAACCACACTTATTCATGATTTGACACAGAAAACCAATATGACTTCGGTTGTTGTAACTCATGATGTGCACGCAGGCCTATCCATTGCAGATCATGTGGTGTTGCTTTGGCAGGGGAAGATTATTGCTGAAGGGACTCCAGATGAGATTCGTCAGAGCACAGATGAGCGGGTAAGACAGTTTATTGAAGGCAGGCCTGATGGGCCGATTCCGTTTTCCAGTAGCAAGACGCCCTATATCGATGATCTTCTGGGTGTAGCCATGGAGAAGCAGGGATGAATGATCAGACGGTAGCAGCACAAAACGGCTTTGAGCGGCTGCTTGGAAAGCTGGGTCGCAAGGCGCTGAAGGCGGTTTCATGGCTCGGTGATATGGCATCCATTACAGCCTCTTCGCTGGCGCTTATTTTTGCACCTCCGTGGCAGGGAAAACACTTTGTGCTTCAGCTTTATGCACTGGGAGTTGGCTCATTCGTCATTATTGCCATTACCGGCGCATTCACCGGTATGGTGCTTTCACTACAGGGCTATTATACATTGGCCAAATTCGGCTCGGAGTCTCTGCTGGGTTCCGCCGTGGCACTATCCATTATCCGTGAACTCGGCCCTGTATTGGGAGCCTTGATGCTGGTGGGGCGTGCTGGATCGAGCATAACGGCCGAGATCGGCATCATGCGGGTCACCGAGCAGTTGGACGCACTGCAGATGATGGCCGTGAATCCTCAGGCGAGGATTATTCTACCAAGAATTGTTGCTACGACGATTGCGCTGCCTATTCTGGTATCAATGTTTGATATTATCGGTCTGGCAGCAGGCTACGTCGTTGGTGTGGAGTTGCTGGGAGTAAACGCAGGAGCATTTACAGGTGAGATGATTGCCAAGGTGTTGCCTGAGGATCTGTATGCGGGTTGGACAAAGGCTGCGGCATTCGGCTTTCTGGTGGGGTCGGTTTGTACCTATATCGGTTATCGGGCGGTACCGACCACAGAGGGCGTGGCAAGAGCTACCACGCAGGCTGTTGTGATTGGTTCGGTCGGCATTTTGATGCTGGACTATGTTTTGACTTCATTCTTCCTGTAGGGAAGAGAGAGAGAGTAATTATGACTGAATATAAGAAAATTGAGATGGTTGTCGGAGCCTTTGTTTTGGCAGGAATCATCAGCATCAGCTGGATGGCTGTAAAACTTGGCCAGATCGGTGGGCTCGGGACATCCGGGTACGCTGTCGAGGCGGTTTTTGGGGATGCCGGAGGCATGCGTTCAGGAAGCGATGTAATGATGGCCGGGGTGGTTATTGGCCGGGTAGGCGATGTCGTTGTTAACGATGACTCTGAAGCGAAACTGACCCTGATGATTGATGACGGCATTTTAATCAGTGCCGATGCAATTGCCTCGGTTCGGACCAAAGGCATTATTGGCGAGCGATATGTTCGGATTTCTCAGGGGGGCGATGATGAGATGTTACAGGCCGGGGATGAGATTGAGGAGACCGAGTCGGCAATCAATATTGAAGATCTGGTAAGTAAGTACATTTTTTCCTCCAGTGAGGAATAAATTACACCCGAGCAGACAGTCATAGCGTGATAAACTGTTGCTGCCGGATTTGATCAGTATATGAGTATGAGTGGAGTTCATGATGTTTAAACTATTTTCATTGAAATTTTTAACTGCCCTGTTGTTGGCAATGGCTGTTTCAGGCAATGCATGGGCCAATACGGACGATCCAAAGGCTGTGATTGAGTATACCGTGAACGGAATTATCAAGGTTCTTGAAGCCCGTGAAGATACGACGAAACTTACCGAGAAAAACCGGGACGATATCCGTGATGTGGTGACGGGTCGTTTTGACTACAGAGAGATGTCCAAACGGAGCCTGGGTAAAACCTGGAAAAAGATCAGCGGTCAGGAACAGACAGAGTTCACTGAGTTGTTCCGCAAACTTCTGGAACGCTCTTACGGCAACAGACTGGCCACGTTCCATGGCCAGAAGGTGATCTGCGATGGAGCCCAGTTTAAGAAAGATAAAGCCCGTGTAAAAACCAGAGTCGTTGATGCGGATAAAGAGACGCCAGTGGAGTATCGCTTGCACCAGACACCAACAGGATGGCAGGTGTATGACATCAGGATTGAGGGTGTGAGTCTGGTCAGTAATTTTCGCAAGGACTTTCAGGAAGGAATCAAGCAAAATGGTAGTTTTGAGGGGCTGTTCCATGCTTTGGAGAAGAAAGTGAAGGAGCTCGAGGAGAAGGACAACGTCTAATCACACGTTTAAATTGAACGTTATCGCCTGGAAAAATACCGCGCTGGCCATGGGCCGGCGCGTCTTGTTTGCAGTGTTGGTCGGTGTGATATTGGCAGGGGTTGCGGGCTGGCTATTCGCACCAGATTTGAAAACAGTGCGTCCGGATATCGAAGCGTTTCTTAAAGCGGAGCTGGAGCTTAAGGAACTTAATCTGGGAGAGCTGTCCTGGTACTGGGCCGGGAGCCTGGGGTTAAAGGCCGATGCCAGCTCGTTTGCCAATCGCGATGCATCAGTTGTTGTCCGTGATAGCAGAATCACAGTCCATATATCAACCATGGAGCTTCTGTCGGGTCGCCTCACACCATCTGGTATACGCCTCAGTGGTGGTGCAATCGATGTGCTTATAGATGCAGACAGCCGCTCTGATTATCTGGATATGCCGGCCCTTCTGACTCTGGAAGATACGGAACTTAGCTGGCGTTATAGCCACTATTCCGGGCGACTTGATCATTTCACTCTGCTGCTTGATACAGGCGGCCGGACGCTGCACGCAAGAGTGCCCGGGGCTCATATAAGCATTGAGATGGGTGAACAGAAGCTGCCGGAACAGGTTGAGGTCAAGTTCTCCAATCTTAACTGGATGCCGGAGACGTGGAGAAAACAGGTTAACGGTTCCTTGGCCGGAGAGGTGTCATTAAAACAGAAGAGTTCAACGCGTTGGCATCTCGGCTATGCAGTGGTGTCAAATGAAGAAGCTCCTGTTGTGGTTTCCCTCTTTGATACTGAATGGGCCTTTGATCTGCTAAAGGGTGAACTGGTTTTGGCAGAGGGGGGAGAGGAGCTGCTTGATCAGATCAAGTTCGAATCGCTTGAATATCAATTGGAAGAAAACCTGATCCATGCCAAGGGTGCATGGAGGGAGGGGAAGCTCTCTTTTTCGGCTGTCTCACCACATGTTGAGATGCCGTTAATATGGAAGGGCCTCAAGCCACTGGATGATGATAAGGCATGGCATGAATGGCTGGAGAGCATGCACGGTGGGGTTGCTTCCGATGCGAGGGCTGAGCTGGCGCTTGCCTGGGCAGCTCCATGGAAGGCTTTACCCAGTAGCAGTGAGTGGGGCTCACTTCAGTATCAGGTTTCAGCACACGTTGAAGGTGCAGATATATCCCTTGGCATTGGTCAGGATGCTGTCATTCATACAGAGGCTGATGTTGAACTTGATCAGGTTGGGCTTAAGGCCATTGTAGTATCAACAGAACTGCCTCATGCCATCGGTATGGCAAAAGGTGGCTTAAGCATTTCGTGGGATTCTCTTCTGCTTGAAATTACAGGCACTTCCAAAGCCGATGCGGGCAGGCTTCATGCCTGGCTGGATGCCGATGGGGCTGATCAGATAAATTGGTCTGCTGCCACATCAGCCACGGAGTTCTCTATCAAATGGATGCCGGAAGAGGAGCTTCCTCGAAGTGCGATACTGCATTTGAAGCCTTTGGCGCCATGGTCTCTGGAATTCAAAAAGATTCCCATTGAGATCTCTTCCGGAGAGGTGGTGTGGGAACTGGATGAAGGCATTCGTTTTAATGATCTGCTGTGGGCAACACCGCATCTGAGCGGAAAGAGCGATCTGGTTGCAAAAAGGAACGGATCAGGAATATGGAAGGTGGCATCTATGGAGGCCTATGCTGAAGGCCCTCTTTCCGGGCTGGTTGGCCATTTTCATCTGCCTGTTGAGTCTGCGGCTGGGACACTTCATACCTCTTTGAAGTTTGATGGAAGCTGGCATGGAGATATTGATCTGAAGCAGGCTGCCTGGTCAAACCTTCTAGGGACAGCGAAGGCGGTAGGATATCCATTAAATATTATCTATCAGGGCAAAAGTGTTGAGAAGCTGGGCGACTCAACTTTTCTCATGGAGAAAATTACCAGCCGTGACCAGCTTTTACGCCTTCGTGGTGATGGAGAGCTCTCACCGGCCGGGCTCCGACTGAATTTAAAGCGGCTGGAGAGCGCATCATTTTCCGGTGGCCTGACAATTTTTGCGCCCTTTGGCCCGTCTCCATGGGAGCTGGATGTCAATGCTGATTACCTGAATCGGAGCGCACTGCCGGCCACACTTCCTGACAGTACGGAGCTACATCAAAAACCATGGGCACTTCGGGCTGAGCTGAAGGAGTTTCTGTGGGGTGATGCGCGTATCGAGGGGGCGACGGTTCGTCTGGCATCGGCATTGAACAGCATTGGTGTGCTTAAGGCGAAGAGGCTACAGACCGGCACGTTAGCACTGAATGGTGTTGCTGCAGTCTTCTCAATGCCGGGAGAGGGAAGAATAGATTTGAGATCTTTTGAAGCAGAACTAAACGATCTTCGATTAAAGCTTTCGGCAACGTTAACTCCCGGAAAGAAGTCAGGGATGCTTTGGAGAGGCTTTGCAGAACTTGAAGGAAATTTTGGCAACATGATGAAGCGGGCGGAGTTATCTCAGCTGTTTGAAAGCGGTGACATGCATGCTCTCTTTTCCGGTCAGGGAGAGTTCTTGCGTAAGCAGCCCTGGTGGCAGGGGCTGGAGGGAAGGTTACGATTAAGGGTGAATGATGGTCGCCTTATGACAGGGGGGACACTGTCAAAGTTTCTTGCTGCCATCAGTATTGCAGATCTGCCGGATCTTTTTTTTGGTAGCAGGGGCGATCTGACCAGTCCCGGGCTTGGGTACAAGCGGCTTCAACTGGAGGCAGTTCTGCGTGGTAAAAATGTTGGGATCCACCAGTTGGCTATGCGGTCTTCGGCGATGGATGTTGCTGGACAAGGCAGTATGGATCTGGAACAAGCAGATATTGATTTAACACTTGTAGTGCGACCTTTTCAAAATCTTGATGCGCTGCTATCCAGAGTGCCTCTGATCAGGGACATGTTTGGAGGGGCCGCCCACACTCTTATTCGCAGGGTCTATCGAATGCACGGGCCGATTGCCAATGCGGAGGTTACGCAGATATCAACGTCTGAGGCTGGACTGTCAGACCCGGGAATGGTTGAGCACTTACTGAATCTGCCTGAACAGTGGTTCGGGAAGGGCGATGCTGTAACAGAGTAGTGCTTCTGTGGTTTGGATGGTGCAAAAAAAATGCAGCCTCATATAATGCCCGACATGCGCTTAATCATGCTGGATACTGAAACTACAGGCCTCTCTCCTCAAAATGGAGATCGAATGGTGGAGATTGGTGCGATTGAAGTGAGTCACCGTAAGCTACATTCGGATCGAACATTCCATCACTATATCAATCCGCAGCGCGATATTCCTGAAACTGTGGTGCGAATCCACGGGATTAATAACGCAAAGATAAAAGATAAACCGACATTTGAGCAGATTGCAGATGAGTTTCTTGAATTTATCCAGGGGGCCACTCTGGTAATTCACAACGCAGCTTTTGATCTGGGTTTTATCATGAATGAGCTGGCGCTCTTCGGAAAGCCGGAAATTGATCATATCCCTGTCATTGACACGCTGGAGCTGGCGCGGAAACAGCATCCTCAGCAGAGAAACAACCTGGACGCACTCTGTGACCGCTATGGCGTGGAGCGAGGACATCGCGAGCTCCATGGAGCACTGCTTGATTCCGAGCTGCTTGCTGAAGTCTACCTGGGAATGACCGGAGGAAAGCAATTTTCTCTCGGCATGGAGGTTCAGGCAAAGCCTGCATCAAGCTTTGTCCAGATCTCCAGAGGCGTCCGTAGTCGGGATGAGAAGGCGGAAACAGCTAAGATCATGCGCAGGGCCTCTCTTAAGGTGTCGGAAGATGACCATGCGGCACATGAGGCGATGCTCAAGCGTATTCATCAGGAGAGTAATGGTCAGTTGATCTGGAAAGTGGTGGAATAAACGTGTTTCCTCCTTCACCCATTCTTCTGATTTGTGCTGGCAACCTCTGCCGAAGCCCTTTTGCTGAGGGCTATATGCAAAAACGATTTGAGCAGGCGGGTGTACATGCTGAATGTTTTAGCAGGGGCCTTCTGGCGATGCCGGGACAGAAAGTTCCCGGATTGGCACTAAAAGTTGCCCAGGAGTTTGGCGTGGATTTAAGTGATCATGTTTCACAAACACTACTGGCTCCGGATCTGGATCGATCAGCACTGGTAATGGTGATGGATCCTAAGCAGCGACAGCACCTTAGCAAAATGCGACCTGCACATATCGGAAAAGTGATCATGCTCTCTCAGCCGAATGGCGGACAAAAAATATCTGATCCGATGGGAAGAAGTGACGAAACCTTTCGCAGGGTTTATGGTGAAATTGTAGAACATGTTGATGCTTGGATGACACGCTTTGGGATCCAATGAGTTTTGTATGATTCTTGGCGGGCGTAGTTCAATGGCAGGAGAATTTATTGACTGACCTGGTTCGTTTTGGTTTTGCCCTCTCACCACGTATGCGCGCTTTTATGGAGTTGCGTGATGGATTGCGCTGTCTGGAGCATGCGCGTCAGTACGACCAACCCTATGCATGGCTATTGGCTGCCTCAGACGTAAGGACATCGTTACTTGGCGAACATGGGCGCAAACAGGCTGTGCCGGAACTGATTGGACTACTCTCATCCATGCGAACACACTTAACTCAGCTGGCTGAGGGGCACCCTGAATTCAGAGTAAAAATTCTGGAAGCGTGTGACATGATTGAAAGTTACATAGAGTCGATGCGTCAGGGAGTTCATAATGCCATCGATTTTCTTAATCATGATGCGCTGCTGGGCAGCTACTTTAATGCATTGAAAAAGCAGGACCTGTTGGCACATAAACCCTCACTTCCTCAGAGCTTGAATGTGCTCTGGAGCGGTGCCAGACATAAGGATATCCTCAGTGATAACCTCCATGACCTGCACGCGGCAGTGACCCATCTTGATATCATGCTTAACGATTTTGTCGGCTGGGAGAATCGGGTGGCTCAATTAGGATCAGATCAGATAAATCCTGAGCGTGGTGCCGAATATGGATTGCTGGTTGTTGGCCTCGAGCCATCAGTTGTACAACAAGGGATAGCACCGGAGTGTTCAGGTAACCGGCTGGCTATTCGTGTTCGCTTTCAACAATGGAAAGCTGGCGAGGCCGCATGTGATATTGATTATGACCAACCCTATTATGCCATGATGGTGCCTGTAGCATGAGGCGACAATTTTTCTGCCCGATATGCAAGTCGGAGCTTAAAAGAGAAGCGTCAGATTTCCCGTTTTGCTGTGAGCGCTGTCGCTTGATCGACCTGGGCAGGTGGGCTGATGGCTCCTATGCAATTCCTTCTGAAGAGAAGGTGGTGAATGATGAGGAGTCGAAAGAGCTACTGCATTGAACCAGATGGCTCTGAAAAAAGATTTCAGGTTTTATAGCTATCTTCTGATTTGGTTGGCAGTGACAGTTCCAATCATGTTTTGGCCTCTTCCTCTGTATGTTGGTATGACTTCAGTAGCGGCTGGAACAGTTGAAAAGATTTGGCTGATTGCGATATGCGCGCTTCTTCTCAGCGCTGCGGTTTTCGATTCAATTATTAATGGTGCGAGATCTTCACTGCAGATGTTGGGAGATGCCTTATGGGTGATGATCAGCGTTGCGGTTATCTCAGGGGTTTTTAGAGAGTCCGCAGGGGCCTATCTGCTTGGCATGATGTTTTTTCTGCACTCTTTACGTTCAGCATCCGGCTTGTGGAGTCATCATTCTGGTTGGTGGCTTTGGCCCGCCTGGTTGCGTGACACTGGGATGGCGCTGGCGATTTTTTTCTGGCTGGCGCTCTGGCCCGGAGCGCTATCCGGAATCCATTGATGATCAGTATGCTGTTGGTTTCTCCGGCCATTCACACTCCTGCTCAATAGGGCATAGATGACACTGAGGTTTTCGGGCTTTGCATATGTAGCGACCGTGAAGAATCAACCAGTGATGCGCATACAGCATGAATCTTTTGGGAACGGCTTTCATCAACCCTTTTTCCACTTCCAGAGGTGTTTTTCCCGGTGCAAGGCCAGTTCTATTTCCGACGCGAAAGATATGTGTATCCACTGCAATAGTTGGTTCATCAAAGAGGATGTTGAGTAGGACATTTGCTGTCTTCCGGCCAACACCAGGCAGTGCCTCCAGCTCTTTGCGTCTGTTGGGAACTTCACCATTATGCCTCTCTATTAGTATTTGACACGTTGCAAGCAGATGCCTTGCCTTGCTGTTATAGAGCCCCAGTGTGGAGATGTAGGATTTCAACTGTTCTTCACCAAGATTGAGGACGGCCTGAGGGTTGTTAGCTACCGGAAAAAGATGAGCTGTTGCCTTGTTTACACCTACATCGGTTGATTGCGCAGAGAGCATGACAGCAACAAGAAGTTCGAATGGAGTTGTGTAATTGAGTTCGGTTTTCGGCTCTGGACTGGCGCGTTGAAGATGTTCAAACAGCTGGAAGACAGTGGATTTATGCATTGTTTACACTGTTTAAAAAGCTATTTGTTAACCTCTTTCAGCGTCAGCGTGACCTGGTTATCAACAACATCACCTGCAGGATTGATGATCTGTTCTACAAGATAGACGGTATCAATCTCGATTTTTTCGATTTGGCCATTATTTTTTCCCATGTAGTTGCCGCGGCGAACGGTATGTCCTTTGCCGGTCCCGTCTTCCACCATAGCGACCCGGTCTTCGCCCATACTGTAGACTGCAACCAGCTTCAGAGTGCTCAGATCAAAATTTTCCAGCAGTTCACGTTCTCGATTCTCAAAGCGTAGGCGCTGTTCATTCAGGATGGCTCTTCCGCGCTGTGCAACCAGAGTAAGATAAGAGGCAAAGGGATCCCGTAGATTGGCAAAGTCGATTGGAGGGGCTTTAACAATCTGCTGCATGGCATCAGGAATAGCTTCAGCTGTGTCCTGGATAGCTTCATTAGCGATGGGTGAGATCGGATCCTGAGCAAATGCGATAGGGGAGCCGATAAGCAGACCAAAGCAGATAATAAATATGCGCGACATTCATGCCTCCAAGCGCAAGTTAGGCGCAAAAAAGAATCTTTTACACGAGCAGATTAACAGAACCTATTGAAATTGCAAGGATTATGGGCGAGGCAAGAATTGCAGTATGATTGAGCATATTAAAACATGTGATTGCCAGTAGTCCCAAGGAGAAAACGTCGAGGTGGGCCTGTTTGTGAAACTGGCAGATTAAGAACTGTCTTTTAGCGGCCCATTCATAGGCCGCTAAAAGACTGATACAATTTTTAGAATCTGAAGAATGCTCCAGCGTAAGGGCCGGTGAATTTGGCATCTATCAGAACGCCTGAGGAGTCCACCTTAACATCCATATAACGGTACCCGCCATAGATACCAAGTGTTGGAATTGGAGAAAACTCAATCTGAGCATCAACATCAAGGAAGCGATTCTTGGCATAGCCTATATAGCCAACACGGCCGGAAATACCGATAAAATCGGCCAGAGCAACTCTACCACGAGCGCCAATAGTCGGGACAGGAACAGTTGCGGAGGAAGTTTGTGAAAGTGCTGTAGTAGCTAGTGTTGTGTCGGCACGGATATATTTTAGAGCCACCTCGATTCCCAGCTGCAGGCGGGAGGGTAGATCGTCCATATTGACCAGATAATAGGTATAACCAATATCATAGATGTCGGCTTTTAACTTGCTGGTGACAGGACCTGCAGCAAAGGCCTGACCATTAAAGTTGACGGGAGACGCAAGTGTGGATGAGCCACTGAATTTTAGAGGCAGATAGGCAACAGAGAGACGCCCATCACCGTACTGCAGAGCAGCTTCAGCAGTGATGTTGTTGCTGCGTTTAAGACCCAGTGTAGCATCGGAAAGAGTGGTGCCCGTAATACCTAGCCCAGTTGCAGAGAAGTTGCCGGCTGCGGTTAGGCTGGCATAACCCAACTTAACAGAAATGGCTTCATCGGCATGAGCTGAAAAGGCTTCAAAACAGATAAAGAGGATGGCCAGATAAAATTTTATTGAATGCATAGATATCTCCTAACTCAAAGTGGGAGGAAAACTGATTAAAGAGAGACCAGCAATCTGTGTTGTCAGTCACAATTATGATTGATTACAGATATAATTGTTTCTTGGGGCTGTTCTGCCGTCCCGCAGACTAAGAGTAGGTATGCAGTGGTTGGGTCGGAGAAGATACATATACAGTCTCCAGTGGTATCGTGCGCGGATGGAAAGTGCTATGGGCACTATGAAAGTTGAGACGCTGGAAGGCGGTGAACCTTTACAGTTTTGAGCCGAGGGTGATGGAGCTGAAAGAGAGATGCGGATATTAGGAATCGAGACATCCTGTGATGAGACGGCAGTGGCTATCTTTGAGGGAGAGCAGGGAAGTGGAAAGGGCAGCGTGCTTGCAGAGCAGATTGCATCCCAGATAGAGACGCATGCCCTTTTTGGCGGGGTGGTTCCGGAAGTGGCATCGAGAGAGCATTTGAGCGCGCTCCCGCTTATGGTTGAAGAGGTGATGGCGGAAGCCAAGTGTGGCTGGGCTGATATTGACAGCATTGCTGTTACTGCCGGCCCAGGTTTGATGGGGGCGCTTCTGGTCGGAGCTTCGTATGCGCGTGCACTAGGAGCGGTTAACAACATTCCTGTTATTCCAGTTCATCATATGGAGGGGCACCTGTTGGCTCCAGGGCTTTCTGAAAGTGGGTTGCCGAGTTTTCCATTTATGACGCTTCTGGTTTCCGGCGGCCATACGATGTTGGTTCGAGCAGATGCGATTGGAGAGTACCGGATTGTAGGCCAGACCATTGATGATGCAGCCGGGGAGTGTTTTGATAAATCTGCACGGCTGCTTGATTTGCCCTACCCGGGCGGCCCTGAGATCTCAAAGCTGGCTGAGAATGGTGATTCAAAGAGATTCAAACTTCCTCGCCCCATGTTGAACAGGGATAATCTGAACTTCAGCTTTTCAGGATTGAAAACGGCTGTCATGTATGCGGTGAAAAATCATGGAGTGTTGTCGGACCAGGATCGAGCCGATATGGCAGCCTCAATCGAGGCCTCAGTCTGTGAAGTTCTGGTCAAGAAGAGTGTTAGAGCCTGTAAGCAGGAGGGAGTGACATCCCTGGTCATTGCAGGAGGTGTTGCTGCAAACCGTTTTCTGCGCTCCATGTTGGCGGAACAATCACAAAGTCAGGGTATAGAAGTCTATTTGCCACAGGCAAAATATTGTACCGATAATGCAGCCATGATCTGTTATGCGGGATTTTTGAACAAGAGTGTTTCTAAGACCGCGTTAACTGAGTGGGATGTACAGTCTAGGTGGAAGCTCTCGTCTACTGACTTCTAGTGAGAAAGTTTTCGCCGTTACATGCTTGTTTATATAGCTCACTATTATTGGTTTCGCCCCATTTCTGGCTTTGGATGAACCTGCCGGTCCGGCAAGCCTCTTCCAGCTTATTGTTAACCACTTGGGCAAAGAATAGTTCTTGCAATAGCAGACGACGCTGCTGGATCGTCAGTGCCTGCTCAATAAACGGCTGCATTTTACCAACGGCATCTGTTTTGTTGGGATCGCCTATAAAATCGCGGGCAGAAGCCTCAATAACATAGGGCATCGTATCACTTCGCTGAATTAATTTTGCAGCCAGCGCCCCTTTTGCAGGGTGGCTCTGTTCAAGCAGTCTCCATGTTTCAAAATTCATCCATGCCTGCGCAGTATTAAACGCCGCAAAGGCTAACAGTACCGAACAGGTGATTGTTAGAAATGAGAGAGGTCTTCCCGGGATTTTGAGTTTTTCTCCTTTTCTGAGCAGTGGGGCAGCAGCCCAGCCAAACATCAGAGAAAAAAGCAACAGAGGAAAAGGCTCTGACATGGAGATGTTGAAAAGCCCCTGAATCCATAACATGACTGCGCAGCTAAGTGCAGCCCAGCGAATAGAGTGAATATGATGGCGGTATAACCAGCAGAGTCTTGCAAGCAGAGTTGTAATGGCTATCCAGAGTACCATTCCAATAATGCCTGATTCAGCCATCAGGTGTAATAGAGTGTTATGGGGATTGGTTGTTTGCCTTAGCCCATGGTGTTCAGAGCCAAGCCATTGAAGCGCTTGAGACTGGCCATCAAGATAGTGCGCGCCGAAGCTGCCAATGCCGACCCCGAGAATTGGATGTGCCTTCCAGATTTCCCATGCACTGGCCCAGAGTACAACTCTCTCAGCAAAACCGTATGTGGCAGAAGTCTCAAACCGTTCGGTTATCGAAATAGCACTGGAAGGATATAGTTCCGAAATAGTAGTGGATGCAGCACCCCATGCCAGAAGCCCGGCCAGTACAAACCAAAGCAGAGATCGCCGTTTATGGTTCCAAATCCAGAAAATAATAGGAAGGATGATGACACTTTGTGCTACCCAGGCGCCTCGTGACATGCTTAGTGCAATCATATACCAGAAAAAGCATACCAGTGCCCAGCCCAGCCATGCATGCTTTTTTGCTTGCAACCACCACCAGACTGCAATGACCCATGTGCAGGCAGAAATTATTCCAAGTACATTGCCATTGGTGAAAGGGCCGTTTATTTTTACTTGCGCGTCTGTTGTGAGAGCCCACATACCGAAATGGAGAGCATCTCCTTGATTGCCACCCAGCCATACAAAAATACCCAGACAGCTCCATATAAATGAGACAGCGATAAATGTGACAGCCAGTTTTTTTGACGGGCTATGACTACCTGCAGTTAAAAAAGTGGCTGCAGAAACTGAGATTAATATCAAGCCTGCTGTCCAGCTTTCAAAGCTGTTGATATATCCGTATAGATACAATACTAATTGGCAGGAGATAAAAGTAATTAGAAGAAAAACATAATATCTTGGCAGTAGCAGATTTTTTCGGGTAAAAAAAACAGCAGCCAAAAAGAGGCAGAAACATGCAGGAACAATATAAAAAGGGAGAGGCTGCGGGTTAACTAGGTATGGTGCGAGCAGTGGTGATGCAAACGCCAGGATAGCACCGATATAGGCTGCAGAAGGGCTTAGCAGCATTGTTGAATAGGGGGAGGAGGTAGTTTTCAACTATATTTAACTCAACCCCAACCAATTATAAATATGACCACGAAGAGAGGTCATCTCCTGAAGTTGATGCAGGTGCATCACCATCTACGGTTACGCCAGTTTTGAGAGAGTATTTTGTTCCTGGTGCGCTTGAATCCACGCCAACCAGCCGATCACCACCATCATGTTTGCCAACAATGACCATCGAAGATGGGTTTGTAGATGTTTTGGATACGGCTTTTATTTTATCTGAGTAGGACAGAGTAATAGTCGCGGTTCCTCCTCCTGGAAGTGAAACCGCTTTGTTGATCAGCCCATTTGTCTGGTCGGCAATGGCTATGGGAGCATAGACAAAATATTCGGTGTAAAATGCAGCCTGAGTTAGTTCAAAGCTGCGCACGGCTGACACACTGGAGCCATTAAACGCCTTCATGCGATATTGACTAACTTGAACCACTGCTATTGAGCTTAGAATTCCAATTATGGCGACTACAATCATCAGCTCAATCAGTGTGAAACCTGCACTGTTTCGATTCATTACTGTCTCCCTTCCAGTTCGGAAATCCGCTGCTTTAATCCTGCATGATAACCTTTTGGTAAAAGGTCGATCATGGCTTGTAAAAACGCAATACCTGCTGCATTGCCTTCATCTTTGGCCAAAAACCTTGCTGCAAGATGCACCGTTAAAGGGGGGGCATCCGGCCTTACGGCGGCCTTTTTCATCAGCTTGTAGGCAAGTTTGTTATCTTTAAGTTGATCATATGCAAGAAACCCGGCAAGAAACGGCAGTTCCCAGTTGTCGCTAAGTTGATCAGCACCCTTTTCAAGCAGTTGTACGGCTGCATGGGGCATCTTCGCATCATAGGCCAGCAGCGCTCCGGAGAGCCTGTAGACATCGAAAAAACGAGAGTCCATTTCCTGAGCTCTTTGCAGATAAGCAGCCATGACAGGCCAAAGCTCTGTACTGCCCAGACGCTTTTGTTCCTTGTTTGCGGCGTGGTAGATTGAAAATACATTCAGCACATTAAAATCAGATGCCAGCCCTCTTAGTGGGCCAGCAAGAGAAATGTCCAGCAAAACCGGAGCGGGGGTTCCCCACGATTCTACACCTGCGTCCTGGTTGCCCAGCCCATTTGTGCGTGCAATAAACAGGCAGCTGAAAAATATTACCAGGAAGAAGAGTGCCTCTCTATGTCTTGAAAAAGAGTTCACAGATCCCTTCTTTTAAAGAGCAATAGAGCCAGAACAAGTGCTATGCCTGCGTATGCTGAGTGCTCCAGTATGTATAGCAGCAAATCCCTAACATTAATATCCAGGGAGTGTGCAATTGAAAGGGCGAAGTCGCTACCGTTCAGGTGCGGAAGAAATTGATAAACCAGCTGTATCAGCTGGTTTAGAAACTGGGGTGTCTGTCTGGCAAGCTCTTCTGTCTGAAGTGCTGCCAATACGGGAGGGAACGCCCATGAAAACAGTATGACCGAAGAGGTGAAAAGCATGATTTCGGCTGTTCCTGTCGCCCAGGAAAAGAAAAAGACAGCCACACTTATCAGTGATAGATATTGAAAGAAGATATAAAAAAACATCATTGGCATCATCATGGTAGAGAAGCCTGACTGATAGAGCTCCGGCAGATTCCCGATGTAAAAATAGCCCCCGATGTAAGAGGCGATGGTCAATATCAGCGCTAAAATAGCAAAGGCGATTGAGATGCCGGCAAATCGCGCCAAAATATACTGGTGGCGCTTTATGGGTGCTGATAAAATGATATAGCAAATACGCTGATCAATATCTTTAGCTAACAGTGAAGCGGCAATAAACAGTGTAAAAACAATTGAAACAAAATGGGCGCCGGACAGCACGACATCCAGATAGACCTTACCGATGTCGGCCATAAACAGGCTGGCAATAATCACCGCAATGAGGGGGATCAACAGGCTACCGCCAACGAGCAAGCGAAATACCCTGCTCTGTATGATTTCAATAAGCGTAAAGCGGGAAAGCTCAAAAATCAGGTTGGCACTGTCAGACCGAAGCATTTTCACTCCAGGATAATAGCTTTTGTTCCATAAGTTCAGCTTCTGCCATCGAATGCTCTATTATTGGCATGGTCTCACAAATTTTACCCTTTGCCATGATACAGACGTGATCGCATAGGCGTGCAATATCTGAGACAATATGGCTGCACATAAATAGTCCACAGCCGTTATTGTGGCGCTCTTTCAACAGTCCGAGAATATGCGCACGTCCCATGGCATCCAGTCCGCTCATGGGTTCATCCAGAATCAACCAGCTTGGGTTGCCAGCAAGGCAAAAGGCGATGGCAGTTCGCTGGCGCATTCCTTTAGAGAAGGTGTGAATCTTTTTTTCCCAGGCATCCTGTTTCAGGCCAACCGCTTCCAGTAGTGCCCTGGCCTTTTCAATATCGGTTTCACCGCGCATACGGCAGGCAAATGAGACGACCTGCAAGGCAGTCATGTCTACTGGCAGATATGGGTGCTCCGGCAGAAAACTGATTAACGAAGAGTCTTTCACTTCAACTGTTCCACTGCTGGCCTTTACAAGGCCGATGATGATTTTGATGAGGGTGCTTTTTCCAGCCCCATTGATACCAAGCAATCCATATATCTGTTTTCGATCCAGCGAATATTCAATATTGCTCAGAACACTTTCGCCTCGAATATATTCCTTGGATATACCAATCAACTCCACCTGCTATCTCCTCTCTTTACAAAAAAAAGAGGGCAGAGATAAACTCCGCCCTCTCTTAAGCACTCAATACAGAATGTTGCTCTCTGTTATAGAACGGCGCCTGCAGCAGGACGGTCGCCATCAACAAAGGCAGTACCTTCTACACCAGCTGTAGTTCTTTCAGTCACTGACGGTGTTACGTTTGTAGCCTGGAAGACCACATCACCACCGGTATGCTTGGAGCCGATGCCATAAGCACCAGTGGCTGCGAGGTTGCCGATACCAACACCTTTGGAGTAGTTCCAGTAAGTAGATGTCGCTGTACCACCAGAGTGAGCAAGTGTGAGCTTGCCTGGGGTAGTACCACCAGTAGCAGCATTGGCATCAGGATATTTGTAGTAGTCGGTATAAAATGCTTCAAAGGTAGTTACACCATTTTTTGCATCAGAAGAAGCGGCTGAGTTAAACGCCTTGATACGGTATGCGGCAAACTGCGGAATCGCAATTGCTGCCAGAATACCGATAATGGCAACCACGATCATGAGTTCGATCAGTGTAAAGCCCTTTTCAGATTTTTTTGCTATATTCATCATAATTAATTACTCCTAGTTGTAATTTCAAACAAATTTTTGACGCTCCGTTCCATGGTTGGAGATGCCAATATACTTCTATACGCAAGGATGATGCCAAGAGTGGGCGTTGTGTGGTATCGGTTTTTGAGGGGTTGTGACAATAAGTGTCACACGGACCCTGCCTCTATGCGTCAGGTTTGGCAGGAATCTCTTTGATGTGTCTGGCCAGATAGAGCCCCTGTAGCAGCATAAAGCCAAGGGTTAGCCCCATCAGCCCGAACATTTTGAAATCCACCCATGTGTCTGTATCGTAGTTATAGACGACATAGAGGTTCAGAAAACCTAATGAGACAAAGAAAAGCGCCCAGGCACTGTTCAGGTTGCGCCAGATATTCTTGGGAAGTTCAAGTTGTGAGCCGAGCATCCGCTCAATAAGGCTCTTCTCACCAATAAACTGACTGCCGATGAAAGCTGCACCGAAGAGCCAGTTGATCACACTCGGTTTCCATTTAATAAACATCTCATCCTGTAATAACAGAGTCGCCCCGCCAAAAAGTGACACAAGCAGCAGTGTGATCAGATGCGACTTCTCGAATCGCCGATGTATCGCCCAGTGTCCTGCAGTCTGAACAAAACATGCAATGATCAGTACTGCTGTAGCAACATAGATATCATACATCTTGTAGGCGATGAAAAAGAGAAGAACAGGGAAGAAGTCGAATAGAAATTTCATGCGGTTATCCCATCACATGATTCCTGAAATGTAAAAGTGTCTCTGTTACGTCTGTGGAATGCCACTGCGTGCCAGCTCATCGGCACGTTCATTTTCCGGGTGACCCGCATGCCCTTTTATCCACTGCCAGGTGACCTGATGTTTGACAGCTATCGCATCCAGTTGCTGCCACCGTTCAAGGTTGGAGACTGGTTTCTTGCCTGCAGTTTTCCAGCCCTTGGCTTTCCAGTTGTGAATCCACTCGCTCATACCCTGCACAACATACTTTGAATCCGAGTGGATGGTGATCCTGCAGGGTTTAGTCAAAGCCTTGAGCGCTTCGATAGCTGCCTGCAGCTCCATCTGCTGGTTGGTGGTGTCAGCCTCGCCACCACACAACTCTTTTTCGTGTTTTCCCATACGTAGCAGTACACCCCATCCACCGGGGCCGGGATTGCCGGAGCAGGCGCCATCGGTAAAGGCGTGAACTTCAGGAAGTTTTGTTGCATGGGCTGTCATATGCCAAGCCTATCTTTGAAGCGAGTGCATGTAATCACTGTTTTTATACGCTCTCTTCCTGATGCAGATAAACACTCCTGCTTGGGAATGCGAATTCAAGCTCGAGTGACTCAAGAAGTTCCATAATTTGCATATTCACTTCCTGGCGAACCTGCAGATACTCCTCCCAGTGCGTTGTTTTGGTGAAGTAGTAGAGGAAGATAGAGAGGGATGAATCCTCAAACTCATCAAATTTTACCAGTGAAAACTCCTGATCAACACCGATATGCTGTTTTAGAATCTCCTCAATGCCGGCGATCGCCCTCTTCATCTTGGCAGGAGGGGTGTCATAGGTAATGCCGATACGCATCTTTACACGCCGCTTTGGTCTGGCATCGATATTATCGATCACCATATTTGCCAGCATTGAGTTGGGTACGTTAATCAACGTTTTGGAAAATGTTCTGATGCGAGTCGAGCGAAAGCCGATCTCTTCAACAACACCTTCAAACTCTTTGGTCTTGATCCAGTCTCCGATCGAGAAAGGGCGGTCGATCAATATCATGATCGAGCCGAAGATGTTGGAGATGGTGTCTTTGGCCGCCATTGCCACGGCAATGCCGCCGATGCCCAGCGAAGCGATCAGCCCTGAGATTGAGTAACCCATATTCTGGGCGACAACTAGCACGCCGGTAAGCGCGAGGAATGCTTTCAGGGTTTTGGCAATAAAGGGAACCAGCTGATCATCCATGGCACTGTGGTTTTGAGTAGCACGGGATGAAAAGTAAGCTGCAAAGCCGTCAATCAGGCGCCATAGAAACCAGATGCCAAGTGCAATCGAGATGACTTTTCCTGCTCGATCCGCCAAAGGGAGCAGTGGAAATGTCTCAACGGGCGGATTCAGCAGGTGCATGGTTATCAGCAGGCCTACCACCATAATCAGCCAACTGGCTGGTTTTTCGGCAGCAGCAAGTAGCAGGTCATCCAGCTCTGTTTGGGTGTGCGCCGCAATATTCTGGGTCAGCGCATGGAATGCGCGTATTGCCAGACGTTGAATGACGATGGTTAGAAATAGCGCAAACACAGCCATAAGCCAGCGTGTCGCGGCTATATCCAACATGCTCCACTGCTGTAGAGACCCCCAAACTTCACCCATCGCACTTCTCCCGATCATCATCTTAAGCCATATTGACGAATATGGCTGGAATTCCTAAGCTACAGAGTATCAAGGAGCCTGGAATGAGTGATTCACCTTTGCAAGGCCTGATTGAAGATGAGGGTGCCATGCGGCTGCTGATTGGCAGACGTGTAAACTATCTTGAGCATGCCTATGAGATTACCGACTATGTTCCGGATGAAGACCTGATCGTCCTCTCTGCGGATGGTGAGGAGGATCTTCAGGAAGATAGCTATGGCCGGGCACACCGTATGGTGCCCAAACAGCAGGCACTTCGGTTCCGTGATGCGGAAGGACACCCCACCAATGTCTGGCAGGAGCTCTCTTTTCTGGATGGCCCGCTAAAGGGCTGATCTCTGATTCTCCACTCTAACTGTAAATAGATTACCAGCTGGTTGATGGAGCCTCACTCTCTGTCAGGTCAATCTTTCTGTCTTCGCGCCATATAAGCCAGGCACGCGGGTTTTCTCCCAGATCAATACGTAGCCTGAATGCTTTCCTTTCCATGTTCATTGTTTCAAAACGAAGATCGGCAAACTCAATGGCCTGCTCATTGCGGCTGATCAACACCGGAAAACGTGCAAACCATCGATAGAAGGCGACACCGGGAAGGTGGGAGATATTGCTCACTCCCCGCATGGCCGGAAGCTCTTGCCACTGCAGGTCTGAATTGTCCTGCTTATATGCAAACTGATTAACCAGAGAGTCCGAGAAAAGCGTGGCTGTGCCCGAAAAGCCCGGGAAAAGATCGACAACCGTGCGGCTCTCATGGAGTGGGTAGCTGGCTACAAGCATCCAGCGAAAGGGAGAGAAGGGTTGCGGCAGAGCGTTTACATGTTGGGCCGAAGGGTGCTGCTGGCGGGTCATGGTCACCGCTTTTTCATGAGAGACGAGTGTTAAGGTCAGATAGATTCCGGTCAACACTAACGATGTGATGCCGAGCAATCGAACATGGCGCCTGAACAGAATCATCATGGCAAGAGGTAGCAGAAGCAGTGCCGAGAATATCGGGTCAATAATAAAGAGCAGGTCGAGGCTGGCTCGCATGTCGGAGAAAGGCGCCAGTATCATGGTTCCAAATGAGGTGATCAGATCAAGAAAGATATGCGCGGCAACTGCAGTCCCGATCAGCCATGGCATAAAGGGCTGTTTTTCACGTTGGCCGGGAAGAAGGGTATAGATCAGCCACGACCACATTGGCAACATGAGAAAGGAGTGGGTGATGCCCCGATGGTAACGAAGATAGGTGACATCAGAGATGAATTTAAGCAGGTAATCGATATCGGGAAGCATGGCGACGCCGGCCAGTAGCCAGACATATCGATGCGGAACAGGTGATCTTGGAAAGCTGCGCGCGAGAATCGCGCCGCTTAGTCCGTGAGTGAACGGGTCCACGTTAGAATCATCTCCATAGCCTCAGGCCAGTTGTTACCGGGTGTAATCTCTCCTCCTACAACAGCATGGGATGCTCCGGTAACGGCCGGGAGCGTATTGCTACGCCCTGCCAGTGTGTTTCTGGCCAACAGCGCAAAACAGACCGCCTCCATCGCTTCAGGTGGAATATCTATCGCATGGGTAGAACTCACCTTGGCTGGGGCCAGCAGTTCAGTCAGCCGGCCGAAAAGATGGCTGTTTAATGCACCGCCTCCACAGAGATACCAGTTCTCCGGTGGCTCAGGCAGAAAGCGATGGCTCTCTGCAATTGAGCGGGCTGTGAACTCGGTTGCTGTTGCCATGCGATCAGCATCGATTATCTCAGGCCATGCCAGGATTTTGTCAACGACCTTGCTGCCAAATGTTTCACGGCCGGTGGATTTTGGAGGTCTGCGTTTCAGGTAAGGGTGGCTGAGCAGCTCCGTCAAAAGCGATTCATTCACGTTGCCGGTGGCAGCAAGCTCTCCATTCTCATCAAATGCGTTGCGCCCGTCACTGAGCGATAGCATCAGGGCGTCCATGATCATGTTGCCTGGGCCACTGTCAAAACCGAGCACGCACTTATTATATATATAGCTAACGTTAGCGATGCCGCCGATATTAAGAATCGCGACCGGCTTCTCTGAGTTGCCGTAGAGTTCATGATGCACAAAGGGCACGAGAGGAGCGCCCTCACCACCGGCAGCGATATCCCGCCGCCGAAAGTCTGAGACCGTGGTGATGCCGGTTGTCTCGGTAATAGTTGCTGCACAACCAATCTGCAGAGAGTAGGGGTGAGAGCCATCCACGCCTTTGGGGCGATGTCGTATGGTCTGGCCGTGTGAGCCGATAGCGATGATCTGGGCTGCTGGAATCCCGGCCGCCTGAAGGCTCTGGTTGGCAGCGGCTGCAAAACATTCTCCCAGAGCACGGTCAAGGGCTCCCAGGGCATCAATCTCATCAATGCCGGGTTCAGCCAGACGAAGGATCGGCTCACGAAGTTTTGATGGCATGGGGTATTCAGAGAAGTGAGCCAGCTTTGGCTGCTCATCAGAATGCTCGACTATGGCAACATCAATGCCATCGGCAGAAGTGCCGGACATGATGCCCATGAAATAGATTGGTTTTGCCATTGGCATAGCATAGCCGCTGATGGATGGAACGTCATACCCTGTGAGGCTGCCTGATAATATCCGGTTTCAATCTCCGTGCTGGCATCGGCGGGGCCACTGCGTACCATTCAGGGGATTGTTTGATTTGTAAAAAGCCATCCATGGCACGTTAATGACTTTAAGAAGTTATTAAATCTGAATCGGGGTTGTTATGAATATTCAGGAACAGATGCAATTGTTATCTCGCGGCACGCTTGAAATTCTTCCTAAGGGCGGGCTTGAAGCGAAGCTAAAGCTGGCTGAGAAAGAAGGTCGTCCGTTGCGCGTAAAGGCGGGTTTTGATCCTACAGCGCCTGACCTGCATCTGGGTCATACCGTACTTATCGAGAAACTGCGCCAGTTTCAACACTGCGGTCACCAGGTGGTTTTCCTGATTGGAGACTTTACCGGCACCATTGGTGACCCAACCGGCAAAAATGAGACCCGACCACCTTTGACTCATGATGAAGTACTGCTCAATGCTGAAACCTATAAAGAGCAGGTGTTCAAAATTCTTGATCCCAAGCATACCGAGGTTCGTTTTAACTCCGAGTGGCTGGGCAATCTCACAGCGGCTGATCTGATTCGCATTGCCGGCAAGGCGACCGTGGCTCGTATGCTGGAGCGCGATGATTTTGAGAAGCGCTACAGAGGTGGGCAGTCGATCGCCATCCATGAGTTTCTCTATCCGCTAGTGCAGGGCTACGATTCTGTAGCGCTTGATGCAGATGTTGAGTTGGGTGGTAACGATCAGAAGTTCAATCTGCTGATGGGTCGCCAGCTTCAGGAGGCCTATGGGAAGCCACCACAGCTGGTTCTCACCATGCCGCTACTGGAAGGGCTGGATGGTATTAACAAGATGTCCAAGTCACTGAACAACTATGTTGGTGTGGCTGAGTCTGCCAAGGAGCAGTTTGGGAAGCTGATGAGTGTCTCCGATGAGTTGATGTTTAAATATTATGAACTGCTAACCGATGTGGATCTGGATGGGATCAGATCGATGCACCCGATGGAGGCCAAGAAAACACTCGCATCCACGATTGTGGAGCGATTCCATGGTGAGGGTTCAGGGCAGGTAGCCCGAGAGGGTTTTGAGAGTCAGTTTGCCAGAAATGAGGTTCCAGATGATGTGCCTGAGGCAACACTGCCTGCAGAAGACGGTGGCTTGTGGATTGTTCGTGCTTTAACAGCCTCAGGCCTGACAGCCTCCAATGGTGAGGCGATAAGAATGATTAAGCAGAACGCTCTATCAATAGATGGAGAGAAGATTGCGGACAAGGACCATCAGCTTAAGCCCGGCGGTCCCTACCTGATAAAGCTTGGAAAACGTAAGTTTATCAACCTTTCTATCGAAGGTTAATTGGCCTTAACATAAAAGGTGTTGACGCAGTGAAAGTCGACGCTAATGTTCGCCGCCCTCGACAAGACAAGGTGATGCCGGAAGGCACTGAATTGGACTTGAAAAGGAAGTTTAAACAAAGGTGTTGACGCACCGAATTGTGGCGATAATGTTCGCCGCCCTTCGCAGGAAGAAGACGCGCCGAGAGGCACTGAAAACAGACTGCGAAGAGAGTGTTTGAATTAGAGGTTGACACCTCAAACGGCGAGGATATGATTCGCCGCCCGCAGCCAGAGAGCGCAAGCAGATGGCCGCGGATTTGTTCTTTACAATTAGTAGTTTTTATTTGAACTGTGGGCGCATCGGGTCTCTTCCATCTTGATTGGATTGATTCTTGATTGCGTAAACAGTTCAGCAATGAACGCAAACGTTTATTCAATTTGAGAAGAGATCTATGTGATCAAGTTGGGATCAAGTAATTAATTAAATTTAAACTTTCTTCGGAGAGTTTGATCCTGGCTCAGAACGAACGCTGGCGGCGTGCTTAACACATGCAAGTCGAACGGTAACAGGG
>Ga0316189_10000341_pt1 | contig 46182 bp, 45 predicted proteins | sample LowCovwburrow_MG_FD_204930 | JGI IMG/M metagenome (GOLD analysis project Ga0316189, IMG submission 204930) | Coastal sediment microbial communities from Maine, United States - Lowes Cove worm burrow | ecosystem: Environmental > Aquatic > Marine > Coastal > Sediment | place: USA: Maine... | reverse complement strand
AAAGTAATTGTAAACTACAATAACTCTGAATCTGGTGCCAAGGAAACCGTAGCTGAAATAAAAGCTGCTGGAGGTGATGCTATTGCAGTTAAAGCTGATGTATCAAAACTAGATGATATTGAGAATTTAAAGCTAAAAGCGGTTGAAGCTTTTGGAGATAGCGTCGATATTTTAGTAAATAATGCAGGTGGCCTTTTCGCGCGTAAAACATTACAAGAGCTAGATGAGGACTTTTATGACTTGGTCATGGATGTTAACTTTAAGTCTACTGTTTTCGTAATGCAAGCATTTGAACCTTTAATGGCTAAAGGAGCTTCAATCATCAACCTTTCCTCTCAAGCAGCAAGAGATGGTGGTGGTAGTGGTTCTTCATTATACGCTTCTTCCAAAGGGGCTGTAAGTACATTTACTAGAGCAATGGCTAAAGAACTTGGACCTAAAGGAATTCGAGTAAACGCGCTATGTCCTGGTTTAATAGGGACTAAATTTCATGATGACTTCACGAAAGATGAAGTTCGTACTAAAGTAGCAGCAGGTACACCATTAAGAAGAGAAGGTAGCGCTGCAGAGGTTGCTGACCTCGTGGTTTACTTGGCTTCTGATGAGGCATCTTTCATCACGGGAAACAATGTTGATATCAATGGAGGTTTGGCCTTCAGTTAATTTAGGAATTTTTCAATAAGAATAGTATGAAAAAAGTAGTAACCTTCGGAGAGATAATGCTAAGATTAGCACCTCCTGGATTTTTAAGATTTTCACAGACCAATAGTTTTGATGTTGTCTATGGTGGTGGCGAATCGAATGTGGCCGTTTCTTTGGCCAATTACGGCGTTCCGGTTGATTTTGTGACCCGTTTGCCCAATAACGATATAGGGCAATGTGCACTAATGGAAATGCGCAAAAGAGGCGTTAATACCCAGAACATTATATTCGGAGGTGAACGTTTGGGAATCTATTTTTTGGAAACGGGTGCTGTAAGCCGTGGAAGTAAGGTTGTTTATGACCGTGCACATTCCGCCATTTGCGATATTAAACCTGGAATGATTGATTGGAAAAAGGTATTTGATGGTGCTGGGTGGTTTCATTGGACAGGTATTACGCCAGCCATTTCCCAAGGGGCAGCGGATGTTTGTTTGGAAGCGGTAAAGGCTGCAAGTGATATGGGAATCACTATTTCAACAGATCTTAACTATCGTGCAAAATTATGGAATTATGGGGGCGACCGTGAAGCCATAATGACCAAACTTACGTCGTATTGTGATGTTATATTGGGAAATGAGGAAGATGCAGAAAAACACTTTGGAATAAAACCTGAAGGATTGGATATAACCACACAGGGCCATGATGTAAAAGCCGAAGCTTTCCTCTCAGTATGTAAGCAAATGATGGAGAAATTTCCAAGGGCCAAAAAGGTGATTACTACATTGCGAGGTTCAATTTCAGCATCACATAACACTTGGGCCGGAGTTCTTTACGATGGCAAAAAGATGTATGAGACAAGGCAATATCAAATTACCGATATCGTAGATAGAGTTGGTGGTGGCGATAGTTTCATGGGAGGATTGATTTATGGTTTATTGAAGTATCCCAAGGATGATCAAAACGCTTTGGATTTTGCAGTAGCAGCATCTTGTTTAAAACATACCATAAAAGGGGATGCCAACCTTGTTACAGTTGAAGAAGTTCAAAAATTAGCTGGAGGTGACGCTTCAGGTAGGGTAGCTAGGTAGGGATAAGTTTTCTTTATCAACCGTCTTATTCTAAATTTATAAACGCAATTTAACAGAGTTTCAATCTCTTCCTTTTTTGATTATTGAAAGATATAAGCACTAATTTGCTTTAGTCAAAATTTAAAATAGGTAGACCTTACTATAATATTATTTATATGGCTTATTATTCAAGAATGGAAGTAGCACAGGTAATGAAGGAGACCGGAATGGTTCCTTTATTTTATCATCCCGATATTGAATTGGGTAAAAAAGTATTGAAAGCATGTTATGATGGGGGCGCTAGATTAATGGAGTTTACGAGTCGTGGGGATTTCGCTTTCGAGATCTTTGGGACATTGAACAAATATGCAATAACTGAACTTCCAGGGATGATTATGGGTGTGGGATCGATTACAGATGCTGGTGCCGCTTCACTATACATGCAATTAGGGGCAAATTTTATAGTAACACCATCACTTCGAGAGGATATCGCAATAGCTTGCAATCGTAGAAAAGTACTATGGTCACCTGGTTGCGGTTCTTTGACTGAGATTAATAGAGCAGAGGAGTTGGGCTGTGAGATTGTTAAGCTATTTCCAGGATCAACCTATGGTCCAGGTTTTGTTAAGGCAATAAGAGGCCCACAACCTTGGACAAATGTAATGCCAACAGGAGGAGTCAGTACAGAGGAATCCAACCTAAGAGGGTGGTTCGATGCAGGGGTAACCTGTGTGGGAATGGGTTCACAACTAATCAGTAAAGATGTGCTAACCAATAAAGACTATTCAGGATTGGAAAATACGGTGAGGGAAACCTTGGCCACGATTGTAAAAGTTAGAAAATAACAATATGGAAGGACCAAAAGCAAGTAAATCAATTTTTAAGAAAATACTTGCATTGGTATTGGCTTTCGGCCCAGGAATATTCGCTATTGGTTATACTATTGGTACGGGGAGTGTAACCTCGATGATTGTGGCAGGTAGCACATATGGTATGCAGCTGCTTTGGGTGCTATTGATTAGTTGTGTCTTTTCTGGATTATTGATGTATGCTTATGGTAATTATGCCCTAATTTCTGGCGAGACAGCATTATATGGTTTCAAAAAACATATCAAAGGGGGCAAAATCATCGCCATACTTATTATTATAGGAATATCCTTTGGACAATGGAATTCCTTAATGGGTATTCTTGGAATTTCGGCCAGTATTATCTACGAGATCTTTCTAATATATTTTCCACACCTTGAAGGATTCAAGTACGAAACCGTTTTGATTGTGGCCATAGTTGTCATTGCTATCATGTATGCCCTTTTATTGGTCGGGAAGTATACTTTTTTCGAAAAAATCCTGGTGATTTTTGTAACTATAATGGGACTTTCTTTTATCATTTCCCTGTTTATGGTGTATCCCTTACCTATTGAAGTTGTGCAAGGATTAATCCCTTCAGTGCCTAATGTTGAAGGAGGTAAAATGATGGTAGCTGCATTCGTGGGAACCACTATGGCAGCAGCAACTTTTTTATCACGCCCACTTTTTGTCAAGGGAAAAGGTTGGACGATTAAAAATCGCTCGCAGCAAAAGAAAGATGCCATAATTGCAGCGATTTTGGTTTTTATAATTAGTGGTTCTGTTATGGCCGTTGCCAGTGGAGCATTGTTTCATCAAGGACAACCGGTGACAGAAGTTTTGGATATGGTAAATACCTTGGAGCCGGTAGCGGGTAAATTTGCATTGACCTTATTCTTTTTTGGAACACTTAGTGCTGGACTTTCATCTATTTTCCCCTGTTTGTTGATTGCACCCATCTTGGTTGCCGATTATCAATCGGGAGAATTGGATACCAATTCCCGTCAGTTTCGAGTTATAACAGCCTTCGCCTGTTTATTTGCTTTGATAGTTCCAGTATTTGGAGCCAATCCTATTGAGATGCAAATCATGTCACAGGTGTTTAACGTATTCGTATTGCCATTGGTTATTGTTGGGATTATGCTGCTTATTAATAATAAAAAGATAATGAAAGAATTTAAGACTAGCATCTGGATCAATCTAGGTCTTATAGCGGCTTTCTTCTTTGCTTGTGTTATTTCATATAACGGGGTAATAGCCTTATTCAATTATTTTTGATGCCTTGTTTTAATTTTAGAAAACCTGCTTAATTAATATCAACTGTTATTGGCCAGCCTTCAAATTGCTGGGCATCGGGTTGTGTAACATCAACATATCTAGGCCAACATTCGAAGGTTGCTTCCTTTGATTTGGTATCGAAACGAATCAACCCATAACCACCTCCTTTTGAGTTGCTTTCGGGATTAACATAGGCGTACATGCTTATTTTATTGTTAAACCCATCCAGATAATCACCTGTCCACTGCAAAGACGTATTAAGATTTGGATTATTACCTGCTTTTTCATCTTCGGGCCACCACCATCTACTATAGTAGTCATTGACAATAGCGGGCACCACGAAGGCCCAGGGGCCATCACCAAATTCATGTATTCCTTGTTTTATGACCGTTGCCAAATGTTGATCACCAGCAATATGTACGGCATTGGCCTTTTTTATCAATTCAAGAGCCTTATTCCGACCAGTTTGCGGCCAACCATTCGAATCTAAATCGGCATGTAGACGATTATCCAAGTTCCCATGGATATGTGCCCCACCGCAAAATCCTGTTTGGGAGAGTACAACTTTTAAAAGTGAAGTGTTTTGGTTGCCCCAATCCTCTAAAAAATTCAATTGACATTCTCCTAAAAGCTTTAATCCGGGCAAATCTATTGATGCTGGGTCATATTCAGGATTACGAATATGATCGGGTCTTGGTCCTTGCTGCGGAATTTTTCCTTTGGGCCCTGATTTAAACTTGCGGTCTTCCAAAATAGCAAAATCAACTCCGCCTACAACGAGCTTGGTATAATAAACGCCAATCCCTTGTTCAATGGGGGTAGGGTCATAAGGGTCAGGGAGATGCGCAGTTTGACACCTTTCCACCATCTTCACATATTCTGGGTGATAACGATAGCCGCCGTCTGGACTACCTTCTGCCGTGGAAACTTTTCCATTTTCGCCCCACAGATTGCCCTGGCCAATATCATGGTCGTCAGGAATTGTGATACAAGGGCGGTTTCGGAAAGTCTCTTTGAATTGTAAACCGAATTTTAACCAAGCAGCCGTATGCTCGGTGTGGTCATAGGATTGATCACCAGCAAAGAAAATAAGATCGGGGTCTTGATAGTTGATGTTGCGAACATAATTTTCCCTTAGCCCGCGGTCCTTGTTTGAATTACAGGATAAGGCAGCAAGTACTATTTCACTTTTCTCTTTAGGGTCTTTACGGATCAAGCCCACAAAAGCTGATTTTTCACCATGATGTAACCTATATTTTACATCTTTTGTGTCATCCCAATTATCAATTCGGAATAAGGTGGACCATCCCAAATCATTAACATTTTGCTTTTGGAGTTCTTTCCATTCCCCATTTTCTTCAATTTCCAATCTAACTTCACGTGATTCTTCAGGATATAATGGATACAATTGGGCGCTTAATTTCAGCGTATTGTTTGAAACTGTATAAATTCCGAAGGCAATAACGCTGTCTCGACCAACCTTTAAATCAATGATAGGATTGTTTCCGCGATTCCACCAATCATTAATGGCCAACGTATCCACATTTGAGAAAGGTGCGATTACTGGCGGGGCTTGTTCTTTCTTTTGATCTACACAACTTATAATACATAAGGCGAATACAGCGAATACAAGTATTTTTTTCATTGGAATTATTTTAGCTGAGGTTGGTGTAAGTACGTACGGTTTTAAAAGACCAATAAGTATTAAATATAGTATTTTAGACATCAAACACAGAAATTTAAATGCAAGAAAAATTGATCTTTGTTTATAATGCAGATTCTGGTCTGCGTAATATGCTTATTGATGGGGCACACAAAATATTCAGCCCAAGTACGTATGAATGCAATCTGTGCGATATTACTTTTGGTGCTTTTGCAGAAAACAGAATATGGAAAAAATTCAGGCAAGAAGTTTCTTTGGAAATGGATTTTTTCCACAAGGACGAATTTAAAAACCAGTATGCCTCTAAATTCGGACATAAATTCAAGTACCCCATTGTGCTCGTTACAACCAATGAAAACTTGGAAGTATTTGTTAATACAGCAGAATTGAATGCATTGGAAAGTGCTGAAGAATTGATCAGTTTGATCAAATCAAGAATTTGAATCGACTATTTGTTTTCTTGAAAGAAATTTTGGTTGATATCATCAATGTAATACAAGACTTCATCCCTGCCTATATTTTTTGAAGAGGAGGTAATAAAGTAATTCGGAGCCTCTTCCCAAACACCGTCAAGTAACTCCCGTATATAGGAATCCACATTTTTTTCAATGGCCTTGGGCTTCAATTTATCGGCTTTCGTAAATATGATACTGAATGGAATCATGTTTTCACCCAGAAATTCCATAAACTCCATATCAATTTTTTGGGGTTCGTGGCGAATATCCACCAAAACAAATGCGCTGAGCAATTGTTCACGCTTAATAAAATAATCCGTAATATATTTTTGAAAGGTTTTTTTATCCCTTTTTGAGACACGGGCGTAGCCATAACCCGGTAAATCTACCAAAAACCAATTGCCATTGATTTTAAAATGGTTAATGAGTTGCGTTTTCCCTGGTCTGCCAGAAATCTTGGCGAGGCTTTTGCGTTCGGTCAACATATTGATCAATGATGATTTGCCCACATTAGACCTGCCAATGAACGCATACTCAGGTATTGGCTCATTAGGGCATTTTGCAACATCGGAATTACTTATCACAAAGTCAGCCGACTTTATTTTCATTGGAAAACGGGTTTAGAAATTTCTCTTTTCCAGCCAGGCGTCAAGAATATCATTAAATTCATTGGGATGTTCCATCATAGGGGCATGACCACATTTATTAATCCAGAATAAATCCGAATCCGGTAATAATTCATGAAATTCCTTGGCCACATTTGGTGGTGTGACAGCGTCATTTTTTCCCCAGATAATGCACGTTGGCGTTTTCATATGAGGCAGGTCTTTAGACATATTATGACGAATGGCGCTTTTTGCAATAGACAAGGTCTTAACCAATTTAATCCTGTCGTTCACTGTAGCAAAAACCTCATCCACAATTTCTTTGGTAGCAACCTGTGGATCGTAAAATACATCCTCCGCCTTTTTTTTGATGAACTCATAATCACCCCGCTTGGGGTAGCCATCACCCATAGCACTTTCATAAAGGCCAGAACTCCCGGTAATGACCAAGGCCTTTACCATCTTAGGATACAATTTGGTATGTAAAAGGCCAATATGCCCACCCAATGAATTACCTAAAAGTATCACGTCTTTTAGGCCTTTGAATTCAATGAATTTTTCTAAATATTTCGCGAAGCTCTTTACGTTGGTCTTCAACAAAGGCATGGTATAAATTGGCAGCTCCGGGATCAGAACTTTATACCCTCTTTTCGGGAAATGCTCAGATACGCCCTTGAAGTTACTTAACCCTCCCATAAGACCATGTAAAATAATAATAGGAGTTCCTTCTCCCTTCTCAATATATCGATACTTACCCTCCGTAATAATCTTTTCTTCCATTCAGAACGCTTCTGGTCTTAATTGGCAAATATAGGCAATTCCTTAAAATACCTTTCTATTGTAAGTTGAATTAAAGTGGGTCTAAACCATTACTGAAAACAGTGAAAATACGACCAATAATGTGTTTCGTTTTAAAATCAATGAGCGTGTCCAAGGGATTAAAGTGATGGAAATTATAAACAAAGTGGTAAATTGTGGTAAATTGTGGTAATAATTTATATATATTTGAGTTATTAAATAATAACCAAACGTTTAGAGGTGATAAGCTTCATAGGAACATACGATTGCAAGGCTGATGCCAAAGGTAGGGTAATGCTTCCGGTTGCCCTAAAAAATCAGATGTCGCCTATGCTGAACGAGGGTTTTGTTATAAAGCGATCGGTTTTTCAACCTTGTTTAGAACTGTATCCCATGGCTGAATGGAATTTGCTAATGGAAAAGATGAACAAGAAAAATCGATTCAAAAAAAAGAACAACGATTTTATTAGAAGATTTTCTGCGGGTGTCAAAGTAATAGAGATTGATGCAACCGGAAGGATGTTGATTCCGAAAAACCTTATTTCCATCGCAAGCATTACAAAAGAGGTGGTATTGAGTTCGGCAATAAACATTGTCGAAATATGGGATAAGGATAGTTATGAAAAAGTGATTGATGAAACGGCCGAAGACTTTGCGAGTTTGGCAGAAGAGGTAATGGGAGATGATGGAGATGAATTATCATAACCCTGTTCTTTTGATGGAGTCTATAGATGGACTCAACATAAAAGAAGATGGCGTTTATGTAGATGTGACATTTGGTGGTGGCGGACACTCAAAGGAAATATTGAAGAGACTGGGCCCAAAGGGCAAGTTATTGGCGTTTGATCAGGATGAAGATGCTTTGATGAACGTATTAGGTGATGATCGTTTTACACTGATCAATGAAAATTTTAGGTATATAAGCCAGTTTTTGAAGTTCTATGGCATTCGAAAAGTAGATGGTATCCTCGCGGATTTCGGAGTTTCATCACATCAATTTGACAAAGCAGAGCGCGGATTTTCAACACGTTTTGATGCTGATTTGGATATGCGGATGAGTAAAAAAAACAGTGTTTCGGCATTTGATGTGGTAAACGCTTATAAGTATGATGATTTGAGAAGGGTTTTATTTCAATATGGGGATCTGCGAAATGCAAATGCCATCGCCAAGCAAATCATTGCCAGTAGGGAAGAAGATCCGATAAAAACATCGGCGCAACTGAAAGAGGTATTAAAGCCATTTTTGCCCAAACATAGAGAACATAAAATATTGGCCCAGATTTATCAGGCTATTCGAATCGAGGTGAATCAGGAGATTCAAGTAATAAAGGAATTGTTGGAACAAGTCCCTGAATTATTGAATCCAGAAGGTAGGTTAAGCGTGATTAGCTATCATTCTTTGGAAGACCGATTGGTGAAGCGCTTCATTAGATCTGGATTGTTTGAAGGAGAACCAGAGAAAGATTTTTATGGGAATATAAATGTTCCCTTAAAAAAAGTGGGTGGGTTGATTGTCCCATCCAAAGAAGAAATAGCACTGAACAATAGAGCGCGCAGTGCCAAATTAAGAATTGCGGAACTTATTAGTCAATAGAATGAAAAAAGGAATTTTAGACGTACTCAAAGGAAAGTTTTTGGTGAGTGGTGACGCTCCTAAAAACTGGCTGTTTATAATTTTTGTTTCCTTCTTGGCAACGGTAATGATTGGGAGCTCCCACAGTGCAGATAAAAAAGTGCACCAAATTGCAGCATTGAATGAAGAGGTCAAGGAATTACGTAGTGAATTTGTTGACCTACGGTCAGATGTACAACGCTTAAAATTAGAATCAACCATTACGAAAACTGTTGAAGGGAATGGATTGTATCCTTCAGAAACACCACCGAGAAAAATAAAGGTAAAATCATTTAAGGAATAATGCCAGTTACTGAAAAGAGCATATTGACCAGGTTGTACGTTATAGCGGGATGTCTTTTCCTGTTTGCGGGTGTTGTGCTCTTTAAATTGGTGAGTATTCAAATGGTACATGGCGATAAGTACCGAGATCTAGCCATGAAACGCACAGAGCGAATGTTTACCATTGCCCCGAATCGGGGTAATTTGTATTCTGATGATGGCAGTTTGCTCGCCACTTCGGTTTCAAGATATACTATACGTTTCGATGCAGTAACAGTCAGTGATGATAATTTCAAGGAACATATAAAACCACTTTCGAATGCATTGGCCAAACTAACGGGTAAAACTTCTTCACACTATCAACAGCTTTTGCGAAAAGCAAAGGCCAATAAGAACAGGTATATGCTTTTGGCCAGAAATCTCGATTACTCGGATTATATCGCTGTAAAGGATTTTCCATTATTGAATAAAGGGCCTAATAAAGGTGGATTGATAGTGGAACAAAAAACGGTAAGGGAGCATCCGTTGGGGAAAATTGCAGAACGAAGTGTTGGTTATGAACGTAAAGATGAAAATGGGTATTATACAAGGGTTGGACTTGAAGGTGCTTTTGGTCAATATTTAAGAGGTATCGAAGGGAAACGTCTAAAGCAAAAAATCGCCAAAGGCCAATGGAAACCTATTGGTATGGACAATATCGTGGAGCCCAAAGATGGCTATGACGTAATATCGACTATCGACATCAATATACAGGACATTGCCCACCACGCATTATTAAAACAACTAGAACATTATAAAGCAGATCATGGTACCGTAATCGTGATGGAGACCAAAACAGGTGAAGTCAAGGCGATTTCCAATTTAGGCATGACCAAAGCGGGTAAATATTACGAGCGCCTTAATTATGCTATAGGTGAATCGCACGAACCAGGTTCTACATTCAAGTTGATGAGTATGGTGGCTGCTTTGGAAGACAAGGTCATTGATACGAGTTCAATAGTTGATACGGAAAAGGGATATTGGCGGATTTATAAGCATAGAGTTAAAGACACCAAACATGGGGGCTACGGTAAACTTTCGATTTCAAAGGCATTTGAGGTTTCTTCAAACGTTGCTTTTGCCAAAACCATTCATAATGGATATAAGGAAAATCCTGAAAAATATGTTGACCGCTTAAGGTCAATGAATCTTCATAAGGAATTAGGGCTACCTATAAAAGGGGAAGGTGTGCCGGTTATCAGATACCCAGGGGATAAAGGTTGGTCTGGTCTTTCATTGGCGCAAATGGCTTATGGTTATGAAGTTTCAATGACACCATTACAGATCTTGACATTTTATAATGCCATTGCCAATGATGGGGAGATGGTAAAGCCTCGTATGATTAAAGAAGTAAAAGAATGGAACAGATCCGTTTTGAAGTTCGAAAAAGAGGTTATAAATCCAGCTATATGTTCAAAGGAAACTGCTGCTAAAGTGCAACAGCTATTAAAGAACGTAGTTGAGAAAAAACATGGAACAGGTCATAAATTGTACTCGCCTAACTTCTCAATGGCAGGTAAAACGGGTACTGCACAGAAGAATTATGTGTCCAAAGACCCAGATAAATTAAGGTATATCTCAACCTTTGCCGGTTATTTTCCTGCGGAGGATCCTAAATACTCGTGTATTGTGGTTATTCATGAGCCCGATAAAAGTGTAGGGTATTATGGAGCGGATGTTTCAGGCCCTGTTTTTAAATCCGTAGCCCAAAAAGTGTATGCAACCAATCCTTTGATTGATGAGGTTGAAATGTTCAATGCTGAGGGTCAGCAATTGGATGATTCTTACCAGAAATACTATGCCGAAGCCCAAAGAAACTATAATAAGGTTCCCAATGTTAAGGGAATGAGTGGTATGGATGCAGTTTCAATTCTTGAAAACCTTGGGATTGAGGTTGAAGTGCATGGTAACGGGAAAGTCAAAAAACAATCCATTAGCCATGGAACGGATATTAAAAAAGTAGATAAAATTGTCTTAGATCTATCATGATGCTACTAAAAGACATATTGTTTGGAGTTGGCCTTACAGCAGTGAGCGGGTCTACTAATGTAATGGTAAACACTTTGTGTTTTGATTCCCGAAAGGTGGGATTGGAAGATGTGTTTGTAGCTATTAAAGGCACTTTGACAGATGGTCATAAATTTATTGGGAAGGCTATCAATTCGGGTGCAATATGCATTGTATGTGAAACAATGCCAGGGCAATTGATAAGCGGTGTTACCTATGTTGAGGTAAATAATGGGAATAAGGCCTTGGCCATCATGGCTTCCAATTATTATGAAAATCCATCCAAGAATTTAAAACTGGTTGGGATTACCGGTACTAACGGTAAGACCACAATTAGCAGTCTTTTATATCAATTGTTCAAAAAAGCTGGTTTTAAGGTTGGATTGATATCCACTATTAAAATAATGGTCGATGACAAGGAATATGCCACAAGTCACACCACCCCAGATGCGTTGACTATTAATAAACACCTGAGATTAATGAATACAGAAGGTGTTGAGTATTGTTTTATGGAAGTGAGTTCGCATGGTATTCATCAAAAAAGAACCGAAGGTTTGGTATTTGAGGGGGCAATTTTCACAAACCTCTCACATGACCATTTAGATTACCATAAAACATTTGCAGAATATCGTGATACCAAGAAATTGTTGTTCGATAATTTATCAAAAAAGGCTTTTGCACTTTCCAATGTAGATGATAAGAACGGATTGGTAATGCTACAAAACACCAAAGCCCGAAAGTATACCTACGCATTAAAATCCTATGCTGATTATAAGGCACATATCCTGGAAAATCAATTCGATGGACAATTATTGAAAATTGAGGATAATGAATTATGGACCAAACTCATTGGTCATTTTAATGCGTACAACGTTTTGGCAATTTATGCAACAGCCGACCTGCTAGGTCTGGAAAAATTGGAAACCCTTCGCCTGATAAGTGAATTGAAAAATGTAGATGGTAGGTTTCAATATTATATATCCAAAGAAAAAATCACGGCAATAGTTGATTATGCCCATACGCCGGACGCCTTGAAAAATGTGCTTGAGACAATCAACGCATTGAGGACTGGAAATGAAAACGTCATCACCGTTGTGGGGTGTGGTGGCGATAGAGACAAGTCTAAGCGTCCGGTTATGGGTAATATCGCATCACAAATGAGTAACAAGGCCATTTTCACTTCAGATAATCCGCGAACAGAATCACCAGCAGTGATTATTGAGGAAATGGAAGCAGGTGTTGAGCCACAAAATGTGAAGAAAATATTATCAATAGAAAATCGCAAACAGGCCATTAAAGTAGCCTGCCAATTGGCTAGCGCCAATGACATTATACTTGTTGCTGGCAAAGGCCATGAAACCTATCAAGAAACGAATGGGGAACGCGTTGATTTTGACGATTTTAAGATTGTTACGGATTTATTGGAAAGCTTGAGTAAGTAAAGATTTTTATAAGAACAACAGCGAATGCTATACTATCTTTTTGAATATTTAGAGAATGAATATCAGGTGCCAGGAGCCAGCTTGTTTGGGTTTATCACCTTTCGCGCTGTTATGGCCATTCTTTTTTCTTTGATTATCGCCACGGTATATGGGAAAAAGGTCATTCTTTTTCTTCAGCGTAAGCAAATCGGGGAAAGTATACGTGATTTAGGCTTAGATGGGCAAGAGCAAAAAGCAGGTACGCCTACCATGGGTGGTTTGATTATTATCATGTCTACCTTGATTCCCGTATTGTTGTTTGCCGATATAAAGAATATTTATGTGATTCTCTTAATCGTGACTACGCTATGGATGGGAGTAATTGGTTTTATTGATGATTACATCAAAATATTCAAGAAAGACAAAAAAGGCTTAAAAGGAAGATTTAAAATTTTGGGTCAAGTGGTTTTAGGCCTTATCGTAGGTGCAACATTATTTTTTCATCCTGAAGTTACGATGCGCGAACACGATAAGAGTATTATCACCGAAACCTACACTGTTGAACAAGTTAAGGGAGCGGATATAAAATCTACCATGACCACGGTTCCTGTTTTAAAAAATAATGAGTTCGATTATGGGAATCTTATTTCATGGGCTGGAGATGGTGCAAAAGACTACGTCTGGTTGATATTCATTCCAATGATAATTCTTATTGTGACAGCAGTTTCCAATGGAGCCAATTTAACTGATGGGATTGATGGCCTGGCTGCCGGTACATCCGCAATCATAGTTTTCACTTTGGGCATTTTCACTTGGGTGTCGGGTAACATTATTTTTTCGGATTATTTGGACATCATGTATATAACAGGTGTCGGCGAATTATTGGTTTTTATTACTGCTTTTATTGGTGCATTGGTCGGGTTTCTATGGTATAACGCTTTTCCTGCAACCGTTTTTATGGGCGATACCGGGAGTTTGACCATAGGAGGGGTTATCGCCGTAATTGCGATAATCATTCGAAAAGAATTATTGATCCCTGTTTTATGTGGAATCTTCTTCGCTGAGTCCATTTCGGTCATGTTGCAAGTTGGGTATTTCAAGTATACAAAGAAGGTGTTGGGTGAAGGAAAGCGAATATTTCTTATGGCCCCCTTACATCATCATTATCAGAAAAGAGGGTATCATGAAAGTAAAATAGTTACCCGTTTTTGGATTGTGGGCATCATGTTGGCGATTATAACGATTGTGACGCTAAAAGTAAGGTAGATGGCGCGATTGGTAATCCTTGGCGGAGGAGAAAGTGGCGTTGGCACTGCTATCTTGGGGTTGAAAAAAGGATTTGAAGTTTTTGTTTCGGATAAAGGAAAAATAAAGGAGAAATACAAAGACGTTCTTGAACATATTGGGATTAATTGGGAAGAAGAAAAGCATACTAGGAGTGAAATTTTTAATGCCGATGTTGTAATGAAGAGCCCTGGTATACCTGATACCGTTCCTTTGATTGTTGAATTAAAGGAAAAAGATATCCCTGTTATTTCTGAGATAGAATTTGTATCGAAATATACTGATGCAAAGATTATCGGAATAACCGGAAGTAACGGTAAGACCACAACAACCATGCTTATCAACCATATTCTTAAAGAGGATGGATTAAAGGTGGGTATGGCTGGCAATATTGGCGACAGTTTTGCCAAGATGGTAGCGGAAAATGACCTTGATTGCTATGTTTTGGAAATAAGCAGTTTTCAATTGGATGGCATTGTCGATTTTAAGCCGCACATAGCCATAATTACGAACATTACGCCAGACCATTTAGATCGCTACGAGTACAAGTTTGAAAACTATGTAGCTTCTAAATTCAGAATAGCGGAAAACCAAACGGTAGAGGATTATCTCATCTATGATGCCGATGATGAGGTTATTGTTGCATGGTTGGCAAAACACCCGGTTAAATCCATATTAATGCCTTTTTCAATTGAGAAAGAATTGACTAAAGGGGCATATGTGAAGAATGATAAAATAATAATTAAGACAAATAACGAGACTTTGGAAATGATGACAAGTACACTAGCGTTAGAGGGCAAGCACAATTTAAAGAATACTATGGCCGCTAGTACAGCAGCAAAATTAATTGGTATTCGAAAAGATACCATACGTGCAAGTATTGCCAATTTTCAGGGCGCGGAGCATAGATTGGAAAAAGTGCTCAAAATTCAACATGTTCAATATATCAATGATTCCAAGGCCACGAATGTGAACGCCACTTATTATGCATTGGACAGCATGAGCGCCCCTACGGTTTGGATTGTTGGGGGAGTTGATAAAGGCAACGATTATAAAGAATTAATGCCTTTGGTTCGCGAAAAAGTAAAGGCCATTATTTGTTTGGGAAATGACAATTCAAAAATTGTTGATGCCTTTGGTAATGTAGTCGACTTAATGGTTGAAACCTATGCCATGGAAGAGGCGGTTAAAGTTGCGTATAAAATTGCGGAACGTGGTGATATTGTTTTGTTGTCACCCGCATGTGCAAGTTTCGATTTGTTCGAAAATTATGAAGACAGAGGCCATCAGTTTAAAGAAGCGATAAAAAATTTATAGCGGTGTTGAATTTCTTAAAAAATATTAAGGGAGATAAAGCCATTTGGGCCGTAGTGGCACTATTGGCCTTGTTTTCATTTTTGCCGGTCTATAGTGCCAGTAGCAACTTGGTATATGTGGTGGGTAATGGCACTACTGGGGGTCATCTGGTCAAGCATGCCCTTTTATTGTTTTTAGGTTTTGGTATTATTTATGGTGTGCATAAGATTCCGGCTCACTTTTTTAAAGGCTTGTCACTGATCGCCATGCCCATTGTTTTGGTGTTGTTGATATTTACCTTGGCCCAAGGAACAACTATTGAAGGCGCAAATGCCAGTAGATGGATACGTATTCCTTTAGTAGGAATCACTTTTCAAACCTCAAATCTGGCTGCAGTTGTATTGATGATTTATGTGGCTCGTTACCTAACAAAAATAAAGGATGATGTAATAACTTTTAAAGAAAGTATTCTTCCGCTTTGGGTTCCGGTCTTTTTAGTAATTATTCTCATACTTCCGGCCAATTTTTCAACAGCAGCGATTATATTTTCCATGGTATTATTGTTGTGCTTTTTAGGAGGGTATCCTTTTAAATTTCTAATGGGCATTATTGGAACAGGGGTTGTATGCCTGACCATTTTCGTTCTAACTGCTAAAGCTGCACCTGATTTGTTTCCCAATCGTGTCGATACATGGATCAGTAGAATTGAAAATTTCTCAAACCCGGAAGATACAGAAGCTGATTATCAGATAGAACGGGCCAAAATTGCGATTGTCTCTGGTGGCATTGTAGGCAAAGGTGCTGGAAAAAGCGTGCAAAAGAACTTTTTGCCCCAGAGCTCTTCAGATTTTATTTATGCCATCATTGTTGAGGAATACGGATTGGTTGGTGGCTTTGTACTCATGTTCTTCTATTTGCTATTGTTATTCAGAATAGTGGTTGTTGCTAATGGTAGTCAAACAATTTTTGGGAAACTCCTTGTGTTGGGAGTTGGTTTGCCCATCGTGTTTCAAGCATTGATAAATATGGCCGTAGCAGTTGAATTGTTTCCGGTTACCGGGCAGACCTTACCGTTGATCAGCAGTGGTGGGACTTCAAGTTGGATGACCTGCTTGGCCATCGGAATAATATTGAGTGCAAGTATAAAAAGAGATGTTTCAGAAATGAATAATGCTGAAATCGATGATACTAATCCGTTAGAAGTATTGAGTGGGCAATTATAGGTTTATACTATCAGGAGGTGGCACCGGGGGGCATATTTATCCTGCTATAGCTATAGCAAATGAATTGAAAAAAAGACACCCAAACGCTGAGTTCTTGTTCGTAGGAGCCAAGGACAGGATGGAGATGGAAAAAGTACCATTGGCGGGTTATGAAATAGAAGGATTATGGATATCAGGGTTGCAAAGGAAACTGACCCTTAAAAATTTAATGTTTCCGTTAAAATTGATTAGTAGTTTGTTCAAAGCAGGTAAAATAGTGACCAAGTTTAAACCCCATGTTGTGGTAGGTACGGGAGGCTTTGCCAGTGGACCATTATTGAAAGTTGCCTCTGGCAGGGGAATTCCATGTGTATTACAGGAACAAAATTCTTACGCCGGCATAACGAACAAATTATTAAAAAATAAAGTAGCCAAGATTTGTGTGGCTTATGATGGGATGGAAGCTTTCTTTCCATTGGCGAAACTGGTAAAGACCGGTAACCCTGTTCGTAGTGATTTGGTTGAAATGGGGGATTCTATAGATGAGGCATTGGATTTCTTTGGTCTGGATGCCAACAAAACAACGCTGCTGGTTTTAGGAGGGAGTCTTGGAGCTAGAAGAATAAACCAATTGATTGAACAGAAGTTGGATTATTTCAAGGACCTGGGCATACAAGTAATATGGCAATGTGGTAAACTTTATTATGAAGAATATAAAAAGTACAACTCAGATTTAATTAAGGTGTGTGATTATTTAAATAGAATGGATTATGCCTATACTGCTGGTGATGTTATCATATCTAGAGCAGGCGCCAGTTCAGTTTCTGAACTATGTATCGTGGGCAAACCAGTATTGTTTATTCCATCACCAAATGTAGCTGAGGACCATCAAACAAAAAATGCAACAGCCTTGGTAAAGGAGCATGCAGCGTTGATGGTTAGGGAAAAAGATTTGGATAGTGATTTTGAGCCTGTTTTTACCGAAGTTTTCCAATCCAAATCAAGGCAGGAAGATTTGGCAACGAACATTAAAAAATTGGCAATGCCAAATGCCACAAAAGATATAGTTGACGAGATAGAAAAACTGTTGATTGTTTAAATGAACATAAAAGATATACATAACGTTTATTTCATTGGCATAGGAGGCATAGGAATGTCGGCCTTGGCGCGTTATTTTAAGTTCATTGAAAAGAATGTGGCCGGTTATGATAAGACTGAGACGCCATTGACACAAGAGCTAACTGCGATGGGCATAGCTATTCATTATAACGATGATGTAGCGGCAATAAATGATTTATATAAGCACACAGAAAACACCCTAGTTGTCTATACGCCTGCAGTACCGAATGTTCATTCGGAATACCAATTTTTTATGGCGAATGGCTTTGAAGTGAAAAAGCGATCGGAAGTATTGGGAATAATCACGAAAGATACGTTCTGTTTTGCAGTTGCAGGAACTCATGGTAAAACGACAACCTCTAGTATATTGGCACATTTGCTCAATGAGACGGGAACATCATTTACCGCATTTTTGGGTGGTATTTCAGAAGATTTTAATAGTAACTTTTTATTTAAAGGTTCAGATTATTCAGTGGTAGAAGCTGATGAATTTGACCGTTCATTTTTGCGGCTTTTTCCAAATGTGGCATGTGTCACCTCTATGGATGCTGACCATTTGGATATCTATGGCAGTAATGAAGCACTAACAAAGTCGTTCCATGATTTTGTGGGCAAGTTAAAGCCGGGTGGGAAGCTTTTTGTTCGAAATGGTTTACCACTAAAAGGAATAACATATGGAATTGAAGATGATTCGGATTATTGTATTCGAAATCTGAAAATAGAACATGGCACCTACATTTTTGATTTGGGAACCCCTGAAACAACATTGACAGGGGTTAAATTCAATAAACCTGGAAGGCATAATCTGCTTAATGGGTTGGTCGCTTTTGCAATGGCGATAGAAGCTGGTTCCCCGCCTTATCGCCTTGCTGAAGCCTTGGAGACATTCAAGGGAGTGCAACGAAGATTTTCATATAAGATCAAGGAAGATGATTTTATCTTTATAGATGATTATGCCCATCATCCTACTGAGATAAATGCGGTTTTTGACGCTATTTCAGAGATGCATCCCAATAAAAAGGTCTTAGTGGTTTTTCAACCCCACTTATTTTCCAGAACTAAGGATTTTGCAGAAGAATTTGCAAAGAGTTTGTCAAAATTCGATAGTATTCTATTATTGGATATCTATCCCGCCAGGGAAAAACCAATACCAGGAATCAGCTCTTCTTGGCTGTTGGATAAAATTGAAAATCCCAATAAAAAGTTGATTGAAAAGTCGAGCATAATCCCGGAAATAAAAGCGCAGAACCCTGATGTTTTGGTAACCATGGGTGCAGGCGATATAGGATTGGAAGTGTCAAGAATAAAAAAAGAATTTGAATATGCGAATTAATTGGAACTACATCAAATTGATAGCCTTAATGCTTATAGTTACGGGACTATACGCGTTTTCTAACCATAGAAGCGAAGAAAAAAGTGTTAAAGGGTTGAATATTGAGTTCGTTGGGGATCAAAACCTTTACATCACTCAGGGCATAGTTAATAAATTGTTAATACAAAATTACGGACCACTGACAAATGTGCCCAAAGAAAAATTAGTTTTGAATACTATAGAGAAGGTCATAGAGGCCAATGAAATGGTGAAAAGTGCCCAAGTTTATCTTACTGTGAACGGTGAGCTTACGTCAAAAATCGTGCAACGCAAGCCAATCGGACGAATTGAGGGGAATTCTAAGTTTTATCTGGATGATGAAGGAAAAAGTATGCCTTTATCCATGAGTCATTCTGCCAGAGTTCCGATTATCACTGGTAAGATAACGGGTAAAAGTCTTGAGGATGTTTATGAGATTTTAAAATACATAAACAAAGATGGTTTCTTGCGGAAAAATGTGATTGGTATCCATATTGAAGATGATGCAAAGTACCAATTGAAGTTTAGAATGGAACAGTTTGTCGTGCATTTGGGTGGTGTTGATAATTTAGAAGAAAAATTCAACAACTTCAAAGCATTTTATACAAAGGCAAACAAGGATAAAACCTTGGAAGAATATAATGTAGTAAGCTTAGAGTTTAACAATCAAGTAGTGTGCACCAAAATATAAAATAGAAAATGGAACAAGATAAATATTCAGTCGGTTTAGATATCGGAACTACCAAAATCGTTGCCATAATCGGCAAGGAAAATGAATACGGGAAGATTGAAATACTTGGTATAGGTAGGTCAAAAAGTTTGGGTGTACACAGAGGTGTTGTCAACAACATTACGCAAACGATAAAATCTATCCAACAAGCTGTTGAAGAAGCGGAGGTTAATTCTGGCTTAAAAATAGGTTCTGTCGTTGTAGGTATTGCGGGTCAACATATACGCAGCTTACAACATAGCGATTATATTACAAGAGCTGATGCTGAAGAGGTTATCAATGAAGATGATTTGGATAGACTTTGCAATCAGGTATACAAGTTGGTAATGCTTCCTGGTGAGGAAATCATCCACGTTTTGCCACAGGAATATAAAGTTGATGGGCAGGCTGAAATAAAAGAACCCATTGGAATGTATGGCGGAAGACTGGAAGCCAATTTCCATGTGGTGGTAGGTCAGGTTTCCTCAATCAAAAATGTGGGGCGATGTATTAAAAGTGCCGGTTTGGATTTAGGAAAGATAACACTTGAACCCTTGGCGTCTTCCGATGCAGTTTTAAGTCAGGAAGAAAAAGAGGCGGGTGTTGCCTTGATAGATATAGGAGGTGGCACAACGGATTTGGCTATTTTCAAAGATGGCATTATTAGACATACAGCGGTGATTCCTTTTGGTGGCGGTGTTATTACTGAAGACATTAAGGAGGGCTGTTCTATCATTGAGAAGCAGGCAGAACTATTGAAAATAAAATTCGGATCAGCTTGGCCAGGTGAAAACAAGGATAATGAGATTGTCTCAATTCCTGGTTTAAGGGGGCGTGAACCAAAGGAAATCACCCTTAAAAATCTATCGAAGATAATTCATGCAAGAGTTGTGGAAATTATTGAACAGGTATATGTAGAAATCAAGAACTACGGCCACGAAGAGCAAAAAAAGAAATTGATCGCAGGTATTGTGTTGACTGGTGGGGGTAGCCAACTAAATCATCTTAAACAATTGGTGGAATACATAACCGGAATGGATACTAGAATAGGATATCCTAATGAGCACTTGGCAGGAGATACGGACGAAGCCGTGGCTAGTCCTTTATATGCTACTGCCGTTGGATTACTTATGAATGCAGTGAAGAATGATGGTAAAGAGATACCTATTGATGAAGAGAACCTTGAGGAAATGGCATATGCCGACCATGAGGAAGTAAAGACAAATGCAAGTGCCAGGCAGGGAGAACGTAAAACAGTATTTGATAAATGGTCTGAAAAATTGAAGGATTTTTTGGATAACGCAGAATAGCGAGGAAAATATAAACACTATAAAACCAGTAATTTAAACAGTATGAGCAAGAACACTGAAATTGAGAGTATCGCTTTTGATTTACCTAAGAATCAAAGTAACGTCATAAAAGTCATTGGTGTAGGTGGCGGTGGTAGCAATGCCATTAACCACATGTTCCAGGCCGGAATTAACGGAGTTGACTTCATTGTCTGCAATACGGACTCACAAGCTTTGGAGAACAGTCCAGTTCCCAATAAAATACAATTAGGCGTCTCACTTACAGAAGGATTAGGTGCTGGTGCAAATCCCGAAGTTGGCGAACAGGCTGCTATCGAGAGCATGGAGGATATAAAAGCCATGTTGGATACTACGACTAAAATGATATTCATAACTGCTGGAATGGGCGGGGGAACAGGTACTGGTGCTGCTCCGGTAATTGCCAAACAAGCGAAAGAGTTGGATGTCCTTACTGTAGGAATCGTTACCATGCCTTTTCAATTCGAAGGTAAGATGCGCTGTGAACAAGCCCAGTTAGGTATTGAGAAGCTGCGTGCCAATGTTGACTCGCTCATAGTCATTAATAATAATAAATTAAGAGAAGTTTACGGTAACTTAGGATTTAAAGCCGGTTTCTCAAAAGCCGATGAAGTCTTGGCAACCGCTGCACGTGGTATTGCTGAAGTAATAACTCACCATTATACACAAAACATAGATTTACGTGATGCTAAAACAGTACTTTCAAATAGTGGTACTGCGATTATGGGCTCCGCCATGGCATCAGGTTCTGAAAGGGCCAATGAGGCCATCATGAAAGCATTGGATTCACCCTTATTGAACGATAATAAAATTTCTGGAGCCAAAAACGTACTGTTGTTGATAGTATCAGGATCACAGGAAATCACTATTGACGAGATTGGTGAGATTAATGATCATATTCAAGCAGAAGCTGGTCATGGCGCCAATATTATTATGGGTGTCGGTGAAGATGACACTATAGGGGAAGCGATTGCTGTAACGGTTATCGCAACAGGTTTCAATATAGACCAACAAGATGATATTGTAAATACAGAATCCAAAAAAATAATCCATACCCTGGAGGAGGGGCAAAAAGCAGAGCAAGATTTAACGCCACAGCAGATAATGCCGCAGCATATTGTACATCAGTTGGTTGATGAAGAAGCGGAAACCACTGAGCCAGAATTTAAAGCTGAAATCGAGGAATTGGATAGTTTGGACTTGATTCCAACGACCAATTACATTAAGAATTTCAATGTTTTTTATGAGGAAGTAATTGCAGAGAATGTTTCAGAAGCCGATTTTGTGATATTCGATGCTAAGGAAACAGTGGAGGATATTGAGGTTATTGATCCAGAAGTGGTTTCTTCCGAGAAGGTAGATGAAGATCAATTTGCAATAAGTTTTGACATGCCTTTGGCAAGTTCTATTGAAGAAGAGGAAAATACGAATGTTATTACCTTTAATTTGGATGATGACGTTAAGGAGATGGATGTTAACGAACATGTTGAGGTAATCCCTGTTTTGGAATATAATAAGGAAGGGGAGACGCGCTATAGTTTGGATGATTATATGGAGTTGGAAAACCAATTGACCGGCGCTAAATCAAAAGCTGAAGAGTTCGAACCCAAAATCGTAGAGGATGAATTGATTTTCGAAAAGAAAACCTTGGCTACTGAGGGTTCAGAAACTGCCACGGCAACAAAAAAGGAGGTTGACCCCATGGATAGCCCACTAGAAGAGTTGTTAAAGGAAAGGGCAGATGAGCGAAGAAGAAAGTTGAAAGATTTTAATTATAAATTTCAAAATAGTCTTGGTAATATAGATGAAATTGAAAAAGAACCTGCGTATAAGCGTCAAGGAATAGACTTGGATGAAAACCCAGCTCAGAATAAAGTATCAAGAACTACATTGAGTGAAGATAGTAACGATGAAATACAGTTGCGTTCCAATAACTCATTTTTGCATGATAACGTGGATTGAGCACTAGTTGAACTACCTACTTTAAACCCGAAAATAAAACTATTTTCGGGTTTATTTTTTATCTTCGTTGTTCTAAAATCATCAAGTTATGAGCTTACAGAATCAGGTAATGGAACAATTGAAAACAGCAATGAAAGCTAAGGATACGGTCGCTTTGGAATCTTTGCGGGCGATTAAATCTGCATTGCTTTTGGCACAGACCAGTGGGACTGGTGGTGATTTAACTGAAGATGATGAGGTGAAATTGGTTCAGAAGTTGGTTAAACAGCGTAAAGACAGTGCTGCTATATTTACTGAGCAGGGTAGAGAAGACCTAGCTGCCCCAGAATTGGCACAAGCGGCCATTATAGAACAATTCTTACCTGAACAATTGACCGAAGAAGAAATTGAGAAGGTAGTCGTACAGACTATAGATGCCATAGGAGCAGAAGGAATGAAGGATATGGGAAAAGTTATGGGCATGGTTTCAAAAGAATTGGCTGGTCAAGCAGATGGGAAAACCATAGCTACCATTGTAAAAAATAAACTGTCTTAAAATGGCAGGAAAGTACTGATAGCTCTTTGAATTGGATTTTTCTAAAGATTATGGATAAAGGAAAAATACGGGAATTATTGAATTCTGAAATCATTAAGACAGAAGAACAAGTAGTTAGATATGCCGATTTAGCCCAACCCATATCACCGGACAATGCTATTGGCAGAGTTTCTAGAATGGATGCTATTAATAATAAAAGTATTGTTGATTCAGCATTGCGAAAGGCCAAAGAACGTTTAAATGGCTTGAAATCAAGTTTGGATAAATTGGATAGCAGCGATTTTGGTCTTTGTGCCAAGTGTAAAAATAATATTCCTATTGAACGCATTTTATTAGCGCCACAAAGTTCTTTTTGTGTAAATTGCGCTCAATAAATTAGGCCTCGTGGCGCAACTGAATAGCGCATCAGATTTCGGCTCTGAGGGTTGGGGGTTTGAATCCCTCCGAGGTCACTAGGAGTTTTCAATTATATTTAAAAAGCCTGTAAATCAATGGATTACAGGCTTTTCCATTATTGTTAAATCCATTTGATATCATATAAAATCACTAGTTCTGGTGACCTATTCGGTGGCCTCTTTTCATATTCGCAAAAAACTAGTTGATTATATGTTAAAAAATTGAAAATCAATTTTTTAAGCGGAAAGTTATTTGAAATTGAATAACTAAAAGTTTAAAAAATGACTGATTCCTTCTCAATTTTGTTCTATATCAGGAAAGGCAGAATAGACAAAAACGATATGTCTCTCATATTCCTAAGGATAACCGTTAACGGCAAACGTTCTGAAATCAGCCTACAACGTAAAGTCAAACCAGAAGATTGGGATACCAATTCAGGTAGGGCAAAAAACTCAAAACCTTCGAATAGGGAACTGAATAGATATTTAGAAGATATAAGAGCAAGGTTTTATCAAATCCAAGGAAAGTTCGTTGCTGATGGTAAGGATTACACGGCTGAATTGATTCGTAACACCTTCCAGGGAAAGGGTACTAGACACAAAACTCTTTTAATCATCTATGTAGAACATAATAAGGAAATCTCAGAATTGGTCGGTAGGGAATTCTCATCAGGAGCTTATCTAAGACACCTTCGAACTGCCAGGCATTTAAAGGCCTTTATCAAGAAGGAGTATGGTCACGAGGACATCAATGTAAAGGAAGTCGATCTTAAGTTCATAAACCGTTTTGAACATTACCTGAAGACAAACCTGAAATCCTGTGGACAGAACACGGTCACGAAATATGTGGTCAATCTTAAGAAGATAATGCGCTTATGTTATGCAAATGATTGGATTTCCAAGGACCCTTTCTATCATTGGAAGGCCAAATGGAAAAAGGTTGAACGGGATATCCTGAATGAAAGGGAACTAAGGACATTGATGTGGGCCGAACTTCCTTCGAAAAGACTGGAACAGGTAAGGGACATCTTCGTTTTCTGTTGTTTTACCGGGCTGTCCTATATCGATGTCCAGAAGTTGTCCAACAAGCACATTGTACAGGGAATGGATGGTGGGAAATGGATAAAGATCAAACGTTCGAAAACCGACACCATGAGCAGTATCCCGTTCCTGCCCATTGCGCAGCGGATAACCGATAAGTACTCAATGGGTTCGAAAATCGTAGATGGCGGACAATTATTGCCCGTGATAAGCAACCAAAAGCTGAACTCCTATCTCAAAGAGATAGGAAAGCTATATGGGATCCATAAAAAGCTGACCTTCCATTTGTCACGTCACACATTTGCGACCACGGTCACCCTTGCCAATGGGGTCCCTATTGAATCCGTCAGCAAAATGTTAGGGCACCAATCCTTGAAAACAACCCAGATCTATGCCAAGGTGATAGACCAGAAATTAAAACGGGATATGGAAGTACTCAAAGGGAAGTTCTTATATTCCCCACGGAAAGCCGAAGAGGGTTAAGAATAAAAATTATGACGAAAACGATTCAAGCAGGCAATCACTGTCTTTCCAGTTCCCGTTTGATACGGATAAACTCCTGTCTGGAAAGTTCCAATTTTAGATAGTCCTTGCCGAAACGGTTGTTCACAAGTTGGATGTTGTCCAATACATGACCGAAATCTTTCTTGACCTCTCTCAGTTTTAACTGTGTACGTTCATGGACTACTTTGGGCACTGTGGTTTCCTCAATTTGTTCTTCCTCTTTGGTCTTGTTCCTAAACAGCTTTTCCTTCCGTACAGGTTCTTCTTTTTCTGCAACACCCTCGAAAAGTAGTTGCAGCATGGCCGTATTGGGTTTATCATTGTACTTTTCGATATCCTTTATAATGGCGATCACGGCCTCTGTACGCTTGCGGTTCTTTAAAATTTCCGCAATGAAACTGCGCTCGAACCTGTCCGATGGATAAAACCCGTGCCATTCAAAAAAATCCATCATGGCTACCAAGGCATCGGACTGTGAACGGGCTATTTTTTTGGAGAACTTTCGAAACCTCACAACGACTTTAGCCCTTAGGTTTAAAGCCAGGTAGTTATAATGATATTTGTTCTTTACCTTCATTTTGCAACAAACTTTTTCAGTTTTTTAAGGGACTAAGGAGGTTTTTGCAACAAACTTTCTCCCTAAACTCAACCTTCACAGTCCTCTTTACTTCACTTAACCTTTTCATTTTCAACATATTGAAGCTGAAATCAATGAACATAACACCGCTTTAGCGTGTTATCCTCTTGCTCTTCATTTCTTCCCCGTGGGGGTCAAAAAAGAAGACCTATCCCTTAAGGTAAAGGCCCTTTTAAAAATGGGGATAAAAACCAGGGACTTTAGGAGTTGTTCACGATAGGTTTTATGGGTATCTGTATAAATGAAGGAAATCCTTAAATATCCTTCAAAGGGATATTTAGGGATTGGACTACCGGTATGTTGGCTTGTGAAATAATGCTTGTCGGACTGGAAATAACTCGAACTTGGGAGAGTTATTCTATTTCGACAATGCCACAGTTTGTTTTTCCAATTTAGTGGGATTAAAATCAACCCATTGCAATTGCGCCCTTTGCTGTTTTTATTTGACGCTTATTTTCCCGAACGCTATAAAAACAGCGAAGGATCCATGCGCAGGTTAGTTTTGGTAAGATTTGGGGTTCTACATTTTAACCCCAATATTTATGAAATGATAAACCAGCACAGAAAGTAATCGAAATCCGGATTTTTTACAAGGGGACAAATATGGTCATTTAATGATAAACCTAAACACGCTATAATTCTTGCTTCGGATTTTACGGGTTTAAATAGTACTTATTAAACTCCCCTAACCTCACTATAACCTTTAGATTAGCTTCACAGTAATTCCAAGATTAAAAACAATTATAATATTATTGAAAAGAGGGGGTCTGGGGGAGACTCATAACTCTTAGAATTGTTGATAATTTTTATCTTTTGAGAAAAATAAAAAAAGAACGGAGAGAACTTTTACCATAATAGCTGGCTGGGGCTTACCTCGTCTATGCTCGGCATAAACTACTCGCCCTGGTTTTTTACAAAAATAATCCTGACAGTATCGTCAGGATTTCCATATCACTTTGTGACTAGGCTGTGGTTTGAACCTAATGCTCTCATCCCAGTGAGAATCGAACTCTTGCTAAATTTCACAAACGACGTTGACGATTTGTGAACTTATAAAGATATAAAGTATGTCAATTATGCTTTCGATTGCGTAAATATAAATAATTATAGGAATAAACTGATGTAAATCATAGTTGGAAAAGACTGCCAGTACTAATTTTGACATAAATTCAAAATCAGGAACCATGAAAAAAATAACATTCATTATAGGCTTATTAATTTTATCTTCATGTTCTTCGACGAAGTTCGTAGACAGCTGGAAAAGTCAGGAAACCAACAAATTTGAACCGGAAAAACTTCTGGTGGTCGGAATGACCGATAATCTTACCGCCAGAAAAATCTTTGAAGAGGAATTGAAGAGTTCTTTTAAGAGACGTAATATCAATGCCTATGAAAGCTCGATCGTGTTTGATAACACATTTACCAGTTCAGAAAAGAGTGAAGAAGAAATCGATGCCATGAAGGACGAACTCATTGCTGACGGTTTTGACGCAATAGCGATTACGGCTATCATAGGGGTCGATGACAAGAGGGACTATCAACCTGGTCAGTATTATCCCATGGGATATTCTTGGTATCGGTTCGGCCGCTATTACTTTAGGTATCAGCGCATGTACTATGATCCTGGATATTACAATGATTATAGGGTGTACCACGTAGAGACCTCCATTTACAATATCAAAGAAGATAAGGACAAATCCCTAATCTGGGTAGGTGCTTTCGATATTGTGGATCCTTCCAGTATTAGCGCAACGGTCAATGATTATGTGGAAAAAATCGTAAGACAACTGGAGAAGGAGGGATTGGTCGACAGGGTGGATTAGACCCGTTCAAGAAACCATAAAAACAAAAACATAATCCCCTTAACGTACAGATAAATGTTTCCTAAAAAGATGAATTAACGAAACTATTAAAAGAGACCAGGAATGGGACACTCCAGTTAAAAACCATATGCTTAGCTAAAGTGACCCAATAAAATGGCGGTCTTATGGACAAAGTTGATATGGCCTTGAAAATGGTGAGTGCCAATCTTATTTTAGGTTAACTCTTTTATTGTTACTAATATACCATTTGCGATTGGTTTCAGGTAAAACGTCATGCAGCATACGAAATCTTGCGGTTAACAAATCCAAGTTGAATCCAAACCAAGCATTGACATCGCTCTGGAATATTATTACTAAAGAAGCGGAATTGAAATTGACCGCAACTATTTTGAGGATTTTATATAGGTAGTCAAAGCGTTAAGGGTAGTAATTTTACCGTAATCTTCTTCTGGGGTTTTGATGCCGAATTCGTCATCAAGACCAATTATAAATTGCAGAAAGTCAAATGAGTCGATACCGAATACTTCCCTGATGTTATCATCCATTTCCAATTCCTCTGGATCAATATCCGGTGCGATTTTTCGCAGTATTTCAAAAATGGTCCCTTTTAATTCTTGATCTTTCATAGTTCCGCCGGATTTTGCAGATTGTTCTTTAGTGCCGTTAAAAATCTTCCCCCCAGATAACCATCTATGGCCCTGTGGTCTGCGGCAAGGGTAACATGAACTACTGGCCGGGCATTTATTGCCTCATTTTCAGCCCATGCCTCTTCTACGATATTACCAAATCCTAAAATCGCTACTTGGGGAGGATAAATAACCCCAAAAACCTTATCTACATTTCCTTCACCTACACTGGTCAGTGTAATTGTGGATTCGCTTAATTCCGAACTTCTCAATTTCAATGCTCTTGCACGGGGGATCAAATCCTTTAAAAACGTCATTAATTCAGATGGGGATTTCTGTTCAGCGTTTGGTATCGCAGGGATCACAACCCCCCCCTCCCGCAATGAAACTGCAAATCCAATGTTGATGACATCTTTTAATTTCAAACCGTTTTCCCAATATGCATTGACTTCTGGAACTTCGTTTATGGCTTTCGCCATTGCTTTGATGAATAGAACAACAGACAGCAATCTATCTTTTAGCTCCCTTGCCTTATTCGTTTCCTTCAACCAATCAAGTGCATTTGACATATCGATTCTTGTCTCCAGATAAAAATGGGGAATCTCCCTATTAGATCTGCTCATGGCCGAAGCAATTGCTGCTCGTACACCTTGTGTAGCTATTTCTTTTTTACTTCCAGTAACTTCTACATGCGATTCCACTTTCATATTAACAGCTAGGTCAATATCTTTTTTGACTATGATACCTTCTACGCCACTGCCTTTTATGGTTGAAAAATCGATTCCTTTTTCTTCAGCGATTTTCTTCGCCAAGGGCGAGATCTTTATACGATCATGTGATTCAGTTGAACCCTCTTTTAAGGGTTGTTTTATTGGCTCTTTTTTAGCATCGGCTTTTGCTTTTTCAGTTATTACAGTTTCCTTCTTGATTGGGATGGTTTCCTTTTTCGAAGATATTTTTTCCCCCGCTGGGGTGATTGTGGCCATTACCGTTCCAACTGGAACCTTTTCCCCTTCTTTGATCACAAGTTGATCAATCGTACCTTCATCAAAGACCTCAATTTCAATCAACCCTTTTTGGGTATCTACATCTGCTATGATATCACCACGCTTAACTGTGTCACCAGATTTTACCCTCCATTCGACAAGCGTACCATCCTCCATATCCGCGCCAAGACTTGGCATCCTAAATTCAACCATTCTGTATCATTTTTAGAACCGAGTCAACTATATCTTCTTTTTGTGGAATCGAAGCATCCTCCAAATGTTTGGGATAGGGAATAGGTACTTCAACACCGCACAGTCGTTGTATCGGCGCATCCAAATCAAAAAAGGCATTCTCCATAATTCTGGAGATAATCTCGGACGATATGCTAACCGAACGCCAGGCTTCCTCAACAATTAAAACCCGATGGGTTTTAGCCACGGAATTCATAATCGTCCCATTATCTATTGGACGGAGGGCGCGAAGGTCCACTACTTCCACATCAACTCCTGATGAAGTTAATTCTTCAGCCGCTGCCAATGCTTTGTATACCCCTGGACCATAAGTGATGATAGTCAGATCTTTTCCTTCTCTTCTTACTTTGGCTTTATGGATATCCACTGCGCCTGAATCAGATTGGATTTCCGACTCCATATTAAGTAAGGAAGTGTATTCAAAGATGACCACTGGATCAGGACTCTCCAGAGCTGTTAGGAGCATTCCCCTCGCATCTTCGTGAGTTCCTGCGGAAACCACCTTTAATCCAGGAACGTGGGCATAAAAAGGCTCCCAACTGTGTGAGTGTTGGGCCGCAAGCTGACTGCCGATTCCGGAATTCATTCGGATTACCACGGGTACATTGATCTGACCGCCCGACATATGTAATAATGTTGATGCATTATTAATGATCTGATCAAGTGCGAGCAGACTGAAGTTAACTGTCATAACTTCCACTATGGGCTGCATTCCGCCTAAAGCAGCACCTATTCCCGCTCCTACAAAACCTGATTCCGATAGTGGAACATCCATAATGCGATCTTCACCAAATTCCTCAAGAAATCCTTTACTCACCCCAAAGGCACCTCCATAGCGACCTACATCCTCTCCCATCAAGAATACCTTATCATTATTGATCATGGCTTCATGAATACCCTGTTTAAGTGCTTCCCTATAAGTGAGCTTCAATGTTGTTTTATCATTCATAATTACTTACTATAGACAAATTTTGTCAGTTCTTCAATGGGTTCAAATGTTCCCTCTTCTGCAAAATCAACTGCTTTTTGTACTTCAGTTTTAACTCTTTCTTCAACAGCATCAATATCTTTCTGGGAGATTATCTTGTTCTTTAATAGTTGATTACTTAATGTTGGAATTGGATCCCGTTCTTTCCAGGCATTGACTTCTTTTTTCTCACGGTACAGCTGGGCATCGAACATCGAGTGCGCCTTAAAACGATAGGTATTGCATACTAAGAAATAAGGTTTCCCTGTTGATCTGATATATGCTGTAGCCTTTTCAACTGCGTTCTTCACCTCCAGCACATCCATTCCGTTGACCGTCGCCGATTCAACGCCGTAGGCAACTCCCTTTTTTTCCAGTTCCAGAACGGAATGTGAAAAACGGAGCGCCGTTCCCATGCCGTAAAGGTTGTTTTCACAGAGAAAAAGGACACGTACTTTCCATAAGGCAGCAAGGTTCATCGATTCATGAAATTCTCCTTCAGCCATCGCTCCCTCACCGAAGAAACAGCAGGTTATGTTATGCTGTTGTTGTTTTTTGGATGCGAGGGCCATACCAACTGCCAAGGGTAAATGACCTCCCACAATAGCATTTCCGCCATAAAACTTTTTATCCACATCGAACAAGTGCATCGATCCTCCACGCCCCTTGCTACATCCCTCTAGTTTGCCATACATCTCGGCCATGATGCTTCCCGGATCAACACCTCTTGCCAACGCATGACCATGCTCACGGTAAGTGCTCAGTATATTGTCATCATCCGTTAATGACTGCATAGCACCAACAGCTACTGCTTCCTCCCCAATATAGAGATGTAGAAAACCACGTATTTTTTCTTTGGTATATAATTCAGCGGACTTCTCTTCGAACCTTCTGATCAAAATCATCTGGTGGAGTAGTGCAAGTCCATGTTCCCTATCGATTGTTGGATGAGTGTATATTTCTTCTTTTTCCATATTATTCCAATGTTGATGTGTCCCCTTCAGGCAATCCCAATTCCCTCGCTTTTAACAATCGTCTCAGGATTTTACCACTTTTTGTTTTTGGTAATCTGTCGATAAATGATATTTCTTTAGGGGCTACTGCTGGCCCCAATTTTTTACGTGAAAACCCTTTGATATCCAATTCGGTTTTTTCGTTCGCTTCGTAGCCCGATTCCAATACGATGAAAGCCTTGACCAGTTCACCTATAATTGGGTCAGGTTTACCTATGATGGCCGCTTCGGCAACCGCAGGATGCTCCATTAAAGTACTTTCCACTTCGAAAGGCCCGACCATGTGACCGGATGTTTTGATAATATCATCGGCCCTACCTACAAACCAGAAGTAACCATCGGCATCTTTCTTTGCCAGATCACCGGTAACGTACCACGCTCCTTTAAAACATTTCTTATAGCGTTCTTCTTCATCAAGATATGCCCTGAACATTGATGGCCATCCGATTTTTAGTAAAAGATGTCCCTGTTCCCAGGGTTTTGTCAGGAGACGTATTTCTTCTCCTTCAATTTTTCCAATTGCGGCCTCAATCCCTGGTAAAGGCTTGCCCATCGATCCCGGTCGTACTTCCATAGATGCATAGTTGGAAATCATAATACCTCCCGTCTCCGTTTGCCACCAGTTGTCGCAAATAGGCATTCCAAAGGACTTTTCGCCCCAGATTACTTCTTCTGCTTGTAAGGGTTCCCCAACACTATGTATCAGGCGTAAGTTGGAAAGATCATATCTGTCCAGAGGTTTAAAATCCAATCGCATTAATCTTCGTATAGCCGTTGGAGCGGTATACCATACGTTTACACAATGTTCTTCAAGAATGGAATACCAGCGTGTTGCGTCGAACTCTTCTTCATCAACGATATTTGTAACACCGTTTACCAAAGGGGCAATGATTCCATAAGAAGTACCTGTTACCCATCCTGGATCGGCAGTACACCAGAATACATCTCCGGGTTGAAGATCGAGAACATATTTTCCAGTCACATAATGGGTGAGGACCGCTTGGTGAACATGAAGAGCCCCTTTTGGCATACCTGTGGTACCGCTCGTAAAATGTAATAAAGCAGGATCTTCCGGCTGCGTATTTTTGATTAAATAATGATCCGATACTTTATCCATAAGTATTGATAGCGACAATACCTTATCGTCAATATCTTGTTTGGCATCCGCCAATAGGATATACTGAAGAAGTGGCAGCCGATCTAACAATTGTTTTATTTTTTTCTCGTACAATCTGGTAGTAGTGACCAGAACTTTGGCTTTCCCCTTACTTAAACGTTGAAAGGCAGGTTCTGGACCAAATACTGAAAACATTGGGCAGAATACGGCTCTAGCCTTAAGCGTCCCCAGTGCGGTAACATATAAAGAAGGAATTCTTCCTGCAAGGGAAAATACAGAATCACCTTTTGCTACATCCAACTTTTCCAGAGCATTCGCAAATCGTGAAGTCTGTACTTTCAAATCGGCATAGGTGAAATCCTCAAATGATCGGTCCTTCCGAATCCATCTTAAAGCAACAGTATTTTTGTTATCGCCATTCGCGTGCCTATCGACCGCTTCGTGTGCGATATTGATTCCTCCTCCAGGTAGCCCTTCCAAATTATCGTTTTCATTCTCCCAACTAAACTGATTGTAAAAAGAATCATAGTCAGGCATATTTGGCGTTTTCTGAAGTGGTGTATGTAAATTATCTTTCATAAACAGTTGTGCCTAAAATCTATTGTGGACACATCCAATATAGTTTACAATTATTGGTTTAGTAATGATATTTATCATTGAACCCACTTATTTTCGGTACAGCACCTCATTTTGATAGATACGGTTCTGGCGCTACTACTTTGTGAAATTTATTAAAAGTGTAGCTCTGATTTAAACCTACCACCATGTTCTAGAGTCATTGGTTCCTAAATCAATTATTCTTCAGGCGGTAAATTATAAGCTTCGATTTATATCAAATGAATTACAAAGTGGGTTATCCATTATTTATTATCCGTGTCTTTTACTGGAAGGTATTATTTAGGGAATATTTGGTATGATATCGGCCTTACCAATCTGGGTAATTTCTATGGAAATATCTAGAAGCTTTAATGCAATGGCAGTAATGAACTATCTTATGGAAGACGGTCTTTCTGAAAAGAAAATATATTTCAAGAACAATTTGACAATGCTAAGCACCGAATTATTGATTTTTTTTGAAGAAAAGCAAGATGAAGTATAAGCAGAATCTCTTACCTGACCTATATCATTCCATTACCCTTCGGTAATAATTACTTTGATCGCATGAAATAAAGACTAACAATACCATAAAAAGACCATTACTTTTTTTGGATTTCTTTTTCATGTATGCCCCATCGACATGTATAGAACTATTGAAGAAATTACCGCATACCAGAAAGGGAGCGCTGCCAAAGATTAAAATTAAAAATGATACAACAAGAAATATACAAACAAGTTTCCATTGAGCTTAACGACGTAACGCTGCAAGGGAACCTTGTTATTCCAGAAAGTGCTATTGGAATCATAGTATTTTCGCATGGTAGTGGCAGTAGCAGATTAAGTCCACGAAACAATTATGTTGCAAGAGTCTTGCAAGGAAGGGGGTTGGCAACATTATTATTCGACCTTTTGACGGAAAGTGAGGATAGTGTCTACGAAACCAGGTTCAACATTGACTTGCTGACAAAAAGATTGATAGCTGTCACCAATTGGGTAAGAAACCAACCTAAAATAAACAGATTGCCCATTGGGTATTTTGGCGCAAGCACCGGAGCGGCCTCAGCACTTCGGGCTGCAGCTTTTTTTGGCAAGAAAGTCAATGCGGTCGTCTCCAGGGGAGGAAGGCCCGATATGGCCATGGCCGAGTTACATAAAGTAACTGCTCCGACCATATTGATAGTTGGTGGTTGGGACAATGTGGTCATCGAGCTGAATAAGGAGGCCTATGCAAAATTAAGATGTGAACGGAAACTGGAGATTGTACCAGAGGCTTCACATCTTTTTGAAGAAGCTGGAAAACTGGAAGAGGTAGCTAAGCTATCCGCAAATTGGTTTGTATCAAGTATAACCTCAAAAAAAGATACGGATGTTCAATGATAGGATAGATGCGGGAATTCAGTTGGCTGGAAGCCTGAGCCATTTTAAAAATCAGAACGTTGTGGTTTTGGCCATCCCAAGGGGAGGATTACCTTTGGGTTCTATTGTTGCCAAATCACTGGATGCGCCATTGGATGTTGCCCTATCAAAAAAGATTGGATCTCCCTTTAACAAAGAATATGCGATTGGAGCGGTTAGCATGGAAAATATGGTGCTGAGCGATGCAGATAGGGTCAATAAAAGCTATATCGATGAAGAAACGAAACGTATTCGAAAAAAATTAAAGGAACGTCATGATCAATACTACAAAAACAGATCCCCCGTAAATCTAAAAGATAAGATTGTAATTATCGTTGATGACGGAATCGCAACGGGCAATACTATTCTGGTTACCATAGAATTGGTGAGCATGCAAAAACCTGCCAAAATTGTGGTGGCAATACCGGTCGCCCCTCTTTCAGCAATAACAAAATTACAGGATTCCCCTCTTGTGAATGAGGTAGTATGTTTACAAACCCCTTATGATTTTCGGGCAGTAGGGCAATTTTACGAAGAATTTTATCAGGTATCCGATGAGGAGGCCATACAATTGTTGGATGAAACTAATGTGCCTAACCCTTGACCACTGCCATCGGATATGGTTTTGCTACTTTTTTGGCGATTCCTGTTGTATTTATGGTTTCTACCACCAAATTAACATCCTAATAGGCTATTGACGCCTCTTCCGCTATCCCCTTGAAGGAACCTGCTTCTATAAAATTACCCAATGGGCAATCTGTTTATTCTTTTCTATCCATTATTCAGCAATTCAGAAACAACAACAATTTTGGCTATAGGTCTTTTCTTTGATAAAAGACATTCTCATTGCATTAAACAAGTATAGAGCAAATTTTGTGGGAATGTCTTTTTCAAATCAACCAACCAAATCTATTCGTCCATGATACCAAAAGATACTTTGGTATTTACACGGTATTCGGCAACTTTATTATTGCTCACTCTTACCTGCATATCTTTAATATAGACAGATTTGATGTTCTTCACGGTTTTAGATGCTTCATTGACCACATTCTGCACGGCATCTTCAAAACTTACTGTAGAGTTTCCTAAAATCTCGATTACTTTTAATACTGACATGACTACTTTTTAATGATTAAACAAATGGATTTAATGAATCCTTCAATGTTGATGGTGTTAAAAGTAATTGGTTTGCGTCCAGGGTAAAATGATCTATATCAGTCTCCTGAACTTCTAGGAAAGTGAAATGAAAAGAGGTGATCTAAATCATTCCTCATATCCCTTCTAGATATTTCCTTTGTGGTAACGAATAAAATCTAGAAAAACCTTAAAATTTTAGTATAATGAAAAACCTATTTTTTTCCATTATTGTTCTTGCATTCCTTTTATCCTCTTGTGTGAGCCAAAAAAAATACACTGACATGCAAAATCGGGCAGAACGTTGCGAAGGTGATCTCAAGACTAGTGAGAATGAACGCTCTTTGTTAGAAGCCAATTTGGCAAATGAGAAAAACAGGGCAAAATCCTTGGAGCAGCAAACAGAGTACTTTAAAAGCACCAATACCAATCTTCTGGAAAGACTTTCCGATCTTTCCGTGGTAAGCATGTCAGGTGCCGAAAGTATTAAAAAATCATTGGAGGCCTTAAACGAACAGAACAAGTACATCAAAGATCTTACGACTTCTATGCAGCGAAAGGATTCAATCAATTTAGTCTTGGTCATGAATCTGAAACGTTCTTTGGAAGATTTTGATGATGAGGACATCAACATAGAAGTGAAAAAAGGGGTTGTCTATGTTTCCATTTCTGATAAGATGTTGTTTAGAACGGGTAGCTATCAAATCAGCAACAGGGCGGAGGAAGTGATCGGAAAGATTGCCAAGATCGTTAATGACCATAAAGAGTTGGATATTTTGGTAGAAGGCCATACGGACAATGTACCAATTTCCACTGAATGCATGCTAGACAATTGGGACTTGAGTGCAAAGAGGGCAACTTCCATCGTACGGTTGATGCAAACAAAATTCGAAGTGCAGCCTGAACGTTTGACTGCTGGTGGTCGATCAGAATATATACCCAAAACTACCAATGAAACCGTTCAGGGAAGAGCGGTAAACCGAAGAACAGAGATTGTTATATTGCCTAAGCTAGATCAATTTTTTGAGTTGTTGGAACCTCCGGTGACCACAACCGAAAAGTGATTTTTCTCTTTTGACCCCATTGAATTTTATTCACTTTGGGCTCATGGTTTTGGTATACGTTATCACTTTTGAAAATAATCAAATGAAGTATATAGTACTTATCATCTGCTTTCTATTCACGACTTCTTGCGTTGCCCAGAAAATTAGTGAACTTTACGAAAAGGCCAATGAATCGGTAGTACTTATTAAGACAAGGCAGCTAGAAATAATCGGTCCTGGAAACTTAAAGTCCGTGGTAAGCCTAGAGGGTGTAGGTTCTGGTTTTGTGATTTCCAGGGATGGGGAGATCATCACGTCCGCCCATGTGGTGCATACAGCGGATCATCTGCTAGTGGTTTTTTCAGATGGTGAGGAGCTGCCAGCCAAGGTGTTATATTCCTACCCTTTTGCGGATTTGGCCTTAATAAAATTAAGCAGGCCCAAAAGCACTCCTTTGGCGGTAGTAAAAATGGCCGATTCGGACCATGCAAAAATCGGCGATCAAGTTTTTATTATTGGAGCCCCATTTGGTTTGGGACATTCCCTTTCCGTAGGTTATATAAGCGGAAAATATGGTGGGAAAAGTAGCGCCAGTGGTTTAATGACCACAGAATTCTTTCAGACGGATGCAGCAATCAATAAAGGCAGTTCGGGTGCACCCATGTTTAACATGAAGGGTGAGGTCATTGGTATCGCGAGTTTTATTTTAAGTTATTCCAAAGGTTTTCAAGGATTGTCTTTTACGGTGACTTCAAATAGTGCCCAAAGATTATTGGAAGGGCAGCACACAGTTTGGATTGGGTTAGATATTTATTTAGTTTCCGGGCTTTTGGCCGAAATATTGAATTTGCCCCAAAGCGGTGGCGTGCTGGTGCAAAACGTAGCGGCAAATTCATTGGGCGCTAGCATGGGTCTTAGGGGAGGATATCAAATAATAACCCTAGAGGGCGAAGAGATAGTGGTTGGTGGAGACATTATTTTGGCAATAGAAAGTATCGCCTTAACAAATGAGGATAATTTAATGAACTCATGGCAAATTATGCAAGAGTTAAAAGCAGGGGATTCCTTAAGATTCAAGATTTTAAGAAAGGGCAAGGTCATGGAATTATGTGCTGCTATTCCATAAATATCCAAAAGCGCAAATACAATTTGGGCGATTATACAAATCTTATGAATGAATAATATCATTACCCTTACGGTAAACCCTATTGTTGACAAAAGCACAACCATAGATGGTCTAAGGCCCAACATTGAATTAAAGTGTACTACGCCTGTTTTTCGAGCAGGTGGTGGTGGTATCAATGTCTCCATCGCTATTAAAAATCTTGGAGGCAAGTCACTTTCCATTTATTTGGCCGGAGGGCCTAATGGCGTGCGTCTACAAAATTTAATGGAAGATGAAGGTATGTCCCAAGAGGTTATTATGTTAAGGGGTCGTACCCGTGATTACCTTTCAGTTACAGATACAGCCACGGAACTTGAGTATCGTTTTGGGATTCCTGGCCCGTTTGTAACGGAAAAAGAATGGCAAGATAGCTTAAATAAGGTCGAGGAAAACCTACAAGCCGGCGATTTTATGGTTGCCAGCGGGAAATTACCGCTAGGTATACCGGATGATTTTTTTATGAAAGTTGCCGCTATCGCCAAGAAAAAAAAGGCCAGATTAATTTTGGATACCAAAGGGGTGGGTCTAATTCACGCCGTTAAGGCAGATATTTTTCTGTTTAAGCCAAATTTGACGGAACTGAGCACGGTATGTGGTGTAGGATCCATTTCATATTCAGAACTTGAAACATTGGCCGTAGACTTTTTGGAACGTCATTCTTGCGAGGTATTGGTGGTTTCACTTGGTGCCAGTGGAGCCCTTCTGGTCTCCCAACAAGAGGTAGAATATATTCAGGCCCCGGTAGTGCACCAAAAAAGTATCATAGGTGCAGGGGATAGTATGGTCGCTGGAATGGCACTTTCCCTGTTGGCCGATAAATCATTTATTGAAATGGCCCAATTTGGTGTAGCCTGTGGAACAGCTGCCACAATGCGTTCGGGAACTCAGCTTTGTCAAAAAGAGGATGCGGACAAATTATACGAATGGATAAGATTGCATTCAAAAAACATCAAAAAGAAATAAAAAATCACTTAACTGATCTAGGTCATTTACTTTCTGAAAAAGACCTCGTATTTTAGCGCGCAGGTTGAAAACAAAACCGTTCTTTGAAAATATATAAGTATTGGTTCTTAAGTTTAGCAATAAACTTAGGACCTTGGGAAGGTATCGGAAATACTTTTTACACCTTTCGGTCTTTATGTCAATTTAGAAATAAGTTAGTGTATCGATTGTTGTAAGCGGTCATCGAGTAGATTTAATACCTTCTTTGAAACCGGGACATTTCGGTGCCCCGGTTTCTTTAAAAAAACATCATGATATTGGTCTTTGTTTCCGAAAGGCAATAGGGATCATAGTGAAGGAATCGATACTTGTTTTTATCAAAATTGACCTCTAAGACATTTTAGTAATAAAGTGATTTAAAGGATTGATTTGAAGTAAAGATGAACTTGATTTCTTTATAGGAAACAGGAGGCCTCGGCTTCCTGTTTCTGTTTTTATATTTACCAAATATAATTCCCTTAAAAACCAACTTCAATCAATTTTTTAAGGTTTTCCCCTTCTTCTTTCATATGTTGTTTGATAGCATCAATTTTGCCCTTTGAAAATCTTAATAGTAACCTACCTAATCGAAAAGAAAGAGTAGCGGTAAACAAACAGGTGTCTTTGAGTGGTACTATTAGGAATGTGCCTTTGATGAAAATAATCGACATTGGAAACGAAACCCTATATTCCATTGTTCTGCAGGGAACAACCTTTGTACATAGGAATTTCATTTTATGTAGTTTTCCATGTAAATACTCTTCAATATATAGTGTTGATCCTACCATAAATGGCTTTCCTTTGATCCATTGGCAGTCTATATGATCTTTATGCCATTTTTTATAGCTTTCTTGGGATGAAAATACCTTCAATAAAACATCGAATATTTTTGCAGGTGCGGCAGGTATCTCTATGGTGTCTTCAATTATGGTCATGTTATGATTTGATGGCGGACTTAATTGTTTTTATGTTTTTAACCCATCGCAAAGTATTAAAATATTATGATGGGATGTTTCAACTTCAATTATAAAAAGCAACCAACGATTTCACAATGATGGTTGCATCAATTCCAGGCTAAGGCCAAAGTATGTTCATTTACCCATTTCACTTTGGTGCCAAACTGCTTTCCTTCTCGATTCATAACTGTCCTTAACCAGTTGCGGTCCCTTTTATTGGGCCTATTTATTTGTAATTTCTTGATTTGGGTAGGGACCATTAGTAGGGAAACCAAATGATCTTTTTCGGGATTCCACTTAACAAAATACATCAAGCCCAGATCATCACGGTAGGATTCGTGGCCACTGATGCCTTCATAGTCATTCAGGAAATCACCACAACCGTAGATTATAGGCTTGTTCTTATAGATTTCAATACCTTGAACATGGTGCGAGGAATGCCCATGAATAATATCAACACTAGCATGGTCAATGAGGTTGTGCGCAAATGTTTTATGTGCTTCCAGAATTTCATAACCCCAATTAGCTCCCCAATGAATAGAGGTCACTACTAAATCTCCCGGATGTTTGAAGTTTTCGATTTCCGATCCAATGTGTTCGATTGTTTCTGGCAACAAATCAGTAAGTATGTTCAGTCCAGGACTATCCGCTGTGGCCTTCCAGTCAGTTGGTATTCCACTAGACGGCAAGCCATAGGAGAATACCAGTATCCTTCCCTTGTTCTTGACTGGTATAATACTTGGTGTATTGGCCTCCAAACTATGGTGGCCGGCACCAGCATATTTGATCTTTGCACTTTCCAGCGTCTCCAAAGTCTCCAAAAGTCCTTTTTGGCCCCAATCCAATACATGGTTGTTTGCTAAGACACAGCAATCAATATTGGCAACAGAAAGACAAGGAATATTTTTAGGATGCATACGATAGTTAATGCCTTTGTTAAGAAAATTGTCGCTATTGGTGATACTGGTCTCTAAATTGATTATTCTGACATCGGCTTCTTTTATTGCCCCTAAGGCGTATCCCCAGATATAGGCAAAATCCACTGGTTGTTTAATAGGACCATTGGCACGCTCGGCCAGTTTTATATAGTCTTTTGCATTTTTAAGATAAGATTCGTAAAGCACAGGATCGCTGGGATAGGGCAATATCTGGTCAATGCCCCGACCGGTCATTACATCACCACAAAGAAATAGGGTAAGGAATTGGTCCAATTGGAATACGTTTTAAAATGAAGGATAAAAATAAATAAGTATAAGGCATAAATGAATGATCAAGGTCATGACGCAATGGTAATAATCATGAGTATCTTTTTTGTGACTGCATGTTTATTTCCCAGGAATGGAAATTATCATACTTGCCCAGCGACCAAAAAGGCCAATGGCATTGTATAATGGGTTGACCAATATCATTTTGATTAACACCTTTTTTATTCACCTTTACATGAATTATGGACATACCTTCAAACTAAAAATAATGGACACTACTAAAAACTTACTATTCACCTTAAATTCCAGTAGAGCTTTTGGGGAGAACATCGCGGAAACTATAGGGCTTACCTTAAGTGAACATGAGGAAAGGGACTTCTCGGACGGAGAACATAAAATCCGTTCATTGGTTAATGTTAATAACAAAAACGTATTCGTTATTTACTGTCTTTATGGGGAACCGAAGCTGACGGTCAATGATAAACTTTGCCGATTGTTATTCTTTGTAGGTTCGTTGAAAGATGCGGGGACTGCTAGGGTAACTGTTATTGCTCCTTATCTGTGTTATTCGCGAAAAGACCTAAAAACAAAAAGCCGAGATCCCATCACTACCCAATATGTTGCCCGTATTTTTGAAACAATGGGAACCGACCAATTCGTGACGTTGGATGTACATAATTTGCAGGCTTTCCAAAATTCTTTTCGAATCCCAACAATGCATTTGGAAGCCAAGGAATACTTCGTATCCTATTTTGCATCTCTTGCCAAAGACAAAGAAACGGTAGTTTTATCACCGGATACGGGAGGGATAAAGCGCGCAGCAGCCTTTGCCCAAGCCCTTGAAAAAGTAACAAAAACCATCATTCCTGTTGGGATAATGCAGAAAACGCGAAGCGAAGGAATAGTAGGTGGTACCGAAGTAATCTTTGGTGAAGTGAACGGTAAATTTGTCATCATTATCGATGACCTCATCAGTTCGGGCACCACCTTGGTAAGAGCGGCAAAGGCTTGCAAAGAAGCCGGAGCCAATAAAGTCTATGCTGCTGCAACGCATGGTGTATTTGAAAGTAGGGCAAATGAGGTGCTAAAAGATCCGGCCCTGGATAAAATTATAATTACAAATAGTATTCCTCCCATCCGCTTGGAAAAAAAGATTTTGGAGCAGAAAATAGCAATCATAAATGTTGCGCCTTTGATAGGAGAATGCATTCAACATATAGTAATTAATTCCTCCTTGGGTGACCTTGTAGAAAGTTAATAACTGATATAGTAGCGAGAGTATAATATGTTACCGTTAGTCAGGGATAATCTAAATTCCAATTTGGAAAACGGAGGCTGCCCAGCTTGCAGTTCACATATTTTAATGATAAAATGAACAGTATTGGTTATTAAATTATTCGAATCACTGCTTTTGTAGACAAAAAGATAAGATCTCCTTTTCGGACTTGGTTCAATAGTGTTTCTGGAAGTACAAACCAATATTCAGCATTAGTACATAAAAGAGAAGGAGCAAAAGTGAAGACATGCATTATAGTTTTAAAATAAAAATTTGGTTTGGATCATAGATTTTAAATCTTTAGGAAGTTCACCTCTTATATCTTCCATCTCCCCCCAGGATATATGTTTTCTTAGAAATGTGAAGGTACTATCAACATATTGTTCAGCAACCTCATCGCTGTATTCAAAATCGTTCACGGCAGCTGCCCCATCGTGCGCTCTGACCAAATCCAGAAATTCTTCCATACGCTTTATTTTGGATTTAGTTTTTTTAAGGTTCCATCCATTTACATAGACCGCTTTTAAGAACATGGGCAATTGGGCAATAAATTGTAATGATTCCTCTGTTGAGACAATGTCCCGCAAAGCATACAGTACTGAAGACAAAATTCTACCCGCCTTATCACGGTCATGGCCAAGATCCATTTCCTTGGTGTAATCTTTTAGGAATGTATATCCTTCCGTTGCATATTGATTAAAATTAAGGGCCACGATTTCATGTTTTGGTTAATAATGTATAAAATTGGACATTCTTTGATGGTTGCGAAATGACGTGGGTCATTTTGAATGGATTTCTTCCCGTTTACCTTTGGTTATCGAACAAAAGACCATAGATATGACGAACATTTTGATTCCCACTGATTTTTCCGATAATGCCCAAAAAGCAATCGACTATGCCCTATTTCTTTTTGAAAGGGAAGCCTGTAACTTCTATATCTTGAATGCGCATTTGATTATGCCCTCGGCTCCTGGAAATAAGTTGGATGCAGAACATAAGCTAGCACAAATAGTCCAAAAACTTGAGGCTCATAAAGAAAACCCCAAACATATCTTTGAATGGATCTTGATTATGGATTCTCCACTCAATGCCATCAATGTTACGATTATAGACAAGAATGTCGACTATGTTTTTATGGGTACAAAGGGGTCATCGGGTTTGAGGGATATTTTTATAGGGACTACGGCAGTGAGCGTTATAAAACATATTGATCATTGTCCCATATTCGCCGTTCCTGCAGAATATGAGTATGACTTACCTGACCAGATCGTCTTTATCAACGATTTTAGGAAGCCATTAAAAGAAAATGAACTTGTACCGCTTGTTACCATTGCCAAACTTTGGGACTCAACATTGAATATTGTGCATATAAAGGTGGAAAAGGAACTAGTGGCTGCCGAGAAGTTGAACAAGGAATCACTGCGGAATAGTTTAAAAGGGGTAAAACATCACTTCGTAGAGGTGAAAATGGAGTATATGCTGTCATCTACGATTCATCGGTTGGAAAACGAAAACAAGAATATCGGAATGGTGGCCATGCTAAAGAATAAGCATGGGTTTTTTAAAAAATTGTTTCGGGAACCTGTAATACGAAACGTTGCTTTTAAAACCAAGGTTCCTTTATTGGTGTTGCCAGGAATGGAATGAATAGGCAGCTGTTATTTGTAAATTCTACTACCTGAGGGCGGTCTCATTAGTAAGACTCCTTCGAAAGAGAGTATCTTGTGTTGCGGAGCATTTGTAATTGATCATGGGACAGCCAATTCTGCGAAGCTCTTTCTTTGCCTGTTCAAAAGCTGTAGGACTTTCATACACGAAAGAAAGCATCCCTGTCACTATATCAATGTCTATGATCTTGATATCCAATATCCTATTAAAGTTTCGAATAATAATGTGCTTTTCAATATCGGATTGCAGGTTCTTTATTTTGGCTAGCACCCTCATGTAAATTACTATTTGTGTTTCTTGTTGTCCAAAAGAATTGTTTCCTTTACTTCGTAACATTTTGAAATTACGATACTGGAATAGAAAAAACAACCCTCTTTTAGTATCTAAACAAAGCAATGACAGCGCATTCTTTTATGGGCATTTCATCTGCTTCCAAAACATATACTTTTCCACCTTGCGTGAAAGTTTGTAAAGCGACCAGATTTGTAAGGGAAATATTATGGATCTCCTTTTGTTCATCAAGTATCACATGTTTGTTCTCCCAGTCATAGGCGCCAAAAATATCAGTATTGTGTTGAACAAAAAGCGTGTCTATTTTACCATCCACCCCTGCTGGAATTATATCGTTTAGTTCAAACGATGTTTTTGGGGTGTGGTAAAAATCTGTAAACTGTTTTAGTTTGTCTTTTTTTGTTTTTTCAAAATACACCTTCATCAATTTCCATGATTCTTGGTGTAGGCTGTTCTTGTCCCTAAATTCTGGATCGCCACCAATGTTTTTATCATAAAGGTGGGGATAGGAATTTGTTTTCTTGTATTGGAAGTACGAAGAATCCACACAGGCCAACAATAAAGGATTTTTGTTATCTCCTAGTATCTTTTTCACTCCTTTGTCTATCGCCCTAAAAAAAGAGGTCAGTTCTTTCTTTTTATCATCTTTTCCTTCCCCATATCCGTGAAAGGACCCGGCACCATGAGTGGCCTGACCACTCCTGAACTGTAACATTCTTGGCCTGAAATCAAAGCCAACAACCTTTTCCAATTGGTCGGGCGCAAAATCTTCAACGTGTACATCCTTAAGACCAAATCTAGAGGCTTCATAAAGTTTTACATAGTCCTCACTTAGTTCTAGAAGGTAGTAAACACCATCTTCGTGATATAACGGAAGTAAAGGTTTTAGATAGAAACGATTATCTACGTAGTTCTTAATGGTAAAAGGGATGGGAAGCGAATAGTAGTTTAGGCCCTCGGCATCCAAAAAAATGGCTATCCCGTCCGAAGGGTGCCGCCACAATTCAATATTATCAATGAGGTCATTTATTGGCTTGAGATACTTTTTGATTTCGTCCTCGTGCATTTGATACTCTGCCAGATTCTTTTGAACCTCCCTTATGCAGCTTTTCAAACTTTTCTGTGCCAAATGTTCATTTTGCTCTTTCCCTTTTTTGTGCATCGGAAGATATATGGAAACGCAATGTGGATTACGTTTGGCTGCTAAAACCTCAAAAGTTTTTTTTGGCAATGGATGATCTGCGGTTGTATACATGACTCAAATTTTCATTAAAGTATTAATGTCATGTGTGAATTGAAATGATTTATATCATTCAGTAGGTGGTTGATTTCAAATAGCTTTGAACTTTCATTACATTTTGATGGTATATTTTCATTCAAATAACTAATACAAAAGATGTTACGATCAATTAGGATCTAAGCATATTATACCATTCTAATTATTTTACCAATTTATACTTTTACAGGAAGATGGATACGAAGAGTCCGCAAAACGGGAAGACCAATTTATCGGATAAAAAGAAATCTGGTAAATCACCATTGGGCCCAATGATGAATTGGTTTTACACTCTTTTCTTTCTTTTGATCCTATTTTCAATCTTCATTGGGA
>Ga0316189_10000340_pt1 | contig 46283 bp, 6 predicted proteins | sample LowCovwburrow_MG_FD_204930 | JGI IMG/M metagenome (GOLD analysis project Ga0316189, IMG submission 204930) | Coastal sediment microbial communities from Maine, United States - Lowes Cove worm burrow | ecosystem: Environmental > Aquatic > Marine > Coastal > Sediment | place: USA: Maine... | reverse complement strand
GCCAGCCCAAACTTCAGGGGTTTTACATCTCATATAAACGCACCGCTTAGAACCAAAATTTATCTGACATCGGATTCCCGATCACGACTTACCAAGTCGATGGGCATAGTTGACTCAATTTGTGCATTCTTGAAGCACCCTTTTGTGGAGAGCCTGGTGCCGCCAAGACAACAAAAAATAACGTCTGGCCTAACATGCTTATTTTAAAAGCCTTAGGCTTAAGTTTACGACATTGGGCCTAGGTAGCTAAGCTAGCTCCGGAGTGGGCCTGACTCTCTTCCAACAGGTTGATATGATCGCTGATGAGCGCTATCAGCATGGCGTTGGTCAGACCACTGATCGCGCTCGCGAGGGCGAGCAGCAACAGGCACTTGCGATTGCGCTTGAGCAGAAAATGAAATATTTTCAATCGGCCCTCTTTTCTCGATTCCGTTCAACAACCTCGGTCAAGGCAGCACCGACAATCCTTTTGAAAGCTTGATCAGACCAAGGATACTTTCCAGAAGGACCTGTTTCTCGGGTACGCCCAATTCTGGCGGGTCCTGCCCGCGGAACTTTTCCAAACGATCACGCAAAGTGGTCAAATCGGCAACGTGCTGGGCCGCCAGATTGTTGTCAGAGGCCACATCAATTACCGCGTTGATCAGGTCATGCATCACGGGCACATCGGAGGGCATTGCGTTGAAGAATCCGGAGTAATCGGGTTTTCGATAGCTATAGGCGCCGCCGCCCGCGGCCGCACGTTGGCTCAAAAAGACCATCGTTTGTGCAATCCTAGCCACTTTGTCGCGGTTGATGAGGGAGAGTTCATCGGCGGTCGAGTGATAAGCGCCGCCATCCCCATCGGTAAAAAACACGATGGGCAGGGCATAACCTTTGACCACGAAGCTGGTCATATCACTGCGATTATGTCCGAAGCCATAGCTGAGCTTGCGAATCTTTAAGCCCGCATCTGCCGCGGCAGCCGTCAGGTCTTTGATCAGGGCGGGGCCGCCGGTTTCCGAAGCGAGTGCAAAGTGACTACTCTCCAAGCCCTTGAAGAGGTTGAGCCCGATGATGTCCAAGTTGATGTACAAGTGTAAGGATCCCGTCGGGAAGCTAGGGTTTTTCGCGAAAAAAATCGACCCTTTCAGCCCCCGTTCTTCCATATCCCAGAAACACAGGGCAATGGGTTGCTTCAATTGGCTGGAAAGGGTCTCGGCCGCGGCCAGAACCGCGGCCACGCCCGCCGCATTATCGGCCGCACCGTTACAGGTCAAGCTGGCGGCCAAAGCGTGGGCACGGCAGTTGGTCCCGGTATGATCGTAATGGGCGCCGAGCATGACAACCGGTTCCTTGCCCTTGCTTCCTGCCGGATCGAGTATGCCGAGGATGTTGATGCCGCCGTCAAAGGCCTGTTCATAGGAACCAGCCTCGCTACCCGCGGGTCGAACCGAATGGTCTTCTAGCCAGGAAACCAGCCATTGGCGGGCAAGCGCCGCGCCCGGGGCGCCGGACTGACGGCCCGCGGTTTCTTCGCCGGCCAGAGCTTCCAGAGCCTTGTCCAAGGTCTCCGTGGAGATCTTGTTTTCCGGCCCTGCCATCACCCCGACACCCCAAAACAAAAATAGAAACTTCAACATCAAGCTAACTCCTCAATTCACGATTCATATTCGTTGCGTTCAAGGCAGCTTCACTACTACCTTCTCCAGGTTGATGTTGGTATCGTCCTTGATATGTATGTAGTAGAGCGCATCGCCATGCGAACGCCTGGGCGCGCTTTGGATCTCGGTCTCGTGCAGTTTCTTGCCGGATCGATCGTAAACCGCGAGCGGGTGATAACCCGTGGCCCGGTTCTCGGAGCCGGTCACCCAAATCCTGTTTTTATCATCAATCCGAATCTCCTTGACCAAAGGCCAGGCATCCGGAACGGCCACCTTGTTTCGGTTGGCATTCATGATATTGGCAATTTTCTGGTCTCGTTCATCGATGACGCTCTGGACCTGTTCTTCCAATACGGGGAAGCTCTTGAGCCGGGGCGAGAATGAGGCCAGTGTCTTGCCGTTGAAATCGATGATGTTGATGGCATTCGAGTCGGGATAGGTCACCGCCACAAAGTCGTCTGCCACATCAAAACAGACGCGACCATCCCAGGGCATGATCATGGTCACATCGCCATGTGACATGGGAACCACAGTGAACGTCTTGTCTTTGAGCTCGTATTCCCAAACCGGAACGTATTTCTTGGTGGGGATGTGGTATTTGAGCAGCGTTGGTTTCTTACCACCCTGTCCATACTGCTTCCAAACATAGAACAGGCTATCCTGGTCCAGAAACTCGGTGGTTTCCAATAACTTCACCGGGACGCGATACTCCTTGACCAACTCGCCTTTGACGTTCCAAAGAGAGCCGCGGCGGTTGACACGATCAAAAACGATGAAGGCGCGATTCTCGGACAGCCATTGAACGATGGTTGGCGACTGGAACTCACCGGGCCCCTTTCCGTCCTGGCCGTAGCGGCCCTGCAACTCGTTCGCCGCATTGATGAGCAGCAGCTGCTTCGCGGTTGGATCGATAATCGCCAACAAGTCATTATCATTGACATCGAATGACGTCCAGTGCTGGAAAACGTCGTGTTTTTCCAAATCCCAGACAATCGTTGGCTCCAGCTTATCTACAGCCATCATTAACATTAATAAGATCATTTTCTCATCCTCACTTCCCCAAAAACAGGGGTATTGGCCAACTTCCCAGCCGGCATGATAGGGTTTACGATTCTAAAGGAACGTAATGTCCTTGAAAAGAAGTTAATTTCGCTCCGTGTGCGGTAGCGCACATGATTTTTGCCCATAATAGGCCCAATTCTCTCAATCATTCGATGACCTCGCGCAGCGCTTCGGCGAGTTCTTCCACATGAGGGGGCTGAATCATGGAATGGTGGCTGCCCGGAACGGAGTGGAGCACGAAGTCAGCCTCGCCCAATCCGCGCCAGATGTGCGCGGCATCCCGCCGGGACAAGGTACCCTCCCGGGCCTTGAAATAGTCGATCCGGCCGGGAAAGGTTTCGGGCCGGAAGTCGGCAAAGGCGGCGGCATTCAGGTTAAAAACGCGCCACAGGATTTGCCATTGGTCTTTGTTGCTGAAGGTGCCGTCACGATCGCCCAGGCGGTCAATGACATAATCGATCAGGTCTCCCGGTGCAACGGCGCGAAGGGCCTCGAGACTCAAGGCATCCTGCTCGCCCGCGGGACCGGCCTGTTCCCTGATGAGCTGAGCAAGCGCTTCCACCTCGTCGTGGGGGGTTTTGTCCGGGCCGGTCAATGGCGCGCTGCTGTCAAGGATGAAGAGGTGAACGCTGCTCTGGTTCAGTGCGCTCAAGCGACGGGCGATTTCATAGGCGAGAACGCCGCCAAAAGACCAACCGCCGATCTGCCAGGGGCCTTGGGGCCGAACCGTCTTGATCTCCTCGATCAAAGCATCGGCCAGGTCTGCCATGGTTTGCAGCGGCTGCTCGCGGAAGATGTTGGGTGATTGCAGGCCATAGAAAGGAATATCCTTTCCCAGCAGGCGGGACAGTTTGACGTAACAAAGCACCGTTCCCCCCAGGGGTCCGGCGAAGAACAAGGGCGGAGCACTGCCATGGGGCTGAATGGCAACCAGGGGTCGGCCCCCCTCGAGCCTGGCATCGGGCCTCAGTTTTGCCGCCAATTGGCGAATGGTGGTGGCCTCGAAGAAGGTCTGCAGGGGCACGTGTCGGTCCAGCTCTCGAGCGATGGCCGCCTGCAGGCGAATGGCCAGAAGGGAATGACCGCCAAGCGAGAAGAAGTCGTCCTCGAGCCCGATCGGAGATAGACCGAGTATTTCCTCCCAGATGCGCTGCAGCGTCAGCTCCAGCACATCCTGGGGGGCGGTCGATAGCGCCTCGCTGGTTTGCCGCGCCGGTTCGGGCAAGCGTTTTCGATCCAACTTCCCATTAGGAGTGAGCGGCAGCCGCTCCAAAACGACGATGGCTGCGGGGATCATGGCCCGGGGCAACCGCTCCGAGGCGAAACGACGCAGGTCGGCGACCTCCAGGGAACCGCTTTCGGTTTCGACAACATATGCCACGAGGCGTTTATCACCGGGCCGGTCCTCGCGCACGATTACCGCTGCCTCGCGAACCCCGTCGTGTTTGACCAGTTGCGTTTGTACCTCGCCTGGCTCGATACGCACACCCAAAATCTTGACTTGGTGGTCCAAGCGGCCCGTAATTTCAAGTTGGCCGTCCGGGCGCAATCGTCCTCGGTCGCCCGTATAGTACAGCAGATCATCCGGGTTCTTGGTGGCCGGGTTTACGCTGAACCGGTGTAGATCTTCGGGGCCGGCATTGAGGTAGCCTAAACTACGGTAAGGCGTTCGAATGACCACCTCGCCCTGCTCGCCCATGCCGACCTGTGTTCCGTTCGGTCGCAATACCATGGCCTGGGTCTGGGGAAGGGGCAAACCAACGGGTTGCATGCCCAGGAAGGGCGGATCTGGCACCTCGGCAAAACACTTGGCCAGGGTTGTTTCGGTTGGACCGTAGAGGTTGATCACGCGACATGCGGGACAACGGGTCCGCCAATCTTGTACCAATTTTTCGGGCAGCGGCTCGCCGGCGAAAAAGGTCAGCCGCAAATCGGCGAGTTGGTGTTGCGGCGCCGTTTCGGCGAGCCAGCTGGTTGCAAGCGACGGAACCGTGTGGGCCACGGTAATTCGTGCCTCCCACATCCAGGGAATTATGCGGGCGGGGTCATTGCGACCGTCGCCGGGCGGCAGGCAGAGCGTGGCCCCGGAGGTGAGTGGTAGAAAGATATCACGCAGAACCACGTCGAAAGACAGGTTTGTCAGCTGGGCGGCTCGATCATCGGGGCCAACCGAAAAAGTATCGCGTTGCCAGGCCAGGAAGTGGATCAGGCCCTTGTGCCGTCCCAGGACTCCCTTTGGGGTACCCGTTGTGCCTGAGGTGAAAAATACGTAGGCGGGATCATCGCCCTCGGGAAGAAAAGGCGAGGGCAGCTGGGATGGACACGCAAGGTTGGATTGGGCCGTGGCGGGATCCACTCGGAGTACGGTGAGCCCGGGCAGACCCAGATCCTGGCCCTCGGACGCGGCCAGAAGCAGGAGGCGGGCATCGGACTCCCGCAGCATCACCTGATGGCGCTGGGCGGGCAGATCCGGGTCGAGGTTCAGGAGCACGCCACCGCCCCGCAAAACCGCAGTCATACAAGCCACCAGGCCAAACGAGGGATAACCGAACACTGCCACCACCTGACCGCGTTCCAGGCCCAGGTAGACGAGTTGCCGGGCCAGATCCTTCGAGCGGCTGTTCAATTCGGCGTAATCGTGTTTGCCCTGAGCTGTTTCCACGGCAATACGTTTGCCACCATCGCCCGCGCCCAGATCCTCGAAAATTTCGGCAATAGAGGGCAGACTTACCTCCGGGATGGGCTGATCGGTTCGCGGAATACGAGCGGAAAAAGCGGCATCCACGAGGCTGAGTTCTTCGATCGATTGCTGGCCGTCTTCGACGATTTGCGCCAGAACCTTCTCGTATTGCCGCAGAAAACCTTCCATTCGCTGCTTTGAGAACAGGGCCGTCCGGTAGACCATGGAAAGCCGGATAGGGCTGTCCCGTTCCTCTACATATAAGGTAAGCGGGAATTTGGCCACCGTCTCTTCGGGCTCCAGGGGACACAGCCTGATACCGGGACGTTGACCGTCGCTCTGCGGTGACGTGATGAAGTTAAAGAACAGATCGAAGAAGGGATGGCGATCCAGGGATCGTTCCGGCTGAAGGTCGGAAACCAGCTTCTCGAAAGGAATGTCGCCGTTGGCATGGGCGTCCAGCACGGTCTCGCGAACCCGGTCCAGCAGCTCATCGAAGTTCGGGTTACCCGAGAGGTCGGTGCGCAGGACGAGCGTGTTGAGGAACAAACCGATCATGGTTTCCGTTTCCGGCAAGGGACGTCCGGCAACAGGGGCGCCAAGGGTGATGTCATCAACGCCGGTCAGGCGATAGAGTAGAACCTTGAAGGCCGCCAACACGGTCACGAACAGGGTGACGCCCTTGTCCTGAGCGTAACGGGCCAAATCTGTCCCGAGCTCGCGGGGAAGGACAAGCGAGATTTTGGCACCGCGATAATCCGCGTCGGCCGATGCGTCCTGCGGCAGTTGCAGGGCGGGTGGCGGCGGTTGCAGCCGGCCGCGCCAGTAAGCCGCTTGTGCTTCCAGGTCTCGGGAGCCGGTTAGGGCACGCTGCCAGGCCGCAAAATCGGCATACTGGACCGGCAATGGCGCCAGCGGGGAGCCTTGCCCGCGACAGAAGGCCTCGTAAACCTCGAGCAGCTCCTTCGAGAAAATTTGGATGGACCAGGCATCGAAGAGAAGGTGGTGCACGTCCATGAACAGGCCATGCTCCTCTGAGCCGAGCCTGACCAGCGCTACTCGAAAGAGAGGACCCGTCTCGAGGTCAAATGGCGTGCCGTTCACCTGTAATAGCAGTGCCGCCTGGGCCCTTTCGCGGTCGGGAGCGGAGAGCGGGCTCAGGTCGGCGATCACGGGTGTAACCCGAGCCGGGGGCAGGATATGCTGGACCGGCAGGCCATCGACGGTTGGAAAACAGGTACGTAGGATCTCATGGCGAGAAATCAGGTGCTCCAGGGCCGCGGCGAGAGCGTCGTTGTTGAGTTCGCCCTCCAAGCGGAAGGCGAAGGGCATATGATAGGCTTGACCGCCGCGCTCGATCTGTTCCACGAACCACATGCGCTGCTGAGCCAGGGAGGCCGGAATCGGCTTGCTCCGATCCACAACCGTGATGGGTGCGGCCGTCCAGCGTCTTGTCTCGCCGGCGAGCAACGCGCCAAGCTCCGCGATCGTGGGTGCGGCCAACATTTGCTTGAGGGTTAATTCAGCCGAGAAGGATTCTCGAACCCGGGACAAGATCCGGGCTGCCAGCAGGGAATGTCCACCCAGCTCGAAGAAGTTGTCGTAAATCCCGATTCCGGGCCGGTTCATGACCTCGCTCCATATTTGCAGAAGTGATGTTTCGACGGGGTTCCCGGGTCCGCAATCAGTCGGTTGGTTCAGCGCTTCTACAGGTCCCGGGTCGGGTAGGGCGCGGCGATCGATCTTGCCGTTGGGGGTCAAGGGCAGCTCATCGAGTCGGGTGAAAAAAGAGGGCATCATGTATTCGGGCAGATGCGCGCGCAACAGCTCGCGTAGAGCGGGAACCGGCTCACAGTCAGGCTCGGTGACCAGGTAGGCGGCGAGGAAGGCCTCACCCGCGGCATCGGTTTTGACCACCACCACATTCTCCCGGACCATTGGATGGCTGTCGAGCACGGATTCGATTTCACCGGTTTCGATACGGTATCCCCGGACCTTGACCTGGTGATCGAGTCGGCCGAGGAACTCGATGGCCTCGGCGCCACCGCGATCATCCGGTCGGAAGCGAACCAGATCGCCCGTACGGTAGAATCGGGCACCGGCTTGAGCCGCGAAGGGGTCGGGCCGGAAACGGTCTGCGGTAAGTCCGGGTTTCCCATGATAACCCTGGGCCAGGCCCGCACCGCCGATACACAGCTCGCCCGCGACCCGTGTGGGCTGGGGCGCGCCGGTAAAATCGAGGACATAGATCGATGTGTTGTCCATGGGCGGGCCAATGGGTTCGACGGCATCACCGAGGGCGTGGCCCAGCGGCGTGGTTACCGGGCTGAGCGCGGACCAGACGGTGGTCTCGGTCGGTCCGTAAAGGTTCCAAAGGGTTGCGCCGGTGGCCAGTAGCGATTGGGCCAGAGCGGCTGGCAAGGCCTCGCCTCCACACAGAATACGGAAACCGGCAGGGAAGCGGAAACCGACTTGCAACAACAGCCGCCACGTAGCGGGCGTGGCCTGCATAACGGTGACGCCGTGTTTTGTGATGAGCGCGGCCAGGGCTTCGCCGTCAATGGCTTGATCGCGGCTGGCGAGCACCACTCGAGCCCCGGTCTGCAAAGGAAGGAAGAGCTCGAGGATCGCAATATCAAATGAAATCGTGGTCACCGCCAAGAGGGTATCTTGATGGGACATTCCCGGTGTATGTGCGGTGGACTGCAGGAAATTGAAGACAGATCGATGAGCTAGGCGAACACCCTTGGGTTTGCCGGTAGAACCGGAGGTATAGATCATGTATGCCAGCTGCCCCGCATCGAAATCAAGATCCGGATTACTGTCATCTTCCCGATCTGTTTGGGCTAAGAACAGATTGGCGATCCCCAATTTATGAGCCAGCTCACGGGTGGTGATGGTGGTGTGAAGATTGGCGTCCTCGATCATGTAGTCAAGGCGCTCGGCTGGGAAATCGGGATCGAGAGGTACATAAGCGGCGCCCGCCTTGAGCACGGCCAGCATGGAGGCGAGCATCTCCGGGCCGCGCTCCAGACAGAGGCCAACAAGGCTGTCCGCATCTACTCCGCAGGCGCGCAAACCATGGGCCAACCGGTTGGCATGGGCGTTGAGCTGAGCATAGGTCAGTCGCGTCTCAGCGAAAATCAGCGCGGTGGCGCCGGGGGTTGCCTTTACCTGAGCCTCGAATACCTGGTGAATACCCAACACATTGCCGTGGTCCCAGGCCGTGTCATTCCAGTCACCGAGCAGCCGGCGGCGTTGTTCCTCATTGATGATCTGCCAGTCTTCCAGTTTCCTATGAGGATCCGCCGCGAACTCCTGGAGTAGGGTCAACAGGTGGCCCAGGAGACGATGCACCGTGGGCCGGTCGAAACGTCTCGCGTCGTATTCCAGTTTGAGTTCGAATCGGTTGCGGCGTTCGGGCTCGACCAATAGCGTCAATGGAAAGTTGGTTTGTTCAAAGTTCTCAGTTCGAGAATCTTCCCGTCCCGAGGCCGAGGATTCCAGGGCCGCATCCACCGGATAGTTCTCGAATACCATCAGGCTCTCGAAGAGCGGGCGATCTCGTGGGACTTCGCTGCAACCTTGAATGTCGACAAGCGGGTACCAGGCAAATGACTGCCTTGCTACAAATTGGCCGTGGATATCTCGGAGCCAATCGACCAGGCTGGCCTGAGGCGGGAGTAAGACACGTACGGGTTGCGTATTGATGAACATGCCCACCATGGACTCAACGCCCTCGAGATCCGCCGGGCGACCGGAGACCACGTGCCCGAAGAGCACATCGTCGAGGCCTGAGAATCGCGCCAACACGACGGACCAGGCGCCTTGGAGCAGTGTATTGAGGGTGAGTCGAAAGGCACGAACACGAGCCCGTATTCCCTGGCTTGTCTCGTCCGGCAGGGTTAACTTGTCAAAATGGTGAACCGTGTCGCCAGGCGAAGCGGTAGCCGAAAGCGAAGCTGACGGCAGCGGGGTCGGTCCGGGGAAGCCCCGCAGGTTTTCCCGCCAGAATAACCCCGCGGCTTCTCGATCCTGTCCGAGAAGCCACGCGATGTAATCCCGAAAAGGTCTCGGTCGTACGAGTTCCGGTTCAGCCCCTTGAAGATAGGCGCGGTAGGTAGTGAGCACTGTCTTGATCACATGGGGCCTGGACCATCCATCCATAATCAGGTGGTGATCGGTCCACACAAAGACATAACTCCGCGCACCGCTGTTGAAGAGGGCAAAACGCATCAACGGCGCCTGATCCGGTGCGATGCCCCGAGCCAGATCGGCTTTCAAGAAGGAAACCAAGCGGTCCTCGAATTGCTGCTCAGCGGAGTCCGACCAGTCGAGCAGGGTCCACTGGGGTTCGACTTTGCGATGAACCCGTTGAAGGGGACGGCTGAGGCCCTGCCAGTGAAAAGAGGTACGCAGCACGGAGAAGGTGTCGATCACGTTTTGCCAGGCCCGTTGAAAGAGGTCGACGTCCAGCTCAGCGGGGAGAAGCATGTTTAATTGTTGCAGGTAAACTTCATTGACCTCATCGTGACGGCTGTGGAATAACATGCCCTCCTGCATGGGCGAAAGAGGGTAGAGATCCTCGTGCTCCGGGTTGACCATGAACCGGTCCAAATCGGCCTGACTCAAGGCGGCTAGCGGGAAGTCGGAAGGTGTAAACCCTTCTTCCCCCGGTGTGGTACAGAGCACGATCAACTGTTCGAGCTGGTGGAAGTACTTGGCGGCCAAACGCTTGATGGTTCCACCTTCGTGGAAAGCCTTGCTATAAGACCAATGAAGCGTGAGACGACCGCCTTGAACGGAGGCATTGATCTCCAGGAGGTGGGATCGGGATGCTTTGGGACTATTGGCGTTACCCGTTGTTTCCCGGGCAATATCGGTCTCGGACCGGGTAGGATCATCGCTCATCTCTGAATCAAGTCGACCCAAATAGTTGAACAATAATTCTGCTTGAATCTGGTTCAGCTCACTATCGGCGCCTTCGGCCTGGCTCAGTTGCCCATAGCCGATTCCGCCCGAGGGCACCGCCCGCAAAACTTCCTTCACCGACTTGAGGTGGGTGGCCAGATCTTGCTCCTGGCTCAGACAGACGGGATAAAGCGCCGTAAACCATCCCACGCTACGCGAGAGATCCACATGGTCGAACAAAGGCTCCCGTCCATGACCTTCAAGATCCAGGCGCAGGCTGTCATGTTGCGACCAGCCACAAACCGTACGAACGAGCGCGGTGAGCAGGAGATCGTTGATGCGTGTATTAAAGGCGGAGGGCGCCCGCCGGATCAAGGCGGTTGTCGTAGCCTGATCCAAGGACAAGCTGATGGTGTCCATTGAGGCATAGGTATTGGATTCCGCCCGGCCATCTCGATCGCGAGGCAGCTTTGCATGCTCGGCCCGGCCGAGAGAAGCCAACCAATAGTCGCGTTGGGACTGGAAAAACGGCCTGTTCTCGGTGAGTCGTTGGGACCAATACTTGAACGAGGTCGTTTTCGCGGGCAGGGAGACGGGATTCCCCTCTAATCGTTGTCGATAGGCAGATTGCAAATCCTCGATGAGGATACGCCAGGAAACACCGTCGGTGAGCAGATGGTGAACGATTAGAACCAGACGACAGGCGCGAACCTGACCGGATTCGTGCTTGTGCCGGACCAGAGCGAAACGCAAGGGACCTTTTGCCAGGTCCAAGCCGGCCTGAAGCTCATTAGCTACTTCTTCCACAAAGGACGAGAATCCGTTGGACTCGGGTTCTTCCAGATCGCGTATTTCCAGGGATGCGGAGGTTCCGGTCAACTCCTGTAGCCAACCATTGCCGACCTTTCGGAAGCGCAAACGCAAGCTGTCGTGATGATCTTGAAGGGCTTGCAGTACCTCTTCAAGAATCTTTGGCGAGACTTGCGGCGGCATGGGTAGGAGCACGCTCATATTGCAGTGGTTGGGCTCGGCCCTGTCCAGGGAAAAGAAACGCTGCTGAATGGGGGTGAAGGCTACCTGGCCCGTCAAGCAGCCTTGCTCGGCCATCTCCGCGCCGATCTGGCTCACGACCCGGGCCAGCTCGGCCACGGTCTGGTGACGGAACATTTGCTCCACCGTGACCCGGAGACCCTGCCGGCGGGCACGCGACACGATTTGCAGACTCATGATGGAGTCGCCGCCCAACTCGAAGAAGTTGGCGGTGGTACTCACCCGCTTGAGGCCCAAGATCTCGGACCAGACCCGGGCCAGCGTCTCCTCCGTGGCTGTTTGTGGCAAGACTCCGTCCATCTCACGGGTGCGAAGCTCATGAGTGTAGGCGATCAGAGCAGGCTGGTCGATTTTCCCGATCGGCGTCAAGGGAAAGGCATCGACGACAAGCAATTCGTGGGGGACCATGAACACGGGTAAGCGGTCGACCAAATAGGCACGCAAATGTTTCGCATGGGTTGCGCCTTTGTCCGCGCTTACGGTGAAAGCCAGGATTCGGGCTCCGGACGCACCTTTCTCCACCAGAACCACGGCCTCGATCACGAGCTCGTGGCCGCGCAGGACACTCTCTATTTCACCGGGCTCTACGCGGAAGCCACGAACCTTGACCTGTTGGTCGAGACGACCCAGGTAATCGATTAACCCATCGGGCCGAATACTGGCCAGGTCACCGGTCCGGTACAGGCGTTGACCGGGTTGTCCGGAAAAGGGGTCGGGCACGAAACGGTCTGCTGTTAAGCCCGGTTTGTTCAGATAACCCCGAGCCAGTTCCCCGCATAACAGCAACTCACCGGGAACGCCATAGGGCACGGCCTGTGAATGACGGTCCACCAGGCGAACGGACCTACCCCCCCCGGGCAGGCCGATAGGGGCGCGTTGGTAGACATCCGGGCCGGAACGCCAGGCTGTCGCCCTGACCGTTGCCTCTGTCGGCCCATAACAGTTCATCAGGCCCACGGACTCGAGACCCAGGCGAGCCCAGCGTTTGTAGCCGTCGCCAGGCATGGCCTCGCCGCCGATACTAATCAAACGAATAGACGCCAACGGATTTGCCTCGCCGGGGGTCAGCTCATCGAGTAACTGGCGCCACCACGCGGTCGGCAGGTCGGCAACGGTGATGCCCTGCTCGCGGGCCTGCTTTAGAAACTGCCGACCGGTCCAGAGCAAGTCGCCCCGAATGATCAGACGCGCGCCGGCAATCAGCGGCGGCAAGGTCTGGTCGACAGAACTGTCGAAGCTGAATGAGGAGAATTGTAGAACCCTGTCATGGGATGTGATGGCGTAAAGATTCAGCATTTCGAGACAGTGACTCGCCAGGGTCGCATGGGTCGTAACCACGCCCTTGGGTTTCCCCGTCGAACCGGAGGTAAAGAGGATATAGGCGCCATTGGCCAGATCGGTGTCGCGCACGACGAAACGGCCATCTCCGGCGGAATCCGAGGCTACCTGATCGACAAAAACGATCTCGCCATCGACGTGGGGTAACTCGTTTTCAAGCCGGGATTTCGTCAAGAGCACCCGTGCCCGGGTATCGGCCAGCATGAAAGACAGTCGTTCGGATGGGTAGTCCAGGTCCAGGGGAACATATACTCCGCCCGCTTTGAAGATGGCCAGCATGGCAATCACCATTTCCAGATCCCGCCGGCAAGCGACGGCAACAGGTGACTCGGGCCCGACACCCAGGGCCGTCAAGCGAGCGGCCAGCTCATCGGTTTGTCGATCCAAAACTTCATAGGTCATTTCACGCGGACCACAGACCAAGGCCAGCTCGGAAGGGGACTTCCGAGCCTGACGGCGGAAGAGCTCGGGGTAGGACAGCGATCTGACCGGGCCGGGTCCGCCCTGCCATTGGCGGTGAAGCTCTGTTTGCTCCGTCTCATCCATCAGTGAGATTTGATTGAGGGGACGGTCGGGATCCGCCAGAACCGCGCTCATCAGGTTGCGCAGATGAGCCATCATTCGAGTGATGGTTGCCGGTTCGAAAAGGTCCGTGCTATAGGTCAGGAAAAAAGCGAGCCCCTTACTTGCCACAACAGACAGGTTCAGGTCGAAACGGGCAACACTGTTCTCGGCATCCACGGTCTCGAGATCGAGACCTGGCAGATTCCCGCCGCGTTTTTCAGCGCCAATATTCAGGTCGAACATCACTTGGAAAAGCGGGTTGTGGTCCAATACCCGATCTTGCACTACCGCTTCGACCACGCGCTCAAAAGGAATGTCCTGGTGATCATAGGCGTCCAAATCCCGGTTGCGAACCTCTTCGAGGAACTGGCGAAAACTGGGCTTGCCACTTATGCGTGAACGCAAAACCAGGGTGTTGATGAAACAGCCAATAAGCGGTTCGATCTCTTTACGGGTCCGGTTCGCGATGGGCGTACCGATGGTGATATCCGATGAGGCGGTGTAGCGGGAGAGCAAATAGGCAAATAAGGCATGCAGCGCCATGAATAGGGTTGCCCCGGATCGGCTTGCCAATTGCTTGAGGCCCTGCTGTAGCGCTTCGTCCACGGCAAAAGAGACAACCCCGCCGGCATAACTCGATCGTGGGGGACGCGCGAAGTCCGTGGCTAGCGCCAGCAGCCCTGGCGCCTCCGCCAGCTGTTCTTGCCAGTAGGCCAGTTGCCGGGCCATTTCATCGGCCATCTCGCGATGCTGCCATACCGCGTAATCGCCATACTGGATGGGTAGCTCGGGAAGCCGCGGGGTATCGTCTTCCAAACAAGCACGGTAAATGGCCGTTACCTCGGCCACGAGCAACTCCAGCGACCAACCGTCGGAGATGATGTGGTGCATGTTTACCAGCAGTACCCATGATTCTTCCGTCTCCCGCAAAACCTGGGTTCGCATCAACGGACCCCGGTCCAACTGGAAGGGGCGATTGGCGCTTTCTCGGGCCAGGTTTTTTACGAGCACGGCTCGTGTTTGTCCGTCGAACCCGATTAGATCGATTACCGGCAGGTTTGAGGTAAAGGAGTGGTCCAAACGTGCTCGGGGCTGACCGTCTGAATCGTGAAAGGTTGTGCGTAAATTTTCGTGGCGGCGCGCCACCTGACTAAAGGCTTCTTCCATGTGACCAATGTCCAGGTGACCACGAAGCCGCAACGCAAATGGAAGGTGGTAAGACCTTCCGCCGCCCATGTTGTGAAGGAACCACATCCGCTGCTGGGCGAAGGAAAGCGGAATTTCGCCGTCCCGCGCCTGGGGCGTCAGTGGCGCGATAAGACGGTTTTGGCCACGACGCCAACCGTCCACGGCCCGTGCGAGCCCGGCCACGGAGGGCACTTCGAACAACCGACGCAAGGGTAGCTCCACAGAGAAGACCTCACGAATCCGAGTGATGATTCGTGTGGCCAATAGTGAGTGGCCGCCCAAATCGAAGAAGTTGGCAAAAATATCGCAGTCATCTCGTCCAAGCACTTCGGCCCAGATGGCCGCGATCAGGGATTCGCTCGGGTTGCGCGGCGATGGATGCTCGGGATTCACACCCGATTTAACAATACCCGCCTCGAGAACCGCCAGAGCGCGGCGATCGATCTTTCGGTTGGGCGTCAACGGCAGCTCATCAAGAGCTACAAAAGAAGTGGGCAGCATGTAGGAGGGAAGCTTACCGACAAGATGGTTTCTCAATTCGGCGACGGTTTCGGGCGCCAAGGGCTCGACCTGCTCCGGTTCGGTGGAGAAAAGGGTGAGACAGGCGGCCAGGTAAGAGCCGGTGGAACCGGTTTGCAGGATAACCACCGCCTGGCGAACCAGGTCATGTTGGACGAGGACCGATTCAATTTCACCCAGCTCGATGCGGTAGCCTCTCAACTTAACCTGGTTATCATTGCGGCCGGCATAATCGAGGCCGCTGCCATCCAAGCGGAAGCTGGCCAGATCACCCGTCCGGTACATGCGGGCGCCGGGCTGATTGGCAAAAGGATCCGGCAAAAAGCGATCCGCAGTCATGGCCGATTGGCGGTGGTAACCGATGGCAAGGCCCTGACCCGCGATGAAGAGTTCGCCGGGCAGACCTTCTGGCTGGAGCGCCAAATAGTCATCGAGCACATAGACACGCGTATTGGCAATAGGCCGGCCAATAGCAACGGGTAGCTCGCCGCGAAGCTCAGAGATGGTATCCTTGCTCACTGGCGTGAGGGTAGACCAGATGGTGGTTTCGGTGGGGCCGTAGAGATTCCAGACCGCTTTCACTTTTGGCACAAGCCGCGCGGCAAGGCGATGGGGCAGGGCCTCGCCACCGCACAGCAGTGTCATGTCTGGCCGGCCCTGCCAGCCCGCGTCCAAAAGCAGACGCCAGGTGGCGGGTGTCGCCTGCATCACCGTGGCGTCCACCTCATCCAACAGGTCGATCAGGCGAAGACCATCGGCCGCACTGGACTCATCCGCCAGGACCAGGCTAGCTCCTACCAACAGCGGCAGGAACAATTCCAGACCCGCGATATCAAACGAAAGAGTGGTTACCGCAAGCAGCCGGTCCGTCTCGCCAAGCCCCGGTTCTTCTGCCATGGAGCAGAGGAAATTGAGCAGGGCATCATGGGAGACACGAACACCCTTGGGGTTCCCGGTCGAACCGGAGGTATAAATGACATAAGCGGTGCCGAAGGGGTTGACCGGCGCCGCTTCCAAGCTAGCGGATACGACGTGGCCGGGTTCGTCGAGGAGAAGCAAGGGGACCTCGTGCTCGGGCAGATGGCCCAACAGCTCCCTTTGGCTGAGCAGAAGGCTCAAACCGCTCTCGTGCAACATAAAGGCCAGTCGTTGAGCGGGGAAAGCGGGGTCCATTGGCACATAAGCAGCGCCGGCCTTGTGCACGGCGAGCAATGCGACCAGCAGGTCCGTTCCACGCCGGCAACAGATCCCGACCAGGGTTTCGGGCCCGACCCCGGAGTTTCGCAGAACGACCGAAAGATCATCGGAGTCTTTTTCGAGTTCAGCGTAAGTGATCCAACCCTCATCCGATTCCGCCTTGACGACCGGCCGTTCCGGGAAGCGGAGCGCCCACTGAGAGAACAATTGGGTGATGGTTTGCCCACGGGGATAGGCCACGGCCGCGGGCGCATATTGTTGCAATAGACGAACTTTTTCCTGTTGGTCCAACAGAGGAAGTTGGAAACAGTTTGACTCGGGCTGACTGGAAGCAGCGGCCAACAATTGACAATAGTGAGACGCCAGGCTCTCGATCATTTGCGGATCAAAGAGATCGCGATTGTAGCGGAAGACGCCGCTCGCGCCATGAACGCTCTCCTCTAGAACAACGATCAGGTCATAGTTGACCGATGTGTCTTCCACGCTGAAGGGAATCGCGTCGAGGCCCGAGAGGCCGAGTTGGCTGTCCGGTCTTTTGCGGTAGTCGAACATGATCTGGAAAACAGGCGAGTAACTGAGATCGCGCTCGGGATCGAGGGTCTCGACCACCCGTTCGAAGGGCACACTTGCGTGTGCGAACCCATCCAGGACCACGCGCTTTACCCGCGCGACCAACTCGCGGAAACCAATGTCCCCTTCGAGTTGAGTCCGCAAGGCCAGATTATTGACAAAAAGGCCGATCATCTTTTCCAGGTCGGGCAAATCACGTCCCGCGACGGGACTGCCCACCACGATATCGGTTTGCTTTGAATAGCGAGCCAGCAACAACTTGAAGCCGGCCAGAAGCACCATGTATAGGGTTGATTGGGTGGTACGGGCAAGCTTGACACAGGCTTCGTAAGCGGGTGCGGGCAGGGAGAATTGATGAACCTCGCCGCTGAAGGTCTGATACGGCGGCCTTGGCCGGGTTGGCAGGGCATGCAGGGCCGGCGCGGTTTCCAGCTGGGTTCGCCACCAATCCAAATGACTGGCCAGAACCCCTTCGGAGAACCATTGTCGTTGCCACCAGGCGTAGTCGGCGTATTGGAAGGTCAGCTCCCCAGGGAAGGGCGAGCCGCCGGCGCCGGACACATTAAAGTGGAACAGGACCGAAAGCTCGCGAATCAGGATGCCCGAGGACCAACCGTCCGCGATGATGTGGTGCAGGTTGAGGGCCAGCACGTGGTCGTCGGCCGCCAGCCGCAACAGGGCGACGCGTATGAGCGGACCGCGGTCCAGATCGAAGGGTTTCCGGGAGAAGGCGGCCATGAAATCCGTCGACCAGTTGTCCGTGGCGCCTTCCGGCGAAGCGAACACCGGCACGCGGAAAGGTACGGGCTCATGAATGACCTGGCGTGGCTCGCCGTCTATTTCTTCGAAGGTGGTCCGCAACAGCTCGTGGCGTCGGATGAGTGCATCGAACGATGCTTCCAGGGCCGACACGGAGAATGGGCCACGGAACCTGATCGCCTTGGGGAGATTGTAAGCCGCGCTCGAGTCATCCAGCCGGTTCAAGAACCATAATCGTTGCTGCGCAAAAGAAATGGGGATGGGCTGATGCTTGGGCCGGGCCAGCAGGGGCGGCATGGCCTGGACACCTTTATCGTCGCGGGCGGCATCAATTTTGGCGGCTAGCTCACGCGGGGTGGAAGCTTGGAACATCGCCGCCAGGGGCAGATCCAGGCCAAGCTGTTGGGATATGCGGGCCAGGATTCGCGTGGCCAAAAGGGAGTGACCGCCCAGATCGAAGAAGCTGGCAACGGCGGAAACCGTATCCAGCTCCAGCACTTCGGCCCAAATCGCGGCCAGCGTATGCTCGGTATCGCCTTCGGGCGCAACAAAGGCAATCTGTTCGGCGGCGGCGGAGAGATCGGGCTCGGGCAAGGCGCCCCGGTCGGTTTTACCGTGGGTATTGCGCGGTAAAGCATCCAGGACAACCATGGCGCGGGGAATCATGTAGGCGGGCAAGCGGCCACGGAGGAATAGACGCGCGGCGTTCGCGTCGATCATGGTGCTGTCGTTGAAGACCAGATAGGCGGCCAGGACGGGCTCTTCGGAGGCCTGATAGACGGTGACGGCACATTCGACCAGCTCGGGCATTTCGCGCAGAATGGTTTCGATCTCGCCAATCTCGACCCGGTGTCCGCGGATCTTGGTCTGGTGATCGCCGCGACCCATGAACTCGCAGGCGCCGTCGGCACGGCGACGGGCCAGATCACCGCCCTTGTAGACGCGACAGGAGCCACCCTCGGGGTCGGGTCGAAAAGCCGCAGCTGTAAGGGCCGGCTGTTCCCAGTAATAAGAGGCGATTTGGGGCGCCCGAAAAACGAGTTCACCCACAACCATGTCGCCGACCCGTTCACCCCGTTGGTTGAGCAGGAGAGAGGTCATGCCCTCGGCAGGGTAGCCGATAGGGACCTTCCCCCGATGACGGGCTAGGGAACGGTCGAAAATGAACTGCATGGCAAGGGTCGATTCCGTGGGGCCCAAGCCATTTACGAAGTAACAGTTATCGGTGAAATGATGCCGGTAGAGATCCAGGTCCGAGGGCAAGACCTCTTCGCCGCCAAGGACCAGTAGCCGCACATCGGGGAAGCGATATGAGTCGGATAATCCGGCGAGAATATGGCGGAAAACCGTGGGCGTGGTGTGCAGGACGGTGATGTGTTCCTCCACCAACCACCGGGGCACGGTGGTCAGGCCCCGTTCACCAAGGTCGAAGGGGTACAGGGCTGCCCCATTGAGCAGTGCGGAGTAGATGTCCATCACCGCGGCGTCGAAGCTATAGGTGGGTAAGAGGGAGAGGCGATCCTCGAATCCAATGCGTAAGGCGTTGCTGTAATTGCGAATATGAGTCAAGACGCCACGATGGGTCTGCACCACGCCCTTGGGCCGGCCGGTAGAACCGGAAGTATAGAGAATATAGGCCGGCGCCTCGGAAGGCACCCTGATTCCAAGCTCGATAACGCGATGTTCGCCCGCGCTTTGATCAATGCTAATGACCCTTCCCCCGTGTATTTCGGAGGCAAGCGGCATCAAAACATCTTCTGCCAATAGGAGCTCGGCCCCGCTGTCGGCGAGCATGTAGGCAAGCCGCTCGCGCGGATAACGGGGGTCAAGCGGGACATAGGTCCGGCCGGCCTCGAGCACGCCGAGAACCGCGGCCAGCATTGGCGCATCCTGGCTATAGAGTAAGGCGACGCGGTCAAGACGATCTCCGCCTGCCTCGACCAGAGCACGCGCAATGCGATTGGCGCGCAACCTCAATTCAGCGTAATTCCAACCGTGGTTAACTGTTCGGACCACCGGTCTTTCGGGGAAGGAAGCGGCCACCTCTTGGAAGCGCTCGGCAATGGTGCTTTCAATGGACTCGAGCGCTTGTGGATGATTGTCGACAGAGGGTGGAATTCTGGCATCGGCTCGCGAGCGAGGCTGATCGCCGGAGACCAGGGGAAAGGTAGAAATCGATGCTACGGGCTGCTTGCAGACGGACCTCAGCAAGGTCTGGTAGTGCTCCAGCATGGTTTCCACGCTTACTCTGTCGAATAAATCCTTGCTGAAATGCATGTTCATGCGGATGTTGGCGCCCTTGTCGTCCGCGTACAAGGTCAGGTCGAATTTACTAGCCAGATCTCCGCTCTCCAAGACCGACATCTCGATCCGCGGCAGCTCCAGACGGGGAGTTGGCAGGTTGGTCATGTTGAAGAAGATCTGGAACAAGGGGTTACGCGTAGGATCGCGCTCGGGTTGAATCATCTCGACCAGGCGGGCGAAGGGCAGATCCTGATGGTCATAGGCTTCAAGGGTTGTTTCCCGCACTCGGGCCATCAAATCCTGAAAACTCGGGTCACCCGAGAAATCGGTGCGCAGGACCAGCGTATTGATGAAAAAGCCGATCAGACCTTCAACATCCATGTGGTTCCGGCCCGCGATGGGGATGCCGACCACGACGTCCTCTTGTTCTGCATAGCGGCCAAGCAACAACTTAAAGGCGCCCAGGAGGGTCATGAAAAGGGAACACCCTTGGGACGCGGAGAGGGCGCGAAGCTGATTTGATAGCTCGACAGACAGGGTGAGATCGCAGATCTCGGCCTCGTAGGTCGGCCTCTTCGGACGCGGTCGCGTTGGCAACATCAGGGTCGGCAGGGACGATAGTTTGCCTCTCCAATAGCTCAGCTGCTTCTCCAGCACCTGGCCGTCCAACCATTGGCGTTGCCACCAGGCGAAATCGGCGTACTGGATCGGCAGGGGTTCGGGTAAATCGAAATCGCCCTCACAGGCCCGAAGATAGGCCTCGCTCAACTCACGGGCCAAAAGTGCGATCGACCAACCATCGGAAATAATATGGTGCATGGTCAGCAAGAGAACGTGCTCTTGCGGGCCCAATTCCAGCAGGGTTAAACGCAGCAGAGGATCTAGGCTGAGATCGAAGGGGGCGCTGGCCTCCGCTCTGGCCAGGCGTTGAACCTCGCGCTCCCTTTGTTCCTCATCCAGGGCCGACAGGTCGGTATAAACCAGAACCTGTTCGGGTGTCTCGCGAAAAACAAGGCGAGGCGCACCCTCCTGTTCGATAAGAGAAGCATTGAGAATCTCATGACGCTGGTAAAGCACGCGGAAAGCCGCATCCAGAAGCTCGGTCTTCAAGGGACCTCGCAGGCGCAGGGCTATGGGCATGTTGAAGGTGCCGCGCGGTCCCTCCAGACGAACCAGGAACCAAAGCCTTTCCTGTGCATGAGACAAGGGCATGTCCCGATCACGGGGCATCGCCACAATGGGGGGAATACGGGCCCCGGTCCGTAAGGCCTCTGCTTCTTGCGCTAGTGCGGCCACCGTGGGTGTTTCGAATAGGACCCGCAGGGGAAGGTCTGTCTCGAGGGAACGGTTGATGCGAGTGAGAATAAGGGTTGCCATCAGCGAATGGCCGCCCAAATCAAAGAAGCTCTGATCGCGACCGACCTTTTCCAAACCGAGCACATCTGCCCAAATGGCGGCGATGATTTCCTCCGTGGGGGTGCGGGGTTCCGTCACATCTCCACCGTCTTCCCGTTCGCCTGTTGATGCGGCCTCGGCCACGCGCCGCTTCATTTGAGCACGGTCCACCTTTCCATTGGGCGTGAGTGGGATCGATTCGAGCCGGATGAAAAGAGCGGGTACCATATAAACGGGCAATTTCTTCTCCAAAAAGCCGCGAACATCGCCAATCGTCGCCCCTTCTTTTGCGGCCACAAAAAACGCGGCCAGCCGGTCCAAACCCTCGGAATCTCGGTCCAAAAGCACCAGGCCCTCGCCAATCAACTCACAGGAATTAAGAACCACCTCGATCTCACCCAACTCGATACGGAAACCACGCAATTTGATCTGATGATCAACCCTGCCGCGAAATTCCAACGGACCCGCGGCGTCCCTGGCGCTGGCCGGAGCTAGGAAGCGCACCAGATCGCCGCTGCGATAGAGGCGTTCGCCCGGAATGCGGGCGAAGGGGTGGGGTAAAAAACGTTCCGCGGTCAGACCCGGCCGGTTGAGGTAACCTCGAGCAAGGGCATCGCCACCCAGGTAAAGCTCGCCCGGTGCGCCGATGGGAACGGGCCGCAGCGCCGCGTCAAAAACATAGGCGCGTGTGTTGGCAATCGGACGCCCGATCGGCACGTTGTCCTGGTCCGGCAAAGGTTTTTCGATGGGATGCGTCAGTGCAAAGGTCACCGCCTCGGTTGGACCGTAGCCGTTGATAAGGTGTTCCGGCTTATGCGGCCAGCAGGTCGCGATGCTGCCGGCATCGACGCGATCTCCCCCAACCAGCAGATGCGACATGCTCTTGAAGACATCCGGTTTTTGGCGAATATGCCCGTTAAATAGGGCCGAGGTAATGAACATGGTATTGAGGCCCATCTCCTCGAGAAAAGCAGCGAGGGCGACAGGGTCGAGGAGCGTATCCCTGGAGACCGGGCCCAGGGCCAATCCGTGTACTAAGGCGGTCCACACTTCAAAGGTCAAGGCATCGAACGATTTGTTGGAAATCTGGGCGATACGATCTTCAGGACGGAGTTTCACATAGGAAGTGTCGAACACCAGCCGGAGGATGGCGCGATGATGAACCGCAACACCTTTCGGAATCCCGGTCGAGCCGGAGGTGTAGATAATGTAAGCGAGCTGAAACGGATCCAAGCTAAGGCCCGGGTTGCCGAGCGGCCACTCTTCCAGAGCCTCCTCCTCACCCAGGTCGAGCACAAAGGTCGTCAGGGGGGCCGAGGTCAGTGTATCGCCGCGTGTGATGATGATCGCTACAAACGCATCGTGGATCATCATTTCCAGGCGCTCCGGCGGGTATTCCGAATCCAACGGCAAATAGGCGCCACCCGCTTTGAGCACCGCCAGCATGGCGATCACCGAATCAAGCGTGTCTTCCAGGCAAAGACCCACGGGTTGATCTCGAACGACCCCCATATCGATCAGATAATGGGCCAGTTGGTTTGCACGACGGTTGAGGTCCGCGTAACTGACCGCCTCTTCCCTACCTTCCTCAGCGGGGAAAACAAGGGCTGGCCGGCCGCCGCCACTTGCCACCTGTTGCTCGAACAGATCGACCAGGGTGTTTGTGTGCGGGTAGGGCGCTTTCGTGTCATTCCATTCGTAGAGTAAGCGATCCTGCTCGCCCTCCGCCATCAGGGAATAACCGGTCAACGGGCGCCGGGGATTTTGCAGGATGCCAGCCATTAGCAGTTGGAAATGACTGACCATGCGACCGATCGTTTCCCGGTCGAAAAGGGCGGTATTAAAGGCAAGGGCGCCTTGTATGCCGTTCCTTCCCTCGCTGAACTGAAAGTTTAGCTCGAACTTGGCCTTCAACCGATCCAAAGCCATATTACGAATGGTTAAAGCGGGTAATTCCAGGTTTTCCCGCGGTATATTTTGCAGGGTCAGGGCCACCTGGAATAGCGGTGTATGACTGAGGCTACGCTCGGGTTGAACGGCTTCCACCACCATCTCGAAGGGCACATCCTGATACTTGAAGCCATCCAACACGGTGTTTCGCACCCGACCAAGCAGGTCGGAAAAACTTGGATCGCCGCTTGTATCGCATTTCAGGACAACATTGTTGAGGAACAGGCCAATCAACGACTCCAGTTCGCTACGGCCACGGTTGGCGACCGGGGTACCGATGCACACCTGCTGCTGACCGCTGTAGCGCGCCAGCAAGAGGGCTAGGGTCGCGGAGAGCACCATAAAGTGGGTGGTCCCGGTTCGATTGGCGAGGTCTTTCATCGCCTTTTGCTGACCTGCATCCAAATGGAAAGGATACACATCGGCCCAGGCATCGCTGCTCTCGGGCCGAAGGGGTCGGTCCAGGGGAAGCTCTAACAGGTCCGGCGTGTCCTCCAACTGGCATTTCCACCAATCGAGCTGAATATCGAGCGCATCTTTGCCGCCACTCCTCTGCCATACCGCATAGTCTGTGTATTGAACCGATGGCTGGGGCAATGGGGAAGGCTCATTATTGGAAAAGGCCTCGTAGAGGGCGGTTACCTCGCGAACAAGAACCGATGCGGACCAACCATCCGAAATTATATGGTGCATGGTGAATAATACGACGTGATCCTGTTCGGACACACGCAACAGTATCAGGCGAAAAAGAGGCCCTGTTTCCAAATTGAAGGGTTTTCCGGCTTCAAGGCGGCGTAACTGGTCAACGACCTGATCGCGAGATTCATCGGGAAGGCTGGACAGGTCCGCCAAAGGCAGGTCCATGCCGCCATCCCCGATGAACTGAACGGTTTGTTCTTCCGCCAGGCGAAACCGGGCCAATAGGATGCGATGCCGGCGTGTCATTTCTGAGGTAGCCCGCTCCAGCGCGGAGGCTTGCAAAGGCCCAGAAAAGCGCAATGCGCCAGGCATGTTATAAGCATTGGAGCCTGGAATCAAACGGTCTAGGAACCACAGGCGTTCCTGGGCAAAGGTAAGCGGAAAGGGGCCCTGCCCCGTTTGCCGCACGATGGGCCCACCCAAATCGGCCTCCAGATCCAGGCGCTGTTCGATAAAGGCGACCATTGCGGCCAAGGTGGGATGCTCAAAGAGGTGATGCAGGTTGATCTCCACGCCAAACCCCTCGCGGATTCGGGTGAGGACCCGGGTGGCAAGCAGGGAGTCCCCGCCCAATTCGAAGAAGTGGTCTCCGGAGACCACTTCAGGCACCAGCAGGACATCGCGCCAGATCTCGGCAACATCCGCGGCCAAACCTTCCAGGGGACCGCCTTCCTCTCCGGGACGGTCCGGTTCCGGCAGGACTTTGCGGTCAATCTTACCGTTTGGCGTCATGGGCATAGCTGCAAGTACTTGATAAACCTGAGGGACCATGTATTCCGGCAGGGTGGCGCTCAAAAAGGCGCGCAGCTCCAAGGGGGTAGGGGCCGATGTGCTCGAGAAGGTGAGATAGGCAATGAGCCGGGGGGCGCCGGTTGGGCCGGGACGCACGATCACGATCTGATCTTGTACCGATGGGTGATTGGAGAGTACAGCTTCGATCTCCCCTGGCTCGATGCGATAACCCCGAACCTTAACCTGGTGGTCACGGCGCCCCAGGAAGTCAATCTTTCCATTCTTGCGAAAACAGGCCAGATCACCCGTGGCATATAAGCGGTCACCGGGAATGCCCGAGAAGGGATTGGGGAGGAAGCGGGTCACGGTGAGCGCCGGACGTCCGAGATAACCGCGAGCCATACCGGTGCCGGAAACCAACAAGTCACCGGCCAGGCCCTGAGGCATCAGGCGACCCAGGCAGTCGCATATGTAAACGCGAACATTGTCAACGGGATTCCCGATCGGGAAACCCTCTCCAGCCTCAAACGGCCCGAGCGAAACGCAAACCGTATTCTCGGTAGGTCCGTAGCCATTGATCAGGCGTCTGCCCTTGGCCCAACGTGTTGCAAGATCAAGCGGACAGGCCTCACCGGCGACAAGCAGGGTTTGCAAATGGGGCATGGGTAGCTCGGGCAGCATGGCCAGAGAGGATGGGGGCAGGGTGACGACGGTTATGGCGAGGTCGATCAGCAATTGGGCCAGTCCGGGGCCTGGCAGTAGAAGTTCGCCTTTGACCAGATAGAGGCCGGCGCCGCTGGAAAGCGCGGTAAAGACCTCGGAAACCGAGGCATCGAAACTGAAAGAGGCGAATTGAAGGACCCGGCTGCCGGCCAGGACGGGGAAACCCCGCATCTGGATCTGGATGAGGTTGATAAGACCCCGATGGTTGAGAATGGCGCCCTTGGGTTTCCCGGTTGATCCGGAGGTATAGATAATATAGGCTGGATTTTCCGGATGGAGAGGGCGAAGTAGTTTTGGCCGGGTCTCAGGCCATGTGGACTGATCGCCGTCCAAACAGACGACCGAGCCGGCAAAGTCGGACAGGGAATCCAGCAAATCGGATCGGGTGATGATCACCGGAGGCCCGGCATCTCCAATCATATAGCTTATACGCTCAGCGGGGTAATCCTGGGCGAGGGGAAGATAGGCGCCACCCGCGCTAAGCACGCCCAGCATGGCGATGACCATTTCCGGCGAACGATCCAGGAAAATGCCGACCGGAACCTCGGGTCCAATACCCAGCGAGATCAAATGATTGGCCAGCCGCGTCGTCTTCTGTTTCAGCTCGGCGTAGGTCAGCGCCGTCTCACCGTCCTCGTTGATCGTAATCAGGGCTCGGTTGTTGGGTAGACGATCTACGATCTCTTCGAAGAGATAATGGGCGCCCGCATGGTCGGGTAAAGGCATCTGGGTCTGGTTCCAATCGTGGAGTAATTGTTTTTTCTCCCAATCTGCCAGTGGAGAAAGCGAAGTGAGCGGTAAGTGCGACTCTACCAGGCCTGAAAGTAAATTCGCCAAATGGTCAAGTGCCCGGTCGAGCAGGGCGTCCTCATGATCGCCCTTGCGATAACGAATCACCAGCTGTAAACCGTCCTGCTCCCATGCACGTAACAGCAAAGGCTCCGCCCAATATTCGAGGGTCAGGATCTCTTTGACGCCGAGGCTGTCAAAGCGCCAGTCCGGTGGGGCTTGTTCCTCCCAGCAAACGGCGCCGTGGTAGGCGCCATTGCCGGCAACGGTCAGAGGAGACAGCAAGCCGCTGATCTCCTGCTCCAGAGATTTTAGCCATGTTCCGCGATTCGAGGCAAAAGGAATCTCGGACCGCAAGGGCGAAAGCTGGGTCAGGGGGCCAACCAGGTTGACAAGTCCGGAGAGGCGTTGATCACGGCTGTCATGGATCAGGCCCACGCGAGGCAGCTCACCGTCGAGATAGTGGTGAAGCAGCAGGCGCCAGGCGGCGCTGACCAGGGTCTGAGGGCTAAGTCGCGCATCTCTGAGCCTGGCGAGCATGGTTCGACTTTGCTCCGCGGGCAGGGCCAATCGCGTTTCGACAAAACGAACATGAGCCATCTTCTTGGATACGTCGCCAAGGGTAAGTGGTTCCAGGAACTCAGGAGAACCCGGCTCGGGCGATGGCAACCCGGGTCCGGCCTTTTTCTTATGGGCGGCCAACCATTTCAGGTACACATCGAAGCGGGGTCCGGGCGGCGAGGATTCGTTCTCACCCCGGCATGCCGCATCGTAAATGGTCAGGGCCCGACCCATCAGAAGCCGCGTCCCGCGCACATCGAGGACCAGAGGGTGCCAGGAGAGCAGAAGGTAGGTTTCCTGTTCCGCGGGCAACAGGGTGAACCGCAAAAGCGGCGGTGTGCCGGGGTTGAAAGAACGGGTCCGATCCTCCGCCAACACCGCGTCCAACGCATCTCGATCGCGTAGAACCCCTTCCCGATCCAGCAAGGGAAGCTCTACCTGCTTACATACCAGCTGCAATGGTTTGCTGACCCGGCGCCAGAGGAACAGCGCGCGGGTTGTGGTGTCCCTGTGAACGGCATCGGAAAGCGCCTTCTCCAAGAAAGTGTGGTTGATGTTGCCCCGCAAGGCAAAGACAGTCTGTCCTATTCGGTCCTCGCCCGCGGAAGCTTCCTTACGAGGTAGCAAACTGGCCTGGTAGGGTGTAAGTGGCCAGGTCGCTTCTATATTTTTAACATCCATCTAGGGGTACCTCGTTCGTAGGGGGCCTTATTCTTGAATCTCATTAAGCTCGAGTAGTATGTTCTCAAAGTCCATCTGGTTCAGGTCGAAATCGTCTATGTCATCGGCGACGAGGGTTGTTTGCTCGCCTTCATTACTGAGGTTCAGGTCGGTCACGGCCGTATCGGGCAACTCGATAATCCCATCGAGAAGTCTTCGGAAACGGTCGATCAGGCGCAGTATAGTTTCCCGGTCATAGAGTTCGGTCGCGTAGCGAACCGAGCCGGTCAGGCCCTGACTGGTTTCGGCCATGGAGAGCACAAGATCGAACAATGCGGCCGTGTGCTCGCCTCCCTCCACACGGAGTTCTAAATCGTGCAGGTCAAGCGGTTCGCCCGGGGTATTCTGGAGGATGAACATGACCTGAAAGAGCGGTGAGCTGCCCTGCCGCCGCGGCACGTTCAAGTCCCCTACCAGTTTTTGGAAAGGCAGGTCCTGATTGGCGTAGGCGTCTAGGGTGGTACGACGTACGCGGGCAAGCAGTTCCAAAAAGCTGGGCGGTCCTGTTTCACCGGGTCCCAACTTTGTTCTCAGGGCGAGTTGGTTGACAAAGAACCCGATCAGTGGTTCCAGTTCGATCTGGTTCCTACTGGCTGTAACCGTTCCCACGATCAGGTCATCCCCACCGGATTCCCGATACAGTAGAACCTTGAAAGCGGCCAGCAGGGTCATGAAGAGCGTGCTCCCGTTGCGATGGCTCAAGGCCCTCAGCTCGGCTGTCCGCTCCAGATCGAGTTGAAAAAACTCGCTGGCCCCTTCGTGACTCGGCAGCTCCGGGTGGGGCCGATCTGTTGGAAAACCGGATGTTTCGGGCGCATCGGCAAATTGGTCTCGCCAATAATCGAGAAGCGTCTCCTGTACCTGACCCTGTAGATGGGCCCGCTGTTGGAAGGCGAAATCCGCATACTGGATCGGCAGGGGAGGGAGCGCTTCCACGTCATCGTGGATTGCCGCGTGATAGAAGTGGCTCAGCTCTCGCGTGGCCACGCCTAGCGACCAGCCATCCGTAATAATGTGGTGCATGGTTAACATGAGCAGGTGTTCTCGGGCTGCGATACGCAATAGGGTTGTGCGCATCAGCGGCCCTCGGGTAAGGTCAAAGGGAAGGCGAGCCTCGTAATGGACCAGCTTCCGTTCCTCGAGGCTGTCTGCTAAGCCGCTCAGGTCCAGCAACGGCAAGGGGCGGGGCTGGTAGGGCTCGATTACCTGGACCGGTTCTACATCGCCATGGGCGAAGGTAGTGCGTAAGTTCTCGTGGCGGGCGCGCATGGCATCGAGGGCGCGTTCCAGGGCAGGCAAATTCAGGCGACCTTTGAAGCGGATGGCCAGTGGGGAATTATAGTGAGCGAGTCCTGGCTGGGCCTGGTCCACAATCCACAGGCGCAACTGTGCGAAGGACAAAGGCAGCTCCAACTCCCGTGAAACGGGCAGGATCGGTGGAGTCGCCACGAGCTTGCCGCTGTTGCGAACCTGCTCGGCAAATGCATAAGGCGTGGGGTGCTCGAACAGGTTGGAAAGCGTTATTTCAACCTCGAAGATCTCCCGCACTCGTGAAATTACCTGGACCGCAATCAGGGAGTGACCGCCCAGATCGAAGAAATTATCGTGCAGGTCCACATTCTCAAGATTGAGGGTATCGGCCCAAACGCCGCGAAGGATCTCACCAATGGGCGTGCCCGCCGCGGTACGATCTGTTGTTACCTGAGCCGGTCGATTATTTTGAGGAAGAGGCAGGGCCCCTCGATCCACCTTTCCATTGGGGGTCAGAGGCAGGCGGGTCAGGGTTACGTACAGGCTGGGAATCATATATTCGGGCAGTTTCTCAGCCAGGAAACGACGCAGAGCCGGAGCCTCGAACGGTGGGTTCTCCACTATCTGAACCGAATCTGAGGAAGCGGCCTGCTCCTCGGTCAGATAAGCGACCAGATGGCTCTCGCCGGCAAGGCTTCTTTTCATCACCACACGACTGCCCATGCCGGGGTAACTGCCGAGGCAGGTTTCTATCTCACCGGGCTCGATACGGAAGCCACGCAACTTGACCTGATGATCCAGTCGTTCGAGGAATTGGACGGATCCGTCAGCCTGCCAACTCGTCCGATCTCCACTGCGATAGAGGCGCAAGCCCGGTTCCAACGCGAACAGATCGGGAATAAACCTCTCGGCGGTGAGCTTGGGATGGTTGAGGTAACCACGGGCCAGTCCGTCGCCTCCGATCAGCAGCTCGCCGGGCAGGCCCACGGGCAAAGGGCTCAATTCGCTGTCGGTAATATAGACCCGGGTATTGGCAATGGGTCTACCGATGGAAATGGAAGCCACCTCGCCGGGATCCTCTCCGAGGGGATTACAGCAACTGAAGGTGGTCCCCTCGGTTGGGCCGTACCCGTTGATGAGGGTTGTCCGGGGCAAGTGTTGCAGGGCGCGGCGAACATGGTCTACCGAGAGGGCCTCGCCGCCGGCAAGCAACTGGCGAACACCGGTCAATAGATCCACATTGGTATCTACCAGGAAATTGAAAAGCGAAGATGTCAACCACAGGGTATCCACCCCCTGATCCAAGGCCTCCGCCAACTTTTCCGGAGTGGGAACTCGCTCGGGGTAGAGGATTAGACGAGCGCCATGTAACAGGGCGCCCCAGATCTCAAAGGTGGCCGCATCGAAGAAGAACGGCGCCACCTGCAGCAGGGTCCGTTGCGGGCCCAGATCCACATAGTCCAGGCCAAAGACCAATCGGGTTACCGCCCGATGGGTCGCCTGCACCCCCTTGGGCGTTCCGGTAGAACCGGAAGTAAACATGATATAGGCCTGGTTTTCAGGCTGCAGGAGCATGTCCGGATTCTGCTCGGGCTCAGAGGCGAGCGCCTCGTCTTCTTCATCCAGCAAGATCACGTTACAGAAGGTCAGGTCGTAGGCAGGCAGCAAGTCCATAATTGGGTCGGTCGTGAGCAGGGTGCTGATGCCCGTATCTGCGATAATGAAAGAGAGTCTTTCCTGAGGCGAATCGGTATCGAAGGGAACATATGCGCCACCGGCCTTGAGAATGGCCAGCATGGCGGCAATTGCGTCGAAAGAACGCACCAGGGCAAGACCTACGGGGCTATCCGCAAAAACACCGTCGGCAATCAGTCGATGAGCCAAACGATTGGCTCGCCGGTTGAGTTCGTCGTAGCTCATGCTGACAACCCCATCGGGGCCGGGCAAGATCAGGGCTGTCGCATCAGGTGTTGCCGCCGTCTGGGCCTCGAACAGCTCGTGAATGCAGTTTTCGCGGGGATAGTTTGCCTCGGTGGCATTCCAATCGACCAGGACACGGCGACGTTCCCCTTCATCTAATAGGGACAGCTCTGACAACCTTTGATCACCCCGCCCCGCAGCGGATCCGAGCAAGGCACAGAAATGTTTGGTCATCCGCTCCATCGTTGCTTTTTCCCAGAGGTCGCTGTTGAAGACAATTGATCCGGTAATCGTCTCGCCCTCCGTTAGGAACAGGTTCATGTCGTAACGCACAATGCCGGTGCTCGCCTCTAATTGCGAAATGTCCAGGCCAGGCAGGCTCAAGCTACCCTCGGAACGGTTGAAAAAGGTGAAGGCAACCTGGAATAAAGGATGGTGATTAAGGGCTCGCTCTGGACTGGCGGCATCCACAACCTGCTCGAACGAGATATCCTGATTGGCATCTGCCTCCAGAATACCCTGTTTCACCCTTGCCAACAACTCGCTAAAGGTCGGGTCCCCGCTGAGGTCGTGCCGGTAGGCAAGGGTATTGACGAAAAAGCCAATCAGCGGCTCGAGTTCGAGCCGGTTACGACCGGCCACGGGTGAGCCGATCAGGATGTCGCGCCCGCCACTATAGCGGGCAAGCAGCACGGCAAAGGCCGCGTGCAGCAACATGAAGAGGGACACATCGGCCTGTTTTGCCAGGGCGGCCAAAGAGGCGGTTGTTGCCGCATCAATGCGAATCGGACATTTGGTCCCATTATAAGCCTGAACATCGGGTCTGGGCCTATCCGTGGGCAATTCGATTTTGCTCGGCGCACCAACAAGTCGCTGAACCCAGTATCCCCGTTGTGCCTCGATCAGCTTCTCTAGTTGATGGTGTTGCCACCAGCTGAAGTCCGCGTATTGGATCGGCAGCTCGGGAAGATCAGGTTCAGCACCCTCCAGGTAATAGGGATACAGGGCAACCAGTTCTCGGCTCAGGACACCCATGGACCAACCGTCGGAAATGATATGATGCATGTTGACCAACAGGACATGATGGTCGGCGCCCAAGCGCAACAGACGAAGACGGAAGACCGGACCGGTCGCCAAGATAAAGGGGATGCGGGCATCCTCGCGGGCAAGCGATGCGATAACCCGCTCGTGACTTTCGGGATCGAGTTCACTGAGCTCGGTAACCGGGATAGATATGGGCATCTGTTCCCTGATCGCCAGGAGCGGTTTTCCATCTCGAATGGGAAACAGGGTCCTCAAGTTTTCGTGTCGGGCCACAATGGTCTCGAGGCTGCGCTCAAGGGCTTCCAGGTTCAGGTCGCCACGCATCCTCAGGGCGAAGGGGATGTTGTAGGTCGGACTCGGTCCTTCCAATTGGTCCAAGAACCACAATCGCTGTTGCGCGAAGGAAAGCGGCAATTGCCGACCATCTCGAGGAATGGGCTCCGGGGGCCGTTGCAGGTGTTGTTGACTAGCACCGGCTTCATCCACCAAAAGACGCAACGAGGAAATGGTGGGCGCGGTAAACAGGGCCGCGAGCTTGAGGTCTAACTCGAAAGTGCTGTTCAGGCGCGAGACCACCTGAGTTGCCAGCAGGGAATGACCGCCGAGGGCAAAGAAATTGTCCTCGACGCTTAACTCACCCTGGCCAAGCACGTCTCGCCAGATGACGGCAATGCGCCGTTCTGTTTCGGTACGCGGGGCGACAAAGGTGGAACCCGAACCAGTCGGAAGGTCACCCTGTAGGGAAATTCTGGCCAAAAGAGTTTGGTCCACAACACCCTCGTTCAGGGCAGAAGCAGGAATCTCTTGCCGGCGCGTGGTTATTCCTTCGGGAAGCTCGGCGCCGGGCGGGTGCCAGGCAATCAGCTCGCGGGTCTCGAAAGGCGGCCTACGCAGGAGTCGGCGGACCGGCATCGAAGAAACGTCGAGCCCGATATGGAGAAAGTCGTGTTGGTTCGCCAAGGCCGCGATGAAGGAGAGCCAGCCCTGCTGGCTCGTCAAGGCGTGACTGCCTTGCGTGCGAATGAGGGAGACTCGGTCCTCGTAACTTTCGCTCATTCCGATGCCACGCCACATGCTCCAGGCCAGGCAGCTGCTATCCAGGCCGCAAGATCCACGCTGGTAATTGCTGAAAGCTTCCAGAGCCGCATTGGCCGCCGCGTAGAAACCAAAGGAGGGGCCGCCCAGCAGGCTGGTCACAGACGAAAAATGAATCCAGCAGCACTCGCTTCGCGATCCGAGCGCCCGGTGAAGTCCACGGGCCCCATTTATCTTGGCATGTAGAACGGAACGCGCCCCGTCGAGGGTTTCCTCTAACAGAGGGCCCTCTCGGAAGGTGCCCGCCAGGTTGAGCACGCCCTCCAGGCCTGCGTCCCAATAAAGCTCGGCACGGTTGACCGCAGAACGGACCGCATCTTCATCCGCGATATCCGCAGCGCAATAAAGTAGGTCGCCGCGCTGTCGCAAAGTGGCGAAGATATCCTGGGGTTGCGGACGGCGGCCGAGAATCAGGACTCGGAGGTGGTAGCGATCCAGCAGTTCGGAAAGCAAGGCGACCCCGACACCACCCAGGCCGCCGCTAACCAGCCAGATTCCGCCTTGTTTGAAAGGCAGCGGTCGCGCCTTCCACGAGGTCTCCGGCAGGCTTTCCAGACCGGGAACCCGGCGTACCCCATCTCGCCAGGCGACCTCGGCACAAAATTCATCGAGCTCGGCCAACAGGTATTTCGCGGCGGCAAGCGGATTCGCTTCATCCAGGTCTACATGACAGATCTCGAGGTTCTCGGATTCGGCCGCCAGGGTTCTGAGGAACCCGCCCAAAACAGCCCCTTCGAGGTCCGGCATCTCGTTTTCAGCAACGGCCCTGGCGGATCGGGTCCCGATCAGCAGGCGCATTGTTCTCTCTTTCAGGGCCCTTGCCAGGAACAACAGGGAAAATGACTCGTGCTCCAGGCGCTCGATGTCGTCACCCCTTGAAGGCTCGGCAAGGGGCCAAAGAAAAAGGATCTCATCGGGAACCAAATCCCCGGCGACGAGATCATCCAACAGGCTCACGAACTGTTTCTCCGCGCTTGGGTTCAGACACCATTGCCTTTCATGCTCACGCCTGAAAGACTCCGCGGGCCTTACGAACAAACACTCATCGCCATTCGCGCCTAGGGCTTCTTCCAACAAGTTGTTTTCGCTGAACACCAACAATCTGCGTGGCTTCCTCCTGTCAGGTTCCGGCAGCTCACAGCGGATCCAGGTCTCTCGACAAAACCAGTCAGGCAGGGTTCGCTCGTTGCCAAGCTCCATATCCAGGGCAAATATCAGCTCATCGAAATCCCCCTCCTCCAATTGGGCGGCAAGGTTCCCGCGTTGGATTTTCCCGCTGGTGGTTTTCGGAAAGTCCTCTGCCGCCAGTGGGATCACATATTTGGGGTGAATACCCAGCGAGACAGTAACCTTTTGAGCAACCGCCTCACATAACCGGGCTCCAGGTCCATCGCCGTCGGCTACCAGAAAGACGGCCAGTCCCTCGGTCCCCTCATCGGTCGCTACCGCACAGGCCGCGGAGAAGGTGGCACGAACACCAGCTGTCTCTTCCACGACGGCCTCGATTTCATGACAAAAGAAATTGGCGCCATGAACGACAATCGTTTCCTTTTCACGACCGGTGATAATCAGTTTACCCATTCGAATAAAGCCGAGATCGCCGGTATTGAACCAGCCCTCGCTGAATGCCTCGCGATTGGCTTCCTCGTTACGGAAGTAACCAGGCATGACCACCGGGCCTTGGGCCTGAAAACGACCGATCACGCCCTCGGGCAGCAAACGGTTTTCTTCATCGACGATGCGGATTCGCGTGCCCGGATTGGGGCTGCCCAAATCCATGAACAACACCGTGTCCGCATCATCCCAGCGTCCTGGGTCGGAAACCGTCGCGAGACGGCCGCCAAGCGAAGATTTTTCGATACAGTGAACACCGCTATCCGGGCTAAATGGATCGGGCCAGCAGACCACGGTGCACAGCTCCGCCATGCCGAAACAGGGTTGGATCATGCGCGGCTCCAGCCCCACGGGCGCCAATAGATCAAGGAATGCGCGAATGACAGGCAGGGTGGCCTGCTCGCCGCCGTTCACAAAGGATTTCATCGCCGAGAGGTCCCAGTCCCGGATCTGTTCCCGATGGAGGCTGTCGACGACTAGCTTGTAGCCGAAATTGGGTGACCAGGTATGGGTGGCCCGGTAACGGGAGAGCAGGTCGATCCAGTGTAACGGATCGGCCAGGATGTAGTCGGTTTCGGCCATTACCTGGGCACAACCCAGGTAGGCGGCTCGAATGTGGAAGAAGAGAATCGAGCCCACGTGGTCCATTGCCAACCAGTTCATCAGTATATCATCATCGCGGTGACCGTTGCTCAGAGCGGAGCCCACGATGTGCGCGATGATGGCGTTATGTCGTTCTGGAATACATTTGGGAATGCCGGTACTTCCCGAGGTAAGCTGGAAGAAGGCCACATCCTCTTTGCGTGGGGAATGATCAACACGATCCGTATCACGGCCTGTTAAATCGGCCACCCGAATGATTTTCGCCTCGAGCATATCCAGGCCCGAAATGGAAGCGGCCGAAGAATCAGAACAAAGCAAGGCGGGCCGGTCCAGCAGGTTCCATGTGTTGAGCAACTTGTCGACCACGCTATTACCGGCCTCGTAGACCGGTGGAACCGCGACGATGGCCGGTACCACGCCTGTCAACAGACAGGCCCAGAAAAGGGGTAGGGTCTCGCGCACGGTTGCGGTTTGAAAGATGGCAAAATCGCCGGGGACCAGGCCCGCCTCTTCCAGCCCGGCTCGCAACAAGCGTGCCTCCTCTAAAAGTTCCGAGTAGGTTTGGACTTGAACTCTGCCGTCGCCGAAAATATAGGTTACCCCACGTTCTGAGTAAAGACCGGCTGTTTTCACCAGGGCTTCCGTAAGGGTTGGAGGGTGGCTGTCAAGGTCGAGTGGACCTCCGTCGGAAAGGGCCAGCCGGTCTTGTGGGCCCGCCTCGATAAACGCCGCGGCTGCCTTTGTGGAAACGTTTCCGGACGGTTCGCCGAAACCGGGCACCAGCTCGTTCAGGTGCCGGTTGGCAACATGAACCAATCGTTTGCCGGGCAGGAATACCACGGGCGGATTACGCGGCAAGTCTCGAATGATGTCCAGCTCGGCGAGCACCTGCTTGTCTACCTCACCCCGCGGGTCCAACGGCAGGGCGCTGAGTGGAACCAGGGCGTCGGGCATCATGTACCCGGGCAGCTCGCTTCTGAGTCGTTCCTCGAAATCCTTTAGCTCCGTCTCCCGAGCAAAAGCGACAAAGGCGACTGGACGAGCACCGAAAGGTCCACTTTCCAGAATCACCTTCGCGGCGGCGACCCCGGGCTGGTGTCGAATTACCGATTCGATCGCCGCCGGCCGGCAAGGGAACAAGGACGCCGGCGCCAACTCCGAGAGTGACCGTTCCGGACCGTCGATAATCCGTCCCAAAAGGTCGGTGAATCCCCGTGCCATTTTTTCCACCGTTGCCCGCTCAAAGAGGTCGGTCCGGTAGATAAACAATCCGTTGAGAGCGCGGTCATTGGGGTAGAGATTGAGAACAAGATCGAACTTGGCTTCCATGCCGGAACGCTCGAACGGACCCAAAGTGAGGCCGGGTAGGGAAAGTGATTCCAGCGGAGCATTCTGCAGGGCCAGGAAGACCTGGGCAATGGGCGCATAACCCAGGTCCCGACGTGGGTTGAGCATTTCGACGAGATGCTCGAAGGGAACGTCCTGGTGTGCATAGGCCTCCAGGACCAGACGCCGCGTACGTTCCAGTAACTCGGTGAATGACGGGTCGCCGTTGAGGTCGGACCTCAGGGCAAGCGTATTGGCGAAGAACCCGATCAGGGGCTCCAGTTCGATCTGGCTACGGTTGGCGATGGGCGAGCCGATGATCGGGTCGCGACGACCGCTGAGAAAACCCAAAAACAGGGCAAATGTGCTGTTCAGCACCATGTAGAGGGTGGCGCCGAAACGGTTGCCCAGGTTTTGCAGGGCGCTTGCTTGTTCCCCATCGATGCGAATATTCACGGCATCTCCAGCCGTGCCGGCAACCGCGGGCCGGGGAAAATCGGCGGGCAAGAGGAGCAGGTCAGGCGCCCCGGCCAGATGGTTTTCCCAGAAAGTGACCTGCTCATGGAGTACCTCGCCTTCCATCCAACTCCGCTGCCAGGTAACGTAGTCCGCGTATTGCACCGGAAGCTCAGGCAGCGGGTAGGCGCCGCCATCGCGATAGTATACATAGAGGGTCGCCAATTCACGGGTCACCACGCCCACGGACCAACCGTCGAAAAGGATGTGGTGAATGGTCAACTGAAGGACCCATTCGGCTTCATCCAGTCGGAAAAGTATGGGTAAGAACAGCCGGTCGGCAGAAAGGTCGAAGCGGAAGGCTGCCAACTCGGCCACCTGACGAAACAACTCCGACTCTTTTTCCTCGGGTGCAAGGGAGCTTAGATCCGACACGGGGATGGTGACTTTGGCTGGTGGATCGATCGCCTGGTAAGGACGACCACCATGGGCCGGGAAGCGGGTGCGCAGCACTTCGTGACGGCGACTGATTTCGCAAAAAACCTGTTCCAAGGCTTGCCTGTCAAGGTTCCCTTCAAGGCGGAAGGCGAAGGTCATGTTGTAACCGGCCTCGAGCTGGTCAAGTACCCAGATCCGCTGTTGGGCAAAGGCAAGCGGAAGCTCGCCCTCGCGAGGGTGGGCCACGAGCGGAGGCCGAGACGGGCCAAATCGACTGGCTGCATCGATGCGCTCGGCCAGTTCTCCGAGCCTGGGCGCCTCGAAAAGAGCCCGTAACGGCAGGTCTACCTCGAACACCCGAGCGACACGCGCCATTAGCCTGGTTGCCAGCAGGGAGTGACCGCCCAAGGCAAAGAAATGGCCGGCCGTCCCAACCCGGGGGATACCCAACACCTCGGACCACAACCCGGCCAGTACTTCTTCCGTGGGCGTTGCCGGTTCCCCGTCGTTGTCGGCTTGAAGCGCCGGCTCGGGAAGCGGTTGGCGCAATAGTGCCATGCGGTCGATTTTGCCGTTGGGCGTTAGGGGCATTTCCTGCCTTGGCTCGAAGAAGGAGGGGAGCATGTATTCGGGCAAAACACGACGAAGTCGATCGCTGAGGTTCCCAGCAATCGAGGCATTGGCCGTATACCAGGCTGCCAGTAGCGGCTCATTATTGGCAGAACGATGTAGCAGGACCACGGCCTGCTCGACCTCGGGCAAACCGGTCAGGGCCAACTCGATCTCTGCCAATTCGATGCGGAACCCGCGTAGCTTGATCTGACGATCGACGCGGCCCAAATAACGGATAACCCCATCCTCGCGCCAGCTTGCCAGATCCCCCGTGCGGTAGAGCCGCTGCCCCGGTTCTTTGGAGAAGGCGTGGGGGATGAAGTGTTCGGCAGTAAGCCCGGCCCGTCGATGATACCCGCGAGAAAGGCCCACTCCAGCCACATGAAGCACCCCTGGCGAACCGATCGGCGCCGGTCGTAGACGATCGTCGAGAATGTAGAGGCTGGTACTGTCTATGGGTTTGCCGATGGGCACATCCCCTTCATCGGCGATGGTGCACAAATGCGCCGTGGAATCCGCGGAGGCCTCGGAGGACCCGTAAAGATTGATGAGCAAATAACCCTCGCCCATTGTCTCATGAAAACGCCGCACCAACTCAGCCCTAACGGCCTCGCCACTGGTTGTCCAGGTACGAAGGTGAGGCAGCCGCTCGGGGAGATCGGGAAAAATATCGAGGAAGGCCCCCAGCAGGGAAGGCACCACCACCATGCGGCTGACCCGATGCGCGGCCAATGCCGCTACGAAGCGAGGTAGGTCATCGGAAATTTGTTTGGGGAGAACCACCACGGGCACGCCCTGAAGCAAAGGCCCAAAGAATTCCCATATGCAGTCGGCAAAATTGAGCGAGGTCTTTTGGCAACCCACTTCATCAGCACCGAAAGGAAAGGTCCGCCACATCCAATGGAATCGGTTGATGGCCCCGCGGTGAAGGGCGCTAACGCCCTTGGGCCGTCCCGTGGAGCCGGACGTGTAGATAAAATAGGCGGCCCGTTCGGGTTGTACAGACAGCTCCGGGTTAGGGTACAAACGATCGTCGAGCCGGCAGGGTTTTAATAAGGTGACCCCCGGGGGCATATCAGGTGGCGCAAAGTAACCGATCACAAAAGGCGCCGCGGCATCTTCGATCATATAGGTGGTCCGTTCATCCGGGTAGGCGGGGTCCAGGGGCAAAAAGGCCGCGCCCGATTTGAGCACACCCAGCAACACGGGTAGGGTCTCCAGACCCCGCGCCATATAAATACCAACCGGGGTTTCGGCCTCAACCCCCATCTGAAGCAGCTCATGGGCGTAGCGGTTCGCTCGTTTGTTCAAATTCGCATAGGTCAGCTTTTCGACGGTCCCGTCTTCGAGGGTCCCAGCCACGGCTACCGAATTGGGCGTTCGCGCGGCCTGCTGCTCGAAAAGCTGGTGGATGGTCGTCTCGGGAAATGATATTTCGGTTTGGTTAAAGGTCACCAACAATCGCTCTCGTTCGTCGGGGGCCAAGAGGGAGAGATTCACGGCCGATTGGTCTGGATCTAGGGCCATTGTCTGTAACACGGTTCGAAAATGCCGAACAAAGGATTGCATACGCTTGGCATTGTAAAGATCCGAGTTATAGGACAGCTCGCCACCCAGACCCTCACGGGTCCCGAACATGGTCAACATGAGATCGAACTTGGCTGTAGCTCTTTCGGTCTTCAGAGGTGCAAAAACCAGCTCTTCCAGTCTCGTGGAACCGGTCGGCAGATTCTGCCAGACGAACATGACCTGGAAAAGTGGAGTGTAGCCCAGGTTCCGTTCGGGCTTCAGAGCATCAACCAGCTCTTCAAAGGGAAGGTCCTGGTGATCATAGGCCTCGGTGGCTCCGGTGCGGACGGCCTCGATCAGATCGCGCCAGGTAGCCTGTGACCCATCCTGGCGGGCGCCCATATCCGTACGCAGCACCAGGTTATTGACAAACATCCCGATCAGGGGTTCCAGCTCGGGCCTGGCCCGGCTGGCAATGGGACTACCTACCACGATATCTGACATACGGCTGTAACGGGAAAGCAATAGCTTGAACGCGGTCAACAAGATCATGAAAAGCGTTGAGGAGGTTTCCCGAGCCAGCTGAGCAAGCGGTTCGGCAAGGGGTTGTTCGAGATGGAAGGGTAGAATCGCGCCCTTGGATGTCTGTACAGGAGGCCGCGGCCGATCAGTGGGCAGGTCCAAGAGTTCGGGAATACCGGCCAGGCGTTTCTTCCAATAATTCAGCTGACGCGCCAGGACATCACCGGCCAGATACTCCCGTTGCCAAACCGCGAAGTCGGCATACTGCAGCAAAAGCGGGGGTAAAGGGTCGGCCAGGCCGCGATGACAGGCTTTGTAAAGGTCCATCAGCTCGCGGGTGAAAATCCCCAAGGACCAGCCGTCGGAAATAATGTGATGCATGCTGGCCAGGAAGGCGAAATCATCCGGGCCCAAACGCACGAGGCAAGTACGCAGCAAAGGATCAGAAGCCAAATCAAACGGCTGGCGGGCCACCTCATCGGCCAGCTTCTGCAAGGCCGCATCGCGACTGGCAGGCGGAAAGTCTTCCAGGCTCACCACCACCAGTTCGGCCTGTGGTAATTCGGAAACAATCTGATAGGGACGACCTTCGGTGGATGCAAAATTGGTCCGCAGGGTTTCATGGCGCGCCACAATGGTTTTTACAGCCCTGGACAGGGCATCCAAATCAAGGGAGCCGGTAATTCGAAGCGCGGTCGGGATATTATAAGCAGAGGAGCCCTTCTCCAACTGGTCCAGGAACCACAAGCGCTGTTGAGAATGGGAAAGGGCGAGTTCTCCCTCGCGAGAGGCGATTGGGATAGGCTCCGGACCTTCGCTCGCCGCGGCCTTCTGGAGATAATCCAACAACGCCTGCTTGCGTTCACGCAAGGTGGCGGCCAGCTCATTGGTCAACACTCCCTTGGGGGCCAGAACCCGTAGTCGCCCATCTTCGATTCGCAGGGCGATACCCAGATCACGGAGCTGGGATAATAACTCAAGAATGCTCATAGCTCCAATTCCTCCATGTCACCCAAATCAATGTCCGTGGTTTCTCGGGCTTGACTACTAGCCCAGAGCGCCACATCCACTCGTTCGGCAAGGTCGGCCACGGTAGATTTCTCGAAGAGTTCGGCCAACGGGAGTTCAATCTTCCAATGTTCGCGAACCCTGGAAATAACCCGTGTGGCAAGCAGGGAATGTCCACCGATCTCGAAGAAATCAGAGGTGATCCCGATCTTTTCCTTTTCCAGAACCTCAGACCAGATCGCGGCCACCACCTCTTCGGTGGCGGTGCGGGGAGCGAGGTACTCTGTTACAACCCTGCCCAAGTGATCTGGGCCCGGCGCCGGTAGAGCCTTACGATCTGTTTTATCGTGGACATTGAGTGGCAGGTGCTCGATCGGTACAAAGGCTGCGGGGATCATATAACCTGGCAACTTCCGTTTGAGTCTCCTGCGTAGGGCGGCCGTATTCGGAATGCCGTTCGAGCTAACCAGATAGGCAACCAGACCCGACTCGCCGCCGGGCAAATCACGAAATACCACGACGGCGTGGGCCACCTCGTCCATCTCTCTCAGCAGTCCTTCGATTTCACCTGGCTCCACCCTTTGACCACGGATCTTGAGTTGGTTGTCCGCGCGTCCGGCAAACTCGATGCTGCCGTCGGCGAGCATGCGGCCTCGATCACCGCTGCGGTAGAAACGGTCCGCCTCGCTGCCAAAAGCCGCGGCGGTTACATCTTCCAGGTTCCGATAGCCCAGGGCAAGCTGCTTGCCGCGAAAAACAAGCTCGCCGCGAGCCAGCAGCCCGACGGGCTCGCCTGCCTCGTTTTGCAAGCTGATTTCAATGCCCTCGACTGGGTACCCGACCGGAATACGTCCCCGTTCGAAGGGGGACTTCTTGTCCAGAATATACTGAAGAGCAACCGTACATTCGGTTGGACCGAGTCCGTTGATTAACAAACAATCATCGGGGAAATGTGCGTGGTAAGCGGCCACATCGCCAGGCACGACCTCCTCTCCCCCCAACACGACCAGCCGCATAGCGGGGTAGCGACTCTGGTCACCGGAGCCGTTAAAGACCATGCGGTACACGGTGGGCGTGGAGTGATAAACAGTGATTCGATGCCGCATGAGCCAATCGGGAATGGCCTCGAAACCCTGCTCCCCCAGGTCATAGGGGTAAAGCGCGGCGCCGGAGAGCAAGGCGCCGTAGATATCCATCACAGCGGCGTCGAAGCCGTAGGTGGGCAGCAACGAGAGCCGATCGCCAGGCGCCAGATGCAGGTTGCGAATGTAGTTTCTGCTATGGGCGAGCATATTGCCGTGACTCTGTACAACGCCCTTGGGCTTGCCAGTGGAGCCCGAGGTGTAAAGCACATAGGCAGTTCTTTCCGGTCCCACGCCAAGGCTCGGGTTCTCTGATTGATCCGCATCAACCGGGATCAGGGGGATCCGATCTGACTCGAGTCGTCGCGCGCGTTCCTGGTTCTCATTCCCGGCCAACAGTGCCTGAGCACCGGAGTCCTCGAGGATGTACAACAGACGTTGCTCGGGGTGAGCGGGATTCAGGGGCACATAGGTCTTGCCGGCCTTGAGCGCGCCCAGTAAGGCAGCGATCATTTCAGCATCCTGGCGGAAAAGCAGAGCCACCGTACCCGGCCCCTCGCCCAGTTGCGCCAATAGGGCATTTGAAATTCCGTTGGCCCGGGCATTGAGTTCGCGATAGGTCCAGAGGCTTTGATCGGTTACTACGGCGGGCTGTTCGGCATAGGATGCGGCGGCCGTCTCGAACCGCTCCGCAACCGAGGATTCGGTCTCCGACAGGTCGAAGCATGGAGGTCTACCTGGCGGAGTGATCAGATTGGTGCGCGGCGGCGGGTTTGTGTCCTCGCCCATGGTGAAGGTGGAAAGACGTCGTTCCGGTTCAGCCACAACCGACTCCAAAAGGGCCTGGTAATGGTCCAGCATCTGACAAGCCGTTGCCTCGTCGAACAGGGTTGCATTGTAGTGCAGGACCAGTGTCAGCCCTTCAGAGCCGTCGTGGGCGTAGAAAGTAAGGTCGAATTTGGCGCCTAGATCGGTACCTCCGAAAGGCTCGAGCACCAGATCGGGCAGATCGAGCCGATGTTCCGGCAGGTTCATCATGTTGAAGAACACCTGAAACAAAGGGTTTTTGGTGAGATCGCGTTGGGGTTGGAGCTTCTCAACCAGGCTGGCGAAGGGGACCTCCTGGTGGTCATAGGCACCTAAAGTCACCTCACGTACCCGGCCAAGAAGTTCGCTAAAGCTGGGGTCGCTGTCAAGATCGGTACGCAGCACGAGGGTATTGATGAAGAAGCCGATCAGACTCTCGATCTCGGGCTGGTTGCGACCGGCAATGGGAGAACCGACAACAATGTCATCGCTTCCGGTATAGCGGGCAAGCAATAGCTTGAAGGTGGCCAAAAGAAGCATAAACGGAGTAGCGCTATTTTTCGTGGCAAGTGCGTGGACCCGGTCCCTGAGGTCGACATCAGATTTGCGGATGAGTTGACCGCTACGGGCCGCGGCGGTCGTTCGAGGCCTGTCCAAGGGCAGGCCCAGGGTAGGCAGCTTGTCCAGTTTTTGAGCCCACCAGGTGAACTGACGCTCCAGCTCGCCATCGTCCAGCCGGCGTCTCAACCAGGAAGCATAATCGGCGTACTGGATGGGAAGAGGAGGCAGGGCAGAGGGTTCCCCTAGTAGCAATGAACCGTATAGCTCGGAGAGTTCGTGGATCATCAGGCCGACAGACCAACCATCGGCGATAATATGATGCAGCGTGGCCAGCAGCACATGATGCCGGGGACCCAGATCGAGCAGTAAGACCCGGAACAGGGGACCTTCCTCCAGGTTGAAGGAGCGGCGCGCCTCGGCCGTCGCGATGCGACCCGCCTCGGTCTCGGGATCGGCCAGATCAGCCAGGTTCCGTTCCTCGAGTAAGGGACCCATTTCCTGCAAAAATACCAGGTTGGTTTTGCCGTCCTGCTCTCGGAATACGGTGCGCAGGTTTTCGTGTCGCTCCACCAAGGCGGTGAGGGCGCGACCCAGGGCCTGTTTGTCGAGCCGACCGCGCAGATGCAGTGCGGCGGGCATGTTATAGGCGGCATTCGGCCCCTCCAACCGGTAGAGGAACCACAGGCGTTCTTGGGCATGGGAAAGCGGCATGGGCCCCTTGCGGGAAACGGGCGTGATGGCAACCGTTGCAGGCCCGGCCTCGGACCGTGCCCGATCTACCAGAATTGCCAGCTCGGCCACGGTAGGCGCCTGGAACAGGGAGCGGATCGGCAGCGATACGCCTAAAACCCTACCGATTCGGGAAATGATCCGGGTGGCCAGTAGGGAGTGGCCGCCAATTTCGAAGAAGTTGTCGTCGATCCCGATTTGCGGCCGTTCAAGCACGTCGGCCCAGATGACCGCCAACTGCTCTTCCCCGGGTGTGCGCGGCGCCAGGTGCTTGCGCTCGCTGTCAGCCCGCTTGGGGGCCGGCAGGGCAGCACGGTCGATCTTGCCATTAGGCGTGAGCGGGAAGGCCTCCAGGAACACATAGGCGGCAGGAATCATATAGGCAGGTAAAAGCTCGCGCAGACAGCGACGTAGAACTTCGACCGTGGGGTGCGGTATGCCCTTTTCGGTTTTGAGATAGGCGGCCAGGTACTTTTCGCCCTCGTCTCTGGCCAGGACAATCGCGTCGTCAATACCGTCAACCATTGCCAGCCGGGCCTCGATTTCACGGGGCTCGATTCGAAACCCGCGGATCTTGATCTGGGTATCCGCACGGCCCGCGGCGGCAGCGGTCCCATCGGGTAGATAGCGGCCAATATCACCGGTTCGATACAGCCGGTCAGCGGGTTGACCAGTGAAGGGATTGGTGATGAAGCGCTCCGAGGTCAGCTCGGGATCGCCGAGGTAACCACGGGCAAGATGAGGGCTACGCACGAAGATCTCACCAAGCTCGCCCACACCGGCGAGGCCGCCCAACTTGTTGAGAATAAGCAGCTGAACCGCGGGCATGCCGCGTCCCAAGGGCATGACTTCGGGTCCGGCTTGATACTCGGCGGCCGTGCCGATGACATGGAAGCTCACGGCCCGTTGATTTTCTGTGGCGCCGAAGAAGTTCACGAGCTGAGTTTCGGGTGAGAGGCGATGGAGCCGGGCCACATCGCGATTGGTTAACACGTCGCCGGTGAGGAAAGCACAACGCAGGACCAGCGGGTCAACCCGGCCGGCTTCGGTATCGGTCAGGATCTGGGCCATGGCCGGTGTAAGGTGGGCCACGCTAATCTTTTTACGCGCCATCCAAGAGGCGAGCCTATGGCCGGCAAGCTCATCGGGCTCGGGCGCCACGAGCGCGGCACCCAGGCATAGAGGTGTAAGCACATCGCGCTGGAGCGGATCGTGAGCCAGGCCGGAAAGCATGCTGAAACGGTCCTGTTCGCTAAAGCCGAAAGAACTGCCAAGCCAGGGCAGGAAGTGGGTGAGCGGTCCCTGACGGCCCGCGATGCCCTTGGGTAGCCCGGTGGAACCGGAGGTAAAGGCCACACAGGCCAGATCATCGGCTTTCCAGCTGATCTCGGGTGCGGCGCCGGGCATTTCGTCAAGGAAATCGGCCAGTTCTTCGTCGCCGGGCAGCTCGAGTCGGAAAGCGATTTCAGAGACACGATCCTCGAGGTCGGCAGGTAGAGGGCCCGCGGCTTCAAGAGCAAGCCAGCCACTCGGCTCGGCTATATTGAGAATTTCGCGTAATCTAGAGGACGGGTAAGCGGGGTCCAAGATAAGGAAGGCAGCCCCGGACCGCAGCACGGAAAGCATGCTCAGGGGCAGACCCGCACAACGGGCGCCGTAGATGGCCACGATCTGCTCTTTGCCAACCCCTACATCTGCAATTCGCGCCGCCAGTGACGCACTCAAACGCGCTAGCTCGGCATAGGTCCAGGTAACCGTCTCGGCAACCACTGCCGGCCGGTCAGCATGCTGCCTGGCCTGTGCAACGAAGAGTTCGGCACAGGAACCCTGCCATTCATCGGAGAGTGGCTCGGTGGGGTCGGGCATTACGGGATCGGCCGCCGAGGCAGCCAACACATAATCGTCGATAACCCGCTCGGGATCTTCGCAGATTTGGGCCAACAGGTGGACATACTGGTCCAATAGGGACTCCATCCGTTCGGCATCGAAGAGGTCGGCATTGTAGCGAAGGTCGAGATGAAGGCCGTCAGCCCGTTCATTGAGATAGAGGGTCATATCGAACTTGGAGGACATATCTGGGATGGTGACCGTTTCCAACGAAAGGCCCGGCAAGTTGAGGTTGTAGGCGGGAAGGTTCGCCAGATTGAAAAAGACCTGGAAAAGCGGCGTCCGGCTGAGGTCCCGTTCGGGGCTCAACTCATCCACCAGGCGAGCATAGGGCAGGTCCTGGTGTTGGTAGGCATCGAGCGTGGTTTGGCGAACACGTTTTAGAAGGTCGCGGAAGGTGACCCCGTCACCGGAGAGGTCGGTGCGCAGGACAAGGGTGTTGAGGAACAAGCCGATGAGGCCTTCCAGCTCCTGTTGCCCCCGGCTGGTGACGGGCGTACCGACGGGGGCAACAGGAGCTGGAAG
>Ga0316189_10000339_pt1 | contig 46309 bp, 32 predicted proteins | sample LowCovwburrow_MG_FD_204930 | JGI IMG/M metagenome (GOLD analysis project Ga0316189, IMG submission 204930) | Coastal sediment microbial communities from Maine, United States - Lowes Cove worm burrow | ecosystem: Environmental > Aquatic > Marine > Coastal > Sediment | place: USA: Maine... | reverse complement strand
CTGCACCGCATCGGTCGCAAACGGCGGACGAAGCAAATATCGCGACAGCCGTTCAAGCCGTTTTCTGTCTCGTCCATCGACCGCCGTGGCCGCATGCAGGTTCATGCCGAACGCGTGGACGTTCAGCTTCGTCTCGCGCCGAAGCGATGCAGTCTGTGGGCGCACCGTCGCAAGACCGAGCTGAACGGCCGCTGCAATGCCAGGCTCGACCTCGGGCTCACCCGCGTCGATGTGCTCGGCAAGGGCAGGCCCCCCGGGGGTTGGCGGATAGACCAACTCGGCGCGTGATCCTTCCCGGCCCGAGAGGCCACGCACCAGACGGTATGTGGCCCTGGGTGACGCGTGCGCGATAGGCGGCCACAACCGTGCATCAGCGAGCTGTTGCGACGGCCGGCTGATGACCCACACCGTTGTGTCCCTGGGGCCGTATTTCCGGCGTCCGCCTCGCCATCGAGATCTCGTCCGCAAGGGCACGGCGTCGCCGCCCGAGCAGGTTTTGGAGCCGAAGGTCGTGCGCGATTCGATTGGCGGCGCACAAGGCGTCAGCTGACGTTTCGCCCGAAACGACGAGCCCGTCTGCCAAGTCAGCAGGACGACCGAGCACTTCTTCGCCACCGCGGCGAGTTCGCGGGGTGCAACGGACTAGATGTCTTCAACGTCCACGGCTAAGTGGGTTCCGGCTCGTGGGAGAATACTGCGGCGCTTCTTGGCTTGACTCGGGGTCACCGAGCACAGATTAATGACCAAGATCATGTACTGATTGCCGATCCACAGTGGCGGAGCGATCATCGGGACGGCGCTGAAATTGTAGATGCAGAGCACGCCTCGCCTCCCAGGGTCTTGCTGGTCTAGGTACTGAAGGAGCTGTCCAATGTTCTGGCCCAGCCTCGCTGCGCCAGCGGCCTTCTTGTAGATTTTCACTTCGACCACCAGCCGTTCATCGGGGTCGCCGGCCACGAAGTCTTGCTCATAGCTCCCCAGTTTCGTTCCGCATGCTGGCACGTTGCGCTCCAGCAAGAATCGGACCGCGTGCCGTTGGAAACGATCTTCGTGCCATGTCTTGTCCAGATCCGACGCACTCGGGTGCTTCGGGATCCACTGGACCTCCAGCCCTAGCTTGTAGGCCCTCATCGTAGCCTCGACGGGGGACGCCCAGTCGATGTGCGCATCGGCGTAGCTCGTGAGTCGGCGTAGCCAGACCAGTAGGGAACTCTGCAGATTGTCGGGCCTCGCCTTCCCCCACCGCCAGTACCGTAAATCCATCTCATGCGACACTTGGAAGTACGACTCCTCCTCGAGACCTAGGCGCGACGCGAACGCTCGCGGTGTCCCCTGAATGGCCGTGAACAAGCCGAACACATGCACGAGGCACCGCGACATACGTTGGTCTAACGGTGCCGGAGGAGTCGGGCGTTCGGCGGCAAGAATGGCGCCCAAGCTGACCTCACACGGAATTGCATCACCTGCATCGATCTTTTTCCACTGGAGCCGCGGCCTGTGCCGAGTCAGAAAGGGGGGTAGCAGCTCGCGTTCTCGCGGCAAGTCGTGGGTCTGCATGAACTCCAACACGTCAGCGCCACCAGCGGTCGAGCCATTGAGCGCTTCAGGGCTGCACTCGGTTTTCGCCGACCCGAGGATATTCGACAGGTCGACGTCATCCATGTCCACGAAGATCTTCGTGAGCAGGGCCTCGAACGCTTCGAGGTCGGCACCGTCCGTGTAGATTAGCAAGTCTTCGAACATCTGGCCGGTCGCCACTGCCCGATGCGCGCCAAGCCGGGCCGCGCCGTCCTGCCTGCGATCCGGCAAGAGCCGCCTCAACTCTGCCAGCGTGTCTTCGACATCGAGGGCGCCTCTCGCCGTCTTGGCGGATTCGAAACAGCTGATTGCCTTCTCAACCCGATCAAAGTTGACGCGCGTTCCTTCGAGCATCCTGGTCTCAAGGCCCGGAATATCAACCACCGCGGCGACGAGGGCCAGAACGACTTCCGCGAGTTCCCGAACGTCGTCGGAATCGAGCTCGAACCGCTCAATGCTCAGAAGGCGATCGATGTCTTCTGCAATCGCCCGAAGCCGTGGGTTTCGCATGACGACGAAGCTACCCTAAAGCAACGGGTTGGTTGCATCGATGGCCGAGTTTTGACCACCCTCAGCGAGCTCCGCATGGTGACGATCCCCGAGCAATCGCCACTATTATCACCATGGTGGCCGGCCACCCGGTGCGGCTGCTCCGAGTTCCGGCTGCAGCGTTCGCGTGGCAGGGCGCCAAACGGCAGCCTGCGCTTAGCTTCGCCCTTTTCGCCGTCGGCGCCACGGCCCAAAGCGCTTCCGTCGAGGCCTTTCCACGGGGCGTACTCATACCCGACCGAGTGTTTCTGTGCACCGAACAGCTCCTTGGCCGCGGCACCAAACTGCGCTGCATCCTCGTCGGAGAACTCAATATCTTCAAACACGGCCATCTGCATGCTCACGTTCGTGGCGTTGATTGGAGCCGTGCCGAAAACCACAACCCTGCGGAGCGAGAAGTTGACATATGCCGCCGACCCAACAAGCTGCAGCAGCTTGGCTCGGTCTTGCTCTGGACTAGCGCAAACGATGAACGCTTCTCCCGGCTTCTCGTCGAAGCAGCATACAGTGTACGCGCACTCCGTCATCACGGCGCGTTCCGTCGCCGCTTTCCACTTTCCACCGATCATCCACCGTTGCACACGCATGAAGCTCGCAAGCTCCCGTGCCATGACCAGCCATTGTTCAGCGAATTCATCCTCCCGCCCCCGAAAGGCCATGTGTAGGAACTCAATCGCCTTGTCGACGACGAAGCTGGGCCTATCGAGTTCGCTCCTATGGCGACGCGGCTCAGAGTACGCCTCTAGAGAAGCGATCCACTTTCTGGCATGAGGAGATCGACGGTCGAGTGCAGATGTGATCTCGTCGTTCCAGGTCCCGATGTACTGGAACATCCCAGAAGAACTGACTCCCGAAGAGCAACGAATCACCCGTCGCATACGGCGCAAGAGCAAGTTCTATCTGTTTTTGCGGCAGATTCGAGGAGAGCTCTTCGACGAGGCTTTCCAAGCGGAGCTCTCGGCCACGTACAAGCCTCGCGGCCAGGACCCAGTGCCTCCGGCGCTTCTTGCGATGGTGTCGCTGCTCCAAGCGTACACTGGACTGAGCGATGCCGATGCCGTCGACACGGCGGAGATGGACCAGAGATGGCAGTTTGTGCTCGGGACGCTCGAGCAAGAAGAGGCGCCCTTTGGACAGGGGAGCTTGCCACGATTCCGAGAGCGCCTCGCTGAGCACGACCTCGACAGGCGCCTCGTCGAGCGCACGGTCGAGCTTGCGAAGAAGACCGGAGCTTTCGGATGGCAAAAGCTCAAGGCCGCCTTGGACTCTTCACCTCTGCGTGGAGCGGGACGCGTCGAGGACAGCTGGAATCTCATTGGCCACGCGATGGCCAGGATGGTCAGCATCCTCGCGGAGCTGTGCGATGTCCCCTCGATTGTGATCATTCAAGACGCTGAACTCTCGATTTTGCAAGGGCCGAGTATCAAAGCGACGCTCGATATCGACTGGAACGACAAGCAGCAGCGTGCGGATGGACTCCAACGAGTCGTTGCGGAGGCGAGAGCCCTGCTGTCTTGGGCGCGCACCCACGCTCCGGACGAGATGAACCACCCACGAATGCACGAGGCGACGGAATTGCTCGAACGTGTCCTGGGGCAAGACACGGAGCCCGATCCGGACCGGCCTGGACAAGTCAGGATCCGAAAGGGAGTCGCACCCGATCGAGTGTGCTCTGTCGGTGACCCTGACATGCGACATGGTCGAAAGAGCAGCTCAACGGCATTCAACGGCTACAAGCGCTACGTAGCGACAATGGTCGATGCTCCACTGATCATGAGTGCGGAAGTCAAGCCTGCCAACGTCCCCGAACGTGAGGCCGTGCCATCACTCCTACAGTCTCTCGCGGCATTTGGAGAACTCGCCTCGCTGTACATCGATCGAGGCTTCCTCGCACATGAAGTGATCACGAATCACAGCGCCGCCGTCTCGCACATGCGCCTGCCCATGCACGACGGGCACGTACCTCGCGCCTTGCACGAAAACGGTACCCGGACCTCCTCTCCGCAACGCCTGCAGTTGAACCGTAAGAATCCGTGCTCGAAATCCCCGCAGCGGACCATGCTTTGCAGCTCATCGACTGCAAAGCCCGGTAGCGGGGCGTCGTTGCACTCCGCGCGCGCAGCAAAGTCTTGAAGATGCTCGGCGACCAGGCGCACCGCATCACTGACCTCGGGGCGCCGAGGCTCGTAACGGTGAGCACACAGGCGAGTCCCACCGGGTTCGAGTACCCTCTGCGGCATGCCGCATCGCTCCGCCTGCCTCATCGCCGTTGCCGCGATCGCCCTGACCTCGTGCCACCGAGGCGGGACGAAACAGGACGGGGGAACGGGAGGGGTCGATACTGGCGCAGGGAGCAGCGACGGCGCCCCGGCGCCCCAACCGTTCGTGATCGAGATTGGCTTCGACGCCTGCTCGATCGCGGCTGAAACCGTCGATTTCATCGACCCCGCGTCTGGTGCGGTCCTGGACGACGTTCCCGCGGCCTGGACGGGATGCTCGATGGTCTGGACCGCCGCCGACATCGACGGCACCAACGGGTACTTGCGCCTCGAGCTTTCCACAGCCCTGCCGGAGTTCGACCCGAACTATCCGGGCCCGCGCTGGCTGACCATCGAGGCGCCGTTGGACCTGGAAGACCCGGGCACGTTCAATGCGTTCACCCCGACGAGCGGGAGCTGGCCGCACGGTTCGCCGGTGATCTATGTCGATACCGACAGCCCGAGCGCGGCCGGCGAGACGGATCCGGAGGACACCGCGGGCGTCGGCTTCCGCCGCGGCGCCAACTGGGCCGAAGCCACGGGGATGGTCGAGGTCGCATCGGCCGTCGGAGACGTGGTCTGTGCCGGCGAAAACGTCGACAACGGCGGCAACCTCGACATCGAGCTGGACCTGTCAGGGCTGGCACTGACCCTCGTCGACGGGCGACAGGCTGCGACTCGCGGCTCGTTCGCGGTCGGTGGATCGCAGGCCTGCGAACCGGTGGTGGCAGACGGTGACGACGGCGATGGCGGCGGCGACGACGGGCCGGCCGGGGATTGCACACGCAGGATGCCCGCGGGCAACGACACCAACTACGAGCCGATCGACGTTGACGTGCTTCGCGATCTTCCCAACGGCTTGGTCTTCTCTGACGTCTACGTTCTGAGCACGAGCGCCTGCAACGCTCGCGCTGACTGCGAGGAGAGCAACCGCGAGGAGTTCAAACTGACGTTGCGGCGCCCCCCCGGCGAGGCGTGGACGGCGACCCAGCACTTCGTGGAGGGCCCCGACGCCGAACTCACCTGGGGGATCGAGGCGGTTGGCTGCGAGCCGAAATCCGAGACGGTCACCAACATGTCCACCGGCCTCATGTTCGAGTCGTACCAGCTGTGGTTTCACCAGGCCGATGGGGATGGACCGGTCGGCATCGACCACACGAACGTCCAGTTGCAGAAGGGGGTCGCTTCGGATCCGCTCGCATCCCCGAACGAGATGGCAGTCGAGCAGCTGTTCGTGCCCAGCTACGAGGCTGCGCTGAACTACAGCTACGTTCCGTTGCTTCAATAGCGGACCGAAGACTGTGCCAGGCGATCGCCGTCATCGAGCGCGCGCGGGGCCCCAGCGACAGTGTCCTCGTACCGCAGGTAGATTCGCTGGCGATTCACCTGGGCACGCTGGGCCAACGCGAACGAGCCCTGAGTGTCCACCAACGCGGGGTGGCGATTTTCGTCGAGGAGCTGGGCTGCAGCATCTCGAGACGCTCCGGTCCCGTCGTCACGTGGCCCAGGCCCTGCGCCGTCTGGGACGAACGGATGAGGCGTGGGCGGAGTTCGTCGACATCCGCCGGGCGCTGGACGGCGCGGTGCCGACCGGGCGCCCGATGCTCACCGCATTGCTTTCCGATCTGGCCGCCGTCCGATCTCGGGAGACGCAGCGATGTACCAGCTGGTCCCGACCGACGCGTTCGATGTGCGCTACGTCGTCCCGCCCGCGACCGCCTTTGATCTTGAGTACCTGCAGATCGTCCGGTCGTCCGGCGGCCCCACAGTGTTTGTCGCAACGGACCCGAAGGTCGGGCCTCTGGCACGGGCCCCATCGCGCACCTATGCGCCGCTACCAGCGAAATCACGGTTTTTGGGCGGCCCGCGGATCGATGGGCTCAGCGCGGTTACTAAGCCGAATGTGACCCGTCAACTTCTCCTGTCTCTTCCCGTGTGTGCCCTCGCGCTCGGCTGTGGACCGGACTCGCCGCAGGGCGACGAGATGACCGACATCGGTGACTCGGACGGCGGCGACGACGGCGGCACGGGTGGCTCGGCCGACGACGCCGACAGTGACGACGACGCCGACGACGGTACTGGTGACGAGTCGGGCGACGATGACTCGGGCGACGGGGACGACGATGACGACTGGTGCTGGGACATCGAGGATGTCGGTGCGGATGGTGTGACCGATGCGTGGACGGACGGGTCGTCGATCCTCGCGGCCGCTGACCACCAACTCCTGCGCTACGACGGAACCGCCTGGACGGAGTACGCCGCACCCGAGTCGATCGGACGCCTCGCCGCGAACGCTCCAGACGACGCGTGGGTCAGCAGCTGGAATTCCCTCTTTCACTTCGACGGCGAGCAGCTGACGGAGGTCGCTGTGCCCGAAGACGTGACCCACGTGCGTGCGCTTGCAACGGACGAAACGGGCGCGCTCTGGATGCTGGGCGAGCCCCTGGACGACTGCGGCCTTGGAGTGTGCGAGCCGCTCGACGCTCTGGTCTATCGCTTTGAGGTCGACGCGTGGGTCTCGGTGGCGACGCCTGGGCCTGCCTCTGCCCTCGCCCTCAGCGGCAGCGGGTCGATGTGGGTCGCGGGCCAAATGGGCGTAGCACGGTGGGCCGGAAACGCGTGGGAGCCTCTCGCCAACCCCGAGGGGAGCGACTTCGACGAGCTTATCGTCGTGTCGGACGACGAGGTCTGGGCGGCCGGGGGCTCTCCGGGACTCGGGCACTGGGCAGACGGCGCGTGGACGTACGAGAACCCCGACGACGCGATCACGGACTTCGCCCTGGGGGCAGATGGATCCGTCTATCGGCTCGAGCGCGACTACGATCAGGACGTGACCGGCCGCCGCGGGATCCTGCTGCGGTTCGACGGCGCCGCATGGACGCAGGTGGCCGAGCTCGAGAGCGAGACAACCGTGGTCGCGCTGACGGACGGCTCGCTCATTGTGGGCGGCGAGTCGGGGGGCAATATCTTGGAACGCGTCGTGGACCCCGCGGGATCGGCCGAGGTGGTGGCCGAGTATCGCTACGCTCGGCTCGGGGGGATGAACGCAATGTGGGGCGACACCCTCGAGCAGACCATCGGAGTCGACGACAGCGGGTTGCACACGCGCGACCGTGGGAGCTGGGCTCGAGTGCAGCGCGACGATCTCGGCTGGGGCGCGTTCGCGGGCGTGGCCGGCGACCGCACGTCCGGTTGGGCGATCCGATCGGAAAACCCGCAGTACCACACGTTGCTGTGGCGCATCGAAGATGGCGAGTTGCTCCCCAATGCGCTCAACCTCGATCAGCCGCACTACCGACGCGTGTGGGCCAGCGGAGGCCTCACGTACGTTGGCGGCTCCGTCCCTGCCCCCGGTGGATTCGCCGACACACCGTTGCTCCTACAGAGTGACGGCAACGGATTCGCGGATGTATTCCCGCACGATCTCGCCGCCAGCGACAATGAAGTCCGGGATGTCTACGGCGTCGACGGACATCTGTTTGTCACCACCGACGCCGCGATCTACGAGCACGACGGAGCGGAGTGGACCCGCAGCTACGAGACGGACGTCCATCCCAATACGCTCCGCGCGTGGTCACCAGACCATGTGTTCGTGACCTTGTCCGACTACGAGTCGGAGCTGATGCGATTCGATGGGGACTCCCTGGCCCCGGCCGTGAACGACTACCCCGAGCTGGCGGCCCTCCGCGCCGAGGTCAGACTCGTCGGCAGCGAGCACGGGGGCCTTTGGGCCATCGGCTACGACCCCTCTGCCCCCAGTGTCCCGCTGACCATCATGCAGTTCGATGGGGCCCAGTGGACCGAGTTGCAGCTCCCGGCGCCGTCGCACTGGAGCCTCTTGTGGCACCCCACGGCGGACGGCATCTGGGCTGACACGGGCGAGCAGATCTGGCGCGGTGTCCCCTGCGCGGGCTGAACAGGCGGCAGCCTCGTGACACCTCGGCGGCCTGGGTATCGACGGTATCGGGGAATGTCGGCAGACTCCAAGCGGTTGGAATCTGAATGACCGAGCCCACCCCCGGACTGTTTTCGCGACTTGCAGGCGCCTTTGACCGGGCGTTCTTGAAGCTTGCGAACTCGTCGGCGGTCGGGTTCGTCAGCCAGCTGAGCCGCACGCCCAACCTCGATTTGACGCTCTGCCGGGAGCGACTCGAGAGCGAGGACGCGAGCGAGATCATGAGCGGCCTGCAGTGGCTCGCCGCGATGCAAACGCCGAAGACCGCAGCCGCGGCCGACCAGGTGCAGGCGTTGACCGAGCACCCCGACGCTCGTGTCGCGGCGCGCGCCCGCGAAACCCTGGACGTGCTGAAGACTCGGTTTGGGCCGCTCTAGTCGCGCGCGCGTCCCACCCTGTGGATCTCGGACACGCCTTCGTCAGTCTTTGTCCTTGCCGAGGACTTTGAGCTCGTCGTCGATGGCCGATTGTGCCTCCTTGATGTCCTGGCGGAGCAGGAGCACCGTCTTTTTCATGCGCTCGACCTTCAACTCGAGGATCCGTTCGACCTCGAGCGCGGCGTAGTGCTCCTCCTTGATCGCCTCGTCGACGTGGGCGAGCAGTGTGAAGTCCATGGTGGAGAGTCGGCGCTGGGTTTCTTCGTCGTGCACGATCTCGGCGAGTTCGAGGTCTGTGGCGGCGGTCCGCCCCACCTGCTTCATGAAGGCATCGTTGTAGGTCGTCTCGATGTCCTCGACCTGGTTCTCGATCAGGCGCGCGTTCGCGTAGACCTCTGCGATCTTCACCGCCAGTTCCTTGTTGCGAAACGTCTTCACGCCGTCCGCGAGATAGAGCTGCCAAACCTCGTGGCGATAGAACGGGGTCAGCACGGCGGGCTCGAACGAGAACGACGTGTCGACCTTGCTGTGGGCCTGGTCGAACGTTGCATACAAGGCGTGGCACTCGGGCGGGACGTGAACCTCCGCGGCTCCCTCCCCCGCGGGTTCGATCGTGAACTCCTCGTGCAAGCACTTGAGCACGTGCTCATCCTCAGCCAGCGCGGCAAAGAAACCTTTGAACGTGGACTGCATCGGCCCGAGGTTCTCTCCTGGCGTCGTCTCCTCGATCGCCCCAAGGTCGGCCGCGATCGTCTGTTCCTGCTCCTGGTTTGCCGACAGCTCGCGCTTGAAGTCGCGCAGCAGATTGGCGTAGCCCTCCTTCTCCTTGCTCGTGTCTTGATACCGCTGCACCGCGATCGCTGCGTACAGGCCCACGAAGATCAGGATGAAGTCGACGACCTTGTCGATCGCCAGCTCTCGACCGCTGACGCGAGCGCGTATGATCGGCGGGGGCGAAGGCGGGGCAGCGGGAGACGGGGCAGGTGGTGCTGCGTGAGCGGGCACGGGGGCGGGCGCGTGGACGGGCGCTGCGCTCGGGTGAATCGGCGCGGCGGGGTAGCCTGGCGGCGCTGCGTACCCTGGAGGCGCAACGTGGCTCGGCGCAGCCGGATACGGAGGTTGGGGCGTGCCCGCGGGCGGATACGCAGAACCTGGATTCGGCGCAGCGCTCGGCACGCTTCCCTGGGGATGGGCAGGGCTTCCTGGCTGACCATGCGAAGGCGGGGGGTGCATACGCGCTAGAGTCTACGCATCTCCACGCCGCTGCGGTGGGAGACAATCGAGCCCGAGCGCCCGCAACGCCCGTTGTTCGCCAGGCGCCCTGCGGCCGACCCTACGCAGGCTCTCGTTCCCCATGTGACGCCAGCGGGCCCCGAACTCACCCTCTTGCACGGAGGCGCGCAGGACACCGGCCACGCGGTGACCAGCCACAACTCCGATTCCTGTGCGCGTCCACCACCTACGGATCTTTGTACAGCGCCTCAGGAACCCGCGGGTACGAGTCGAAGGGAGTGTCGAGCGCGAGTTCGTGGGCGCGCGGAAGCAGGAACGCCGCCTCGGGTCGGTCGCGAAACGAGGCGACGAGAGACTCGAGGTCCTCGCGCTGACCGATGTAACAGGCTCGCTCCGGCAGCTGCGCAACGAGCCAGCGGATCCAGGGGTAGTGGGCGTACTGATCGAAGACGTGCCCTTGGGTCCAGAACTTCCAGGTCTCTTGCTTGTCTTCGCACAGCGTGAAGTCGTCGTTGATCTCGAGAATCGCCCGGTCGCGGATCCACTCGGGGAACACACGGTTGTGCACGACGCCCTGCCACCACGACAGGCTCAGCTCTTCTGCGAGGAGCGGGTGCGTCGGCTGCAGGGAAGCGCGAAGGCGGTTTGCGACGAACAGCAGGTGCAGCACTTCATGGAGCACCTCATCCACCGCCACGAAAACGTCCATGGGCATCGCCCCAGCAGGGTGGTCGGGAATCTTGGCGTACCGAGTGCCCCGCAGCTCGCGATAGTATTCGAACGAGCCGATGAACTGCCCCGTGTGGGTCGTGCCCGCCTTGGTGGCGAGGTTGGTCTGACAGGTCAGGCCTTCGGCCAGCATCGCGTCGACGAGCGTGGCGATGTCGGCGAACACGGTGCTCTCGTCAGCGTGCTGCCGCAGCTGCTCACAGTAGTACGCCAGCGCAGCTTGCATCTCGGGGGCGTGGGCGTAGCCGATGGTGACGGTGGGGAGTTCGTCGGGTGGGCGCCCGGTAAGCAGCGCAGTGCGACGCGGAGTGACAAGCGGAGCCGGGCGAGGCTCCGACTCCAGCACGCGCTGCAAACGGGTGGGGAGTTCCTCCAACTCGTGCGCCTGTAGGACCCCAGCGATGCCGTAGCCACCAAGGGCAAACGCAGCGTCGACGTCTCCGGTCGCGACGATTCCGAGGATTCGTCCTGGATCCAGCGGCGCACGCGGCCGGCGCGGGTTGTCGAACAATGCCCGCAACAAATCCGCTCCTCGAGCAAAGTCGTCTGCGGTGCGAGCGTCGATCACCACGGCAGCGACAAGGTTCCTCGCCGCGGCTTCCTCCACGGTCGACCGCTGGCGGCGGTGGTGAAGGCGTAGACCCTCGACAGTAGCGAGCCCCGGCCCACCGAATACGATCACGGCCCGCACGATAAGGTCGTAGCGCATTTCTGCCGCGGCGGCGAACGGGCGTATAGTCGACTGGATATGAACGACGAGAACGAGACGCAGAGCAAGGGCGGAGTCCTCGGGATCGCCGTGGCGGCAACCCTCGCGGGCCCAGCGATGGGCTGCGAACCGAAGGCCGAGCCGACGCCCCCGGGCGGGCAAGGCGAGGCCCCGGTTTCCGAAGAGCTGGACACGGTAAAGCCAGAGACTGAAGAGACGGACGAGACGGACGAGACGGACGAGACGGACGAGACGGACGGCGACGGCGACGTAGCGGAGGATGCGGGCGACGACTCGGGGGAGGAAATCCCGAAGGACGGCGAGACCGACGTGTCCAACCCCAAGGGAACGCGCGGCTGATCCTGTCCATCAGCGGCGGCGGCAGGTTCTGCAATGCGGCCGTCGTAGTCGGCCGCATCGCGCCTACGTGCACCAGCTATGGCACGCACGAAGCCAGCTCGACGACCGTCGCGGCGTCGGTATGGCACTTGCTCAGCTCTGGCGCGAGCTGATGGCACAAGTTGACCAGCTGCACCCGCTGCACGCCGACCGCCGCGTACGCCGCGAGCCCGCTGACCGTGAGCGCCTGAGCCTCATCCACCGAGCGTGCCACAAGCGTGGGCCTGAGCAGCGCGAGCATTTTTGAGCCGTAGGCCTCACACTGCTCTGCGGTGGGCCAGGCGGCTACCGCACCCGTCTGGTAGGGCGAGAAGCACGACCACATGTCGAGCTGCGTCGTCGCCTTGATGCCACATTCAACTTGCTTGGATGCCATGGAGTCCAAGCAGCTGATGACCATCCGCTCTTGGGCCTTCGCGCTTTGCGGCGTCACGTATCCGCCGACCTTGCTCTGCAGCGCAGCGCCCAGCGCCATACTGCGATCGCGGAAGCGCTCGCATGATTCCCGGGTGGGCTTGTCGAGCCTCGGCCGCGGGACGGCTCGCAGGTACAGGCACATTCCCAAATAGCTAGAAACCTGTGTCTGCTCCGCGCAGTCGAGAACACGGGAGTGCGCGTACTTGAGGCAGTGCTCGATGCCCGCATCACGCTCGTCTGCGGTGAATAGGCCCGCCGCAGGGGCGCCGTACGCTTGCGCGGTCACGACGGCCATGTGGTCGATGAAGGTGGTGCAGCGCGCCCTGTCTGGGCGAGTGTCGACAGGTTCCGGGTTCACCGGCTTGTCGGACGGATCGGCGGACGCGTCGCAGGCAGGGCACGCAGCGGCGGCGGCGTCGCAGTCGCAGTCAGGCGATGCTGTGCTGCCGCAGCCCAAGACGGCCGCCTGCACAACGAGTACTACTGCCGCGATCCTCATCGGCCCGGTTCGGACGGTAGCACGTGAGCAACGACCGCTTTGCACAGGTCTCCGCCTATCGGGACCACAATTCTCGGATTCTGTGTCACATCCGGGCTCGGGTCTCATCTGACCGGGGAGATGAAATCCGGAATGTGCCTCCCGCTCGCCGCTGCCCTTGGCCTGTTGGCTCCGTTGCCCGTTCAGGCCGCGCCAGCCGCAACCGGGAAAGCGAGTGCAAAGTCCCGACCTCACTCCCGTGCGACCGCTGGGAAGCGTACACGCGTGCGCCGTCGGCCCACCCACAGCGCCGCGCGGTCGCAGGCGTCCATGCCTCAGGCTGCGAAGCGGTCGCGCGCCGCCGTCGACAAGACACGCAAACAGGGAACAGCCGTGCTCGCGGCCGCGCTCCTCAACTACGCCGACGGAAAGCGACGCAACAAATCCGAAACCGACGTGGCAAAAACGATCGAGGCCATCCCGGGAGGAAGGGCTGCCGCATTGCGGATCGCCAAACGCGTGCGGGCTCAATCTGCGGCTGTCCGCAACCGACACCTCGGACCTTACGGAGTGATGCTGTCGAGACCGACATCGCCGTCGAGCCTCGCCGACGCAAACGCCAAGGCGATAAAAGGGGGATACAACGCGAGCGCCTCACTCCATCTCCAGGAGGCGCACACCCTCCCGCCGCAGGGCTTGGCGACGCCGAGCCACGTCGCGTTCACGCTCGCGGGCGTGCGCTGCAACTCGACACAAGACGCGGACGGCAGCGACGAGTTGGTCGTGGTCACCAAGTTCTTCAAGCTCTTGGGGCTCCAGGACATTGGCCAAGCGATGGACAATCCGGGAGCCGCGCAGCTAAGCGTCAGCGCCGGAACGACGTCGCCGTCGGGCGCCAAGCATGACGCGTGGACAAAGGTGCCAATGTTTGTGGTCTCCGCGGTCGCCGAGGCCGACGGCTCGGCAGTCCAGACCACCCAGGAACTCGACGTCGCCATCGAGCTCGCGCGCGCGTTGGCTCTGAAGACGAATACCGAACATACCGCCAGCGCGTTCGGGGCGGCGCTCGAATACACCGAGGGGCTCATGGCCCTCAGCAATCCGGCCAATGCGCCGAGTTTCGAGGGGTTCAAGCTCACCAGCGGCCTCGAGAGCTGGTGGGCCGCGCCTCCGAGCAAGACCGACGGCCTCGAGTGGAAAGCCGAGGTCCCCCACCACCTTCCCGGCGGCGGAGACTACTCGGTGCTCTACGACGTCCCGCACGCCTTCGACGACGCGACCATCGTCGGCGTCGAGCTCAAAGATCTGGACCTCCGACCTGATCCGAAGCGAACGCTCATCTCGGCACGGGTGTCGATCGAGATCGGGAACGCCTCGCACGACGAGACCTTTCCATTGCACATCAACCAGGCTCCTTCCATGCACGTCCGCCGGAGCGTGCAGCCAGCGCTCCACAAGATCCGGATCGGAGTGGTTGTCGAGTACCGACTCAAGGCCGGCGCGACAGGCAGCGGCTGGTGCGGCGACCTTGGGAGTAAGCGGCCCGAAGTACTCTCCGACTCCACGACATGGCCATATGAGGGGCTGTGTAAGTCCCAAACCGAGGCGTATCGTGCGGGCCACCGCAGCGATACCGCCGACCGCGTCATCTCGTACGATGCCAAGAACGACCAGATCAGCTACAAGACCGCCCCGTACAAGGGAGCTTCGCACACGTTTTCTTCGGCCTACGACTTCATCACGCTCGACAGCGGGCCCGTCCAACTGACCCTGCGCGTCTACGATGCACCCGCAGTCACGTCGGCGCGATGGACGAAGCCGGCCGCAAAAGGGAAGGCGAACCCGACACCGAAACGGCGCTTCCGTCGGAGGTGAGTGGCCCACGCCGCGCGAATCCGCAGCAGAGATTGTCGACGGTCTACGCTGCAGCCCCTATCCGTTGACGGTCTGCGAAGCGGGGGAGTACCTTCGTCGGAGTGGGTTGGGTTGAACGGACAATACTCGTGGGGGCGGGGCTGGCTATCGGGGGCTGCGGTGGCGATTCGCCAGAGCAAGACGCGCCCACAGGTTTGACGGCGATCCCCACGACGACCGCGACACGCGGCGGCGACACGGACGGCGACAGCAGCGGAGAATCGGCGGACCCACAGACGGACCCCGACGGTACGGCGGACGAAGGCTCGAGCGAGGACGGCGTGGGCCGGGCCTGCATGGCGTCGGCGGAGTGCGCCGAGGACGAAGCGTGCGCTGCCGGATTTTGCGTACCGACGGACGGCCCGTGCGTAGGCAATGCAGACTGCGATGGCGACACGTACTGTTGCGCGGACGCGTGCCTCCCCGAGGGTGAGGACGGCGGGTTCTGCATTCCCTGGGGCACGGGTCCCAAAGGCGACAAGAGCGAGCAATGTCTCGGCGAGGTCACGATTGGGATGTTCGAGCCCGACGTCCAGTGCGAGTGGTCGGGCCCAGGCCCGGGCGACCCGTTCCCGGACCACGAAAGCGTGCTCACCACACCCTTGGTCGCCGACCTCCCCTACGACGTGAACACGGCAGGCGACATCGTCATCGTCAGCTACAACTGCGAGGACGGAGGCGCGCAGTCGGGATGGGGGTCGGATCCGGCGTGCTACGGCGTGATCCGGATTATCAACGGGCAAGACTGCCAGCTTGTCGACTCGATCGATGATCCGGCCAACCGCGTTATCGCGGCGAGCCCCCCCGCGATCGCGGACCTCGACGGTGACGGCGTACCGGAGATCGTGACCCAGAAGGCGGGCACGGGAATGATCGCGTTCGAATGGAACGCCGCCACCAACACCTACGTGACCAAGTGGACGACGCAGTCTTCTAGCTTCAGCAACGTGATCCGCTGGGATGGGCCCGCGATCCACGATCTCGACGGCGATGGCGTCCCCGAGGTCATCAGTGGTGGGGAGGTGTTCGACGGGCCCACGGGGATCCAGCTGAACCCGGGGCAGGTCGTTCCTGGTGCGGGCGCCAACGTGCTGTCGGTCGTTGGAGATCTCGACCAGGATGGCATGGCGGAACTTGTGGGTGCGGGGGTCAATCGGTGGAACCTCGCGACCAGTCAATGGGAGTTGGTCTACACGGGTGGCCCTGGTGGGCGGCACTACGCATTCGCCGACTTCGGCACGCCGGGAGCCACGCCTGCAACGTTCGACGCCACCGCGCTCGACGGCATCGCAGAGGTAGTCACCGTCGGCCCGGGCACCGTCATGCTGCACACGCTCGACGGTCAGGAGCTCTTCAATGTCGGAGGCATCTCCAACGGCGGGCCGCCCACGATCGGCGACTTCGACAACGACGGATTCCCCGAAATCGCTTCGGCGGGCGGCGCCAACTTCCGCGTGTTCGACCTGGACTGCATCGCAGGTGGCCCCGGATGCGTGTCGCCAGGTGTGCGCTGGATCCAACCGTCGCAGGATCTGTCATCGGCAACGACCGGGTCGTCGATCTTCGACTTTGAGGGCGACGGAGCCGCGGAGGCCGTATACGGCGACGAGTGCTACCTGCGCGTGTACGACGGAGCGACCGGGGGCGTCTTGTATTCGGCCGCGCGGACCTCGTGCACCTGGTACGAGAACGCGATCGTTGCGGACCCAGACAACGACGACAATACAGAGATTCTGATCGGCTCCAACACCAACTGCGACGTCACCTGCCCCGTGATCGATCCAATCCATCCGGGTGTTCCGTGTGAAGAGGTCGGTGGGTGTCTGGGGGCCTGCGTCGCCGGGCTTTGTCGGTGCACCAGCGACTTGGAGTGCAGCGAAGGTCATGTGTGTGCACCATCGCTGCCTTCGGTGGGCGGCAGCGATACCTGCCGCGCCACGCATCCGCCAGAGATTGCGCTGGGTGGCGTGCGCGTACTCCGAGACCGACTCGACCGATGGGCCTCTTCGCGCCCGCTGTGGAACCAGCACGCGTACTCGATCACCAACGTCGAGGACGACATCACCGTGCCCTCGACGGCCGCGTGGGCGCAGAACTTTGCCGACCCGGACCTCAACAACTACCGACAAAACCAGCAGGGCGATGCGTCGGCCGAGGAGCTTCCCGACGTCACAGGCAAGCTCCAGGACACCGCGTGCACGCTTGGTGAGCTCGGCAGCGACATCACGCTCGAGGGCACGGTGTGCAACCGAGGGCTCAAGGCAGTTGCTGCGGCACTACCCGCCACGTTCTATTTGGGCGACCCGGCCGACGCAAACGTGCTCTGCGTTGCGTACACCAGTGACCCAGTGCCCGTGGGCGGATGCCTGCAGGTGAGTTGCGAGGTTGATGCCGCCTTGTCGGGATCGATCACCATGGTCGTCAATGACGACGGCATGGGCGGCGCACTCACGGTCGAGTGCATCGACGATAACAACACGGATGTGGTCGTCATCGACGAGTGCCTGCCTCCCGGGTAGGTGGTCGCGAGTCTAGTCGTCGCGCTCGACGATGCACTGATAGATGCCGAACGTATCGGTGCCCGCGCCGTCCGTGTCCCGAACGAGGATCTTAAAGTAGCTCAGCGGCGTCATCCCCTGGGTGGGCACCGCGACCTTGATCCGCCCTCGGCCGCCCGCGGGCGGCTGGACCGTGACCGACGCAAAGACCTCGGGCTCGTCGTCGTCGTTCAGGCCGGTGGCGATAAAGTCGACCGCGCCGGATTTCCACTCGCCCCAACATTCAACGGAGAGGTCGTGCCCCGCCATCCACGTGGCCTCGGGGTAGACGGAAAACCATCCCTTGCTCGCCGACATCCAAAAGCCCCAGTAGTAGATCGTAGCCAGGTGACCTCCCACCTCGGCCCATCCGTGTTGGGCAACCGTCTGCATGGGGCTGACGGCAAAGCTGTCGTTGGTCCCGCCGACGGCCTGGGCGATGGGCGCTGACGGCATGTTGGCAAAGGGCGTGCCCGGGTTCTCACCCGGAACAGGGGGTCCAACGACAGGCACGAGCTTCCTCGTGAGCTTGTTCGACTTGAGCATCTTGGCCTTGCGCAACGCACCTTTCTTCGGCTTCTTGCTCTTGCGGATAGGCACGCCCGCTTTGGCACTCGAGCCGCCGGCTTTCGGCGCCGCCCCCTCGGCTGGCGAGGCGAGACCCACAGTTGCAGCCACTGCGGTGGCCAAGAGCGTGCTTCGGGCGATCATGAATGTGATTGTAAGGCAGAACCTGCCTGTAGGGAGGGCTGTTGCCCGCGGACAGGCTTCTTCCGTGCGCACGCTGCAGCGACTCCGGGGGCACACAAATTGCCTGACCCGACCGAACAAGTCTATCGGCCCTCCCGGTCACGGCTGTACTCTCGCACAGCGTGGCCATGAACGCTGAGTGGGCGTGTACCCGACGGTTTATACTCTCCTTGCTCGTGATCGCAATTGTGGGCTTGGGGACGTCCCACCTTCACGCGGCGGTGCCGATCGGCTTCGCGGCACTGATTGGCTATGGGGCGGCCGTCGGCTTTAGAGCGCTCGTAGGGCGAAAACGCGAGCCGACACACGACCCATTACTCGGGATGCTAGCGACGGTACTAGTCGCGCTGCTCTGCGGATACCAGATAGAGCGCTTTGATAGCGACCGGGCGACCTTCCAGGAGCCCTTCCCGCCGGAGATCACTTGGCTGCTCGCGGGCTGGCTCGGCGCCTTGCATGGGTTGTGGTCCACGCGCCAGCCTCGGGAGCAAGATGGTCCTCGCTTCCTGCCTAAGTCTCCTCCTCGCAGCCATAGTCGTTTCTCCGCAGCGCTGGCGTCGTTTGCCAGTTTGGCCAGCCTCTACCGTGGGCACCTGTACTTGTTGTTTGCCGTTGCGAGTACGTCTGCGGTCGCCGCCTGCATCAGCCCGGGCCAGCTGTTCTTGCCCTGGAGACCCCGCTGGGTGCCACATGCGCTCCTGGCTACGACATTTGGCCTCATCGCCGTCACTGTTGGCATGGCACGTCTGCCTGCCCCACCACGGAGCGGTGGTCGGGCGCGAGTCGTGGCAGCCGTCGGCCATACAGTTACCTGCCTGACAACGGGCTTTCAGGTCGCCGTCGTCTTCGTCTCCGTACTCGCGGCCGTCGTCCAATGGGTCGACCGTCTGGTTCAAGTCGGTGCGGGAACCCCGATGTTTCTATCGGGCAGCGAGACCATCACGCCCAGCCCGATGGGCGGGATCCCATGGGTGGCTGGAAGCGGCTGGCTCATTGTGCTCATCACCACTGGAGTAGGGGTCGGACTCGACTACTACTCCCGCCGAATCGGTTCTCGGCGCAATTCATACGTACGAGCCCAGGCGGCAGTCTTCGTACTCACGTGGGTTGCGATCGCAGTGGTTGCCCCTATGTGGGCTGGCGCGTCGCGCCAGCTGCTCGGGTCGTCGTCTGTTGCCCTCGCTGGCCAGAGTGGAATGTCGTACACGACCCTGGCATGGCTTGGGCTCTCGATGTGTTCGTTCTCGCTGATTGCGACGACAATCTGCCTCTTCCTCCTTTGGGACAGCGCGGAACTCGAGGCAGCGAGCGACGAACCCGATCAGTTGCCTCTCGGGTCGAGTTCGGACAACGCCGTCTCTTCGGCGCGCCTCCTCTCGGTCTCGCTGTTGATTTTGGGCTACTTTGGTGTGCAGTTCGCCCTCGTTGAGATCCCGGAACTCGAACGACTTGTCCGCGTTCGCGTCGAGATCGCTCGACAGCACTTCGCCTCTCAAGATCGCAGCGCACTCTTTTGCGCTGAGCTCCACTCGACCTTTGACGACCTCGCGGTCACGAGTTCGCCCACGGGAGTATGCGACCGCAAGCGCAAAGTCCTCAAGTTGGCCGTAAGACATAGGTATGATGACGGTAAGAAGTGGGAGACGATACTGTTCCTGACTGACGCGAGGGGCGATCCCCGAGTTGGGGGGAGCCAGTGGGTACGGACGGGGGAAACTGGAGCACGACAACGGCCGTTCGCGATGTCCGGAACTTGCGAAACCAGCGGTGAGACACTCCTTACCTGCCTGCGGCGCTTGGAGGACAACGTGAGCGGATTTCTCTCAGTTCCATCTGTCTCAGTTAAGGTCCCACGCCGCCTTGTGGTGTGGTTCATCGCGTTCGCGGTCCTTTTCCTACTGGTCACATTACGTTCAAGGCTTCGCTTGATAGCGCGGGACCCGGAGGGGGGCATTGAGTCGCCGTGGCTCCTCCTCGACGCGGAATCAAGAACTGAACGGGCAGTATCGCTACTATGGGTGGCGGCGGTGACCGTAACGCCCTGGGTCGTAAGCAGCGCCCTGATTGCGATGATCTCGTTGCGCGTTGTCGCTCTCGGCGAACCGGTCGCGGCCTTGCCGTTTGAATATGCGCGATTTGGACTGGCAGTGACTATGATGTTGTTCTCCGGGCGCGCAGCGTTCTTTCTTGGAGTCGAGGTCCTGGAACTTCAGGCCAACCGGCGCGACCGACGCCTGAATCGCCCAGCAGGAACCTGAGCCGACAGAGCCTTGCTCGGGGATATGTTCCATAGCCACCGTCAGCGACGAACGCCACGACTCGCGTAGTGTAGTCTGCGGCCTCGATGCGAGGTCGTTGCGTGCTCTGACGTTCGCGCCTCCGCCAGCCAGTTTCCCCGGGGCACGCGTTCGACGTGCTATGCGGTGCTGATGAGACGCGCCGTCATGCTGACCATGGTCCTCGCCTCCGCGCTCTCGTGCCGCCCCGCGACGCAACCCGAGGCGCCACCCACAGCTTCCGCCGCGCGTATCCCCTTCACCGAGCTCCCCCGCACGACGCTGACGCGCAGAGCCCCATCCACAGGCTCCCAGGACGTCCCGACCGCGCCTGTGGGGGTTGAGGTTGTCCACTACACGTCCGGCGAACACGAGCTGCTCGCGTGGCTTGTGCTGCCGAAGACTGAGACCGACACCCCCACCCCCGGCCTCGTGTACTTCCATGGCGCGTTCGCACTGAAGCCGGGCGATGTTGAGAACGTGCGGCCCGCGGTCGAGGCTGGCTTTGCCGTGCTGCTGCCGTCGCTGCGGGGCGAGAACGGCAACCCGGGACACGCCGAGCTGCTCGCGGGCGAACTCGACGACGCGGTTGCCGCCATCGACTTTCTGGCCGCACAGCCCAGTGTCGACCCGGACGCGCTGTTCACTCTTGGCCACAGTGTCGGCGGGGCGCTGTCGGCCTTGGTCAGCCTGCGACCCGATGCACACGTGCGACTGACCGCTGGCGTGGGCGGGATCTACGTGCCGGAGACGTTTCGGCGGTGGACCACCATGAAGGCCAACCGCGCCCTCATCCGCTTTGACGCGTCCAACCCGCTCGAGGGCCGACTTCGGACATTGTCGGGCAATGTCGACGACATGGTTCGTCCACACCACGCGTACATCGGGCGGCAGGACTCTTGGTTTCTCGACAACGCGGCGACGATCGAGGGGCCGCAGTTCTTCGTGCACGAGGTGGCAGGCGACCACATGACGTCGGTCGAGCCTGGGCTCGCAGAGTTTGTTGAGCTGGCGCTGGCGGATTTGGCCGCAGACTGAGCTTGGGCGTCGGGGTGGGAGATGCCCGACGTCTGTCGTCGTCGTTTCACTGCGGGGCAGCTCGCGATCTTCCCACCTCATTTCTCCTAGCAGCAGCGCCAGACGACAGGCTTTAGGTGCAGTCGGAGTCAGTGTCCCCGAGCATTGCGAGGGCTTCCTTCGCGGCCCGCTTCGCTTCGGTGATGGCGCCTATCTTCTCAAGATCGTGTGAGTCCGGGATCGGGAACTCGCACACACGCATGATCACAGGGAGTAGCGTGTCCGCGTTCTCTTTGACCGCGTCCCGGGCGGCGGCAGTAACCTCCTCGCGCCGCGTCACATAACAACGATCGTCGTCCCCGCCCCCGTAACTCGGCCCCAAAGGCGCAAGCAGCGACATCGCGGCTTGGTCGTCGAGGTCTGGCCTCGCCGCATCATCTCGAATTGAGGCGATAACCGTGGTCTTCCAGCTCTCAGCCTCGGCACAGCGATCGGTCTCGCCTCCTTCAGCAGGGCGGCACTGGTCGTGTGTGGGATTGGTCGTGCAGTCGGGCTCGCACCCGGTCCCGAAAAGAGAAAGGACCAGTGAGATCGAGAGGAGCCCGAAACCACATCCATAACGTCGCATGACCTCGATGGTACCGGTGCGTTGGCCACTGCGGATCACGCAGGGCCAAACCCGGTCGGGCGGCCTGACATCGCCAAGCTCGACCCCAGCCGATTCAGCCGCGATTTCCCGCTTGACTTAAACGAACGATCATTCACTATCCCCACGTGACGCGCGCACTCGATCCCGCAAAGCGGGAGGCCCTGATCCGGGCGGGCATCAAGCTGTTTGCGGCGCGCGGCTTTCACGGCACCTCCGTGCCCGACGTCGCCAAGGCAGCCTCGGTCTCGGTCGGCACGCTCTATCGCTACTTCGATAGCAAAGAAGACTTGGTCAACGTCATCTTCCGGCAGCACAAAGCCGAGCTGTTTGCGATCACGGAGCTGCCCTACCCGCCTGAGATGAGCTTCCTCGAGCGGCTCCGGATCGGGTTTGCTGCGTTGTTCGATTGGGCGGCGAAATCGCAAGATGCAGCGCACTTTCTCTATTGCAGCGGCCACTACGACTACCTCGACGCCGAGAGCTTGGCCCTCAAGGCGCGGGTCTTGTTCTCTGCGTACTCGATGTTCGAGACGGCCGCCGAACGGGGTGAACTGCGGCTCGATCCCAAGATCGCGCTGATCATCGTCTGGGGCTCGTTCATCGAGCTGGTGCGCTCCATGACCGACAAAAAGCTCGAGGTCGACGACACGGTCATCCAGGCCGTCATCGACGGCTGCTGGGCTGGCCTCAAGCCCTGACCCTCCTCTCTTTTTTCTTCTAAAAGAGAAGGAACGTTCATTCATCACGATTCGGGAATCTAGCGATGGCAAAGACGAACACCACACGACGCGGCTTCCTCCGCACGACGGTTGCGGCGACATCGGCGGCTGCGACCACGGGCTGCGCCGACTTCACGGCACGCAGTGAGGCCAGCAAGACGCCCGCCGTGGCTGCCGGTGAAAACGCCTGCGAGGTCTCGGTCGTCACCCGCGTCAACGGGACCAAGGCGACCGTCTGCGTTGGGTCCGACACTTCAGCGCTCACGGTGCTTCGCGAGCAGTTGAAGATCACGGGGCCCAAGCTGGCATGCGGTCACGGGGCGTGTGGCGCATGCGTTGCGGTCGTCGACGGCAAGCCGGTCGCGACGTGTCTGCTGCCGGCCACCGCCCTACACAAAAAGCGCGTCACGACCGTCGAGGGCCTCAGCCCAGCCGGCAGCGACATCGCGGGGCTGCATCCCGTCCAGCGGGCCTTTGCCCACCATGACGCGTTGCAGTGCGGCTACTGCACGTCCGGATTTGTCGTCGAGGCGAAGAGCTTCTTCGACGCATGGCGGGAGCGCAACGGGAAGAAGGCCCCCACGCGCGATGATGTGGCGTCGGCTCTGTGCGGCCACCTGTGTCGCTGCGGCGCGTACGCGTCGATCTACACCGCGGTCATCGAAGCATGCGAGGGTCGATTTGATAGCGGCACCGCCACGGTCGCTCGTGTCGACGCCCTCGCAAAGGTGACGGGCGCGGCGACGTACACGGTCGATGTACATCGGCCCAAGCAACTCGAGGGCGTCGTTCTTCGGTCCCCGCACGCCCACGCCATTGTCGAGAGCATGGATTGGTCCAAGGCGCTGGCGCTGGATGGGGTGGAGGCTGCGGTCGATCTCGTGCCCTCGTCGCGGCGGGTTCGGTACGTCGGGCAGGAGGTCGTGGGCATCGCCGCCCAGACGATGGAGCTGGCGCGCAAGGCACTCGCGCTGGTCGAGGTGCGGTGGAAGGTCGAGCCGCACGTCGTGGGCATCGACGCTGCGATGGCCGCATCGGCCGCCGTGGTCTATCCCAAGCGGAGTCAGCACAAGGTGATGCACCCGACCAACCCTGACCCCGACGGGCCGCCCAACGAATCAGAGGGCCCCGCGTTGGGCAACCATTGGCACGCCAATGTTCGCGGACCGCTGGGCTTGCTCTCCCATCGGCCGGGCGCTGCTCGCCGTGGGGTCAAGCGCGGACTCGGTGGGGAGGGCGTCGTGTACTCGGGACACTTCCAGACCCAGTCACAAGCCCACACGTGCCTCGAGCCGCACGCCGCCATCGCCGAGTGGACAGACGGTTCACACATCCAGCTGCACGCCTCGACGCAGGCCGTGCGCGACGTCGGCGAGGACGTCGCGCAGCGCTTTGGCGTCCCCGAGGAAAACGTCACCGTCATCGCGCAGCATGTCGGCGGTGCATTCGGATCCAAAGCGCGGCTCACCCTCGAGATCGTCGCGGCGGTCGAGCTCTCTCGTGCAGCGGGAGGCCGTCCGGTCAAGGTTGCACTGTCGCGGCACGAGGAGATCCAAGTGGGTGGCTACCGGCCGGCTGTGAGGGTCGACGTCGCCATCGCGGCCTCGGCCGACGGGTCCAAGTGCGAGGGCATCGAGGCCACCGCGTATTCCGACGCTGGCACTGCGGTCGGCGCGGCCTCCGTGAACCTGGTCCGCCTGCTGTACCCGCAGGCGCCCTCGCGCTTGCGCGACTTCGACGTCCTCAACCACGCACCGCCCGGGTGCCCCTTTCGTGGGCCGGGTGGCCCACCCGCACTGTTCGCCGTTGAACAAGCGGTCGACGAGATCGCCCACCGCTCGGGTGCCGACCCGCTGACGCTGCGACAGCAGTGGAACAAGAACCCCAACCGCGCGCTCGTGTTCGACTGGGCTGCCGCGCACCCGGTATGGACGGGCCGTCGCAAGCCCATGTCCGACAAGGGCCGCTTTCGCCGCGGCCTCGGTATCTCTACGGGTGTGTGGCTTCACTTCACCTCCGCGGCCGCCCGCATTCAGATCGAGGCGAGTGCCGACGGAATTGTGGTGAGCTCCGCCACGCAGGACATGGGCAACGGCACGCGCACGCTCTTGGCCGACGCGGTCGCAGGCGTGCTGGGTGTCGACCCAATGACGATCAAGATCGACATCGGTCGCTCGGACTACGTCGCTGGGCCGATGTCGGCGGGAAGTCGCACGGCGTCGAGCCTGGGACCGCCCGCGATCGAGGCCGCAGAGCAGCTGCGCGATGAGCTGGTCGAGGTTGCGGAGACAGAGCTTGGCTTGGCCAGCGCCAAAGCAGCGCCAGGTGGCGTCGCCCATGGGGGCGGCTTCACCCCTTGGAGCGAGGTGCTGGCGCACACTCCACGCCTGACCTTTGTCGTCCGTCGTGGCCGCGACAAACGAGGGTTCATGGGGCCGCCTATCGAAGGCACCTCCGTGGGCAAGTACCTCGCCGCTTCGCTTCAGATGACCGAGGTCGAGGTCGACACCCGACTGGGCCGGGTCCGGGTGCTCGAGACTTGGGCCGCGTACAGCGTGGGGCGGATCTACTCGCCACGCCTGGCCCGCAGTCAAGCCGAAGGCGGCATCGTGCAAGGGTTTGGGTACGCGCTGTTCGAAGACCGCACGCTCACCCCCAGCGGCCATCTGCTCACCGCCAACCTCGAGGACTATCGCATCGCGGGTATCGGGGACATCCCGCCGATGCATGTCGAGTTTGTGCAGGGGGGCTTCGACAATGCCAAGGGCAAAGGCATCGGGCTCGCCGAGCTGACGACGATGACCCCCGCGTCCTCGGTTGCCAACGGGGTGTTCAACGCCACGGGCTGGCGGCCCACACAACTTCCGATACGACCCGACCGCGTAGTGAAAGGACTCGGAGCATGAACCCGCTTTACCTACCCACCACGATCGAGGCCGCACAATCGGCGCTTGTGCCGGGCGCCGTCGTGCGCGCTGGCGGGACGGACCTGCAAGACCGTCGGCAGCTCGGGCTCGCACAGGGGCCCATCGTCGACCTCCGCGACGTCCCAGGGCTCGATGCCATGCAACCCGTCACAGGCGGGCTCCAGCTCGGGGCGAAGGTCACCATCGCAGCGCTAGCCGACGACGCTCACATACGTGCGGCGTATCCGGGTGTGGCCCTTTGCGCCGCGAGCCTCGCCTCCCCACACATTCGTGCGGTGGCCACGATCGCGGGCAACCTGCTTCAGGCGCCGCGGTGTTGGTACTACCGCAGCGACCATTTTCGCTGCCTCAAATCCGGCGGCACCGGGTGCCACGCGCGGACGGGTGACCACTCACTGCACGTCGTGTTCGATACCGAGGCCTGCGTCGCCCCTCATGTGTCGACGATGGCGTTGGCCATGCTCGCCTATGACGCCTCCGTCCAGGTCCACGGGGCCGACGACCGCACCATCGCGGCGTTGTACGCAGATCGTTCCGATCCCGCCGCGGATCATACGCTGGGCGCCGACGCGATCATGACCCACGTAACGTTGCCTCCCCCCACCTCGGGTGACCGCGCGGGTTACGTTCGCTCGGCCAACCGCGCGTACGCCGAATGGCCGCTCGCCGATGCGCTTGTTCGGTTGGTCATCGAGGCCGGGACGATCACACTCGCGCGGGTCGTGGTCGGCGGTGTCGCAACGGTGCCCCTGCGGCTGCCCCACGTCGAAGAAGCACTCGTTGGCCAAGCGGCGGAGACCCGAACGTATCGGGCGGCGGCCAGCCTCGCCACGCGCGACGCAACCCCGCTCCCAAACACGGGCTACAAGCTCCCGCTGCTGGAGGGCGCCGTATTGGGCGCGCTCGAGATAGCCCACGACCGCCCACCTGCCCCCTCGGCTGCGCCCGAGCCCCTGCCGCCCACCGCCACGGAGCCAGAGCATGACCAGTAAACTGCACGTGTGCCGCTACCTGCGCTGGAAGAGCATCTCGCTGGGCAGTGACGACCCCCTCGAGGTGACCGCGACGTTCGCCAAGAACCAGGTGCCCTACTCGTGTCTGAACACAGGGCAAAGCTGGGGACCCGATGATGACCTTGCTGCGCCCGAGAACTGCGACAGTGACCGGGTGTGCTTTGAGGCGAGGTTGGTGCAAGTCGGCGTGGGTCGGAAAGGGTGAGGGCGGGAATCTCATCCTTCGGTCCGGCGTAGGCGCAGGCACGCCAAGCTACCCCCAGACTTTTGCGGACGCATGACCGCCGAGCGCGGGAGCTTGTATGGTGCCCTCGTGATCACCGTGCAGCGACGGCTTCACAGAACCTCAGCAGCGAGCCTTGGCGTCCTGCTCTTGTCGGCGGCTTTGCCCGGATGCACCCGTCCACGCGTCGCGGCGGCCGCCGCCCCGAGGGAGGCGCCTCCACCCACCGCTACGCACACGACCACGGACGAAACGCCTGAGCCAACCGACGCTGTCTTCGGCCGCGCGGAGGAAGACGCCGACCGGCTCGCCATACACTACTGCCACCATGGCGGAAGCCTCTTCGGGCCTCCGACGGACAAGCCCTACCCCAAGTACGAAGACTGGGACTACGCGCCCGGCGACCCTCTGGCGTCGTGCAGCGAGGTTCAGCCCACGGTGCTGCAGACTTGGAAGACGAAGACGGCTTCGGCCACCCTGGTGCGAATCGAGGTGGTCGTCGAGGACGCGGAAGGCAATGGAGTCGGTCTTCTCGGTTTTCAGGAGTGGGTCACAATTCGCACCCCCGAATCCGTTTTCGACTACATGCTCACGGACGTCGCCGAGCATCAAAGCGAAGAGGCACCCGACGAGCGGCTCGAGATCGACCTGGAAACGGTTGTGTTCAAGGATATCGCTGGCGGCGGAGCGCCTGACTTCATCGCGGCTCGCACGTACCTGGTCGGTGACTGCTATGAGTGCGACTTCTGCTACTCGCAGTCGGAGGAACAGACATACCTGGCGATCTGCGGCGACCATGCCACGAAGCCCGGCTGCATCGACGTGCCGCTCACGTCAGCCAAGACGACGGAGCCGAGACTCGACGTCGACGACGACTGCTCCGAAAAGCCCGATCCAGACGAGGAGAGCCAGACATGGGGGTTCGCCGTCGACTTCGAACTTCCGGAGAAGGGCCTACTCGTGACGACGACACGCGTGCCTGCGCCTGACGAAGAGCCACTCTCCGGTTTGGAGCCACCCGTTCTGGGCCGATTCGAGCTCGACAAACTCTTCGAGACGCTGCCGCCTCAGTTTCGGTTCGGAACGGAGTGAGGGTGGCACCACCCTACACTCACCCCTTGCGGCGAGCCTTGCTCCCCAGCACGCACAGATAGTCCGACACCGCCGCTCGCCCCACGGTGTCGTCCACCGCAACCTCGAAATAGAACTCGCCTGGTCGCTCGGGCGCCGTCCACTGCACGGCGATTCTCTCGCCTGTGACCGTGGTCGCCTCCAGCGTCTCGACGAGTTCGCCGTCGCCTTGGGGCTTGGTGCGGTAGATCGAAAACGTAGCGGTGGCCGCGTCCGACAAGCCCGCGACGCGAGCGAACAGCTCGACCTCCGTCTCGGGTGCACAGTCTTCGTGACTCCAGTCCGCCAGCTCGATCGTCTTGAGGGTGACGGTGAGCGGCTCGATCGTCTTGGCCCACGAGCCGCTGGAGAGCGCGACCTCGGCGATGAACGCCACGGTCCCCTGGGCGGCGCTGCGCTGCTCGTCGCTGGCGTAGTCGTAGCTCCACGGGACGACCACTTCTCCGCTGGTGACCTCGCCCTCGACGGTGTCGATGACGTCGTCGTCGGTCTCGGAGTACTCTCGAAAGATCCTGATGGTGACGCGGGTTCCGTCGGCGCAGCCGGTGACCTTGGCGCGTACGCTGACGGCGTCGTCACACGGCGCGGCCAGCGACTCCCAATGCGCCGACACCACGGCCTCCAGCTCCACGCTGTACATGCCGTCTTCGACGCGGTCGCGCCGAATCCTCCCATCGCGACCGAGGGTGCCGGGCTCTTGTCCGCCGTGGGCGTCCGTGAACACGTACGGGATCCCGCTGACGGCATTGCCGTGGCTGTCGACGAACCGAAACTCGACGAAATGTTGCGCCGCCAGCTCGGCCAACGACTCCCCCGCTTCGGGGACGACGCCTTGGCCAGCCTCGAGACTCGTCGCCAGCGGACGCAGTGCCATGCGGGTGACCTGCACGTCTCCGAGCTCGACCAACCGCACAAATGCGTCGGCGACCTCGCGGTCGGTTGGAGGCGCGTGACGGTGACTGGGCTCAAACTCCTGCAGAATGCGTCGAATGGCCTCGCCGTTGCGAGGCTCCGACATCAATGCGTAGGCGTCGAAGCGGTGCCCTTCGAGCCAAGGGGCGTTGCGGCGGCGATCGAATCCCGCGGTGAGCTCGTACAGGCCATCCGAGCCTTGGATCCAAGCGATCATTGTGCTGCCGCCTTGGCGTCTGGTTCATCGTCTTCTTCGGCGGCGGGCGCCACCTCGGCTGTCGTTGGGCCCGCAGCGAGCAGCCCCACCAAGGTCGCGTAGTCCGCTCCGGGCGCCACCTGCTTTTGAAACGCGGTCAGCGCTTTGCCCGAGCCCGAGCCAAACTCGCCGTCGAGGTCGCCGCTGTAGAACCCGGTCGCCACCCCAGCTTGCATCGGGTACTCCGACAGCCACAGCTGCACCTGGGCACCATCGAGGCACTTGGCGTTGGAGCCCCCCGCGAGAAGGTCGCGGGTTCCGCCCAAGCGCACCGTGCCCATCGTCGCGTCGCCCGGACCCTGCACGGTGAGCTGGCAGGCTTTGGCGTCCACCGTGGTGGTGGTACCGACCGTCAGCTCGATGCCCCCACCGAGCAAGGTCGCCAGCGTGCGCTTGGCGTCGCCCACCAGGACAAACGGTGTGTCGTCCCCGAGCACGATCGTCACGTCGACGGCGGAGGCGTCCCCGGGCACGGGCGTCTTGACCGCCACATCGACGTTCACGGGGCCGCTCGCCGTACCGCTGCCCGCGACGGGGATCATCGTGCTGCGCCCCGTGGCCCCCATCGCTTCCACGAGTGCTTCGAGCGCGGGGTCGACCACGGGTGCCGCGACCGACAGGGTGATCGCGGGCAGGACCGAGGGCATGCCGTAGTGCGCAACGATCTCCGCGACAAGCTTGGGGCCGACCTCCGGGTGACCGAACTCTTCAAGCGCGGCGGCTGCCGCGGCCTCGACCCCCTCGGCGGGAACCTCAAACGGCGACAGTGCGCGGGACCCCTTGGTGCCCTTGATCTCGGCGAGGCTGCGATCCCAATCCTCGGCGGCACAAAACTGCAGCACGAACCGCCAGATCGCCAGTGCGGTGCCGTCGCCCGCGTGGCCGTCGACGACCGCCGTGCCGCCGTTCTTGCCGCGGTAGCACGCACCGCTGTCGACGTGGATCTGGTGCAGGAAGTGCTGCAACTTGGCAACGTCCTGACCGCGTGCGTCATCGGCGACAACGCGGGTGGCCACCGTCGCGTCGAGTTTGGCGGGAGCGAGAAGGTCGCCTCCGCTGAAGGTCGCGACAAGGCCGGCCTCGGCGGCCTCTTTGCCGACCGCGGACTCGCTGCACACGATGTCGATGCGCGCGCTGACCGTCCGATGCATCGTGAACGTCGCCGGAGCGTCACCCCGCGGCTTGAGCGAGCAGTCGAACTCGGTGCCACCGAAGGCTTGGTCGGGCGCCAGCGGCTCAGCGCCGAGGATCTCGATGCGCTCGATCGAAAATGCAGGGTCGTCCACCGACACCGAAAGCGCGTCGGGCATCTCTAGATTGTAGCGGGCCTCGACGACGAAGCTCGCGCGGCTATGACCCGACGCCGCCAAGTGCGGGCTCGTGTCGGCCAGCAGGTGCACCGTGCCCGTCGATTCGTCCGCCAGGGTCGGCGCAAACGCTGCTGGCGTCGCGCTGGGAATCTCCAGTGGACGCGGCTGATGCTCGATCTGCGCGCTCGGCTCGCAGAGCCACAAGTCGAGCAGCTCGCCCCGCTCCAGGCTCACGGGGATACGTGGGTTTGCAGTATCCACCCCCTCGAGGACGACAACGGCATCCACACACTCGGCGCGGTCGCCCACCACCGTGCGAATGCGAAAGACCTCGGCCTCCTCGTCGGCGTCGCTGGGCGACATCTCAAACGCTTCGCCCCCCAGCTCCAGATGCATCGCAGTGGTCTTGCACGCGCTCAGCTCGATGCGCGCGTCGACGCCCGTGGTGAGCCACTCGAGCAGTCGAAGCGGGTGGTAGAACGTCCACGCATCGCCATCGAGCCCCTTGAGCGCGATGTCGGTCGGCCACCATCCCGCGGTGAGACCAAGGGTCTTCTCCTTGAGCCAGCGGACGTTCTCGCTGTCCTTGGCGACCTCCTCCCAGTCGATGGCCCACTCGGTCGGATGCACCGAGATGATCCGCGACAGCGCACGATCGACGCGAGGCTTGCTACAAAACTTGCGCCACTGCCCGGCGGGAATCGGCACCGCATCGCGCCCGCCATCCACCGATCCTGTGGCATCGCGTTCGGCTCGCGCCAGATCGGCGAGTCGCGGATCTGCGAGGATCTGCGAGACGACATCGGCGAAAAACTCGGTGGTCAGCGGCTTGGCATCGTCGGGGGACTTGATCTCCCGCCACAGCCCGTTGGGGCCATCCGAGGGCAGCAGGTTTTCGCCCGCAAACATCTCGAAGTGAACCCCCGTCGCGGCGGTCCCCATCGTCCCGACAGGCTCCAGGCCGGTCATGCGCCACTCGGAGAACGGATGGTCGGGAGCGTCGAAGAGCGCCTCGCCGTCTTGCATCGCGGCAAGCTCGACCACATCTCCAGTGTCGATAGCGTCGCGCACCTTGTCGACAAACGCTTCGGCGGTGTCCCACGCCTCCAGATCGGCGTCGTTGTTCTTCAGCTCGGCGGTCGGAGCGGCGGGGCTCACCTCCACCAGCGCGCGCGACAACCTGCTGCCCTTGCCCGAACGAAACTGACTGACGACCCGCAGCGACAGCCCCTCGGTGGGCGCAACGGCCAGGATCGGGTGATCACAGTTGTCGACATGCTCGGGGAAGAAGCGACCGGTGGCCCGGCCGCCGATCTCGACAAACAGGCGCAGCGGATCTTCGCGCCCCTCGGCCGCGACCAGGTTACCGTCGGAGACTTCCCATCCGCTGTGTCGCGTCAGCTGGGCGCCAAACAGGCGGCTCTCCCCACGCGTAAGTCGGCCGAGCGTGTCGCCGTTCGGCCCCGCGTAGGCGGCCGCCAGCTCGGCGCACTTGGCCGGATACTGGGCCAGGTTCAGCCCCGCCACGACGGTCAGGTCGGGCCAAGCGCGGAGCTTGCCCGACGTTTTGCACGGGCCTTCGCGCAACGAAAGCCGCCGACGCTTGCCCTCGATCGTCGTCTTGGACGCCTCGGGAAACGAGCGACGTGTGCCCTCGCCGACCGTCGCCGTGTACACGACAAGCTCGTCATCCCAGCAGGTCAGCAGCGGCCACGCAGCGTCGTCCAGTGCGAGCATCGCATCGAGTTCGTCACGGTCGTGCGCGCAGGCTCGACTCCCGCAGCGAATCGCGACATCCACCGCGTATCCCTGCAGCTTGGCGTACTTGCCCCCCTCGAGATAACGATCGTCCACGTCGGCGACGATGGGCGCATTGGGGGCGAGGAGGTTCGTGTCGAGCACGCGACCGGTTGCGGGGTTGTAGTAGCGCAGGTTCGACTTGGACCACGCGGTTGGCGTGTCCGCCGCGTCGATCCGCGTGTGGAGCTTTGCGCTCGCGGCCACGCACGGGATGAGCTGCGGTGACACGAGATCGCCGCTGCTCGCCTTGGGCTTCATCGCGGGCTGGCTGCTGGCTTCGGCGCACCACACCAGCTCCCCCCCTGCGGGCGGCTTGTGGGTGATGCGACCGGCGATCGCACCACTGGGGCCCTGGACGGTGATGGGAACGCTGCGCTCGCGCAAGAACGCCGCGCCAAAACCGGCTGGCACCTTGGCGATGGTGCCCTTCGCTGCGGCTTGGTGAACGCAGTGGTTGATGGTGCCGAGCTGCAGACCCGGGGCCCCTGTGGTGTGAACCCAATGCGTCATACCCCCGCGGGCGATGACATACTTCCACTGATGGTCGGCGTTGCACTCGGCGACCAGGCGGTGCTCTTCCCCTTCGGCGACAGGGTCGAGCTGGATGAGCTCGCCCGTGCCCGCATCGTACAGGCCGAGCCCACCCCCGGTCGGTGCCAGCGGGGGCTGCGGCAGACCGTCTTCCCAGACGTTGAGGTTGCTCCGAACGTCATCGGCCCAAAGACCGAGATGTGGGCCGTCCGTCGTCGACAGCTCGAACAGCGCGTCGTCGGCGACCTCGCTGCCGACCGCGTACGGGGTGTCGATGGGCGTCAGGCAGCCGTCCGCATCGTACCCAAACAACAAACAGGCCGCGGTGGCCGGGAGAAAATCGCGGGGCTCGGGTCGCTGGCCGTGATCGAGCTTGGCGAGGAAGGGCGCCGCGCCGTCGGATCCACCCAGCAGGTTCATCGAGAGGCTGTACAGCCAGATGGTGTCGTCGGTCGGCGGCGTGCGGCGTGGATCGAGCAAACGGAGCGTAGCGGGGTCGAACCCGTGGCGCACCAGGACGGCGCCCGCATCCTCGTGTTCGTCGGGGCCCCGCTCAGGGAAGCGAACAAACACGATCTCGCCGGGCGCCGCGGCCGAGACCGTCTTGCTGGCCAGCGCACCGCGCTTGTCCTGAAAGTGGATGCCGTTGTGCCACGCCCGGTTGCCGCCCAACGGGTACGGCGCGCCCGAAGCTCGCGCGTTGGCCCACGCCAGCGGCAGCACCGCAGAGGGCCCGCCCCCGTCCTCATCGACAAACTGCACGGGGAGGCCCGCGCCCGTCGCTGAGGTCTCGACGCAGACCGAGGCCGGCTCGGGCACCACGTCGTTGTAGTAGATGCACATGCCCGGACGATCGATGTGGTCGCACCACAGGTCGTTGCGCGTGCTGACGTGGTTTTCGTCGAACAGCCGCGAGGCCTTGAGCCAGTAGCGCCGCCCCGCGGCCGTATCGTGGGTCTCGGGCTCGAGCTGAATGAGGACTTGTTCGTCGGTGTGACTGGTGACGTTTGTGGCAGTGCTCCACATCGCCATCTCACCGCACCCATCGAGCCGAAACTGCGACCCCGGGTCGTCGATGTGCAGCCACAGCGCGCCGCCGGGGCCAACGCGGTAGCCGGAGATCACCACGATGTGGCGTGGCGTCCCCTCACTCGACGACAGGCCCGAGTAGAACAACGCAGGGTTGAACATCTCGAGTGCGTTGAGCAGCGGGGCCAGCAGCTCGCGGATCGCAGCCTCGTCTGGCTTGCCGCTGCGCGAGCCCACGGGATACAGGGCCCGCGGTGCGCCCGAGCCATCGGCGGCCTGCGCCCAGCCCTCGGGCTTGGCGCGCTGCATGGTCGCCAGCAAGAAGTAGCCGTTGACGGCCGGGGTGCCGTCGGGGAGCACCAAGTCGTAGGGGGGCGCGGCGGGCTTGCGTTGGTTTATCGCCAGCTCACCCAACGCGTTGTCCATGCCGCCTGCTCGCGCGGCGACGTAGTAGTTGTAGATCATCGCGGCGCTGGTTCGCCCGCACCAGTCTTGGCCGCCCTTCTTGCCGTCCTTGTTGATCTGGTACAGCGAGGGGATCTTCAGCCGAAGTTGTTTGTAGCGCAGCCCCATGATTCAGCCCGACAGGCGGAACTCCTCAATAGCCACGTACAGCAAGTTGGTCCGCGCCTCCAGTGCGTAGTCGTCGACCACGATGCGAACGTAGAACTCGTACGCGCCGCCTTCGTCTTCGGACGGGTCGCCGAAGCCCTCCTCGTCCCAGACCAGCTTGTGCTCGACCGTGCAGCGGCCGTTTTGAACGGTGTACTCGCCCTCGATGGCGGCCACAAAGTCGTCCGCGTTGCCCTCGGCCGAGTCGTCCTCCCACAGCTCCAGCGTCACCTTGGTGCCGTCGGGGATGAAGCGGGTCTCGATGTGGATGCGGACCGTGTCCCCGTACCAGGCCCGAGGCTGCGCCCAAAACGCACGGGTCACCGCGGGCTCAACGACGATGGTGCGAATGGCGTCTGCTTGGCTGCTGTACATGACGTGCTCCTCGGGAGTTGCCGCTCGGGGGTTTGCGCTCCCGACAAATGTCAGGTGCCGCTTCGCCCCGGTTCAATTCACGAAGAGTGAGAACCGAGGCGAACGGATCAAGAAATCTTCAGCGTGCGGCGCAGACAGCGCGGCAGCGGCGGTGTGACCCCGTAGCGGCCGCCCAGCCCCCGAGTGGCCCAAATCGACGCGGCGGCTGGCGCAGCCCGTCCGTCGCTCGTTCCTGACGTTTTCGACCGTCACATCCCGGGCATGGCGGCTCTAGATACGCAGAGTCCGATTCACCATGCGCGCGCACGAGTTTATCGCCGATCGAACGCGGTATCGGTTGTCCCTAGGTGACCCGCAGGCGGCCACAGAGAGCCTCGAGCGGGTTCGGCCGCACGAGGCCGAGCGCCTCGTTCGAGAGTGGGCCGGGTCGCCCCACACCGCGACGCTCCACGCACTCACCGAGTTCACCGGCCGATCTGCGGCCGAGCTCGCCTGGGAGCTGAGCCACCCGACCCCGAGCGTTGTGTTGTTTCGCGAGCCCGATGAGCACGCGGCCGTCGACACCCGCCCTCGGCAGGTCACCGACTTGGTGCCTCGCGTGGACGAGCCCGAGCCTGAGCCCATCGCCCCCGAACCAGACGATCACTGGATCGAGGTCAGGCTCCTGGACGAAGCCGACCGAGCCATCGTGGGCGAGCGGTACGAGCTCGCGTTGCCGAGCGGGAAGATCCAAGCGGGACGCACGGACGAGCTCGGCATCGTCCGCGTCGATCGGATCCTGAACCCGGGCAACTGCGAGATCTACTTTCCTGACTTGGACGCGCGGGTCGCCGCGGGATAGCCATGACCGATGCTCTCGATTCAAGGTGCGTGCTTCCGCCAGAAGCAACCGCCTCGCTCGCGCTGGACCGAGTGCATGCGCTTGTCGTCCCCGGGGTGCGCTTCGTCAACCTGCGCGCACTGGACTTCGAGTGGCAGGACCTCGGCGACTTGCCGTGTCGCCTGCAGCTCGAGGGCCGCGAGATTGTCGGGCAAACCGATGCCGATGGCCGCGTGAGCTTCAAGATCCCCATGGCGTTGTGGGATGCCCAGGGTCTCCTGCACGTCGAGACCGACGCGCACGGCTGGACCCACGGACGCGGACTTGCGCTCTCAAAGACGGAACCTGTCGAGAGCCCAGCGGGGCAGCGCGCTCGCCTCGAAAATCTCGGATACGTCGCGATTGGCTGCGACTCCCCCACCGATCTCGAAACACCCAGCGTGTGGGCGATCGAAGAGTTTCAATGCGAACACGGGCTCACTGTCACGGGTGAGTGCGATCCCGAGACGCAGGCGAAGCTCGTGGAGGTCCACGGACATTGACCACGCCCGAGCTACCGCCCGACCACGAACCTGCGGAGATTCCTTCGTGGGGCGACGTGCCGCCTCCGCCCTTGGTGGCGCTGCGATCCCACGCGCGCGCGGCGGGCGAGGATGACCACACGAGCCTGCGACCGCTCATGCGGCCTATTGCCGCCTGGCGATTGGACTGCGGCCGTTTTGCCTTCGACTCCGCGTTCGTCTCCCCTCACGCGCGACACGAGATCCCCGCACTCCTGCGGCTCCACGAGCGACATCCGGACGCTCCGATGTCGATCTTTGGCCACGCCGATCCCACTGGAGACGACGTCTACAACAAGCGCCTCAGCGGTCGCCGTGCCCGAGTGATGCATGCACTGCTGCTTCGCGACGTGGACGAATGGGAGCGCATCTACGGCGCGCCGATGCCCGGAGACGCCTGGGGCGTGCGAACGGTGCAGCTCATGCTCGCCACGCTCACCGACAGCGAGGGCGTGCCGTACTACCAGGGCGACATCGACGGCTACTTCGGCTCGGGCTCCCAGGACGGCCTCAGGGCGTATCAAGCCCAACACCAATCCGTCGACGGAGCGCCGCTCGACGTCGATGGCAACCCAGGGCCCATGAGCCGCAAGTCGTTGTTCAAGGCCTATATGGACTGGCTGTGCACCGACGACATGGGCAATACGCTGTTGCTCACCGACGAGAACTTCCTCGCCCGAGGCTCCGACGCCGACCGGCGCGGCGACGTGCAGGGCTGCAGCGAGTTCAATCCGATGATGGTCTTTTCGACCGACGAGCACGCCAAGTACCAAAGCTACGCACTCAAGCAAGAGCGCGACGACGAGAACGCATGCAACCGTCGGGTCGTGGTGTTCTTGTATCCCGACGGGGTACGCGTCGATCCCGACCACTGGCCGTGCCCTGCCGCCGAGTCGGGTGCGGGGGAATGCCAGAAGCGGTTTTGGTCCGACCACGCACCGCGCCGCAATCCGCAAGCACTCCGCCGCAACTTTGACGGGGACTTCGACACGTTCGGGTGCCGCTTCTATCACTACTTCGGAAACAACACGCCCGCGGAGACCCCCATTCACCTGGGGCTGACCTTCGATGTGTACCTCCATCGCAAGCTCGGTCAGGGGACACCTTCGGGCCGCTTTTCGCTCGTGTCCGACGACGATGAGGTCAACGTCAACGTACCGGCCAGCGCCGCCGTGCTCATCGAGGGGCACGACGACCGCGAGGTTCGGTGCCTGAGTTTCACGGGGCTGCGCCGCGGAAAACACTACACGCTGTCGTTCATGCCCTCCGACGCGGACCCGGAGTACGAGCCCGTTGTGTTGGTCGCCGAGTTCAGGCTCGAGGACTTCACGAGCACCATCGCTGGAGCGGACTCCGAAGGCGTCGCCTACGTAGCGGGAGACGATGGCTCGAGCCTGGCCTACGAACCGCCGCCCTACGAGCCGGATTCACGCGAGCCGCCACCGCCCGATCCGGACTCATGGGCGGTGGAGGGTGACGAAGTCGAGTGGGATGGACTCAAGGTCACCCTGACCACGGTCCGCGAAGACGAGTTAGCGCCGATCGGCGCGGATGAGGACGACGACGATGGGTGATCCCGCAACCAAGGCAACGCCAGCCGCCGCGCGAAAGCGGCAGAACCCCGCGCACACCGATCTGACAACCTTCTTCTTCGTCGAGCACGACAAGTTCGAGCTGCTCGGTGGCCCGTGGGGTTCGAGCGACCGCCACAAAAAGGGCATCGATCTGGGCCCGCGAACCCTAGACGCCGACAAGGAGTTTTGGCCGTGGGCCAGCCCCGAGCTGCAAAAGGCACGCAGCGACAACGCGCTTGCCAAATACCTCGCCAAGCACGAGCTGACCGATCGCTGGGTCTATGCGTTCTCCATTGAGGACGGCGGCAGCCCCGTGCTGCAGTACGAGATTCGGCTCGATGCCAAGGGGAGGGTGGCGTATCTGCCACGCGACGGTTTTTTGGCCCTGCACGCGGACGCAAAGATCGACGACGAAGACGACGCCACGTACCTCGGCCACGCGGAGTGGAAAGCGACCAAGGACAAGTTCTTCCGCCAGAAGATCCCGATCGGTAAGGCCGGAGCGCCCATTCGTTGGCACTTCTTCGGGATGGGTATCCGGATGACCAAGCCCGGCGCCGAGGCTATCGAGGGCGACGCCGCGCTGCTGAGCCCGGACCCGGGCTTCAACTTCTTTGCGAAGGACAAAAGCGCCTCAAAAGTCGAGGGGGTCAAGGTCTTGAAGCGCGGCTCGCTCGTGCCCGTGGGCGATGGGGTGCTGGCGCGGGTGTTCGACCCGATGACGGTCGTCGACAACCTCCGCAAGGATCTACACGCCGAGCTGGATCGGTTCATTCGCTACGCGACGCCCGTCGCGGGCGACCCCGACGTCCAGGTCCGGCAGGCACGCCATCTCGTCAACGCAATCGCCAATCACGCCAACCTCGTCTGCGACAAGTCTGCGCTCGTCGACATTCGCCACAAGGAGCTCAGTCGCGGCTCCGACGTTTGGGACGACTTGCGGCTGCGGTGCTTCACCAAGTCTGAGCGCGCTCTACTCGACAAAGAGAAGGTGACGGCCTCGGCGTACGACAGTCCGACGTTCTTCCTTGAGATGGAGCGGCGACTCCGCGAGACATTGCTTCGGGCGCAGATCAAAGCGGGCACCGCCTTGATGCTGTGGCTGTCGTCGCACCCTTGGGCGTTTGTGGAGCAGCAATACTGGTCCAGCACGATCCGAGGGAATCGGCAGGGGCATCGAGTGCTGCGCGTGAGTGCGGAGGCGCTGCAGCGCTTGGGGGAGCTGGACGCTGGCCGGCACTTCTTGAGCTTGCTGATCGAGCAATGCGAGTCCAAGCCGGGTGTGGCGGGGATCCCCAACCAACCCACAGTGGAGCGCTTCACGCTGCGGGACAAGCCGGAGCCCAAAGGCGCGCTCGACACGACGGCGATCGCCATCAAGGCCGGCAAAGCCCCATTCACGTTGTGGTCGAAGCTTCTGACGCTCGTCACAACGATGAACAAGACCTTCCTCGAGGACCTGCTGACCAAGCACAAACCCAACCTCGACCCCAAGGTCGTGAAGTTGCTCGAGTCGCTACCTTCGCAAAAGCGAGTCTTCTCCGCGGCGGCACTCATCATGACGCGGCGGATCCGCAACGTCTACCGCCTCAACATCGTGCAGCCGAACCTCACCGCGTTCGACCTCCCCAACGGGCATCGCGGCGTGCTCTTCTATCTCCCCGACGGCAGCTCGAAGGCCGCGGCCAAGCCAACCATTTTTGCGTTGCTGCCCGGTGATGACCTCGACGCCGAGATTGCGCTGATCCACAAGAAGATCGGGCTCAAGGAGCTGCCAGAGCCTGGCGGGCGCCTGACCTTCGACCACGTTACGCAGATCACCTCGGCGCTTGGCCTGTTCTTCAGCGTGCGCGACCTGTACATCTCGGGCACCGAGAAGGGGGCGCTCGATACCACCAAGTCCGCGTTCAACGTCCTCAAGTCGATCTACGGGCTCCCGTGGGTGCAGAAGAAGGTCTCAGCCCGGATTACCGAGGTGTCCCTCAAGCAGCTGACGGGGGAGCTTGCGGGTGAGGCGGCCGAAGCGGCGGCCGCCAAGATGGCCGCAAAGGGTGTCGCCAAGATCGGGTTCGTCATCCAGATCGTCACCGTGGGATTCGCGGTCCACGACACGTGGAGTAAGGCGCAAACCGGGACCAGCGATGTCGTGCTCGGCAGTGCCCTATCACTGGCCTCGGAGGTGCTTCTGACGATCTCGGCCGGTCTGGTTCTGGCGTCAGGCGGGACGATGACCCCCGCGGCCGCCGTTCTCGCAGGTGCCGCGGCCGTTATCGCGACGGCTCAGTTCATCTACACCACGTTTCGCCCGGACGAGCACGTCTACGCCGTGCGCTTTTGCTTGTTCGGCTCGGAGTTCAAGGCCGAAACCGGGGTGGCCGTCTCGGACGCGCGCCACTGGCAAGCGTGTCTTGGCCACGACCTGCGTCACTACAATCCCAGCCACAAGGGGCATCGCCTACTTGCGCTGCAAAATCAGATCGCGGGCTTCAACAACCTCATGCACGGGTTCGGGGCGCAGATGGTGTTTGACACCGCGGTGAGCACAACGGGCTCGACACTCAAGATCTTTCCGGGCGCGGTACCAAGACAAGCGTACTTCGAGATCAAGATCGCGATGAGTTGGTGGCGCAGTCGAGCGGGAGGCACCCTGTTCAGCGGGCCAAAGGACACGTGGGAGAACACGTTCTACTACCGCTACTATCCGTTTGCCGACAACGTGCCAACGCCCGCAGGTGGTGCGCCAGAGATCCACGCGCTCGCGCGCCTTGGCGTTGGTGCACCCGAAGGAGGGCCGTTCGGTGTGATCGTGACCCGCAACGCGGGTGGCTTCGAGCTGTATACCTACCCCAAGAAGGGGCGCTGGACGTCCTGGAGCGGAAGCCTCAACAACACGATCGCCGGGTCTTCGGTCCCGGTGAAGATCCGCAAGCGGTTCGCGGCCAAGTACAAGATGTCCTCGCACTTGGTGAACGTCGCACCACAGCAGAACGACCTTCACATCACCATCGAGCTGCTCCCCGGGGCGTCAGAGGATCTTCAGTTCACGGGAGGTTCGTTCGATGTCGTCGTCGCGGTTCCGCAGGATTCCCCCATCCCCGCGTACCGCACGATCCACGTCAAACCTGTCATGAAGAAGTCCGTCGCCGGCAACGGAAACCCGATTGTCGAGTTCACGATCCCGGGCGGCGCACCCGGCACGGCCGACGAAGGCACGTACCAGGAGTTCACGTTTCTCCCACGCCTGGGTGACAAACGGCAGCCCGACCTGGGCGAGTACGACGGCATGAAGACCAACCGCGTCCCGGTCGGCGCCGAGGTGAAGGTGGAGTCAACGCAGACGACGCCCTTGTCGCCAGACACGTACCACTACCGGATCGACTATCGCGCCCGGTTTGTGAACACGGGCGACGGGACGAGCGTTTTCTTTGAGGCGACCAAGGCGTTTGTGCGGCGGTCCAGCGAGGACCCCAGCAAGGGGTACATGACCAAGGACCTGCATATCCAAGCCGCGACGGTTCAGTACGTGCGAAACGAGGGGGCGGGCGAGCCCTACGAAGAGGGCACACGCGCCAAGTACTTGTGGCAGTCGATGGAGCGCCTGGAAGTCAACGAGCCGTCATTCTTCACCCCGCTGGTGTCTCGCTCCAAACACGCCGCGCCGCTCGAGATCAAGGATCGCGCGGCCGTGCGGTTTACGTTGCTCGTGACCGACAAAGGAGGCAACGAGCGCTGGACCGGCAGCGACGACGACTGGGTTGAGGACAAGGTCGTCAAGTGGAGCTACGCGGTCCAGAAACAATGGGTCGCGTTCGAGGACACCCACCTCATCAAGTCGGCCACGGCGACGGTCCGCCTCGTGCTCGACGGCGATGAGCGCACACGAAACTTCAACCCCAACGACATCACCCGGTCAGACCGCAAGGCCCACACCGAGGTGAAGCTCGATCCCTCGCCCCTGACCGTGAGCTGGAGCCCGCCGATGCACAGCTCCCTCGCGGGGGTCAACGAGTCCGACGTCAAGCGCTCGATCCTGGATTGCAAGGTCTGAGTCGAGCCTTCGGAGGTCTCACAAAGCCTCTAGCGTGTGACGCAGGCGCCGAGGTCTTCGTACTGAGGCGCGGGCGGCTCGTCGAACAACGCAACACAATCACTGCCCTCCGGGCACGGATCGCCCGACAGCGAACAGAACGGGGCGCAGCAGCCCGGCGTCCCGCCGTCGCAAGCCTCTGCATCGACGGACATCGAGTCGACACAGGTCGAGCCTCCGATGCAGCTCGCGTTGTTCTCGCAGGGCTCGCCCGGCATCGCCGCGCCCGAAGCGGCACACGCGAAGCCCACATCCTCACCGCCGTAAAGGCAGGCCTGCCGCGGTTCGGCACAGTCTTGGGCCAACGGATCGCACGAGGGTACGCACACCATCGGCGGCCTGGTCCCGGTGGCGTCGAGCCAACACTCGTTCCCAGATTCACACTCGGGGGCATCGATGCTGCCACCACACAACGGGCGGCAGGTCCCCTGCATCGGATCGTCATCCGCGACGCACACCAGGCCCGCGCCACACAGGTCGGTTGGCGACGCGGGGTCGGCAGGATCACAAGCGTCGCCCTGGCCCAGATCTCCGACCGGTACACAAACCGTCGCATCCCATACACCAGGGTTCTCGCTCGCAGGCACGCAGCGCGCATCGGCGGGGCAGTCTTGGGCAAAGAGGTCGCATGCATCCACGGGTGGATCGTCAAAGTGAGGGCTGCCCAGGAGCACTCCGCTGAACCTCGACACGTCGGCACACCCAGCGCAAACGGAGTACTCGAGCGCGTTGGAGAGCAGAGTCATCTCGCCGACGTCGAGCGTGTCGCCGTCGCCGAGCCGATGCTCCGCGCCTTCGTGCTCCACAACCCACTCGAACTGAGCCACGCCCGAGATACAGCTGTCGATGTCCATCTCGATGAAGCTGCAGACTTCGAGCTCTCTCCGCACGTCCAAGGGTGAGACCAGCTCAACGACGCCTTGACGCGTCCCCATAACGGCAAGCTCACCCGTGGCTTCATCCCGCAGTGCGAAGTTCCAGTCGACGTCAACCAACCCCCACACCGCCTCAGCGCTCAGCCGCAGTTGCCGGCCCGGGCGCAGCGGCGTTGTGATCGTATCGGGCGCGCGCAGCCGCAACGTCATGATCTGATCGAAGATGAAGGGCGGTAGCTGGCACGTCAGACCGATCTCGCGAAAGCCAAGCTCGCCGTTCTCCACCACGGCAAACACCGAGCAAGGAACGTCCTGCGGATCGGGCGAGCCTTCGGCGTAGGGCAGCCGCACCTCGAAGTCGTAGTGCACCCCCGAGGGCCCCTCGCACTCCACGCCCTGCTCGGGAGGCAGACAGGTCCAATCGCCCGTATCGTCGACAGCGCCCGAGCTCGATCCGCCAGTCTCGTCTTCGCCGTCCGGGGTGACCGGGGGGCTCTGAGCGTCCGTTGAGTCTCCGGTACCGGCCGACGTCTCGCTCGCGCTGCCCGAGCCATCATCCCCACAGCCAACCGCAAGAGCCGCGCACAGGACCCAACGGACGTCAAAACTGCGGCAATCCATCTAACGTACAAGGTGCCAAGCGGCGATTAGCTATGCAAGTTATATTATTTTTGTTGGGACGGTTTGGCGGCGTGCATGTCATCCGCTCATGTTGCCGCGACGTCCCAGACCGTGTGCGGAGAACATGCGCCACCGCCCGGAGCTGCACGTGCACCAACAACCGCTGCGTCGTGCGACCGGATCCGATGTCCGGCCCAATCGCGGGCAATGGCGCTGTCGCTATCGCGGCCAACGCTGTCGCTATGCCACGCGTTGTGGCACCGCCTCGTCCGCCTCGGCTGCGGCCTTTCGTGGCTTACGCACAAGGTCCGGCATCGGAAGCGGCTTGCCGAGCAAATCGGGACTGCTAGGTTCTCGTATGGCTTGCTCACTGTTGAATGTTGGACGACGACGTATAGGACTGTTCGGGCTCGTTGCGCTGTCAGCCGCCGCGGTGTGGTCACCAGACGCGCAGGCGTGCTCGCCCGACCCATGCGAGTACTCGGAAAACTGGGAGGCGCTTGCCCCCGCGTTTGAGTTCGTCGGCACCAGCGGATCGATTCCCCTCCGCGCCACACGGAACAGCTGGACGAGCGACGCCGTACTCGCGGCCGCAGACTACGTGACAGTCACCGTCTTCGATTCGTCGGGTGTCGCCGTCTTCGGCGACCTCACCTACGACGAGGACTTTCGGTTGCTCGAGTGGCAGGCGGGCGCGGGGCTCGTCGAGGGTGAGACGTACTCCGTGCACGTCGTCGTCGACAATGCCGGCATCACCGAAGCACTGGGCAAGCCGGGCTTCGAATGCGCGGAAGACATCGACGCCGTGTCGGACGTCACCGCGGGGGCAGTGTCCCCGGTGACCGATGCGACCGCGCAGCTCAACGCCGAGGTCAACCTGCAAGCCAACTCGACGCTCGACACGGTGGTTTGCTGCGATGGCGCAATGCCTGAAGACCAGATCGGCAGCTGCATACAGGAGGTGTACTGGGGCGAGGGCCACTGCGAGGTCTCCGGCGGCACCGGCTGGCTCGACGTCGTCGTCACGCTGCCGATCGGCCAGCTTCCAAAGCAGTACGCGGCGCGTTTCATCAGCGGCGACTCCACGAGCGTGCCCCCGACCGGCGAGACGAGCGTGAACCTGCGGCGCAGCGAGCCGGTCTGCGGGCACTACGAGGTCCTGGATCTGAGCACGGGCGACATCGTCATCGGCGAGGAGGCCTGTATCGGCGAGGACCTCGTCCGCCAGCTCGGCGCACAACCGATCGATCCGGCGCCCGGCCTCGACGCCCAATGCGAGGGTGCCCCCTACGTGTGCGAGCACGACGGCAGCGCGTGGAATCCGGACAATTGCGTCGACTGGTCCGATGCCGATGACGATGGCGCGGATGCGGACGATGGCGGTACCGACGGAGGGGATGCCGACGGAGGTGACGCAGACGGAGGTGACGCAGACGGAGGTGACGCAGACGGAGGCGATGCAGACGGAGGCGATGCGGACGGTGGCGGCACCGATGCCGATGGTGGCAGTGACGGCGGAGCCGATGGGGCCGATGATGGGGTCGACCGTGGCTGTGCGTGTGCCGCTGGGCCCACCGACGTGCCAACCGGAGGGCTGCTCTTCGCGATCTTCCTCGGCCTCCGTCTCCGACGCCGACGCCAGAGCTAGCCCGCGTCGCACGGTCATGGCTTAGGTGACCCATGAACGATCGGCCTCTCAAGCGAAAGTACGCTCGCATCGAACGCGAGCGTCGGTTCGTACTGCGCCGTCTACCGCATGGGCTGGAGCCCGACAGCTACGAGCGGCTCCGCGACTGTTTCGTCCGCGGGACACACCTGCGGCTGCGTCGGGTCGAGCGGCCCGACGGCGAGCTCGTCATCGTGAAGCTGGGCCAGAAGATCGTCGACGTCGAGGCCCCCGACGATCCTCGGCGCCGAGAGATGACCACCATCTACCTCGACGGCGACGAAGCAAGCGCCCTGCGGCTCGATGGCCTGAGAACGGTCAAGCGCCGCTACAAGTTCGCCGAGCAATGCTGGACATTCTGTATCGATGTTTGGGAGGAACCGGCGTCCGCCGCGGGAACGATCGTGGCGGAGGTTGAATGTCCGACCGACGAGCAGCTCGATGCGGTCGTGTGCCCGGACTGGGCGGAGCGGGAGGTCACCGAAGATCCGGCCTACAGCGCGATCGTGCTCGCCCAAGCCAGCCGCTCGTCCGATGCGTCGTAGCCGGCAGGGTCGCCGCCGGACTCACAGGTCGCGGATCAATCCGACGACGTTGTCTTGCGGGTCACGGAACATCGCAATCTCAACCCGCTGGTCTCGCAGCGGTACCTGTGTTGGTTCCATGACCACCGACGCCCCCAACGAGCAGGCTTGGTCCAGAGCCGCTTGAACGTCGGCCACTTTGACATAGAACGTCACCGCCTTGGCGTAGCCGGGCTCACTCGATGCCGTCGCGATCCCTCCCTGCAGTGTCTTCCCGCCGTCGGTGCTGATCCCCCAAAAGCCATTCCCAAGGGGCTCGATGTTCCATTGGAAGAGCTTGCTGTAGAACGAGGTCGCCAGGGTCTCCGGGGATGCGGTGATGATCTCGTTGAACGCGAACGGGTTGCCCGCGATGGTGCTGGCGACCGCTTTGGCTGGCGCGACACCGTCTGCAGCTTGATACTCAAACGGCGGGGCTGCGTGTCGTCCGTCCTTGAGCGTGAGCTGCACCAGACTCTGCGCCTGAACGGTGAGGTGGTACATGAGCCCTATCGCGCTATCGAGGTAACCCGGGTCTCCGTTGAAGGTTCGGTGCAGTGCTTTGAGCAGCTTGGTGTACGACCCGTTGAACTCGCGCGCCTGAACGTAGGCGGGGGAGTCGGTGGGGTACATGTCGAGGTGAGCGTTCTCGACAAGCGGGTAGATCCCGTCGGGGTCGAGAAGGATCGGCTCACCAGCGTACTCCCACTGCTGCTCGACAGGCCCAGTTGACTGCGTGCGAATGAGCTTACGGCCCTCGTACAGCTCGGAGAACTTGTAAAAGTGCGCGAGGTCCCCCTCGTCGTCCAGTGGGCTTTTGCGGCTGCCTTCTCCTTGAACAATGATGGTGTCGATCGCCAGATATGCGCTCTTCAGGTCG
>Ga0316189_10000338_pt1 | contig 46363 bp, 36 predicted proteins | sample LowCovwburrow_MG_FD_204930 | JGI IMG/M metagenome (GOLD analysis project Ga0316189, IMG submission 204930) | Coastal sediment microbial communities from Maine, United States - Lowes Cove worm burrow | ecosystem: Environmental > Aquatic > Marine > Coastal > Sediment | place: USA: Maine... | reverse complement strand
GCAGACAACTTGCGTGACCGTCGCCGGGAATTGAAGCGCGCCGATCGCCGCCTAGATCGCCGTGAGGACCGTATTAACGATCGCCGCGGTGATCTCAGAGATGATCGCCGAGCCGAAAGGCGCGCAGAGCGCAGCGGCGACCGTGCCAATGTTAGCCGTAAAGACCGTCGCATGGAGCGCGCTATAGACAGTCGACCTGATGGCCGTACGCATCGCCAAGCGGTAGCCGCAGACAGGCGCGATAAGGGCCGGGTCAGTGATCGGCAACGCATTGACAGGGCCAATGACACGCGCAGTAGAGGCTTGGCGGCTAATCGCCGGGCAGACCGTATCGAGGCCAATCAGCAAGACCGAAAGCAGCGCATTCGTAAAAGCTTTAAGGGCCAAGACTCGGCAAAGCAGAAAGCGCGGATTTCAAGCCAGCGTTCAGAGCGCCGTGACCGCCCGCAGGTCTCTGGTCGCGGAGAGTTTAAGGCACAATCGGTTCGCCCAACGCCTGAGCGAAAAGCGGCCGTACAGCCTAGGCAATATAAGAAAGCTAAGCGGTCAGAAACCCGTGGTGAAAAGCGAGCTCAGCGCAAAAGCGATCGCCGAAGCGATCGCAAAAACGAGCGCCGGGCGGAGCGCCGGGCAGAGCGCCGCAACAACTAGATCTTTAATGGTCGGAGAAATAAAGGGCTTCAACGGTATATAAAATTGCCGCTGAGGCCCTCTTTATATGGCTGGTATCTACTCGACTAATTTAGTTGTGACTTTAACTTCATGATGCAGGCTACGGTGAACGGGGCATTTGTCAGCTATCTCAATAAGCTTCTCTCGCTGGTCGGTGCTTAAATCACCGTTGACGCTGATCACTCGCTCAAAGTGGTCGACTTTACCGCTTTCCGTTTCACAGTCCTCGCACTCGTCCACATGGATTTTGTCATGGTTTGTAACGACTTTGACGCTCGCCAAGTCCCATTTTTTGCGGTTCGCGTACATCATCATGGTCATAGCAGTACAAGCGCCGAGCCCCGCGGATAAATACCCATACGGCGTTGGGCCCCGGTCTGTACCACCGACAGAGACGGGCTCGTCAACAATCACAGGGTGGCCGGCGGCATTCACCGTTGTTAGAAAGCCATTATCTCGGTCCAGGTGAGCCACAACGGCATTGCCGTCTGATTTTGGCCATGAAGGCTCACGATCTTGAGTCGGAAGATACTTGATCGCCCAGGCGGATAATAAACGGCCCGCTTCTAGGCTATCCTTCTTATCGGTTAGTAAGTGGTCCGCTTGATCTAACGAGATAAAACTCTTTGGATGCATAGCATTCACGAAAAGGTCCGCCGCCTGATCGATACTGACCTGCTCATCAATTGGCGAATGCATCACCAGAAGCGCCTTCTTAAGGCCTTTCAGATTCTCTTTCACTTTCTGTTCACGCACATCATCTAGGAATGACTGCTTAATCTTGAAACTACGGCCAGACAACTTAATGTTAGCCACGCCTTCAGATTCGATCTCATCAATATTATCCGCAAGCAGATTCAAAACATGATCAGCGTCCGCTGGCGATCCAATTGTTACGACTGCTTTGGCGCTTTCGATTTGGCTAGCCGCCGCTAACACTGCTGTGCCGCCCAGCGAATGACCGACCAACAGGTCTGGCGCTTCATATTCCGATCCCATCCATTTGGCAGCATCAACCAAATCATCAATATTGCTGGAAAAATGGGTGTTTTCAAACTCGCCCTCACTGGCACCCAGTCCAGTAAAATCAAAGCGCAGGACCGCTATACCTTCCGCGGTCATAGCTTTGGCAATATTAGTTGCGGCATGGATATTTTTGCTACAGGTGAAACAATGCGCAAACAAGGCCCATCCCTTGATGATGCCTGTATCCGGCTGATGCAGGATGCCGGCTAACTCAAGATCTGAACGATTGGTGAAATTGACTCGCTTTTGCATAAAGGTCTCCGTGATTGATTGGCTCTATTGCTCTTGCTGATTAGGTGGGGCCGATCCTGTCGAATGGCAAGACTAACGTGAGAGCCCCTTGATCACAATAGCTTGATATCTGCCGGGACAGCATAAAAACATTAACATGCGTTGAGGCCTCGCGACCAATTTTTAGTCATATATATTGGTCTTAAATAGCTGATTATATTAGGGTATTTATACTTAATTATCAATATCTCTATATATGTTCGCATCATGACACCATAATATATTAAACGAAACTTACAACTATGGGGACGATTTTGAGGCATACAGGGACGATAGGCTTTGGGTGATGATTTTTGAGAGAGGGATTAGGAGATAGCGGGAACACTATGTGCCGGATCGGCTCAATTGTCCTCTATCCTGATTGCGCGCACTTCTGTTCTTCAAATAAAAAAAGAGGAACCAGTGGGGCTCCCCTTTTATGAAATTATGTCGGCAGGATACTTGGCTGACACATGATTGGGCCAGTTGTAGCTGACGCATTATGTCGCGAATGCCTCGTCCCACGACCCTTGCGTTGAAGCTTTCGAATATTCGGTAGCGCGGTTTTCAAAGAAATTGGTATGCTCAACCGCATTCAACATAATATCCAGCCACGGGATAGGGTTACGCTCAATGTGATAGACAGGCTCTAAGCCCAATTGAATCAAGCGGCGGTCAGCGATATAGCGGATATATAGTTTAATATCCTCCGCCTTCATGCCTTCAATTTCACCCATACTGAACGCAAGATCGATGAACGCGTCTTCATGATGCACGATTGTTTTGCAGATACTTGTTAGTTCATCAATCAGGCTTTGATCCCAAAGCTCAGGCATTTCGCTAACGAACGTCCGGAACAGTTTGATGATGCTTTCGCAGTGCAAGCTTTCATCGCGCACGGACCACGAGACGATCTGCCCCATCCCCTTCATTTTATTAAAGCGTGGGAAGTTCATCAGCATAGCAAAGCTGGCGAACAACTGCAGTCCTTCAGTGAAGGCGCCGAAAGTTGCCAGCGTAATGGCAACTGACCGCATATCATTCGTATGGAACTGCTGCATATAGTCGAATTTGTCTTTCATTTCCTTGTATTTAAGGAAAGCCTCATACTCAACTTCGGGCATGCCGATTGTATCTAAAAGATGGCTATATGCTGCGATATGGACCGTTTCCATATTGGAAAAGGCAGCCAGCATCATGTTTACTTCAGTGGGTTTGAAGATTTGCGAATAATGCTTCATGTAGCAGTTATTCACCTCAATATCCGACTGGGTAAAGAAACGGAAAATCTGAGTTAGCAGATTGCGCTCCGAATCCGTGATTGATTTGCTCCAATCCTTCACGTCCTCAGCGAGCGGCACCTCTTCGGGCAACCAGTGAATACGTTGCTGCTGTAGCCAAGCCTCATAGGCCCAAGGATAACGGAAGGGTTTATAGACGGGACGCTCTTCAAGTAGGGACATGAATATACTCAAACATAATGGGTTGACGATTGTGGGCGACGCGTGGCCGCCCCCGATAGTACTTTAGCGGCTACTGGCAAGCGAGGCATTCCTCATACTCTGTCGGCTCCACCTTCTCTGCGGGAGGCGCAGAAAGTGGCAATTGGATTTCTTCCGGCGACGGCGGCTCTAATAAGCTTCCTTTATTGGCCGGAATGGCTCCCGTTGACGTCGCTTGGTGAGAAATCACTTCAGCGCGCTGGATGGACTTAGAGCGGCAATAATACAAGCTCTTAACGCCCTTTTTCCAAGCCATATGGTGGATTTGATGCAGGTCACGCTTATGGACATTCGCTGGCAAGAAGATGTTGATGCTCTGCGCTTGCGAAATGTGGCTAGCCCGGTCTCCGGCCAGATCAATCACCCATCGCTGATCCAGTTCAAAGGCAGTTTTAAAGACATCCTTTTCGTCTTGCGACAAGAAGTCTAGATGTTGCACAGATCCCTCATTCACAGTGATTGATGTCCAGATGTCTTCGTTATTCTCACCTTTTTCTTCAAGTAATTTAGTCAGCGCTTGGTTACGCACATTGAAATTGCCCGACAAGGTCTTTTGAACAAAGCTATTGCCGTTGATTGGCTCAATCCCTGGGCTTGTACCCCCACAAATTGTGGAGATAGACGCGGTTGGGGCTACGGCTGTCTTGTTGGAGAAACGCTCCATCATGCCATAATCAATCGCATCAGGGCATGGCCCACGCTCAATCGCTAGCTCACGGGACGACCGCGTTGTCTCGCTATCGATATGTTTGAAGATCTTCTTGTTCCAAGCTTTGGCAATAGCGCTTTCAAACGGCACCATATTATTTTGCAAAAAGCTATGAAAGCCCATCACGCCAAGGCCAACAGACCGCTCGCGCATCGCGCTGTAGCGAGCCTTCGCCATATCGTCAGGAGCACGGTCGATAAAGTCCTGCAACACGTTATCAAGGAAACGCATGATGTCTGGAATAACCATCGGGTCTTGCGACCAGTCTTTGTAATGTTCTAGATTCAGTGACGACAGGCAACAAACCGCCGTACGCTCATTACCCAGATGATCAATCCCGGTTGGCAAGGTAATTTCTGCACAAAGATTAGATGTCTTTACCGTCAAACCAGCAAGCCTGTGGTGCTCAGGCATTTGATTATTAACCGTGTCCGAGAAAATCAGATAAGGCTCACCGGTTTCGATCCGAGTTTGAAGTAGGCGGATCCATAGACCGCGAGCACTCGTCGTTTTGACAATATGATTGTCTTTCGGACTGGTTAAGGCCCACTCTTCATCATTTTCAACTGCCCGCATAAAGGCATCGGGGACCAAGACACCGTGGTGAAGATTCTGCGCCTTCCGATTTGGGTCACCGCCTGTTGGGCGACGCAGCTCAATAAACTCTTCGATCTCAGGGTGGCTCATTGGAAGATACACCGCAGCCGAACCCCGGCGTAGCGACCCCTGAGAAATAGCTAGAGTCAAGCTATCCATCACGCGAACAAACGGAATGATCCCACTTGTTTTCCCTACGCCGCCAATAGTCTCGCCAATCGAGCGTAAATTACCCCAGTAGGAGCCGATGCCGCCGCCCTTAGACGCTAGCCATACATTCTCAGTCCAAAGGCCGACAATACTGTTCAGGCTATCTTGTGCTTCGTTCAAGAAGCAGCTGATCGGCAGGCCGCGTTGGGTGCCGCCATTAGATAATACTGGCGTTGCAGGCATGAACCATAACTTTGAGATATAATCATACAAACGCTGGGAATGGGCCTGTCCATCGCCGTAATAACTGGCAACGCGAGCAAAGAGATCTTGATAATCCTCGCCAGGTAATAAATAGCGATCCTTCAAGGTCGCTTTACCAAAATCCGTCAGCAGATCATCTCTGCTTCGGTTAGTTTTTACTGCGCCACCTTGCTCGAACTGGGTCACTTCAAAGAGTGTATTAACTTCATCCATCTAATTGTTGGCCTTCTTCCAATGACTAATCACATATTATCGGTTTTTCTGACCGATTCTACCACCATCACCACATTTCGCTGTCGCCCCGACCCTATTAACAATCGGAATCTGGCCAATGGATAAATAGTAATCCATTCCCAATTCACATTGTACACCCTGACCTTAAAATAGTGGCCATGAGCAGGAAATTTCGAACATATTTAGCGTATGTAATTGTAATTATTAGCTATTGACTTACCCTGATCCCCAGCCGAACCGGCTCCCTAATATCAAAGCGTTTCAATGGAACCTATCCTATGGGCTTCACGATTTTTCGTCAAGATACAGCGGTGATTAATTTTCTAGCCACCAGATATAGTATATAGGTTGAAGGGTTTAAAAAGCCTTTTTTCCAATGACTTGGGGAAAAGCAAGAGGAAATAATTTTTTTATTAATTCAAAATACCAAAGATTAAATTGAGAGATCGAAAAGTTCGGGCCTGAGATAATGATCGCCGATCCTGCGCAATTACCACCGCTTTTCGATCAGCATTCTAAGGAGTTTAGACCTTTTTCATGGGCTCAACCCCTCAAATCTGCGCTTTGATCAGCAGACAGGAACGGTGATTTTAAAAAACGAATCATATCCGGTAAAAAACAGCCATGAAAATCCGCGGACGCCCTTTATGCGAGGCCTTTATCGCCAATGGCTAAAAACTTATCACGGCGGGCTTGGCGAAGCTGCTTGGCGCTCATACCGGCCATATCGCGAAGCGCTGATTCTAACCCATCACCCAGCAGATTTATGGCTTTTGACGGGTCACGATGAGCGCCGCCCAACGGCTCTGAAATAATAGTATCGATGACCCCAAGTTTTAATAAATCTTGCGCCGTCACCTTAAGGGCCGTTGCGGCATCTTTTGCTTTATCTGGCGTGCGCCAGAGGATTGAGGCGCAGCCTTCTGGCGAGATCACACTGTAAATAGCGTGTTCCAACATCATCACACGGTTACCTGCGGCAATGGCGACAGCGCCACCAGAGCCGCCTTCGCCAACCACACAGGAAACAACGGGCACTGATAAACCGAGGCATTTTTCCGTGGACCGCGCAATTGCTTCGCTTTGGCCGCGCTCTTCAGCGCCGACTCCGGGATAGGCACCGCTCGTATCAACCAGTGTAATCACCGGCATATTGAAACGGTCTGCGATATCCATCAGGCGAATGGCCTTGCGATACCCTTCAGGGCGGGCCATGCCAAAATTATGTTTGATTCGTGACTGCGTATCAGCGCCCTTTTCGTGCCCCATAATGACGCAAGCTTGGCCGCGAAAACGCCCCATGCCGCCGATGATGGCTTGGTCTTCTCCGAAATTTCTATCGCCGGCAAGCGGCGTGAAGTCGGTTATCAGGTCTTCGATTATGTCTGAAAAATGAGGCCGCTCTGGATGTCTTGCCACCTGAGTCTTTTGCCACGGGCTTAGCTCAATGTAAGTCGTTTTCAACAGCTTATCTAGCTTGGATTCTAGCTGCCCAACCTCGCTGCTAACATCAACGCTGCCGCCGCCGACTAGGCTTTTAAGCTCGCGAATTTTGCCTTCCAATTCGGCGATTGGTTTTTCAAATTCTAGAAACGTCATCATCGACCTATCCCCTGATTTTCGACCTGCTTTACTGCCATCGGCCTCGACTGAGATTGATTTCTTTGCCATGGTAGCCCTATCTTCCCAGCATAAAGCGCGGTTAATTCCCCCGAGGCCTCGACGCCACCCAGACGCACAATAGGCGAGCATTATCAGATAATCAAGACCTGCCCCTTCTTGCCGACTTCATATGGGTGTTTATGATTTTTTGGCAAGGGGGTGTTTTTCCTGAACCAGCGTTTTTAAACGCTCATCAAGAACGTGGGTATATATTTGGGTCGTAGAAATATCTGCGTGGCCGAGCATTTGCTGGACAGACCGCAAGTCAGCCCCGTATGCCAGAAGGTGCGTTGCAAAAGCGTGCCGCAGCTTATGCGGTGATACGCGGTCATGCGAGATCCCGGCGATGACAGCTAGCTCTTTCAGTAACTGCCCAACCCGGCGACGGGTTAGATGGCCATCACTAGACCGGCTAGGGAATAACCATTTTGTACCGCCAAGGCCTCTATTTTCCAACAAAGCAATATAGTCGAGCATCGCGTGGCGGGCGGCACCGCCTATTGGGACCATGCGTTCACGTCCGCCCTTGCCCGTCACATGAATCATTGTCGTCTCATCGCTGATCGCATAGCGAGGAAGCTTGATCAGCTCACTCACGCGCATGCCAGTAGCATAGAGCGTTTCAATGATTGCCCTGGTCCTCATCGGCCCAAATTTGCCGGTATTGACTTGGTCTTCACAAGCGAGCAGAAGCCTATCAACGTCTTTCTCACTGAGAATTTTGGGTAGAGGTCGCTCTTGCCGCGGCGACTCTAAATTGCTCGCTGGATTGTCTTTACGCAAACCATCCCGGAACAAGAAAAGATAGAATTGCCGCATCGCTGATAACCGCCGCGCTGCTGTGCTCGTCGCCATTCCTCGGGCTTTAAGGTCAGCGATATAGGCCCGAAGGTCCTCAGCCTGCGCTTTAAACAAAGTCACATCCGAGAAAGAAATAAGATCAGACAGGTCGGTTCGGTAAGCGGATAGACTGTTCGGTGCCCGGCCTTTTTCAGCAGCCAGCATTTCAAGAAATTGATCAATCAAGACATCATCGCGCATGGGTCAAAAGCCTCTGTAAATCCACGCCTCTAGCGCTAATTGCTGGGCAGCGGCACCGAACCCAGCGTTATGCAAGGCAGATACAGTGGCAATAGTTACGGCAGGTGACATATCGCGAACCGGCGTTTCGCCTAACAGTTTAATGGATAGAGACAATACGCCAATCAGGTCGCCAGCTTGACTAGCCATCATCATTGCCCGCCAAGTGGCGGGATTAACCGCGCGGCCAGTGACGCCGTCAAGTGGACCACTTTCTGCCAGTGACCAAAGGCTGGGATCTGCTTCCATGCCGAGGCCAGATAGTAGCCCCAGCAGCAGGCTGACCTGTTCAAACCGTGTTGGATCATCCACGCGCGTCGCCCACCATGTCTCGAAGGCTACTGCATTCGCCTCAGATGCTGTATCAGGCTGACCCAGCAACATAACCGGCCAACTGTCGATCAGCGCGCTATCAACGGTCAGACTGCTGCCCTTCGATGAGGCCCGCAGCCATGACCACCAAGACGATGCGATGGTCATATTATCGTCTAGCAAGGCGGCGCGAATATAGGGTCCTGCATAAGCGGCCGATTGAGCAGTTTTTTCACTGTTCGCAGCAAAGCGATTTACCGTGTCTACGATGCTCATTACACTGCCCGCTTCGATCGCCTGATTCCAGCTCTCGATAAGGGTTTGGCTGACAGCGGCATCATCCCTTACTGGTTCAATATAATAATCATGGAACGGCAAGCCAGCTTGCTTTGCTAGGGCTGCCAGCTTTAAGCGACTGCCAGCGTCTAAACCAGTTTCGCTGAGAAAAATCTGCAAGGCGAAGGGATCAACGTCGTCTATTATCAACCTGTGTGCTGGCGCTTCTTCCCCAGTGTCCGAACCGGTGTCCCCAGGGTTTGTATTTCCGTCTGCTGTATCTGTAGGATCGCTGACGGCGGCAAGCTGCGTTGGCTCTTCAGACGATAGCTTGGCATTTGATAATTGCCACGCCCATGCATCCAGAAATGTTAGTGCGATCGGTCCTTCTAGTTCGATTGGGTCAGCGGGCACGCCAGATTCCGCTTCATTCAGAATATGGTCTACCATCAATATAAAGCTTGGCGTAGCTGCCCCTAGGTCCTGAAGGATGCCTATTTGAAAACTGATCGTTGTTCGGTCAGCGCTCACCGCACTACACAACGTGGCCAGTTTCAGCCAGAAACCATCACCGCTTGACCCTTGTTGATCGCTGGCGATCGTGCAGGCCCGGCTATGATTACCTGCCAAGATATAGGCCTTCGCTAAATCCTTAGCCACCCGTGTCACGTCCCATTCTACAGGAAATTGGGCGGCCAGCGATGAATAGCCTTCACGGTCGGACAGCGCTCGAAGGCCATTAAAGCGGGCTTCCAGCAACGTATAAACTTCGTCGTCTCCCTGAAACGGCGTGAGATCCAATCTTCCGCGAAGCATTGCTCCGGCAAGATCCCGCAGTGCTGGTGATTGGATGCCGCCGTTGATTGTAGCCAGTATATTTGCTGCCTCAGTGTGGCTGGCTCCTTGCCATAAATTCAGCGATGTTTGAAATTCACTTTGCATCCCGGCGGGCTGTATACTGGGGTCCAGTAGTCCTAGTGTCTCACTCTCAAAAATTCGCGCTTCAACACTGGCGCCGTCGGCTTGCGGCGATGTGCCTGTGGGCTCTGCGCTTATATCAACGTCGCCAAATCGCGGCGTTTGATCGCGGCGATCATCACGGAGAGGGCGGATGGTGCCGGGAATAGCTAAAGGAACCGGGGTGATAACCCTGGGTGCACCCATTAACAGCCCACTAGCAGGCGTGCGACGCGGCTGACCGGGATAAAACAATTGCCTTGGCTGAGCCGCCGAGCGCTCGCCGTCAGACTGGTCAGAAACCCGAGCTTTATCAGCGTCTGTCTCCTGAGCTACGACGGGCCCTGAAAAAACAGCGAAAAGGGTGAGTAGGGTCAGAACCAATAGTGACAGGCTAGCCCGTTTCACCGTGACCATATCCATATGACCTTCAAAGGGATTAGCTTGGGAATCGATCATCATCGAGCGTTTTTTCAATTTGACGTTCAGGCGCCGGAATATCCCAAGTCAGTAAAAAAACTGCACCAGCACCAATCACTAGAAAAAGACCTATCGCGATAAATTTACCCATGTCGATGTCTTATCCTTCGTTTTAAAATCTGCAAGATATGCGCTGATTATTTGGGGACCAGCGCGCTTTATCTTATGCCTTATAGGCTTGGACGGTATCAAGGTCCAGTCCCTATGCACGATCATTAGTATGTTAATATGGCAAAAAAACGCGCACAAAAGACATTTTGCCTTTGTAGGCTCTCGCTTGGATTGCTACAAGCGGATATATGAGTCAGTCAAAAAAACATAATCAAAACCCGAAAGCAGCACCATCAAAGGGGCCGGGCAAAGCCGCTCGAAAACGTGGTAAGGCTGCGCTGGAGCGGTCCATCGTGCTTATCGGCTTGATGGGGACGGGTAAAACAACTGTTGGCCGGCGCCTTGCTAGACGCTTAGGGGTTCGCTTTATCGATTCTGATATGGAGATTGAAAAAGCGGCTCAACTAAAAGTATCGGATATTTTCGCGATATATGGTGAGCCTGAATTCAGGTCGTTAGAGCGCCGGGTGATTGAACGGCTGCTTAGTGGAAAGCCATGTGTGTTAGCAACGGGTGGTGGTGCCTTTATGGATAGCCAGACCCGTCAGCTCATCAAAGATAACGGCGATTCAATTTGGCTGGACGCTGATATTGATGTTTTGGTGGAGCGGACCAGTCGGCGTGATACCAGACCGTTGCTTGAAACCGGTGATCCGGCGGAGATACTGACAACGCTCGCAGAGAAGCGAAACCCAATATACGCGGAAGCTGATATTCGGGTTGAAAGCGCCCGTGGGACCCATGATGTTGTCGTAGATGCGATTGCTAAGGCGCATCAACAGTTAATCAGCAAGGCTAAATCATGAACGGCATCAAGGAAACTGTCCCAGTATCGCTGGGTGAGCGAAGCTACGATATCATTATTGGTGAGGGCCTGATCCATTCCCTAGGCGACCACATAGGGCCGCTATTGCCGCGACCAAAAACCGTGATTGTCACCGACGACACTGTTGCAGAGATATGGCTGGAGCGAGCGGTGGGCGCGCTAACAAATGTCGGTATAAAGACTGATACGATTATTTTGCCTGCTGGGGAATCGACAAAAAGCTTTGCCCAGTTAGAGCGCTTAACGAGTGATTTATTGAAGTTGGATTTAGAGCGCAGTGATGTTGTCATCGCGCTTGGCGGCGGTGTGATCGGTGATTTAACCGGTTTCGCTGCCTCCATATTGCGCCGTGGTATGGACTTTATCCAAGTGCCGACAACGCTGTTGGCGCAGGTTGATAGTTCAGTCGGCGGTAAAACCGGGATCAATACGTATTTTGGCAAAAACTTAATCGGCGCCTTCCATCAACCTAGATTGGTTGTCGCGGATATGGGTGTCTTAAAGACCCTGTCGCCGCGCGAATTGCGTGCTGGTTACGCTGAGGTTGTTAAATACGGCCTGATTGATGATATGGCTTTTTTCAACTGGCTTGAAGAAAATAGCGCGCGATTGCTCGACGGTGACCTTGATGCGCTGGCCTATGCAGTGGCGCTCAGTTGTCGGTCAAAAGCGCGAATCGTTGCTGCTGATGAACGCGAAGGCGGGGTCAGAGCTCTATTGAATTTAGGCCATACCTTTGGGCATGCTTATGAGGCCGAATGCGGCTATGATGGCAGCTTGCTGCACGGCGAAGCGATCGCCCTTGGCATGGTCTTAGCTTTTAGGCTGTCAGAGGCCATGGGTGTTTGCCCCACCGGCACTGCTGACCGTATCGCCGCCCATTTAAAATCAGCGGGCCTGCCAGTGAAGACAAGTGATCTTGGTCGCGGCTTTGATACGGACAAGTTGATTGGGCATATGCGGCAAGATAAGAAAGTTATCGGCGGAACGCTGACCTTTATCATCGCGCGGGGTATAGGTATGAGCGAGGTCAGCCGCGATGTTTCGCTTGATCATTTAAGGCAGGTACTTGATCATGCCTAATCAAGACTTATTTGCTGTTGGCGCATTTGAGCAATTACGGAAGTTCACATAATGGAAGCAACGTCGTTTGATCTGGCTTTCTGGGTCACCTGTGGCATCATCTTTTTATTGCTGATGTTATCGGGCTTTTTCTCGGGTTCTGAGACTGCCCTTACGGCGGCATCGCGAGCGCGGATGCACCAACTAGCGCAGCGAGGTAATCGCCGGGCCAGAGCTACAGCGCACCTGATTGAGGACAAAGAGCGACTGATTGGCGCTATTTTGCTGGGTAACAATCTGGTCAATATCTTAGCGACGGCGTTGGCGACTGCCATGCTGACACGCTTGGTTGGTGAGGCTGGCATTGCCTGGGCGACGCTTATAATGACGGTGCTCGTGCTCATCTTTGCAGAGGTCTTACCCAAATCATACGCTATTCAAAACGCTGATAAATTAAGCTTAACGGTTAGCCCGATTATTCGGGTGGCGGTCACAGTTTTTTCGCCAATCGTATCAGTGGTGCGGTTTATTGTGCGACTCACGCTGCGGGCGTTTGGTGTCTCATCTGACGGTGATGTCCTCTCGCCAGCCGATGAAATCCGCGGCACGATCGATTTGCACAATGCTGAAGGCGGTATCGTCAAAGAAGACCGCGACATGTTGGGATCGATTCTTGATCTGGACAATGTTGTCGTTGAAGACGTGATGATCCACCGTAGCCGGATGGAAATGATTGATATCAACGTCCGTCCGGAAGAGGTGGTCGCGCGGGTTATCCGGTCTAGCTTTACGCGCTTGCCGCTATATGATGGTGAACAGGATAATATCGTTGGTGTTCTGCATGCTAAAGATGTGCTGCGGGCGATCCAAAAAGGCGGTGCTGTTGTGGCACGGCTCAATATCCGCCGCATTATGTTGAAGCCCTGGTTTGTGCCGGAGACCACCAGCCTGCGCGAGCAACTCAATGCCTTTTTGGAGCGCCGTCAGCACTTTGCCTTGGTGGTTGACGAATACGGTGATCTGCAAGGCCTTGTTACGCTGGAAGATATTTTGGAAGAGATCGTTGGTGATATTACGGACGAGCATGATTTTGAACTGCAAGGAGTGCAGCAAAAGGACGATGGGTCTATACTAGTAGACGGCAGTGTGACGATCCGCGATTTAAATCGTATGTTTGATTGGACGTTGCCAGACGAAGAAGCGACGACCTTGGCTGGTCTTGTATTGTATGAAGCTGAGACCATCCCGATTGTTGGCCAAACCTTTAGGTTTCAGGGCTTTCAGTTTGAAGTCACAGGCCGGCGCAGAAATCAAATCACACAGGTGAAAATGCGTCGTATCAAAACAGGAAAACCGCTATGATCAAAAAACAGGATGAATCAGAAAACTCCGGCAATATTAACCAAACCACATATTTGGTTCTTGGTATGTGTTTTGGTGCCGGGTTTGGGATAACTGTTGGATCAGCGTATGATGTCGTGCCAATTGGTCTGTCTTTAGGGGCAGGGCTAGGTATGATCGTCGGTCTTTTGGCTTTCAAGATAAAGAAAGAATCATAATATGACCGAGTCAAAACAAGATAAGAAAACCGCCGAACCGCAGACCGTTCCCAAGAATAAAATGGGTGCGTTCATTGGCGTGGGCGTGGGGGTCGGTGTCGCCTTCGGTGTTGCGCTAGATAACATAGCCCTTGGTGTCGCGCTTGGTATATTGATCGGTGCCGCCCTCGGCGTTGCTACGTCGGACAAGGCGATGGAAAGCGATGACGAATAATGAGGTATCAAGATGAAGACTGCCCAAATGGTTCAGCGACGGTTGGCCAAGGCTTAAAGACCGTTCTGGTCGCCGCCATTGCCTTGATCGATGTTGATGGCAGGATACTCATTGCCCAGCGGCCTGAGGGCAAGTCAATGGCGGGTCTGTGGGAATTTCCTGGCGGTAAAGTCGAAGCCAGAGAAATGCCAGAGGAAGCCCTGATCAGAGAGTGCCACGAGGAATTGGGTATTGATATATCAGCGTCATGTTTATCCGCCAGTGTTTTTGCATCCCATAGCTATGAAAACTTTCATCTGTTGATGCCGCTATACCTATGTCGGAAATGGCGGGGACTGCCACAGCCACGCGAAGGGCAGGTCTTAAAATGGGTGCGCTTGAAAGATATGCGGGAGTATCCCATGCCTGCCGCGGATATACCCTTAGTCGCCATGCTGCGCGACCTGATCTAAAGGCATATTCAGCCTTTCAATTTAATCTCTTTTGATCCCAGCGCGCTGGCTAGGCTGGTTTTGGCACTGCCTGGTTTAAGCGGCTGCTGTTGACTATTATGCGGATGCCAGCCGGTCATATATAATATCGTGAAGGTCGCTGGAATTTTGCCGTCTGGCCTGCCGAACTTATGCTGATATATCTCGAAAGCTCGCAATAATAAGCGCTTAGAGATCGGCCGTTTTAGACGGTCCAGAACAGCGTTGGTCTCCCCCATTCCCCGCAAATCAGACAGTAATTTAAAGGGATTGCTATAAGTGACCGTGATCGTATCCATGTCGGACACGGGCAGAGCGAATCCGGCGCGCTGTAAAAGACTGCCCAAATCGCGCACATCAGCAAACGGGGATATGCGCGGACTAATGCCGCCGAGGACTTCCTCTTCGGCTTGCATTAAGCTGGCGCGAAGTTCAAACAGTGTATCTGTACCAAATAGGCTGGCTAAAAAAAGGCCGTCGGGCTTCAAGACCTGATTGATCTGAATCAGGGCGCCCGGCAGGTCATTGACCCAGTGCAACGACAGTGGCGAGAACACAAGGTCAATCGATGCCTTTTTAAACGGCAACCATTCTTCATCTAATACCAGTCTTGGGCCAGCAGCTTGGCCTGTCATGGCCTCAGACAGATCAGCGTTTATCGTTAGTCCGGGGTGGCTATCCAGCGCATCTATGCCGTTTCTGGCACCTAGATTTAGCCGCGTCTCAAAGGGCCTCTCGATTTCGTCGAGGCGCTCGATCATGCGATCGGCAACTTCGTCAAACAGAAAGCGGTGATCGCCCCAGCGCTCGCTCGCTCGCTCACGGTGGCGCTTAACCAGCTGACGGTCAAAAATATTGATGTGATCTTTTATGGCCATAGGGCGCCTTTTGCCACGAAATTGATTTTATGGAAAGTTGAATTTCCTGTCGCCAACTGTCAGACTGATGGACCGAGACACCTGCTGTGTTAAAAAAGGATCGCCCGCTGCAAAACTTTAAAGCCAAATGGCATCAAAGCGTGGATTTTCTGCTGCCGCCCAGATGCCCACTATGCGATGTGCGTGTGGGCGAGCATTATGCTTTGTGCGGAGCGTGTTTCTATGAGCTGGCCTTTGTCAGTGATCCTAAATGCGGACAGTGTGGCATCCCTTTTGAAGCCGGTGTGGCAATAGGCGACACCCTGTGCGGAGATTGTGTGGCGGCGCCACCGCCGTTTGATGTCGCTGTTAGTCCTTTACTGTATGATGATGCTTCCCGCCGCGCGATCTTGAAATTAAAACACGGCGAGGCGCTGGAACTAGCGCCGTGGCTAGCCAAGACGATGGCTCGTGCGATCAAGGAAAACAATCAGCGGTATGACATGGTTATTCCAGTGCCATTGCACCCCCGACGTCTGTGGAAGCGAGGTTTCAATCAGTCGGCTGAGCTAGCTCGGCACTTGGCAAAACACCTTGATGCTAAACTTTCGACAGGCCTATTGATTCGCACTAAAAATACACCAACCCAAGGTGGTCTCAGCAGAAAGGCGAGATATCGCAATCTAGCGGGAGCGTTTCAGGTGAGCGCGAAGGGCCAAGCTAACCTTGCAGGCCTGTCGGTTTTGCTTGTTGATGATGTTTTAACAACAGGCGCGACGATCAGGGCATGCTCTAGGAAACTGAGGCAATATAGGCCTCGTACTATCGGTGTTGTTACAGCCGCACGTGTTCACTCTAGAAAATATGATGATTTAAACAACTTGTTTACGGACCATTAATCCATTCTCTGTAGTTTGTATGTAAGAGAGCCTGCAGGATTATTCTGCGGTAGGGTAAAGTCAGTTGAAAGTATGAGAGTGCGATAATGTCGGATATTGTTATTTATAGTTCTAGGTTATGTCCCTTCTGTTACCGCGCTGCAGCTTTGTTGCGCCGCAAAGGATTTACCTTCCGAGAGATTAATGTCGATATGAAGCCAGCACTGCGCGCAGAAATGCGGGGTAAGGCTGGCGGTCGCAATACCGTCCCGCAAATTTTCATTAACGAGCGGCACATTGGTGGCTGTGATGAGCTATATGCTCTGGACGGGCAAGGTGGCTTAGATGCCATCGTCAACCAGAACACCGCTTGACAGCGCCCCGGACAATCCCCACCATTGCGGCATGAAAACTGCCCTTATTCAAATGAACAGCTCCAGTGATATGGCTGCTAATATAGCATCCGTGAGCGCTTATATTGAGCTTGCGGCGGATAATGGCGCCCAGCTTATAGTAACCCCTGAAACAACGCATTTGATGGTGATGGGGCGCGAAAAAGCACTCGCGCTGAGTCACTATGAATCTGATGACCCGGGGCTTCAAGCACTGCAATCGTCAGCACGGAAGGCTAATGTTTGGCTCCTTATTGGCTCCCTAATCATTAAGAAAACCAGCGACCGCCTGGTCAACCGCTCATACCTAATTGACCCTGCGGGCAAGATTTTTGCGCGTTATGATAAAATGCACCTGTTTGATGTTGATCTTGGTGACGGGGAAAAATATCAGGAAAGCGCGCTCTACGATGCGGGTACTCAGTCGGTTGTCGCGAACACCTCGATTGGGCGAATCGGCATGACCATCTGCTACGACCTGCGGTTTCCAGCGCTGTTTCATCAGTTAGCTACGGGGGGTGCCGATATTATCACCGTCCCGGCAGCTTTTACTGTGCCAACAGGTCGTGCCCACTGGCAAGCTTTGCTGCGTGCACGGGCCATCGAGACGGGTGCTTGGATCATAGCGCCAGCTCAAACAGGGGACCATGATACGGGCCGATCAACATGGGGCCATAGCTTGGTTATCGACCCGTGGGGTGAGATCATCAGCGATGCAGGACAGGCGCCCGGCGTATCTTATGTTGAAATTAACCTGCAAAAGTGCGAAGAGGCTCGCAAGCGCGTGCCGAGTTTGCTTCACGGTAAAGCAATACCGGCCCTAAAAAGCACAGGGTGTAATGAATGATCGTCTTTGATCTAAAATGTGGCAGCGGCCATGTTTTCGAATGCTGGTTTCGCTCGTCAAGTGATTTTGCCGAGCAAAAAGACCGCGGTTTTTTATCGTGTCCGCACTGTCAGGATATGGATATTACCAAAGCGGTTATGTCGCCGAACGTGACAGCCAAGTCTAATCGCTCACGGGCGCCGAGCAGCAATGACCAGCAGGAAGCTCCAGTGAAATTAACAGCCCCTAGAGATATGCAGCATTCCATCGCCGCGGGCGCTGAAATACCGGCTGAGTTACAGCGCAGTATGGATGAAGTGTTGCAGAAAATTAGGACGCACGTTGAGGCGAACTGCGATGATGTTGGCAAAGACTTTGCTGATGTTGCCCGCAAGATGCATTACGGCGAGGCGGAAGAGCGCGGTATTTATGGCGAGTCAACCGCTGAAGAAACGCGCGACTTGCTTGAGGAAGGTATTGAAATTATGCCTTTGCCCGGCCCACGGCGCACAGACGCCTAACCCAAATCATTGATCAGAACTACCTTGTATTGGTCGCGCCTTGACAAAACCTATGTCCCCTATGTACCATAAATACATATGGTACATCACTGGTTTTATGATAAGGATTGACCGATGGAAATCACGATTGATGCTAATGGGGCCGAGCCATTATTCTCCCAGCTTGCAACGCAAATTCGCCAAGCTGTGATCGCCGGCGATATCGAGCCGGGTGAGCCGTTGAAATCCATCCGCCAGCTTGCTGCTGATTTGGATTTGAACAATAAAACGGTGGCGAGGGCCTATAAGCTGCTGGAACGCGACAAAATTGTTCAGACACGCGGATATCGGGGCACGATCATTCATCCAAATGCGATTATAAATAGTCACAAAGACCCTACCAGTGCGGCGCGTAAGGCGCTGACTGATGTTGTTGATTCGCTCCATAAAAAGGGCATCACAGATTCAGAAATCCGCAGTATGATGGCGACGATACTTAAAACCGAGATTTAATGGGCTTCAGCGGCTTGGCTGGCGCTTTCTAGTCCTTCGCCGCGCATCACTGGATAGCCCATATTCATCCAACCGAAAATTCCCTCATACATAACGGCTGTGCGGGTATAGCCTTGATCGGTTAGCTTCGACACGACATAGTCAGCGGCTGCGCGCGGGCATGAACAGTAAGCAACAATCTGAACATCCTTCGGCAGATCTTTGGTCAGCGCTTCCATATCGGTATAATAGGGTAGTGGGATCGATCCAGCAATATGGGCTCGCTGCCATACCGATGGTACCCGCGTATCTAAAAGCACCATTCTCTGTCCCGCATTCAACGCATCATTCAAATCTGTAGCCGAGACATATTGGTCATCAATCAAGTCAAAAACGGGGTCGGCGCCGTCTTTGTTTAAGACATAATCCTCTGGTCCCGGCATAGCTTTTAAGACGACTGTGCTGACGGCGCCGCTGCTGGCCTTGCTGCGTAAGTAGGCGGTGACATTGTCGATATCATTATCGGACAAACGATCTTCGAAGCCTTTCATGGGCGTCCCATCACGGCCTTCGCGGATGGCGTATCGTAGGAATTCGTCTTTATTGTGTGCCAGCGCCGATGGATTGGTCAGCGCTGGTGCGGTCCCCCCTTGGCCTTCAACGCCGTGGCAGGATGCACAATTCTCTGCAAACACATCAGCGCCGCGAACGGCATCGCCGGCAACCGGGTTTTCTGATAACCGCAGACGCTCAAAATCTTCCTGCCAAAACAGCCAATAGGTCAAATCCCAAGCCTCATCGAGGGTCAGCGGCCCGCCGACTTCGTCCAAATAGCCACCCATAGCGGTGCCAACGCGGCCGTAGGACATCGGCCTTAGAATGGCATGAGGCACACCTGTTTGAAGTAGGCTCTTGCTTTTCAGCGATGGGGCGTGATCATTCTTATAGCCTTCGCGGTTCTCGCCGTGGCACAAAGCGCAATATTGTTGGTAATTCGATGCAGCATTTGCCGCTTGTTCTGCTGTCAGATCCCGGGGCGGCGGCATCTTTTCATAGCCGTCCTGTTTGACCGCGCTAGTTGCGCCTGGAGTTGCAGCATATAAAACCACTGAAAGACCGAGAAAAAGACCCATAAAACCAACAAGACGCATTCTTCTTTCCTTTACATGTCCTAGTCATCAAGGAACAAGACTGCGGAACTTGGAAGGCTATGTCAAGGTAGATGTCAGATCAAGCCTGTTACTTTGGAACAGCTACTACAGCGTAGTTAACGTCTACATCCCGGCTATCAATGCGCCATTTCCATTTGACCGGGTGAAACGCAAATCCCGATACTTGGGTTAGCTTAAAGTTCGCATTTTCTAGGTGACTATCCATCTCAGCGGGTGTGATAAATTTACGCCAATCATGGGCGCCGACGGGTAGCCAGCGCAGAATATATTCCGCCCCGATTTTGGCCATCAGGAGGGATTTCACTGTCCTGTTTAGCGTGGATACCAACATCACGCCTTCAGGCTTCACCAGTTTTCTACATGACTGTAAAAAGGTAGCTACATCAGCAACATGCTCGATCACTTCCATATTGACAATGGCGTCAAATTGCTCACCTGCTTCGGCCAACACTTCAGATGTCGTGTTTAGATATTTGATGTCCAAGCCTGACTGCTCGGCGTGCAGAGCGGCGACCTTGATATTATTTTCGCTAGCATCAACGCCTGTCACGTGCGCGCCCATTCTGGTCAGCGGCTCGCACAGCAGGCCACCGCCGCACCCAATATCGAGCAGTCTCAATCCTGCAAGGGGCTTTAAAGAGCTGTTATCCAGCTTAAAATGCGCGATCAGGCTATCGCGGATAAAGGCTAGGCGGGTTGGATTTAATTCATGCAGCGGCTTAAATGGCCCGGTCGCCGACCACCATGTATCAGCAATTTCAGCAAAAAAAGCGACTTCGTCTGGATCAACGGTGCTACCGCTGGAAATCTTCCCGCGCTTTTGATCGTGCCCATTTTCTGCCTTTTGATCGCCTCTTTCAGCGGTGTTATTATCTCTTGAGACAAGATCAATTTGCTGGTCTTTTTCTAAGTCTGGCATTATTAAGCTCTCTGTATCGGATTATATCGCAGTCTGTTCGGCGCATGTGTCTATACGCGCAGATATAGGGATTGGGTCAACAAAAACATAGATACCACGGTATGATTGATCTGAAAACAGATTGGGCAGTGATAAAGGAAGTTGAGTTAAAAGCATGGCACGAATCGTCACTAAATTTGGCGGGACTTCTGTTGGTGATATGGACCGCATTCGCAGTGTAGCGAAGCGCGTTAAGGCGGCTTTTGAAAATGGCGACGAGATCGCTGTCGTCGTATCTGCAATGTCGGGGGTCACCAATCAGCTTGTGGAATATTGCCGGGATGCTTCAACGCTGCATGACGCCCGCGAGTATGACACGGTTGTCGCTGCGGGCGAGCAAATCACCAGCGGTCTTTTGGCGATTGCTTTGCAAGATATCGGTGTCCCTGCACGGTCTTTTCTTGGCTGGCAGGTTGGTATTCAAACCGATGACATCCACGGTGCAGCGAGAATTGAATCGGTTGATAATACAGTCTTGGAGGATTGCCTGACAAGCGGACGGGTTGCGGTTGTTGCCGGCTTCCAGGGCGTTGGGCCAGATGGTCGCATTACAACGCTTGGCCGTGGTGGGTCGGATACGTCGGCGGTGGCACTGGCTGCGGCACTCAAGGCGGATTGCTGCGATATCTATACAGATGTGAACGGCGTTTATACGACCGATCCAAGAATTGTGCCCTTGGCGCAGAAAATCGATCGAATTACCTACGAAGAGATGTTGGAGATGGCCTCACAAGGGGCCAAGGTCTTGCAAACCAGGTCGGTGGCGCTGGCTATGAAGCACGGCGTAAAGGTTAGGGTATTATCATCATTTGAAGACAGTCCAGGCACATTGGTTGCTGGAGAGGATGAAATTTTGGAACAGCAAATTGTAAGCGGAATTGCCTATACAAAAGGCGAAGCGAAAGTCACGTTAGTCGGCGTAAAAGATCGACCGGGTAAAGTGGCGCAAATATTTAAACCATTGGCCGAAGCCAATATCAATGTCGATATGATCGTACAAAACATCTCTGATGTCGGCGCCGCGACTGACGTCACCTTTACCGTGCCTGATGATGACTTAAAAAGAGCCGTAAAGGTTATTGAAGATAATAAAGCGGACCTTCGGTACGAAGAATTGATCTATGACAGTGATGTCGTTAAAGTATCGGTTATTGGCGTTGGGATGCGCAGTCACGCAGGCGTTGCGCAGGTTATGTTTGACACACTGGCGGCAAAAAATATCAATATTATGGTAATTTCTACCTCAGAGATTAAGATCAGTGTGCTGATTGGTGCTGAATATACCGAACTAGCGGTCCGGGCACTGCATACTGCCTACGGACTGGACGGCGAAAAGCAAGATTAAAATAGGGCTAGAAACGCTCAAAAAAAATATCAAAAAACGATCAAGTCGGGGGAGACAAAGCGACATGACAGAAATTAAGCGAACCGGTATTGGCCGGGCTAAACTGGCTGCCCTTTGGCAGCGGGGTAAAGATTTTCTAGGGACAGATTATGCCATTTTAGGCGGTGCGATGTCTTGGGTGTCTGAGCGGAATCTAGTTGCGGCTATCTCTAACGCTGGTGGCTTCGGTGTGATCGCGTGCGGCGGCATGAATGCGGCTCAGCTAAGCGCAGAGATCGACGCAACGAGGGCACTGACCGATAAGCCATTTGGCGTTAATTTGATCACTTTGCACCCCGAATTGGATAGTTTGATTGACGTATGTAGGGACCATAAAACATCGCATGTTGTGTTGGCGGGCGGCCTCCCTAGCGGACAGTCGATCGCGAAAATCAAAAGTTTTGGTGCTAAATTAATGTGCTTTGCTCCGACGGCGGCACTGGCTAAAAAGCTGATTCGCTCGGGTGTTGACGCCATTGTCATCGAAGGCAACGAGGCTGGTGGGCATATCGGTCCTGTATCCACATCGGTTTTAGCACAAGAGATTTTGCCTGTTATCGAGCAGGTACCAGTCTTTATCGCTGGCGGCATTGGCCGAGGTGAATTGATTGCCTCCTATTTAGAAATGGGCGCCAGCGGTGCACAGCTGGGAACACGCTTTGTGGTAGCGTCAGAATGTATTGCTCATGAGAAATTCAAAAAAGCCTTCATTCGTGGCAATGCGCGGGACGCAATCGCCTCAGCGCAGGTTGATTCTAGGTTCCCTGTTATTCCAGTTAGGGCTCTCCGCAATCAAGGCAGTGATGATTTCATGCGCTTTCAGGCAGAAATGGTTGCCAAGTATCAATCGGGCGATGTTAATCTGGAAGACGGCCAGATGCAGATCGAGCAATATTGGGGCGGTGCCCTGCGTCGGGCTGTGATGGACGGTGACGTGGAAAACGGCTCAGTCATGGCTGGCCAAAGCGTTGGTATGGTCAAAAAAGAGCAACCGGCTAAAGAGATCATCGAAGAGCTTGTACAGCAAGCGGCTGATTATTTGGCCGGGAGAACAGCTGCGGTCGACATGACCGATCATGGGCGATAAACTACCTGGCGGCGAGTCTTATAAAGTCCAGAAATGTCATAGGCATTAGGGCCTACTGACTTGAATGATGGCTTCTGGCGCCTCATATGTGGGGTGAAGGCATTCGGATCACTGGGCTGGCTGCGATATTTAGAGGGGATTATTTTGGTTGAGCATGTCTCACAACCGCGCATGTTGCTGCGGCGACTGCACCGAGTTATGGCTGGCAATAAAGCGCCGCAGGCCAAGCTTGAGCAGATCGTACAAGTTATCGCGCAGAATATGGTTGCCGAGGTGTGTTCGATCTATCTGCGGCGCGCAGGCTCAGTCTTTGAGTTGTTTGCTACCGAGGGTTTGAATCAAGAGGCGGTTCATTTCACGCGGATGCAGGTAGGTGAGGGCCTTGTAGGCTTAGTTGCTGAGCGGGCGCTGCCACTGAATTTATCTGATGCTTCAACGCACCCTCGATTTTCGTACCGAGCAGAAACGGGCGAGGATCTTTATCACAGTTTTCTAGGCGTTCCGATTCAACTTGGCGGAAAAGTCCGTGGTGTTTTGGTCGTTCAAAATATTGCCTCCCGGCGCTACTATGAGGAAGAGGTCGAAGCTCTCCAGACAATCGCAATGGTCCTAGCCGAACTGGTGGGCAGCGGTGATCTGGTTGCCACCGACGAGGTCAGCGAAGAGGCTACGGATACAGGGCTGCCGGTGATCCTTGAAGGCACCTGCATCGCCGAGGGTATTGCATGGGGTAAAGCGGTCTTCCACACGCCTCGCGCTGCGGTGTCTAAAACAATTGCCGATGATCCGGACAAAGAACGCCAGCGCATCGAAGATGGCATTACGCAAATGCGTGAGCAGCTGGAAGAAATGGTCACGCATCCTGATCTCGCTAAAACGGGCGAGACCAAAGAGGTTTTAGATACCTATTTGATGTTTGCCTTCGATCCCAGTTGGTACCAGCGCCTGATTTTAGCGGTGGATAGCGGCTTGACCGCTGAAGCTGCGGTGGAAAGAGTCCAGCAGGAAAACCGGGCTAAAATGCAGAAAGCCCGCGATAGCTACTTGCGGGAGCGCCTGCCCGACCTTGAAGACCTAGCGAATCGGCTGATCCGAATCATTCAAGTTGGCGGTTCGTTTTTTGCCCACGATGTTCTTAGTGAAGACGCTATCGTTGTGGCGCGCTCCATGGGCCCGGCTGAAATTATGGATTACGACCGCAAATTTCTCCGCGGTATTGTCCTGGAAGAAGGCTCTCCGACTGCGCATGTGGCGATTATCGCCCGTGCGATGGGAATACCTATTTTGGGACGTGTAGCAGGGTTGGCATCGCATATTGACCCCGGTGATGTGGTCGTTGTGGATGCTGTGACTCGCCGCGTTTATGTCCGGCCCGCTGAGGACACCTTGGAGGCTGTGGCATCGGCCATCGGCGAGCGCGCAGATCTATACGCAGCCTATGAAGAAGAGAAATCGCTTCCATCGGTCACCACAGACGGCACAGATGTGACGCTGATGATGAATAGCGGTATGCGCGCAGATCTGCCTCTGTTGGCGGCAACCGGGGCACAAGGCGTTGGTCTTTTTCGGACCGAATTTCAGTTCATGGTTTCGCCGCTGCTACCCCGAGTGGCTGAGCAACAGCAGGTTTATAGCGATGTTTTAAAAGCTGCTGGGGACCTGCCGGTTGTGTTTCGAACACTTGATATTGGTGGTGATAAGAAAGTTCCCTTCCTTCCCAGGATGGAGGAAGAAAACCCAGCAATGGGCTGGCGCGCAATCCGAGTGGCTTTGGACCGTCCAGCGCTGCTGCGCTATCAGCTGCGAGCCTTGGTGCAGGCTGCTGACGGCAAAGATCTGTATGTTATGTTCCCGATGATTGCTGAAGTGCCTGAACTGAAGGCAGCAAAAGCGATGTTGGATAAGGAAGTCGTGCGCGCGGAGAAATACAATAAAGGCAAGCCGAGATCGATCAAGGTCGGTGCGATGCTAGAGGTTCCATCGCTGGCTTGGCAAATGGATCACTTGCTGCGTGAGGTTGATTTTCTGTCGATTGGCACAAATGATTTGATGCAATTTTTCTTTGCATGTGATCGCTCTAACCCAGAGCTTGCCAATCGCTACGATTTGCTATGTCCGCCCGTGCTTAAATTTTTGCAGATGGTCATAAAAAGCTGTGATGAAGCGGATGTGCCCGTCACGCTGTGCGGCGAGATGGGTGGACGTCCGCTAGAAGCGATGGCGTTGCTAGGTCTCGGGTTGCGGCGTTTTTCGGTTTCACCGGCGTCAATCGGCCCGGTGAAGCGGATGATTCGGACTGTGAATCTAGCGACGCTGGCAGATTTCATGGATAATGTGATTCATCTCCCGGATCATAGTTTGCGCCAGCATATGATCCATTATGCAAGAGATCACAACATTATCGTTTAGAAACATAGTCTTGATTCGGACACTTCAACCGATAAAAGATGTAATGCTGATAAAACTCCTATTTTAAATTTAAAATTGACTCTAGTCGTTAAATGTATTTTTCTCTTTAAGTGTTTAAATAGATTTCGAACTGATGATTGTCACCAGCTGCAAAAGCGGGGCGGCAATTCATAGGCTCAGGTAAATATATCGAGCCAGTGGCGCAAAATGCCGCATGAGCAGTCTGGTTAGAGGCTGAAAGTTCGAAGACGGGGAACCTATGATGAAGACCCATGATGAGGCCGTTTCAGGTCCTGAAGATATAGTCGGCCAGCAGATGACTTGTGCGCAGCGATTTGTTCATGCGCGTCAAAAATTAGATGTCAGCCTTGCAGAAATGGCCGATCGGACTTGTATCAGCCTGACTTTTTTAGAGGCGATAGAGAATGGAGACCGGAGCAAACTGCCAGAGCGGACTTTTACCCTTGGCTTCGTAAGGTCTTATGCCAAAGCCCTTGAGTTAAACCCCGGTGAGATCGCTGAGGCTTTTAAGGCTGAGTTCGATGAACAGGACATTATTAGACCAGAAATTGATCCTAGTTTAATTGCGAAACCACGATCCCAGCGGCCGTGGCTTGTTGCTATGACCTTATCAATCTCGGGCATGTTGACATTCGGCGCCGTTTCTTACAGTGACTATCAATTCGAAGATCAGCCAGCTACGGCGTTCGATGCGCCGATTGAGATTGCTACTTCAGAGACCGCTGCTACTTCTGAGCCCGCGACGGATGTAGCTGATCCCGGGCGCGCACTCATTGCGTCGGCGACGAATATCTCCCTAGATCAGATCACCGTTGATGATGAGGCTAACCAAGGCGATGCGCAGCTAGGCGCAGGCGAAGCCGCTGCAAATCCTATACAGACTGAGACCACGGCACACCTCCCCGCACCGCAGCGAGCCGGTGATATCATCTTAACGGCGAATGAAGATAGCTGGGTGCAGCTTTCTAATGAGAGCGGCGAAACCTTGTGGGCTGGGGTTATTTTTAAGGGTCAGGAAAAAAAGCAACCCGCAGCAACGACTATTTTTTTAACCACTGGAAATGCGGGTGGCCTCAGCTTAAGTTACGGTGACTCAGGCTCACAAAAACTGGGGAAACGAGGCGCGATCGTGCGCGATTTAGCCGTTACCCCCTCGATGTTTGGTGAGACTATCGCTTCGAATATGTAAGCTCGTGATATAATTACCCAGAAAATGCCTGATTTTCCTTGCCTTTCGCCTTGACCTTGACCATTTTACAGCCGAAAGCTTGAAGACCCGAAAGCCTGGGGCTTCGGTTGATGAGTTTATAAAGCATTGGTCAATGAAATGAGCGTACGTCCCTATAGAGATATCTATCGCCGCAAATCTCGCCAGATTATGGTCGGCGATGTACCTGTTGGTGGTGATGCTCCGATCACGGTGCAAAGCATGACCAACACACTGACTAGCGACCCGGCTGCAACCCTTGATCAAATCCGTAGAATTGAAGAAGCAGGTGCTGATATTGTCCGCGTATCCTGTCCTGATAAAGACAGCACTGCAGCGATGAAAATAATTTGCAGTCAGGCGAATGTGCCCATCGTCGCTGACATCCACTTTCATTATAAGCGCGCGATTGAAGCCGCTGAGGCTGGAGCTGCTTGCTTGCGCATCAATCCGGGAAATATCGGTTCCGCTGAGCGGGTCCGGGAAGTGGTCAAAGCAGCACGCGATAATGGCTGTTCGATGCGGATTGGCGTGAACGCTGGCAGCTTAGAGCGTCACTTGCTCGAAAAATACGGCGAGCCTTGCCCCGAAGCTCTGGTGGAAAGTGCGTTAGATCATGCAAAATTATTAGAAGACAACGACTTTTTTGATTTTAAGATCAGCGTGAAGGCCTCGGATGTCTTCTTAGCCGTAGCGGCCTATCAGGGCTTAGCCGATGCTTGTGACTACCCGCTGCATTTGGGCGTTACCGAGGCGGGAGGCCTGCGCGGAGGGACGGTGAAAAGCGCCATAGGGATTGGGTCTATGTTGTGGGCCGGGATCGGCGATACAATCCGGGTGTCGCTGTCTGCTGAACCCGAAGAAGAGATTAAAGCCGGCTTTGAGATACTCAAAAGCTTGGGGCTTCGCCACCGGGGTGTGCGAATTGTATCGTGTCCCAGTTGCGCCCGCCAAGCCTTCCCGGTTATTAAAACCGTTGAGACGTTAGAAGAGCGTCTTAGCCACATCCAAACGCCGCTCAGCCTGTCGATCATTGGCTGTGTTGTGAACGGACCGGGTGAGGCGCGTGAGACTGATATCGGTTTAACCGGTGGCGGTAATGGTAATCATATGGTCTATCTTTCTGGCGTCACGGACCATAAGATCAAAGATGCTAGCTTGGTTGATCATATCGTTGAATTGGTCGAAGCCAAGGCACTGGAAATTGAAACTGCGAACGCTGAAAACCAGCCAGCAGTATAGCTGAACAATCAAGGGACTTTACCCATGTCCAAATTGCAACCCGCTCGGGGCACACGGGATATATACGGCGATGACGCGCGGCGGATGCGGCGCGTAACCGATACGTTTGAGCGGGTCGCTGGCACTTATGGCTTTGAGCCAATCAACACCCCGATCTTTGAATTTACCGAGGTTTTCAAGCGCCCTCTGGGTGAAGCCAGCGATATTGTCTCAAAAGAGATGTATAGCTTTGAAGATCGCGGCGGCGAAGAAATTACCCTGCGGCCTGAATTTACCGCCGGTGTTTGCCGGTCCTTCATCAGCGAAGGGATGCAGCAGCGGATGCCCTGCCGGCTGATGAGCCACGGCCCAGCGTTTCGCTATGAGCGCCCTCAAAAAGGCCGGTTCCGCCAATTTCACCAACTGAATGCAGAATGCCTGGGCCCAGCTGACCCTGCCTCCGATGTGGATATGATTGCGATGGCGTGGCGGGTTCTGTGTGATCTGGGTGTTGACGGTGATGTGGTCTTGCAGTTGAATACGCTGGGCGACAGTGAAAGTCGGACCGATTACCGGGCTGCGCTGGTCGATTATTTCAGCAAACACCAAACTAGCCTGAGCGAAGACAGCCAGACGCGCTTGACAAAGAACCCCTTGCGGATTTTGGACAGTAAAGACGCCGCAGATATAGCTCTTGTCGGAGATGCGCCAAAGCTCAGTGATTTTCTGAACGATGCCTCGCGCACGTTCTTTGAAGCTGTCAAAGCGGGCCTAAAAGCCTCAGGCGTGCCCTTTGAGCTGAACGAGCGGTTGGTGCGCGGGATGGATTATTATAATCACACTGCTTTCGAATTTGTCACCACCACTCTTGGCAGTCAGGGCACGGTCATCGGAGGCGGTCGCTACGACGGGCTGATCAAGCAGCTTGGTGGTCCACCAACGCCGGGCGTGGGTTGGGCTGGCGGCATAGAACGCTTGGCGATGATGCTCAAAGATGCCCCGGCTGAGACGGCGCCCGTTGTGTTCCTGCCGATGGGCGATGACGCGATTGCTGCGGGCTACGGTCTGTGTGATCAACTACGGACGAAGGGGATCACTGTGATCTCAGACCGTTCGGGTAACTTAAAAAAGCGCTTCAACCGCGCTGACAAATTGGGCGCTAGTCATACCATTGTCCTCGGCGATGATGAGCTAGAAAAACAGGTTGTGATGGTTAAAAATCAAACCACAGGGGATCAAGCGGAAGTCGCGTTTAACAGCGTCGCGGACTATATAATGGGGTCATCATCATGATTAGTGAAGAACGTATCAGCCAGCTGACCGAGCGTTATGAGTATTTGGCCCATGCGCTGGGGACGCCAGATAAATTTTCGAACGAGGAATTTGTTAAGCTAAGCCGAGAGTATAGCGAGCTAGGTCCCGTTGTTGATAAAGCGGTGGCGCTCCGCGATGGCCGCGAGGAAATGGCTGATCTGGCTGAAATGATGACGGACGGCGACGACCCTGAGATGAAAGAGTTAGCGCAGCTGGAGTTTATGAGCCTGAAGGAAAAGCTTCCAAAGCTGGAAGAAAACCTATCGCTTGAATTGCTGCCGAAGGACGCCGCTGATAATATGTCAGCGATCTTGGAAATTCGTGCCGGTACAGGCGGAGATGAAGCCGCCCTTTTTGTCGGTGATTTGTTCCGCATGTATGAAGGCTATGCAGCGTCCGAAGGCTGGAAGGTTGAAGTCTTGGAAAGCAGCCCGGCTGAGGTTGGTGGCTTCAAGGAGATCGTCGCAGGCGTAAAGGGCAAAGGCGTTTTCGCCAAGATGAAATTTGAAAGCGGGGTCCACCGGGTTCAACGGGTGCCAGTGACGGAATCGGGCGGTAGAATCCACACGTCAGCCTCTACGGTCGCAGTCCTGCCTGAACCTGAAGGCGTTGATATCGAAATTAAAGACGGTGATATCAGGATCGATACCATGCGGTCCAGCGGTGCGGGCGGTCAGCACGTTAACACCACTGATTCTGCTGTGCGAATCACCCATATGCCAACGGGTATCGTGGTGACATCATCGGAGAAATCCCAGCACCGCAACCGCGAAAAAGCGATGCAAGTCCTGCGGGCGCGCCTGTTTGATTTTGAGCGAGAGAAAATCGATAACGAACGTGCCGCCGACCGAAAAGCCCAAGTGGGCTCGGGCGACAGATCCGAGCGAATCAGAACATATAACTACCCGCAAGGCCGGGTCACCGATCACCGCATTAACCTGACGCTGCACAAGTTGGATCAAGTCTTAGCGGGTGAAGGTCTGACCGAAGTGATCAACAATTTAATGCAGGAAGATCAGGCGGCACGGCTGGCAGAGATGGAAGCTGTCCTTTGACGGCGAAGACTATCTCTGTGGCAGCGTGGCTGCAGCGGTCCAGCCAGCAGCTTCAGCCCATTGCGGGCGATAGTAGCCGGTTAGAGGCAGAGTTGCTGCTTAGTCGTCAAATAGGCGTTGAGCGATCACGTTTATACTTAAATCCGGAACAATTTTTGGACCAGAGACACATATCCGATCTAGCAGAGATGATTGAGCGAAGGCTGACCTTTGAGCCCATTGCATATATTCTGGGGGATCAGGACTTTTGGGGCCTAACTTTCAAGGTATCAAAAGACACTCTCATTCCTAGACCGGACAGCGAGGCCTTGGTCGAGGCCGTCCTAGATCATACAAGGGCAGAGACCACAGGGCACATCCTTGATCTGGGCAGCGGCACGGGCTGCATACTATTAGCCATCCTCTGCGAGCGGCCAAACCTCATGGGCATCGGCGCCGACTGTGTGCAAGGGGCTGTTGATCTGGCAAAGGGAAATGCTGATCAATTAGGGATGACAGACCGCGCGACCTTTATCCACAGCAACTGGCTAGACGCTGTGCAGGTGCCTGCTGAAGGCTTTGACATAATCGTATCCAATCCACCTTATATTGACAGGGCTGCGGCCGAGACTTTAATGCCCGATGTGCGCAAACATGAACCGCTGTCAGCCCTGATTGGTGGCGCCGATGGACTGCAGGCATACCGAGAGATTTTGGCGACGATTGACGGCAAAATTAGGCCCGGCGGTATGCTTGCCTTTGAGATCGGATTTGATCAAGGAATATCTGTCCCAGCGCTTTTTGATGATCTTCAGTGGGAGGCTGTTTCCTGCATAAAAGACCTGAGTGGAAATGATAGGGTTGTTACGGCAACGGCGCGTTAAGGCTATCTTAAAAAAGACTTGGCAGGATAGGCCTTTAGCGCTAGGGTGATTCTATTACCTCGCACTTGGCAAGAGGCCGTGCCGGGGTAGCTTCCGACAGTGTTGGATTTTAGTGTTGCCAGAAGATGGGCAAATCTAGCTGAATAATGTTTCAGACAATTGGGCCGTCAATAGATGGCGGGATATAATATGAACAAACCAAATAATAACGTACGCCGTCCGCGTGGACGTCCGCAAGGTAAACGCAGTAATCAACGCAGTCGTGGTAGCCAGCCGCACGGTCGGCCGCGCGCCAATCCAAAGCCGCAGCTGGAAAAATACCGCAATTTAGCGCGGGAGGCAGAGCAGGCGGGCGATCGCATCACTGCTGAGAATTATTGGCAGTATGTGGACCATTATCAGCGTCAGCTGAACGAGATGCAGCCTGCGAAGACTAATAATGATCCTCAAGAGGGTGCTGATAACAACAACAATGTTCCCAGCGATGGACCCAGTGGTGACGTAAACGAGGGCCATAAACGCCCACCTGTAAAGCGTCGGGGGCCACCTCAGAGAAATAACAACTCAGATACTGTCCCAGAGACTGCCTCAAATAGTGACAAGAAGATTGACCTTGCTGAGAGCAAACAGCCTGCAGAGATAAGACCCGAGCTTGATATCGCTGCGGAGGTGCCAGCAACACCGCGCCGTCGGGGACGGCCCAAGAAAATCGAACGCCCCAACCCTGATCAGCCGAGCTTAGATCTGAACGAGGGTGCGCCAAAGCCTGCCAAAACATCCGCCAAGCCCAACACGGATGAGGGCGGCGAAGCAGCGTAATATCTGCATCTATTCAGTGAAATAATGAGGCGGCCCTAGGGTCGCCTTTTTTGCATCCTCTTGCATCGACTGAATTAAACACCATATCTGTGCTAGGGACAGTGCTCACTCGCAGGCGTGCAATCAGCAGCCGGTGATATCAATGAGACTGTCGTTTTGTCTAACAGGAATAGTCGCCACATTGGGGCTATTGGGGCATAGGACGATACATTATGAATATTGAAACATACACTGACCGCGCACGGGGCTTTATTCAGTCTGCCCAAGGCTTGGCTTTGCGCGAAAATCACCAACAGTTTAAACCCGAGCATCTGCTTAAGGTGCTCTTGGATGATAAAGAAGGCCTTGCCGCCAATCTTGTCCGCGCGTCAGGTGGGCGATCAGATCAAGTGCAGGCGGGCGCAGAGGATAGCTTTAAAGCGATACCGGTTGTTAAGGGCACTAACGGCCAGCTTTATATGGACCCAGATCTGGCAAAGGTTTTTGCAAAAGCAGAGGACATAAGCGAAAAAGCGGGTGATAAATTTGTTACCGCGGAGCGATTGCTGCTGGCGCTGGTAATTGTTAAGGGCACTCAGCCCTTTAGTATTTTAAAGGACGCAGGTGTCACGTCAGAAGGCTTGATTCAGGCAATTGATGCCATTCGCAAAGGCCGCACTGCCGATAGCGCAGGCGCCGAGGACCAATATGATGCCCTTAATCGCTATGCTCGGGATCTGACGGCGGCGGCAAGGGACGGCAAACTTGATCCAGTGATTGGCCGTGATGAAGAAATTAGGCGGACCATTCAAGTGCTGTCTAGGCGCACAAAGAATAACCCGGTGCTGATCGGTGAACCGGGCGTTGGTAAAACCGCCATCGCTGAAGGTTTGGCGCTGCGGATAGCAAACGGCGATGTGCCTGAAAGTCTACGCGATAAGAAAATCATGTCGCTTGACCTTGGATCACTCATCGCTGGCGCTAAATATCGCGGCGAATTTGAAGAGCGCCTTAAAGGCGTGTTGACGGATGTCACAGACGGTGACGGCGATATCATTCTGTTCATTGATGAAATGCATACGTTGGTAGGCGCCGGTAAGACGGATGGGGCTATGGATGCTTCGAACCTATTGAAGCCAGCGCTAGCGCGCGGCGAACTCCACTGTATCGGCGCTACCACGCTGGATGAATACCGCAAGCATGTGGAAAAAGACGCGGCATTAGAGCGCCGTTTTCAGCCAGTGATCGTCGCTGAGCCAACGGTTCAAGACACGATCTCGATTTTACGAGGTCTAAAAGAAAAGTACGAACTACACCACGGCGTTCGAATCACCGACGCGGCAATTGTGGCGTCGGCGACTTTTTCCAATCGCTATATCACTGATAGATTTTTGCCCGACAAAGCCATTGACTTGATGGATGAGGCCGCTAGTCGCTTGCGGATGGAGGCGGAGAGCAAGCCCGAGCAAATTGACGAGTTGGACCGCCGAATCATTCAGTTGAAAATCGAGCGTGAAGCCCTCAAAAAGGAAAAAGACGAGGCCTCAAAAACGCGCCTTGTTGAGCTAGAGAAAGAGCTAGCTGACCTGGAACAGCAATCAGCCTCGCTGACGGCTATTTGGCAAAGCGAGAAAGATAAAATCGCTGGTGAGCAAACGATGAAAGAGCAGCTGGACCATGCTCGAATTGAACTGGAGCAGGCCCAGCGACGCGGTGATTTGGGCCGCGCCGCGGAATTACAGCACGGCGTCATTCCAAGCTTAGAGGAAAAATTGCAGCCCACAGAGGGCGCCGTTGCTGGCGCAATGCTGCGCGAAGAAGTGACCGATCAAGATATCGCGGGCATAGTATCGCGCTGGACCGGTATTCCTGTGGATAAAATGCTGCAAGGCGAGCAGCAAAAGCTACTGACGATGGAGACGCTCTTATCTCGCAGAGTTGTAGGCCAAGACGAAGCTTTGAACGCTGTATCAAAAAGCGTGCGGCGTGCGCGTGCAGGACTTCAAGAAGCGGGACGCCCCCTCGGTAGCTTTTTGTTTTTAGGACCGACAGGGGTTGGGAAAACCGAACTGACCAAGGCACTTGCTGAATTTCTGTTTGATGACGAATCGGCAATGGTGCGGATTGATATGTCTGAATATATGGAAAAGCACTCGGTCGCGCGGATGATCGGTGCGCCTCCGGGCTATGTTGGTTACGATGAAGGCGGCGCACTGACCGAGGCTGTTCGTCGCAGACCCTACCAAGTGATCTTGTTCGATGAGATTGAAAAGGCGCATCCGGATGTCTTTAATGTATTGCTGCAGGTGCTTGATGATGGCCGCTTGACGGATAGCCAAGGCCGCACCGTTGATTTCAGCAATACGATCATTATTCTCACCAGCAATCTGGGTAGCCATATTATTGCTGATCTGCCCGACGGCGCCGATGTTGAGGAAGCACGGAACGGAGTGATGGATGTGGTGCGGGCAAGTTTCCGTCCCGAATTCCTAAACCGTCTAGATGAGATCATCCTATTCCACCGACTGGGCCGCGATGACATGAGCGGTATTGTTGATATTCAAATTGGCCGATTGAAGCGCCTACTTGTTGATCGCAAATTAGAGCTGGAGCTGGATGATAGTGCTGTGGAGTGGCTAGCCAATGCTGGCTACGATCCGGTATATGGCGCGCGGCCCCTAAAGCGGGCAATTCAGCGCCACCTCCAGGACACACTCGCTGAAAGGATATTGGCCGGTGATGTCGTGCCGGGAGAGACTATTAATGTGACCGCTGTCGACGGAGAGCTGATCATCACCACCGAGAAAAAAGAGGCGTTGGAGGTAGATTAAATCTACTCGTCTAGACCCTTTAGGCCTGAATTAAACGGTTGGCGCGCCCCTGTGCCCCCCTACACCCTTTGATCTATATATTTTGTTGGTAGGGAAGGGATCCTCTACAAATAGTATACCGTCCGAGCTATCACGCTGTATTTAGATATATATGTCCAAAAAAGTGAAAAAACGCCCGTTGGACAATGTGTGGCGAATTGGCAACATTTCCCTGCAATTGGTCTAATCTGCTGCAAAAAGCGCTTGCTGACCACGGTGGCGGGCCCTAGGGTCCACGCTACAAATAAACGATAGACTTACGTAAAAGTAAGCAATTTCACTACGACAAGAGGGTGGGTGGTCAGGAGAGTTGTTCTGATTACTTTTTGCTTTCAACAAAGTTATCCGGTTATAGCCGGGAGGGAAATTATGAAAAAATACAAAGGTTTAACTCGACACCTTTTAGCTGGAACAGCTGCTGTTGCCATGCTTGGTGGAGTCGTTACTGTTGCACCAACAGCGTCTGTTGTTGCACAGGATTATACTACTGGTTTGATGCATGGTCAGGTTCAGGATACGGCAGGTAACCCGATCACGGGTGCAACAGTTGTTGTCTCTTCTAACCGTGGCAGTAACTCAAACATCACTACAGACCTTCAGGGCAGTTTCCGTCTGATGCGTTTAACCCAGGGTACTTACACAGTAAGTATTTCTGCTGATGGATTTGCAGATCTTGCTGATCAAGAAGTTCGCATTAACGTTGGTAAGGAATCCAATGTCACATTCACTCTAGCGAGTGAAAGTGCGAACGTTGAAGAAATTGTTGTCGTTGGTACTGCAGTTGGTAACTGGGATTTCAACTCTACAACAACTGGTATCTCAGTTAATGTTGACGAATTGTTTGAAAAAGCTCCTGTAGCTCGTAACATTACTGACATTACGATTTTAACACCTGGTTCATCACAGGCGGATTCTCAATTCGGAAACACAGTGTCTTTCAACGGTTCATCTGCTGGTGAGAACGTGTTCTACGTAAACGGTTTCAACATCACAGACGTTTCAAACATGATCAGCGCAGTCACTGTTCCGTTTGACATGTACGAAACAGTAGAAGTTAAAACCGGTGGTTATGCGGCAGAATTTGGCCGTTCAACTGGCGGTGTTGTAAATACAGTAACGCGTTCTGGTTCCAACGAATTCCATTTTGGTGGTAACATTTATTACGAGCCAAACTTCTTGCGCGAGCAGGTGCCGAACATAACTTCAAGCAACAATAGCCATAACACTGATAGTAATTATGAGTGGAACATTTGGGCATCTGGTCCGATCGTTGAAGATAAGCTATTTTTCTATGCACTGTTCAATCCTGGTACTACAAAGTCTTTCAGTTATGGTAATACAACAGCCAATGCTGATCGCAACAGTGACCCATTCTATGGCTTGAAATTTGATTTCACACCATTTGATGGCCATCGTCTAGAGTATACTCGCTTTGATACGCAAAGCCAGACTGACCGCACTACCTTTGACTTCAACACCCAAGGTGTTGAATCGGATGATATAGATGATGCAGCGTCACTCGTTGGTGGAGAGCGAGGTACTACTTTCTTCCGCGGTGGCGGTGAGGTAGATATTCTTCGTTACACTGGTGTTATCACCGATTGGTTCACGATTTCTGGTATGTACGGTACACTTGCAACAGATTCGACGTCGCAATCGACTGCTGATGACAAGCCAGTTGTATATCAATATGACGATGGTACCTTTATTCAACAAGGCGAGTGGGTTAACTTCTCAACTGGTACTCAGACAGAGTACCGTGAAGCGTTCAGAGCGGACGCGGATGTCTACTTTAATCTAGCTGGTGAGCATCACTTGCGGATTGGAACAGATGTTGAGAAGCTAAACTTGAGTCAGTTTAGTGTTCTTTCAGGCGGTGCTTATTACCTATATTGGGATGGTGATTATCCCGCGACAGCCGTTGATGAAGCAAACCCTAGCGTTAACGAATGGGTTCGCGTTCGCGACTTTTCTAACGGTGGTTCGTTCGATAGTAAGCAGACAGCCATCTATATTCAGGATAGCTGGTCGGTTACCGATAATCTGACGTTGAATATTGGACTGCGTAATGAGACATTCAAGAACAGGAATGCTAACCGTGAAGTCTTCTTGGATATGAGCGATCAATTAGCTTATCGTCTTGGCTTCACATATGATGTGGGCGGAAAAGGCGTGGGTCGTCTCTATGGTAGTGCTAACCGCTACCACTTGCCAGCGGCTGCCAACACAGCGTTCCGTCAAGCCGGTGCTGAAACCTATACGCACAGTTTCTATGAGCGTACGGGACTAACTTCTTCCGGTGTTCCTACGTTTGATTCAAGCGCAAGACTTGCACTCGACGTTTTTGCTGATGGCGATACGCCAACCTCTGAGACATTTGTAGATGTCAATCTAGACTCCATGTACCAAGATGAATACATTTTGGGCTACGAGCACGCTCTCGGCAATGGCTGGACCGTGGGTGCGCGTGTTATGCATCGCTATATTGGTCGTTTGATGGAAGACGTTGCTATTGATGCTGCTGTAATTGAGTGGGCTGCTGATAATGGGTACGGCGATGTGTCTGATATCTGGTCAGGTTTCCACCAGTATGTAATCACCAACCCTGGTGAAGACATGATTGTTAGTACCTATGACCTACCCGGCGAAAACGGCGACGAGGTGATTATGGAACTGTCTGCCGATCAGTTGGGCTATCCAAAAGGCAAGCGTAAGTATCAATCACTTGATCTTGAGTTTAGGCGCGAGTGGGATGGAAAATGGTTCTTACAAGGTTCATATACGTTGTCTCGCAGCGTTGGTAACTATGAAGGTAACATTAAGTCTGATAACGGACAGGATGATGCCGGCATTACTACCGACTTCGATGTGCGCGGTTTGGTTGACGGAGCTTATGGTAAGTTGCCAAATCACCGTGCTCATCGTTTGAAAGCTTGGGGTGCATACGCTCTAACTGATCAAATCACTATGGGCGGTCGTGTTGATATTGAATCACCACGTTTGCAAGGTTGTTTGGGTATTCACCCAACTGATGCTTTTGCCGCCTTGTATGGCAGTGCATCATGGTACTGTGATGGGGTTCTAACACCTCGTGGATCACAGATGAAAACAGGTTGGACCAAAAAGATAGATCTGAACATCACAATCAGACCATCTATCAACAGTTCCATCCCTGGTGATCTGACTTTGCGTGTTGATGCGTTCAATATCTTTAACGCTCAGACAGCCTCACGGAATGTTGAGACTGGTTCGTCACCATATTTTGGCAAACCTGCTGATTATCAGTCTCCACGCCGCGTGCGTTTAGGTGCTTCGTACCGCTTCTAGTCTAATCGACTGAAGCAAATCAATTTGCCCCGTTCGGTATTGCCGGGCGGGGTTTTTTCTTGTCTAATCAAGTGCCTCAGTTATGATCGGGTGCCAGTCAGCCATTCTTAGCCGAGAAATATAAATGCCCCCAATCCACCAGAAACTTGACAAAATAAAACGCGCCGCCGACGCTGGAATGCGCGGCCAATGCATTCAGGATATTATAAAGCTGGTCCAGGATTCGCCGCCCATAGGTCCCGCTTGGGTGTTTATTGCGCAGCTTGCTGCAAACTATGACGAAGTCACGCTGACTCGCCGCATTGCTGAGCAGGCACGCCAGGGCCAGCAGGGCAATCTTCAGCTGGCACTCGCACTTGCCGGTATGCTTGCTGGCCTGGGGCAAGTCGTGGAAGCACGTGATATGATGGCGCCATTTACGAAAAGCCACCCTGCGGATCCCGCACTGAACCATTTTCTAGGGACAGTGATGAGCCAGCTTGGAAAGTCGGAAACAGCGCAGCTATGTTATCGACGGACGCTAGCATCATGGGCAAATTCCGGCCAAACCTGGTATTCCCTCGCGGCTGAGAAGAAATTTCAATCAGGAGATATTGATATCGGTGTGCTGAGATCGCGGATAGCAGAATCCACATCAACGGCGCCCGATAACCGGTCGTCGCTTCAATTCGCGCTCGGTAAGGCTTTGCTAGACACAGGGGATGTCAAAGAGGCGATGACAGCTTTTCAAAAGGGTGCAATAGTCGCTAGGGCGCAGCGCCCTTTTAACTTGGCGGCAGACACGGCGCTTGTCACGGATATCATGAGCGATTTAGGCCGTCTGCTTGAGGAAAGACGCGACCTTCCTGCAGCAGAGAAATGCCGGACAATATTTGTGTTAGGCCTGCCGCGCACAGGGTCTACCCTTGTTGAGCAAATTCTGTGCTCACACAGTCAGGTCACAGGTGGAGCTGAGGTGAACTTCTTGCGGCATGTCATTAACGAAGTCGGAGGAGGCGACACCCAGGCGCTACAAAATTGGCGGGTGAAACAGGATCCAGCCAGGGCTAATGATGAAGACCCTTGGGCTCCGCTTGCACGCTTGTATAATCACCTTATGGACGACAGATTCGGCAGAAATGGGCTGACTGTCGACAAAAGTCTTGGTAATAGCCGGTATCTTGGTCTCTTGCAGCTGCTCTTTCCGAACGCCAAGTTCATTTGGATGAGGCGTGACTTCCACGATACCGCTTGGTCTTGCTACCGGACGCACTTTAACAAAGGTTTGAACTGGACTTGGGATTTCTCTGACATCGCTCACTATTTCAATAATGAAAATCGCCTATTTCGCTTTTGGACCGAGCCTATGCCTTCTAACATTTTGCCCGTGCAATATGAGGATTTAGTTGAGAACCCTGACGCTTGTATCCGTAACATTTTCAACCATGCTGAACTACCGTTCGAAGAAGAAGTCCTAAATTTTCATCAGACCGATCGCGCTGTCGCGACCGCAAGCGTTGGGCAAATTCGCTCGCCCATCCATGGTAAGGCTATCGGCGGCTCGCAGGAGGTGCGTTCTTGGATGAAGCCTTTTGATAATGTTTTTGAAACGAAAGCGACGGGCTCTAAGTAAGTTCGTGCGATCAATTAAAGAGGAAAAGCGCTATTTATCGACAAAAAGCCTTTTGGCGCCTGAAAATCACCCGCCGCTCGTCGCCAATCTTAGTCACTCAAACTGTTCAGATTCGCCCATGTCAGTCACCTAGATGAGCCCACTGCGCCTGCCTGCATTCATTGTTAAATTGGATTTGTTGGCCGTTTAGTTGTGATCCCTATTTATGGCGGATCACCCGAAGGAACCGCGTCACCCCTTCAACCTTCATTTTTAAATTGCCCACTTTTCCCTTGGTGATATTTACCGTTCTCCCCGCACGCACCCGGAAATCCACCTTGCCCGTGGTTTGCCGCCAGACCTGATCGTTATCAAGATAGATAAGAGCACCCTTTAGGGGGAGGGCCTGAACCTTTACAATTTTGGCGGTGATTTCGATAACTTGCTCCAGCTCATTGGGCCCTGTAGCGCTTTTGTTTCGCGTAAATGCATCTAGTTGGCGCTTCTTCTCAGCTTCAATGCGCTTAGCCTCTCGCTGCTGGCGTTCGCGCGCTTCCTGGGCATCAGCGACTTCTCTTCGCCGAGCCGCTTCCTTGATCGTTTGATTCTCCAGCTCCAGCTGGGCTGCTTGTAGCTTTAGCGTTTTGGCCTCAGCAAGCGACGTTTGGATTTCTTGATAATTGAGAGACGCCATAGCGGTGTCGTAGCACTGAAGACGAGATTGATCATTCTCAATTGCCCCACACTTGGCGAGGTCTGCCAGTCGACTGTCTGATGGCGTACTGGTCTCTTGGGCAAGTGCTGCAATAGTAGTTACCGTACATAATACGCCAGCCATGCTTATTGTCTTCAGATTATAATGCATATCATAGTCTCCCTTTTGCCGAGGATAGACTATTTGATTGCTATCTGGATAGCAGTAATTTTCGTAAAAAAAATGCCGGGGCGAACCCCGGCATTCAACATTATTTTATACGATTAGAAGCGCACAGAAGCATTCACGAAGAATGTACGACCGAACAAGTCATAACCAGAAGAGGTTACAGCGTTGTTACGGTTTGGTCCTGCACCACCATCAATCAGCGGAGGCTTAACATTGAAAATGTTATTCATACCAGCTGTGACTGTCATAGTTTCAAAGTTACGTGTGACCGAGAAATCGTTATAGATTCTTGACTCAGCACTTGCCTTTGAAGCTACATCACCTGCTGCAGCACCGAAGTAAACATCCGTTCCGTATGTCGTGAAACCGCTTATGTCTGCGATTTCAGCTGGTCCGAATGTTGACCCGATATAGCGAGCCTGCCAAATCGCTTCCCAAGCACCCCAGCTAGCACCAACAGTAGACTGTGATAGCCATTTCGGTGAACCGATACGACCTACATTATCAATCGTGTCAGAATCTGGGAACAACTTGATGTTACGCTCAATTTGGCGAGTTGTGCCAGTTGTCCATGTCAGGTTCATCAATTCACCACCAACTTCAAAATCAGTACGGAAGCGGGTTGTGAAATCAAGGCCCTTAGACGTTTCTAGACCAACGTTGATAAATCCAGCACGAACAAAGTTAATGATCTGGCTTGTAGGATTTGACGTTGTGTTACGGCTGACGCGGCTACAGAAGGGGCTTGCCAAGTTTGCTTCATCACCATAACAGCGAGCGATGATTGTTGCAGCGCCAAGTTCCCGAACTGTGTTTTCGATTGAGATATCAAAGTATGTGACAGCGATATCAAAATCAAAGCTATCAGACCAAGGCTGACTGAATTGTACCGAGCCGGTAAACGACTCAGAAGTTTCAGCAGTCAGGTCAATAGAACCACCTGTGGATGTCTGAATAGTAGTCACACCTGCAGTTCCCAACACATTTGTATCAACACCTGCCGTGGCACAGTTGCCAAGGATGATCTGATCGCGCGCGTTGTTTGGGTCAAGCAAAGCGACATTATTGGCAAGACATGGATCGTTACCACCTCCGATGCCGTTAGCTTGGTCAGCAAGGAATTGCTCACGCAAGTTAGGGGCACGGAAACTGGTGTTGTAGGAACCACTAATCGTCAAAGAGTCGACAGGACGGTAAAGTCCAGCAATTCGGTACGTAAATTCGTCACCGAAGTTCTCGTCTTTTGTATAGCGACCAGCAAGATCAAGCTGAAGAAGTTTAGCCCAATCTGCATCCTGAACGAATGGAACACTTACCTCACCGTAGAAATCGTAAATATAACGACTACCGCGCGTTTCGCCCTCAGTCAGTGGGTTTTCCGCTGCGTTGCCGCCATTTACACCAACAGCACTATTTGATGAGTTAATCTTATCATCGCGCCATTCGAAACCGAAGGCTGATGAAACAGTACCACCACCGTTAATGTCGAACAAATCGCCTGTCGCGAAAGCCTGGAAGTTGACCATTTGAGTAACCGTACGATTTGTGCGGGTACCGAGCAAATAATCACGAGACCTTTTGTTAGCAAAGGTGCCGTCGCTGCCGCCCGGCTCACCAAAGATACTTGGCGCGAAGAAGTCTACCGGAACACAGTCAGTCAAAGTCAGGAAACCACCTGCATCATCTTGAACGTTTGGAATGCCACACTCTAACTCGCCGTCAGCATTCATCCGAAGCGTCTGGGTTGCTAGAAGCAGACGGTCTTCAAGAAGTACCGTTTGAGACTGGAAGCCGGTTCCTCGATCGTAAGAAAGGGCTATGTCGTATGACCAGCCATCAATGCCTGGCATATCGCCAGTGACACCCGTCAGACCACGAATTTGCTGAACTTCAACGTCAAAGTTCTGCGTGAGATCATCCAAGGTCACGATCGGAGCCATGTTTACAGAGAATGGGTTTAGCGGATTATCCACCATTCCTATCACTTCGCCGTCGGCATCAACTTCTGGGATCATTCCTAAAACAGTAGGGAAGATTTGTTCCCGTGAACCTCTAACTTGGTTGCGGCGGTTGAAATAGTAGGCCTCAAAGTAAAGCTCTTCGTTATTACCCCAATCTAGATCAATGTGGCCGTTTGCTACCATACTGAACCGCTCTTGAGGGCGAACAAGATCTGAATCGGCACGTCCCTCTTGGTCTCCGTAATATGGATTAGTAGGGAAGCGCAAGATCGCACGTCCATCTGTGTCACCAGGAAAGCCAGCGAAAGGTGCGCCGGGGTTCGGCAAATTGTAGGCTGTTGACCAATTTTCAACACCGATATCTGTCTGACCAGGGGTGTAATAGAAGAAAATCCGATCTGAACTAGATGCCACAACACCATTTCCAAGGTCGATATTTCCAGTAACTGGATCTGATGCAGCGATAAACTCGTTACCGATCACAGCGGTGTTGTCAAAGAAACCACTGACGCATGCTGACGTCTCGTCGCCGCTCTCCGTCACTTTAATCCGACGTAAACACTCACTGAAACTACGATCTCCGGTTCTTATACGGTTACGCTTATAGTATTCAGCGCCTATTGTGATGTTACCGCGATCGCTGGTTACGCCAGCAGTGATGGATGTCTGGAAAATATTTCCACCACCCTCATCAGTCAGCTCTGTACTACCGTTAACTTCGATACCTTCAAAGTCACGCTTCAAACGGACGTTTACAACACCAGCAACAGCGTCAGCACCATAAATTGATGACGCACCACCTGTAAGGATGTCGGCACCTTCAACCATTGCTAACGGGATCATGTTGATGTCTGGCTGAGCCGGAGCGCCACGGACGCCCGCAACACCAAGCCTACGACCGTTAATCAGAACCAGCGTCCGCTCAGCGCCAAGGCCGCGAAGATTGATATTAGACGAACCTATACCGCCATCAGGGGGTGCTTCTGATGCGTTTGAATTACCGGCGTTAGTGTTAATAGTCGCGTCAATCTGCTGACCACTTGCGGCAGTTGATTTTTGCAGCATTTCTGTCAATGACGTAATACCCAATTTTCTTGATTGAGAGGCGTCAAGAACTTGCATTGGCGTTGTGCTGGAAAAGGCATCACGCTTAATGCGCGAACCCGTAACCACCACTTCTTCCACTTCTTGAATTTCTTCGATATCAGCATCTTGAGCAATCGCCCCAGCCCCCATCGCGAAACTTGCCGCTAGCGCAGCTGTGCTACCCAGCAGAAATTTTCGATTCAGTCTATCTGTATATGACATGATATATAAACCCTCCTGATTGTATCAATAAACGACACACGTTATTCGCCTCACCTCGCGTGAGACCAATTCGGAGAGTAAATCAGGCTTGGCTGCTGCTGTTAGTAAAACGATGAGCAAAAATCGATATCATTATAATATAGATGCTGAATGTGGCCTGACAGCAACATTTTGCCACCATAAGTTCCGAATTCTAGGCGCTTGACTAGCCTATTGTGAAGCTTTTGGCCTTGAAATTCAGAAAACCGATTGAAATCAACGCTAGTCGATTTTTGCCTAGGACTCGGGAGACTGTATCTCCACTCAATGCAAACCACACCTTTTCGGTGCCTATTCATTGGCGATGCTCTAAGCGTGATTTTTTAGGTCTACAGGATAATCAACGGGAAGCATTGGCTTGCTCCATTCTTTTATTTATCGGACTAAGACCTTCATCTGTCGCTAACCTGAGATTTTCAAACTGTTTGGCTTCGCCCATATCAGCCATCAAGATATCCAGCCCTTGCTTAAACGTTGCAAGCTCGCTTCCCTTCAAAACGCGACCGGAAGGCAACTTCATCCTCATCGGGTTAATCGCGGTCCCATTTTTGTGGACTTCGTAATGAAGGTGGCGCCCGGTTACCCGGCCCGTCGCTCCGACATAGCCAATGATCTGGCCTTGTTTGACCCGCGTCCCGCTTTTGATGCCGCGGCCATATTTGCTCAGGTGGGCATAAGCCGTCTTCCAAGTGCCGTTATGTCTAATGCGAACATAGTTGCCAAATGATCCGTAATAGCTCGCGCGCTCCACCACACCGTCGCCGGCAGCCATAATTGGGGTGCCGGTGGGGGCGGAGAAATCAACGCCTTTGTGGGCACGCCGGTATCCCAATACGGGATGCTTGCGATTCGGATTGAAGCTAGACGACAGCCGCGCACCATCAATTGGGGTTTTCATGAGTGCTTTACGAACGCTCTTTCCATCATTGTTGAAATATTCAACGCGGCCATCCTTATCAACATACCGTGTCAGCTCAAGCGTACGATCTCTGAGTACCAACTTTGCGTATTGAATATTGCCTTCTTGGATGTCGCCATAGTGTTTCGCCATCGAACGGTCAAACACCACCTCAAATTTGTTGCCGGGCCATATTTCTCGCTGAAAATCCACGTCAAAACTGAACAGGCGAATAAACTCCACGATAATGGCTGCGGGAACACCGGCTCTCTCGGCAGTAAGGAAAAGACTGTCAGTGATCTCCCCGTTGGCATACCTTGATAGCGCTAGGGTCGGAATTGTTTCAGAGCGACTCATAAAGGAGCCGCCTTCTTTGACAGCATATACCTTGCGATCAAATTGATCACGAGCAGTCACCTCGATGAGCCCACTGCCTGTGCCGCCATCCCACTTTAGGTCAAACGCTTGGCCAGCAGACAATCGCCGCATATCCATATGATCTGACAAAGCTTGAATAGCTGCCCATGCCTGTTGGCGATCAGCGCCAGCTCCTTGGAGTGCGGTCATAAGGGGTTGCCCAGACTTTAAGACAAGGCGGCTGTTTTCATTTAATGTTGCATCTGGCTTGGGAGGCGATTGCACTGGCTCAGCAATGTTAGCCTGTTCTATAGGGTCCAACTCACCTACATCATTACCAAGTGTAGCCTCTGTTGCTAATGGCGCCGAAGCCACTATTGATCCCTCACGCGTAGATGGGCCTTCATCCGCAGATGGGGTTCTGTCGCTGGTTCCAGCTGATATAACCTGCAGCAACGCCGTCACCGCAACGATACTCAGTGACCGCAACCACCATGACCGCGTTCCGATCCCCTTGCTCAAATCAAGATAGCGACCGATTCGGTTAATTGTAGGTATTAGCTTCGATTTCAACCCTGTATGCATAACGTAAATGGTCCCCAAGACATAAGCATTCAATTCTAGCCCAAATGAATCATTTAGACGTCTTCTAACAACGTTACGGGCAATCTATATAAGTAGCCGTGGTTAGACTCACTTAAATGGATAACGGATTGGGCAAAACGATTATCACTGAAATAACCATGCTATACCCAGCCGAATCTGTCAAACATTTGCATTGTTGCCGATCGCAATACTAAGGTTAAAGCCCAGAATACTGGTGTTTTAGCCGTGGCTCTCCAGAAAAGTGAAATCATTTGGAAAAAACGCTTGCAATGCGAGGGTGATAAGCATAGAAACCCCTCTCCGACGAGATGAACCCGGCCCGCTACCTTCGATTTTTATCAAGGCGAGCAGATGGAAGAAACCAAGTCGGAGCGTTAATGTTAAAGTCTGATAAGAAGTTAACCTCTTGACAAACATAGAACTTTGCTTATATAAACAGAGTTCTGCGCCGCACGCTGACGAAAGTCCGGTCCGGCAAAAATAACCTGACATAATAGTCTGTTTCGACTGATTTTTCGGTCAGGTGCTCTTCGTTCTTTTACAAGTTGATATGGAAGGGAGATGCGGACGGTAGTTTGACTGTTCGACATTTTCTTTTAGCGCTATCTGGTTTTTGCCCTGTTTAGGCGGGGAGTTACAAAGATCGGATGTAAAAT